>WNFA01004605.1_pt1 | contig 18345 bp, 16 predicted proteins | sample 5400481 | NCBI WGS metagenome assembly WNFA01 (sample SAMN13153340, study PRJNA577476) | soil metagenome | isolation source: 120 cm saprolite under Douglas fir tree site 2 hole 1 replicate 2 | place: USA:California | collected 2015-04-18
TGATCTCGACAGGAAATTTTTATGCCTGACCGCAAAACCGCTCTCATCACCGGCGCCTCGTTCGGCATCGGTCAGGAACTCGCGGGCATTTTCGCGCGTGAAGGATACAGCCTGGTTCTGGTCGCGCGCACTGCGGACAAACTGCGTCAACTCGCCTCGGAACTGGAAAAAGCACACGGAACGCGATCGCTGATTCTAGCCAGCGACCTCGCAGCGCCTGGAGCTGCAGCGTACGTACACGATCAAACCGCACGTGCCGATATAACGGTCGATGTGCTCGTTAACAACGCTGGCTTTGGCCAGTTCGGTATATTCGCGGAGAGCAATCTGGAGGAGTGTCTGCAACAGATCCAGCTCAACATCACAACTCTCACGCATCTCACACGCCTGTATCTACCCGAGATGGTCTCACGCAAGAGCGGACGCATCCTGAATGTGGCGTCCACCGCGGCGTTTCAGCCGGGACCGTTGATGGCCGTCTATTACGCCACGAAAGCGTACGTGCTGCACTTCTCGGAAGCGATTGCGAACGAACTGCAGGGAAGCGGAGTGACGGTGACTTGTCTGTGTCCAGGACCGACCGTGACTGAGTTCCACAAACGAGCCAACATGCTAAGCAGTCGCATGCTGCAATTTGGTGCGATGGACGCGCGGACTGTCGCAGAAGATGGCTACCGCGCGCTGATCGCAGGCAAGCCGGTCGCGATCTCAGGATTCAAGAACTGGCTGCTGGCGCAGTCGGTGAGATTCTCGCCTCGTCGGATGGTGACGGTCATAGCGCGGAAGCTGCAGGAAGTCAGGAATCAGTAGCGACGCAACCGCGCGTCGGATTGAAAAGACCTTCGAGTTTGGAGAGAGTAGAAGGTCGGCAGTCCGAGCAGTGCGTGACTGCCGACTCTGGCTACTTTCTTCCGTTTAGCTGGGCACATCCACCTTCGTGGTTCTGCCAACCATCACAGCCACACGTTCCTGGAAGATGGTACGCCCATCGGAATCGCGCAACTCGATATTGTGGTTGCCCGGTCGCAGTGCGAGCTTTCCGGCATTCTTGACCTTGGATGCATAACCGTCATCGACGAAAACGGAAGCGTCCTTGTCTCTGTGGTGCGCATCGATCTTCACGTACCCATAGTTAGCCGAAATGTAGTCTGACGGGAATCCGTAGTACGGGCCGTACGGATACCAATAAGGGCTCGGGCCCCAACCCCAAAATGGCGCAGGTCGTACGATGACAATCCGTCCTCGTTGTGCCTCGGCGGTCGGGCCAGAGCTCAAAAGGAGCAGCCCCGCTATGGCGACCGCCAGCGCTCTTGAAAACCGTCCCATGGTTTTATCCATCTCACTTCTCCTCTCAACGCTCTTAGTTAGTTTGATGCGATGGGAACTGCAAAAGGAGCCTCTGTAACTAGCTGATTCTCAAAGCTCTACGGTAAGAGTCTGGACGTCAATGCGGTGTGGCGCACAGGTACCGCAACGGTAGCATCTGTAACGGAGGTCGGAACGATAGTTAGTCTGCCATGGCTTTCGACGGTGCGGCCGCGTCTTTCATCTGCTGGACGCGGCTGTGGTGGCGTCCGTAGCTGAAGTAGAACACCAGGCCGATCACCAGCCAGACGAACAGCCGCAACCAATTCGTCCAACCGAGGCCATAGATCATCGCACCGCAGATTATGACTCCTGCCGTAGAAACGAACGGCACCGCGGGCACCTTGAAGGCGCGCTGCAGGTCTGGGCGCCGGCGCCGCAGGATCCAGACTCCGATACAGACCAGAACGAACGCAAACAGCGTCCCGATACTGGTCATTTCGCCCACGATGTCCTCGGGAAGGAACGCCGCGAATAATCCCGTGAATACAAAAAATAGCATGTTTGACTTATAGGGCGTGCGAAAACGGGGGTGGATTTCCGAAAAGACCTTTGGAACCAGGCCGTCGTTGCTCATCGAATAGAAGACTCGCGACTGGCCGAGCAACATGACCAGGATCACCGATGAGAATCCAGCCAAAATCGCGACCGTGACCGATTTCGACAGCCACTCATAGCCATGCATGTATTTCGTGATCGCAAAGGCGACCGACGCTTCACGACCCGCCGAGCGGAAATCCTGCACGGTCGCTACGCCGCTCAGGACGTACGCGAAAAGCACGTAGAGGACAGTACAGATTACCAGCGAACCCAGGATGCCGATCGGCATGTCACGTTTCGGATTTTTCGCTTCCTGGGCTGCCGTGGAAACCGCGTCAAAACCGATATAAGCGAAGAAGACGACTCCTGCCGCGCCGAGAATGCCCAATAAGCCGCCGTAATGGTGAGTTATACCTTGAGGAGTCACATAGGTTGTGGCAGCGGGAATGAACGGCGTGTGATTGGCCGGATTCATGAAGCCCCAACCAACACTGATGACGATAATGACGATCGTGACTTTCAGGATCACGATGAAACCGTTGACGATCGCAGATTCTTTTGTCCCTTTGATCAGCAGGGCGGACAGGAGCAGCAGGATTAACAAGGCTGGAAGATTGATGATTCCACGTGTTCCTGTGTCCATTGCCGTTTCGAGAGGAGAGTGACTCCATTGGTATGGAATCCGCATGCCGAACCAATCGAGCACGCGATTGAAGTATTCGCTCCAGGCGATGGAGACCGTGGCTGCACCGACGGCATACTCCAACACAAGGTCCCAGCCGATAATCCAAGCCACCAACTCTCCCATGGTGGCGTAGGAATAGGTATAGGCACTCCCGGCAACCGGGATCATGGAAGCGAATTCGGCGTAACAGAGTCCGGCAAAGGCGCAACCAAAGCCCGCGACAATAAATGCGAGCGTCACCGACGGACCTGAACGATCGGCAATGGCGGCGGCTGTCCGTACGAACAGACCAGCGCCGATGATCGCGCCGATGCCGAGCATGACGAGATTGACAGGACCGAGCGTGCGTTTCAGGCTATGCTCGCTGGTCTCCTGCGCCTCCTGCATCAGGGTGTCTATAGATTTGGTTGCCGACAAATTAGTCATGAAAACGCTCTCCTATATTACGGAATCGACCTGGGCTGGGGCGGACGGTTTCCCTCGCGAACGCCACACGTAGTACACCGGAATCCCCAACAGTACGATGCACAATCCCGGCCAGGTATATTGCGGTTTGTAACGTAACAGTACGACATCGATAAACAAAGCCATGACGATATAGATTGCGGGCAGAACCGGGTATCCGACGGCCTTGTAGGGGCGTTCGGCTTCAGGATGCGTTCTGCGCAAAACGAAAAGTCCGATGATGGTCAGAATGTAAAAGACGAGCACTGCAAAAATAATGTAGTCAAGAAGCTGACCGTAGCTGCCCGAGACACAGAGGATGCAGGTCCAGACCATCGAGACCATCAGCGAGACCGCGGGAGTCTTGTATTTGGGATGCAGGCGGGCAACGCTGCGGAAAAAGAGTCCGTCCTTGGCCATGGCGTAATAGACGCGCGCGCCCGCCAGAATCAGACCGTTGCAGCAGCCAAATCCGGAGATCATGATCGCGATGGCCATCAAAGCTCCACCGGCTGCGCCAAACATCTGCGTCATAGTGGCCGTGCCGACCCGGTCTTCAGCGGCGTACTGAATGCCGCGTTCGAGCAGCGTGGTTCCAGTAGGGCTGCCCCACAGCGGAAGCGCGCTCAGATAAATGAAGTTGCACCCGATGTAGAGCGCGATCACCACGCCCGTCCCCAGTGCTAGCGACAACGGGAGGTTACGACTGGGATTCTTGACCTCGCCGGCGGTGAACGTCACGTTATTCCAGGCGTCGGCGGAAAACAGCGATCCAACTTGCGCAATCGCGAGAACAGTTAGAGTAGAGACGAGAACTCCGCCTCCGACGTCATGCAGCGTGCCGAGTCCGGCATTCTTCCAGAAGTTCGCGCCGAAATTTGTGGCTACCGCTTGCGCGTTCCGTCCCAGGAGGATTCCGAAGATGATCAGGCCCAGCAGTGCCGAGACTTTAGCGGCGGTGAAAACATTCTGAATGAGCGCGCCTGTCTTGATGCCGAAGATGTTGATGACTGAGAGAACGACGACCACGAGGATGGCGGCCAGGTTCTGGGTGTTGAGGCCGACGTCCATGCCGCCCAGCACCATCGGGCCGATGGTGAACTTCGGGACCTTCCAGAAATGGAGAATCCAGTTGCTGGAAGAGACTGCCGGCCAGAAGATTCCGAGGAACTTCCCGAACGCGACGCCAACAGCGGCAATCGTCCCGGTCTGAATCACCAGGAACAGCGTCCAGCCGTAGAGGAATCCCCAGAGTGGCCCCAGCGACTCCCGCAAATAAACGTACTGGCCGCCGGCGCGGGGCATCATGGCGGCAAGTTCTCCGTAGCAGAGCGCGCCCACTATCGTCAGAAAACCGGTGACCAGCCAGGCTCCAATCAGCAATGCGGGCGAACTGACTTCGCGGGAAATCTCGGCGGAAACAATAAAGATGCCGGAGCCGATCATGGACCCCATCACCAGCATGGTCGCACTGGTCAGGCCGAGGCCTTTGACGAGTTCTTTATCCTGATGGGTGTGAATGGCCCAATCGTCGGCGCGGGTTGCGGGGGCTATAGGTCGGACGTCGGTACTCACGAATCTCCCGGTTTTTGTGTGGGCGGGCACTCTTGCCCGCCTCAGATTGCTGACAAATGACAGCTGCGCCTAAAGGTGCCGTTGAAATTGCAACGGCTTCGGCATCGCTGAGCGATGCCCTGATACGAACCGAGTTTCAGCGCTTCTGGCAACGGCTTTCGCCCGCCTGACGTTTGCGAGGTATCCAAATTTACCTCAGAACCTCGAAAAATGTCTCTGCTGATTTGCGGGGCTCCCGTATCAAGTCGGATATCACCGCCACACTATCAGCTCCCGCTTCAATGACCGAACGTGCGTTATTACGGGTAATGCCTCCAATCGCGACCAGCGGTTTGCGGGTCAGTTCCCTTGCCCTGCGTATGCCGTCGAGGCCGACCACGGGATCGGGATTCGCTTTGCTGGTCGTCGCAAAAACGGGGCCGATGGCAAGATAATCGGCGTCGGTCTGGTCCGCCTCCGCGATCTGTTCGGGATTGTGAGTGGAGATGCCGACCCACCGATCGGGGCCCATAAGGCGACGGGCCTCGGCCGGGGAAAGATCATCTTGCCCTATGTGCAGGCCGTCGAAATCAGCAGCGAGGGCGAGATCGGCGCGGTCGTTCATGGTGAGTTTGACGCAGGATCCCAGTCGTCGTTTGAGGTCACGGGCGTGTTCGAGCATCTCGCGAGCGTTGCCGGACTTGTTGCGATATTGGAAAAGCGCTGCTCCCCCTGCCGCTAGTTGTTCCGCAGCGGCAAACATTGCAGGCGCATCGGCGAAGCATGCCGCGTCGAGAATCGCGTATAGCCGGGAAAGTTGCATTGCCTCGAAAACCTAGCGATGTAAATGACGCAAACAAGTGTCGTCCCTCCGGGACTCACTCGTTTTCTTCCGCCACCCAGGACTTACGTCCTGGGCTAACATATGCCGCCCCTTCGGGCCGAATTCGTACCGACGCACAATGAGCACGTCCCCCGCGAAGGTCGTGTTGCCGAGACCCTTACTGTTTGCTTCCGCTCGCGGGTTCGACAAGCGCGTTGTGCATGTTCAAGATGCGCCACTTCCCTTCCTGACGGCGGCACATCGCAACGCCGTGTCCCGCTCGGTGTTCGGAGCCCTTGTCCATAATGTAGTCGTAGGAATACCACAACGCGTCGCCGAAGCTGCGGATGTCGTGCGGCGACATTTCAAAGCGCAGGTCCTTGGCATCCTTGAAGTATTGCTCGTTCAGGTATTGCATGACCTGTTTGCGGCCGCGGAATTCTCCGTGCTGCGTGTAGAGCACGATCTCAGGATCGAAGCAATCTTCGAGTTCGCTGGGCTTGGCCTGGTTGAAGGCGATGTTGCAGTGGTGCATCGCCGTTTCCATTTCGTCGAAGCGGGCTTTGGAATCCGCGGGCGCGAGGTTCAGCACTGCAACTTTTCTTTGCAGATCAATGGTCACGCCCATACGGTCGAGCAGATCCACACCCAGGATGCCGTCGATTACACCACCACAGGCTTTGCCGATCGGGCTGAGGTCAATCGCGGGCAGCTTGAGATCGTGCAGCTGGTGGCTACCCAGTTGAAAATCAGGCAGTGAGACTTCGCGTGCGCTGGTGGCTGCCGAACCTTGCCAGGAATCGATATGAATTTTCTTGGAGGCGCCTGCTGAAAATGCCTTGAGGTTCAGGATGGTGGTCGCGCCGGTGTCGAGCAGGAAGCGCATGTCCTGTCCGGCGACTCTGACTTGGACAACCGGGAGGACGTCACAGCGGTCGATGGGGACTTCTTCGTTGGAAGAGGACTGCTGCGCGAGGGCGGAGTTCCCTCCCCACAGGGCGGATAGCGCGAGAGATAACAGCACTGCGCCCTCAGGGGCTAAAGCCCGATCTCTACGGGGCTTTTGCGGCACGGCTGAAGCCGTGCCCTTCCCAAAACCCTTGCTCTCCCAAAAACCCGCGCGGTTCCCGAAGCTGATTCGCGAAACAATCAGTACGGCGCTTTTCACTGCGTTCTTCACCCGGCCATCTCCAGTTTCTTGGCGAGAAATCTTTCGATGAATCCAGTATCGAATTTGCCGGCGCGAAACTCGGGATCGGCGAGGATGCGGCGATGCAGAGGGATGGTGGTATAGATTCCCTCCACGATGAACATTTCGAGCGCGCGCGACATGCGGGAGATAGCTTCGTTGCGGTCTTTACCACGCACGATCAATTTCGCAATCAACGAGTCATAGTAGGGCGGGATCGTGCCTTCGGTGTAGGCGGCGGTATCGATGCGCACGCCGGTGCCGCCCGGAGGATTGAAGGTGGTAATCTTTCCTGCCGATGGTGTGAATTTTTCGGGATGCTCAGCGTTGATGCGGCATTCGATAGCATGGCCCCGATGCACAATCGGGCCTTGCAGAACATCGGCCAGGTTCGCTCCGGCGGCGATCATGATCTGGCTCTTCACCAGGTCCACATCGGTGACCATCTCGGTGACGGGATGCTCAACCTGGATGCGGGTATTCATCTCGATGAAGTGGAGACGGCGGTCCTGGTCCATGAGGAACTCGACTCACCACATTCCCGTGTTCGTCGGCGAGCACCTGGAACTCGATGTGCCGGGGGTTCTCGACGTACTTCTCCATGTAGAGGTCGCCGTTGCCGAAGGCCTTCGACGCTTCCGATTGTGCCTGTTGATAGAGGGCGGACAAGTCGGCTTCGTCGCGGACGATGCGCATGCCTCGTCCGCCGCCGCCGGCGGAGGCCTTGATGATGACTGGAAAACCGACCTGCCTCGCCCACTCCATGGCCTCGGCGTCGGTAGCAACCACGCCGTCGGAGCCGGGTAGGATGGGCACGCCGTGCTTCTTCATGGCGGCGCGAGCTTTCTCTTTTTCACCCATCAACCGGATGACATCGGGCGTGGGACCGATGAACTTAATGTGGCAGCTCTCGCACACTTCTGCGAAGTTAGCGTTTTCCGACAGGAGGCCGTAGCCGGGATGGATCGCGTCCACGTTGGCGATTTCCGCCGCGCTGATGACTGCGGGAATGTTCAGATAGCTTAGCGCAAGCTGGGGCGGTCCGATGCAGATCGCTTCATCGGCAAAGCGGACGTGCAGCGAGTTCCGGTCGGCCTCGCTGTAGATCGCGACCGCACGAATGCCGAGTTCCTTGCACGCACAGATGACGCGCAGGGCAATCTCGCCGCGATTGGCTACCAGGATCTTCTTGAACATGGTTCGTATGTGGGCTTGCGGCTCCGCGCGTCAGGCATCAACTGGAGCCGGAACTCCGGGACATGCCGGACAGCCGCGTCCTTTATTTTCCCGGCCGGATGGTAAACAGTTCCTGTCCGTACTCGATGGGCTGGCCGTTGGTTACAAGCTTCTTGACCACTTCGCCGGCAACATCGCATTCGATTTCGTTCATGAGCTTCATGGCCTCGACGATGCACAGGACCTGGCCGACTTCAACATGATCGCCTGTTTTGACGAAGGGCGGCGCCCCTGGCGAAGGCGCTTCGTAGAACGTGCCTACAATCGGGGAGCGCACGCTATGGAGACTCTCTTCGGGCACCGCAGACGTGGACGCGGATTCCGCGGTCGTGGGGGCGGGCGTGGTCTGAACGGGCACGGTCGCGAGAATGGGAGCCGCCGGCTGCACCGCGAAGTAGCGAGGGTCAGGCGTGTGCCCCGGTTCGGCGGCGCGCTTGATCTTTACTTTGACGTCGCCGCGCTCCAGTTCGAATTCGGCGATGTCCTTTTCGATTAAGAACTCGATGAGTTCCTTCAGTTCTTTTTGATTCATCGTAAGTGGCGGGTTCCGCTCTCAACATCCCGCCGGCGGCGCAGCGGGAACTGGCAGCCGTTTCGGCTCCGGTCGATTTACCTGAACAACTACTTAAACAACGATGAGTTCCTTATCCGTGGGCGTCAGCACTTCGCAACCTGCCGAGGTAACGACTACCACGTCCTCGATGCGTACACCTTGCTTCCCCGGGATATAAGCGCCGGGCTCGATCGTGATCACCATGCCCGGTTGCAGCTGCTGCGTCTGGCCGGCAGCCAGCCGCGGCGCTTCGTGAATCTCTAATCCTAAACCATGCCCGGTGGAATGGCTAAAGTATCGGTCTAAGCCATGCTTCCGCAATGTCTTACGAGCTGCCGCATCAACCGAAGCAGCGGTCACTCCGGGCCGGACCTGAGCAATCGCAGCCTGTTGAGCCTCCAGTACAGCCTGATATATGTGACGCGCATCGTGGGTTGGACGCCCCACGTGCACGGTGCGCGTTCGGTCCGAACAATAACCGGCGAGTATAACACCGAAGTCGCAGACGACGAATCCGCGGCGCGGGATCCGGACCTCGGAGGCGCGACCATGCACAACCGCCGAGCGCTTGCCGGCTGCGATGATGGTCGAGAATGACATGCCCTCCGCCCCGGCACGCCGCGCCTCGTATTCCATAGCGGCAGCGACTTCCACTTCTTTCACGCCGGGTCGAATCTTCTTGCGGGCGATTTGGAAGAGGGCGGCGCCCATCTTTATGGCGGCACGGATGCGGCGGATCTCTTCTCTGTCCTTGACCATGCGGGCCCGCTCGATCAGGGGAGGCGCCGAAATGAGTTTCCACTTGCGCTTCAGGATTGCAGAGAGTTGTTCGCGTTGGCCGACGGTCACCGAGTGCGGCTCGAGCCCGAGCCTTTGCGTCGTCCTGCTGCGCGAGGCGGCCAGGAATTCTGCGGCGGCTAGCGTGGGAGACTTGCGGGCAATGATAATTCGGGCGCCCGAGACTTCAGCGCGCGCTTGCGTGCGGTAGCGGCCGTCAGTGAAGAGGGTCGCTCCCCGCTCACTGATCAGCACAGTCCCTGCGCTTCCGGTAAAGCCGCACAGATAGCGGATGTTTGGGAGATGAGTCACGAGGAGCCAGTCCAGCTTGTGCTCTGCGAGCGCGGCGTGAAGACGGCGCTGGCGGTCCGAGTGATCCATGGGAGGAGTTTAGCAGGACAACGGCTTCGAGCTGCGAGCTACGAGTTATTGGTTCAAGGCTCAAGGTTCAAGGCTCAAGGTTCAAGGCTCGAAGCTCGGGGCTCGAGCTCGCGGCGTTCCAAAAACAAAACCGCCGGCTTCTCGACTGTTTTTTCGAGAAAGCCGGCGGCCGTGGCTGCTTCAACTTTGGGTTATGTCTGAATAATGCGCGGCGTGATGAAGAAGATCAGCTCCTGGTTGGAAGTTGATACGGAACGCCGTTTGAACAGGTTGCCGAGGTACGGGATGTCGCCGAGCAACGGCACCTGAGAGATATTCAGAGAGTTTTGGGTCTGGATCACGCCACCGATCACGACGGTACCGCCGTCGGTGACCAGGACTTGCGTGGTCGCCTGTTGGGTAATCAAAGTCGGGTTGCCCGAGACGACGCGGCCAAAGTCAGGCGTAGTGTTTTCCACGTCCACGTTCAGGAAGATCGTGCCTTCCGACGTGATCTGCGGAGTAACGGTGAGACGCAAGAACGCATCCACGTAACTGACCGTGGGAGGACCTCCGAGCTGGGCCTGCGTCACGATCGGCACGCGGACGCCCTGCTTTACGACTGCCTGGATGTTGTTCTGCGTTACGACACGCGGGCGGGAAAGAATCTTCAGCAGCCCGCGCGATTCCGCCAACTGGAGCAGGAAGTCGATGCGCATGTTGTTGGTGGCGTTCACGATCTGGAAGCCGCTGGTCGGCGATGGCAAGCCAAAATTCGAGAACAGCGGGATCTGCGATCCGCTGGTTCCACCACCCGAGACGATGTACAGCGGATTGGGAACAAAACCACTGCTCACGGCCGTGGGCGTGGTTCCCACACCCTGCACGCCGCCGATGGCAGTCGGGCCGTTGCCCCAGCCGAAGCCGAGTTGCGTACCGATGTCACGGGCAAAGCTGCGGGTGGCGGCCACCACGCGGGCTTCAATTTCAACTTCCTGCGTCTTGCGATCCATCTGCTGGATCAGCCGGTCCACCTGCGGCAGGACCGCGGGAATATCCGAGATGATCAGCGCGTTGGTGCGATCATCGGAGACAATGTCGCCGCGCTGGGTGAGGAACTTCTTGAGCGTCGGCACCACGTCCTTGGAGTGGGCATAGCTGAGGAAGCGCGTGATCGTGACTTTGTCGACTGCGAGCGCTTCGGCTTCGATCTGCGCGCGCCGATTCTCGGCTTCTTTCTTCAGCGTTTCCACGGTTGCGATGCGGAGTACGTTGCCTTCGAGCTGCCGGGAAAGATCGTTGTTCTTGAGGACGATGTCGAGTGCCTGGTCCCACGGCACGTCATCGAGCACGATGGTCAGGTTGCCGTGAACCTGAGGATCGAGAACGACGTTCAGTCCGCTGATCTCGTGGATGAGGCGGAAGAAATCCTTCAGGTCGACGTCCTTGAGGTTGACCGAGATCGGCTCGCCCGTATACTTGGGCCCGCTGGTCGCCTTGCTCTGGGACATCTGGGCCTGTTGTTCGGCGGCCAGGTTCACGGCTGGCTGGATCGCCTGCCCGCTGCCCGCATCCTGCCGCATGGCGGCGTGGGTGTCCACGGCGACGAGTTCGGCGGCGGTCTTGTCGGCAAAGCGCGCGGCAGCACCCTGAGCTTTTACTGCGGGCTCGGCGGCCGGAGCAGCTTTGTCATTTTTGGCGGTGTAGCTGGGCTCGACGAAGGCAAAGTCGACTGGCTTGGCCGGAGGCTCTGCTGAAACCGCGGTGGGAGCGAGTGCACTCGCCGTCGTCGTCGCTGTTGCCGAAGCCGTCACCAGTTTCGGCGTGGGGCTGGCAGCTACGGTTTGGGCGGGGGCGGAGATCCTCTTGGCGGCCGTCTTATTGACGATCGCATCCTGAATCTTCAGCGTGAAGTGGCCATCCTTGCCAGCGACCAACTCGGACTGGTGAGCTGCGTCGAGGTCCACCACGACGCGGGTGGTTGGCGGGACGTGGCCGTTCATGCCGATACGCACCATTTTCACGCCGTCACTGCCCACGCTGATCTGGTGTTGTCCTGTGGCCATGAAGGTGTTGGGAAGGTCAACGACGATGCGCGCCGGGGAGTCGAGCGTCGTCACCTGGGGCGTTACTCCGCCTTTGGCGGTGAACTCGACACGCAAGCCGTCCTGGCTGTGCGCCACCTCGAGCCGCTGCAAAGCGGAGGCCGTGGCCACCCCTTTGCCCGGCATGTCAGCCGCGGCCGCGATTAGCACGAACGCCAGCAGCGGAAGAATGAGACCCAGCAGTTGCTTTCGCATTTCGTATCTCCCCATCGGAGGCTGTTTCGCCTTCCTATATTTCTTCGAACTCAGAAACCTGGCCTACACGGCCGGGGTCGTAAGCTTTTTCACCACTTCACGCGTAAACGACTTGCCTAACCGGTCCTGCATCGTTTCCTTGAAGATGACGGAATCGCCTGTGATTTTGACCACGTAGCCGTCAAACACCGGATCGTTCTCTCGCAGGAAGTACGCCTTGTTCAAACTGTTGGTCACCACCGCGATGAAGCCGGCATCGGAATGAACCACTCCGCGCAGGTTGATGGCGCCGATTTCCAGACACTTTTTGCCGGTGCTGCATCCCGAGCCGCCGGTATGACTCACCACCGGACTGATAAAAGGATCGCGCTTGCCCGACATGCTCCACTTCTTGTCCTGCGCGTCCTTCACAGCATCGTCGTCGCTGGCTTTCTCGTCCTGGCCGGCGCTGGCGGAGTCACTGGTAGTGCTGGACGCTGCCGCGGGTGGGCTGTTCTTTGTCTTTGGAGCCGCCGTTACCGTCTTGTGCGCGGCTGCTGGCTTGGCTTCCTTCTTCACAGCGATCTGCTTGACGGTGACTTTCGGCGTCGGGCTCACGCTGGCGGCCTTCTTCGGAGCGAAAGGCACAGCCGACTTCGACGTCGGCGAAGCGGCAACAACCTTTGGCTTGGGCGAGACCGCATGGGCCTTGGCCGGAACCGCACTCGCCCTAGCCGGAGCTACGCTAACCTTGGCCGGAGCCACGCTGGCCTTGGTCACAGTGGCTTTGGCCGAAACCGCGCTAGTCTTGACCGGAGCTACGCTAGCCTTAGCCGGAGCCACGCTCGTCTTGGTCACAGTGGCCTTGGCTGGAGCCACACTGGCCTTAGCCGGAGCCGCGCTGGTCTTAACCACCGCTGCGCTCGACTTCACTGGAGTGGCTGCCGGCTTGGCATGCGAGTCCTTCGCGGCGGGCTGTTTGATCCCGAGCGCTTCGTTGGAAGCAGCCGTTTTGTTTTGCTGCACCGTGTCCATCTTGGCGCGCGTGTTCTGGATAATCTCGGGACTCTGCGCCCAGGCCATGCCTGCGGCCAGTGTGCAAACGAGAATGCCGATCGTCCGCTTCATCGTGTCCCCCTTATTTCTTCGCCGGTTGTCCCGGCTTGGCCGCCGCACCGGACGGATCAAGGTCATGACTGAAATATGTGGTCGTGAGGCACGTGGCCACCACGCTCTCGTTGGGCGCATACTGGTATGTCTTTTTGGCTTTAGCATCCCCCGGCTTGCGGGTCGATGACACCAGCAGGTTGTTCACGTTCACGATGCGCTCCAGCTTGCTCACCCGGTCGAAAAATCCGAGCATCGAGTAGTACGGACCATCGAGCTCGACTTCGAACGGCACTTCCGTGTAATACTCCTTCGCACTGACCGGCCTGGCCGTGTAGCGGCGGATTTCGATGCCCGCCTTGCGGGCTTCGCCGCCCACCATGCGCATGAAGTTGTCCACTTCCTTCTCGTCCGGCACGATGCGGCGCTCGATCTCGAGTTGTTGCTTCAGGCTAGCGAGTTGACGCTCGATGTCGGCCAGCTTGGGTTTGTAGGCTTCCAGCTCCGCGTTCTCGCGCACTTTGGCCTGCAGCTTAGTCTGGGCCGATGCGTTTTCGTCACGCTGGGATTTGAAGACGGTGTAATAGAGCGCTCCGGTGCCGATGATTCCAGCCAGCACCAGCGCGCCCACAAGCTTCACACCTGACAATTCACCGAAATTCATAGCGTCCGCCTTTTACGACTTCGCCTTTTCGCAGGTCAGCGTGAACTGAAACGCCTGCATGTCTTTGATCTGCTCGTCCTGAATGCTTTCCTTGATCTCGATGTTGCGGAAGTAACCGGTCTTCTGCAGGTTGGAGATCAGGTTAGCCACGGCATCGTTGCTGAGGGCCATGCCGTCAATAGCCACGCTGGCGCCCTGGTCCTGCATGCTGTTGAGCCACACCGCTTCGGTGCCGTTCACGGTTTCGCCGATCATGGCCAGCAGGTTGACTGGGCCGCTCTGGTTGGAGCGCAGATTGTCGATGACATCGACGCGCCGCTTGTAGGCATCGGCCTGTCTCTGGCGCTCGAGGTAGCGTGCCTTGATGTCGGCCAGTTCGCGGTTTTTCTGTTCCGCCACCCGCATCTTTACGGCGATGGATTTCTTTTCGCTGTCCAGCCGGTACCAGTACCCGGCATTGAGGAGGCCGAAGATGACGAGCGCGGCCGCCACTTGCAGCATTGGCGAACCACCGCCACCCCCGCCTTCAAAAGACGGCATGCTGACAGCGGCGCCCTTCTTGCCACTCTTCGGTTTCGGAGTACCCAGCAGGTTGATTCGGATCATAGCTTGTCAAAACTCCTCAGGGCCAAACCCACAGCCACTGCCAACTGGCCGGCATTCTGTTCCACGAGTTCCGCTCCGCGTCCGTCTACGGGCGCGAGCACTTTCTGGAACGGGTTGAACAGTTCCACCGGCATGGAGAATTCCTGGCGTAGAGCTTCCACCAGACCCGGAACCTTGGCCGAACCACCGGCCAGGTAAATCTTCTCGATGTGCTCGCCGGCCGCGCTGGCGCGGAAGAAATCAAACGTCTTCTGAATTTCGAGGACGATGATCTCCGTCACCTGCTGCAGGATCGGTGTCTTGGCGTCGTCGTGCACGGTTCCGACCTTGCGGCCCAGCTTCAGGGACTCGGCATCGTCGAAGCTGAGGTCGAGTTCTTTCTGCAGCGAGTCGGTGTACTGATGCCCGCCCACCGAAACGTCGCGCGGGAACAGCGGCGTCGTGCCTTTGACGATGTTGATGTTCATCACGCTCGCGCCCAGATTAAGCAGGGCGACCACCTGTGTCGGCGCGGGCTCGTAGTTGTACTCGTAGCAGTTCTGCAGAGCGAGCGCATCGATGTCCACAATAGCGGGTGTCTTGCCGGCCATCGAGAGTACGTTGGTGTAGTTGAGAATCTTGTCCTTCTTGACGGCGACCAGCAAAACGTCCATCTGCGGACTGGTCGCGTCGTCGGAAAGGATCTGGTAGTCGAGGTTCACATCGGCGAGATCGAAAGGAATGTGTTGCGCGGCTTCCTTCTGGATGGTATCGGCCAGCTCCTGATCGCTCATGGAAGGCAACGAGATTTTCTTCACGATCACGGAGTGACCGCTGACCGCCGTCGCCACGGCTTTCGCCTTGATCTCGGTATCGGTGAACAGTTTCGCAATCGCGCTCGAAACCGTGCCCGAGTCTACGATCATGGAGTCCACGACAATGTCGGGAGCGATCGGTTCCAGGCCGAGGTGCGCCACTTCGATGCCCTGGCGTGTCTTCCTGAGTTCGACCGCCTTGATACTCGAAGAGCCCACATCCAGGCCAACAATCGTCTTCGATCCGAATCCAAACATGTGCCCGCCTTTGCTACTGAGATCCGGCAGCCTTCACAGCTGCTCTGGGTTTCTTTTTGCCCCGCGGTTCCACTTCCATGGACTTTTCTTCCATCCACTGGTCGAGCTTCGATTTCTTGAAGCGCCAGCGATTGCCCAGTTTGAACGCAGGAATCTTTTGCTCATTCACGTACTTGTAGAGCGTGTCCGGACTGACTCCCAGGTACTGCGAAGCCTGGCGAATGTTCATCACTTCCCGCGAGTCGGCCATATTGTTTTCCCCTTCCACAGAGTTCGCTCTCAGCACAGCCATGTTTCCCGGCAACGCTGAGGAAATTTGGGAGAACCAAGTCCTCGATCAAACGCGTTCGAGTGAATTTTGGTGTGCTGAGCATATCTCAACCGGAAGGAGGGGCCTGTCAACGTAAATCTCCGGGTTTTGTGGGGTTTTGTGGGTGTTTTCTGGAATTGCGGGAAAGCGGGGTTGCAGATAGTCCCCAGCTATTGAGGTCTTTGTCAAGCACACTACCACTGCTTGTGGTGTTTACGCGAATGATGCTCCGGTCACTAGTGTTGGGGTAACCAAGGTACTAGAGACGGTACGGAAGTACTTGCACGTGCGCGCAAGCCCTTCAGAATGTACGGGGGAAGTGGGGTTCGACTCATCACTAATCAGGGGCCCGAGACAACCGTCAAGGTCACGCTGGTCGCACCGTAGCTGATTTGAAAATGCTCCCCGCCGTTAATGCTGAGGCCATTTACCGTGGCAAATTGGCCCGAGCGCGCACTCGTAGTAAGGATCGTGAAGGTATTCCCGATCGCAGGAAGGAAATTATTGATCAATGTCACATTGAGGGTCCCGTTCAGACTGGCCCCGTTGGCCACGGCGAGCTGGCCATACTGCGTGCCTGCAGTCAAACCGCCGATGGCGATGTTCAAGCTGCCATTTGCATTTTGGGTGTAGGTACTCGGGGAAAGCTTTCCCGTCTTGGTGGGCGAGTCGCCGGCTGTGAAAGCGCCACTCGAAACTACGGTGCTGGCAATCGTGCCCTTGCCGAATACTTTCCCGCCCTGGATGCTCGTTCCTGACGGGGCGGTCAGAGTGCCGTCTACGGTGGTCGTGCCGCCGGTCTGCGTGTAGGCGCCGCCGGTTGTAAATTTCGTCCCCGTCGCCACCGTCAGCTTGCCCGCGTTGCTGAAGCCTCCCGGCGTGACCAGGGTTTTCTTAGAATGCAAAGTGAGCGAGCCTCTGCTGGTGATGGCGGCAAAGTTCCGCAGGCCGTCGTTGGCCGCCTGATCAATGATCGCGGACGGAGCTCCCGTCAGCGTAATCTTTGCGGAGTCATTCACGATGTTGGCGCCATTGAATTGCAATGTGCCCGACACCATATAGGTTCCGCCGGTCAGGGTTGTGCCCGAGAAATTGCTGAACGGGCCAGTGATGTTCATGAGGCTTCCATTGTTTACGATCAGTGTGCCGGGGTTGCTGAAACCTGCGGCATCGATGATGAGCGCCGTGGGCTGGTTCGCGATAATTTTGCCCTTGTTGTTCACCCCCGCCTGGGTATTTCCAATATGACCCGCGCCCTCGATGGTGTTGTTCATGTTCGTCAGCCCGCCGCCGAAAACACCGATCACGTTGTTGGTGCTGTTGGACATCATCACGGTGCCTTTGCCCGTCAGTGTGGCGGCATGATTTGGCCCGCTCACATCCAGGAGAGTGCTGCTGTTGACTCCGTTCATCACAATGCTGCCCGTGTTGTTGATCGTTCCATCCAGGACCAGGGCTGCACCGTCGAATACCTCAAACGTTCCCGCATTCGTGACTATGTCCGTGAAGCCTTCGAGGGTAGCGGCGTGTTCGCCACTGGTGGTTGTAACCCCGATGACGCCGCCTCCGCTGGTGGTGAAAGTTCCTCCGCTAAAGGACGTGTCCGGGCCTAAGATGACCATAGAAGGTGCGCCCACAGCCTGAATCGTTCCGCCCTTGTTGGCGTAGTTTGCCACCTGTAGTTCGAGCGTGCCTCCGTTTGTAGCCTCCATTGTTCCGGTGTTGGTTTCGTTCACGTTCGGATCGACGACAAGGCGGTTCCCTCCTGCAATGTTGGCGTTGATCGTGCCCTGATTGTTCAACGTCATCTGCGTGTTTCCAATGTGGCCCGCCCCCTGGATGGTGTTATTCGTGTTGGTCAAGTTACCGCCGAAAACACCAATCACGTTGTTCACACTGTTGGACATCGTGACCGTGCCGCCGCCGGTGAGGGTCGCTGCATGGTTTGGGCCGCTTACATCCAGCAGGGTGCTCGCGCTGACTCCGTTCAGCAGGATCGAGCCGGTGTTGTTGATGGTCCCATCCAGGACCGCGGTGCCACCGTCGAATACCTCGAATGTTCCGGCATTCGTGACTGTATTCGTCATGCCTTCGAGCGTAGCGGCGTGTTCGCTGCTGGTGTTATTCGTGACTCCCACGATGCCGCCCCCACTGGTCGTCAGTGTGCCTCCGCTAAACGATGTGTCCGGCCCCAATAACACCTTGGAACCCGCGCCCATCGCCTGAAGCTTGCCACCCGTGTTATTGAAGCTCCCGAGCAGCTCTAGTGTGCCTCCGCTGGTGGCTTCCATCGTGCCCGTGTTGGCGCCGGTCCCGGCGGTATCGATGATGAGCGGGTTGGCGCCCCCTCCTCCAATGTTGGCGTTGATCGTGCCCTGATTGTTTAACCCCATCTGGGTGTTGCCAATGTGGCCTGCGCCCTGGATCGTGTTGTTGACGTTGGTCAGTCCTCCACCGAAAATTCCAATCACGTTATTGGGGTTATTCGACATGTTGAGCGTGCCGCCTCCGGTCAGCGTTACTGCCGCCGGCACGGCATTGGCGACGACCAACTCGGTAACCGAGCCGGTGCTGTTCATATTCAGGTGGCCGGCATTGTTGATGGTGCCCGCGCCTGTCGCTCCTATGGAGAGGGAGACTCCGTTGTTGAAGCTCAGGCTGTCATCGGAATCGATGGTGAGATTCGTGGCCGAGCCATTGACATCCAGGGTGACCGGGGAAGCGGCTCCGTTCCCGTTATCAATGAGGGCAGTGCTCGTTCCAGTGGGCACGCCAGCACTCCACTTGCCGGGATTGCTCCA
>WNFA01004238.1_pt1 | contig 18344 bp, 15 predicted proteins | sample 5400481 | NCBI WGS metagenome assembly WNFA01 (sample SAMN13153340, study PRJNA577476) | soil metagenome | isolation source: 120 cm saprolite under Douglas fir tree site 2 hole 1 replicate 2 | place: USA:California | collected 2015-04-18
CTGCGCGTCGGAATTACGCACCAGATTCTGGCCGATGCGGTTGACGTACTCGGTAACCACCGGGTCCTGAACCAGCTTCACGCCCTGCTCGACCTGCATCGCATACTGCTTGCCCATCCTGATTTCGGTTTCGAGCGAATACCAGTTGCCCATGCCGCGCCCGCCGACCTTGCGGTTGCCGATCGCGTCCACATCGCTCTTCGTGCCATTGTGCTTGACCTTGCTGTCGTCAGGCTCCTGGATGGGAGGCGGCCCACTAGGCACAGAGTCGCCGCTCGAAGCAGAATCCGGGGTTGGCGCGGGATCCTGTGGAGGAAGAGGCTGCGCGGTCTGATCCTTGGATTGATCTTTTGACGATGTTTGCGGCTGCGATACTTGCGGCTGTGCGTTTGGAGTCTGGGAAGTTTGATCCTGCGCCAGCGCCGGCAGAGACACCAGCGCTAGTAAACTTAGGGATGGACGCATAGTCGAGCCGGAAAGTTACTCACTATTTTCATGGATCGGTGCCGACTGAGGCTCTTTCCGGAGCCGCCTGGAGCTAGGAGCCGTGGTGCACGCACGGTTCGTATCAGGGCATGCCTTCAGGCATGCCGAGAATGCTCGTCATGAGAGCGCCTTCAGGCGCTGCGGCCAGCGAGCGGAGTTTCAGTATATGGTCCTTTCGCAGCCGCTGGCCAGCACCCTTTCCGTTTTCCCGCTCGCCGGTGTACCATGGCCGCGATTTTGGAAAGCGAGTTTGGAAAACGAGTTAGAAAAAGAGGAACCGCGCATGCTCAACCGTCGCAGCTTTCTATCGTCGTCTTTTGCTTCGTCCCTAGCCGTAGGCGCCGGCCTCGCCTGGCGCGGAAATCTATGGGCACAGCTTGAATCCCTGCCGACGAAGCTGCCCGAACGCTCCCTCTTCGACCAGAATGAAGACGCCTACTGGCGCGAGCTGCGCAAGCAGTTCCTGATTCCGGCGGACGAGATCTACCTCAACAACGGCACCGTAGGATCGAGTCCCGCGCCCGTCCTGCGTGCGGTGTTTGAAGGCTATGAGGCGTGCGAAAAGCTCGACGAGGCCGATCCCGAGGACTACCCCATCTGGGGATACGCCTCATGGAACCAGTTTCGCGATCCGCTGGCCGCGTTTGTAGGCTGCAACCGCGACGAGATCGCGCTCCTAAGAAATGCCACCGAGGCCAACAGCTACATCGCGAACGGCGTCGATCTGAAGCCCGGCGATGAGGTGCTGATGACCGACCAGGAGCATCCCGGAGGCGAGCATCCGTGGGACTTGCGGGCCAAGCGCTACGGCATCGTGGTGAAAAAGATCACGCTGCCGAGGCCGGTAGAAAATCCTGCGCAGGTATTGAATCTCGTCAGCGACGCCATAACCCCGCGCACCCGAGTTTTATTCTTCAGCCACATCACGACGTTCTCCGGAGTCGTGCTGCCGGCCAAAGAACTCTGTTCGCTGGCCCGGAGCAAAGGGATTATCTCGGCCGTCGACGGAGCGCACGTCACGGGAATGATGAGCCTGAACCTGCACGATTTAGGCTGCGACATGTATTCCTCAAGCCCGCACAAATGGTTGCAAGCGCCCAAAGGCTCGGGCTTTCTCTACGTCCGCGACGAAATGATCGACCGCCTGTGGAACACGATCGCAACCGAAGGCTGGGACGACGTAAAGCTCCGAGCCGAACGATTCCAGCGTATCGGCAGTTCAAACGTTCCCGCCCTCTGGGGACTGCGTGCCTCGATTCAACTGGCCAACGACATCGGGATGGACCGAATCGAACACCGTCACCGCCACCTCTGCGACTACATCCTGGCGGCCATGATCAAACGCGGCGCCGTGTCATGGACGTCCCCCGATGCCTCGATGCGCTGCGCGATTGCAACGGTGAACGTTCCGCCTATCGTCCGCATGGATCTGGAGCACTGGATGTGGAAAGAAAAGAAAATTCGCATCCGCGGAGCCGAACCAAACAAGCTACGTCTGTCCACGCCTTATTACATGTCGAAGCAGGATATCGACCGCTTCCTGGACGCGTTCGACGAGTACAAGAATTCGAAGGGTTAGCTCCTCTCTCCATGAACTATTTTGCTGAGGGCTGACGGCTGAAGCCGTCCTACGTCCACCGAAACCAGCGCAACGCCAGGACGAACGACACTCCTCCCCAAACTGCAAGCACCAGAAGTCGCCCCGACTGTGAGCCGAGCGAAGCGCCTTCGATGATCGTCGCGCGCAGCGCGTCGTTGAGCGCGGTGAGTGGAAGGGCCTTGATGAAAGGATGGGCCATCGCGGGAAATTTGTCGTAGGAAAAGAAGACGCCGGAGAAGATCCACATCGGCATCATGACCAGGTTGATGAGTCCGGAAACGCTTTCGATTTTCTGCGCTCGACATGCGGTTAGCAGGCCAACGCCACCAAAGGTTACCGCTCCGAGCGACGCCAGCAGCAGGACCGAGAGAATCGATCTCCATCCTTGCACTCGCATGTGAAAGACGAGGACGCCGAAGCCTAAGAGCAGTCCTACTTCAATCACCATCAGCACCAGGCGGCTGCTGGTTAAGGCAAGAAGGAAATCGCTGCGGCGCATCGGCGTGGCAACGAAGCGCTTCAGTAATTTGCGCTGGCGCATTTCGACCAGTGCGAAGCCCACTCCCCACATGCCGGAGTTCATGAGGTTCATCCCCAGCAGTCCGGGGATAAGGAAGTCGATGTAGCGGGAGCCGGGTTCGCTGGAGGATTGGGCGGAAGTGGTGAGTGCGTCTTTGCGTCCGGCGGCGGATTGGAGCGCGGCGTCAATCTCGGCGCGAGAGAGCACGCTCTCCGGGCGAGCAGGATCGTAATAATAAGTGTAGCTGCCGTCGGGATTCGACTCGATCACGAGATCGTATTTGCCGACGTGGAAAGCTTTGAGCGCAGCGTCGCGATCGAGCACGGTGGCTCGGATGGTGGAATGCGCGGGCGAGCTTTGCAGCATGGCTAGCGTTTTCTGTGCGCCATCGCGCGCGATCACGACGACCGACGTGACGTCCGCGGGCTTGTTGCGAAAGGCGATGCCCAATCCAGCGGCCAGCAGCAGCGGAAAGATGAACACCCAGAACACGACTTCAGGCTCGCGCCTGAGTTCGAGAAGGCGCGCCCAAAGCAGATGCCGGTATCCGGACCAGCGGCCGCTGTGGCGTACGGGGCGGTTGGGCTGGCCGAGTTTCGGAATCTTCGGAGTCATCTCTGGAGTTTGAGGTGTAGTAGTTTCCGTTGCCATTTAATTCTCCCGCAGATGACGGCCGGTCAAGTTCACGAAAACGTCTTCGAGACTGGCTTGGCGCGTGCTGAGGTGTTCGAGCTGGTGGCCCTGCTGATTGACCGCAGCGAGCAGCGCGGGAATAGTGAGATGAGGTTCGCGCACGTTGAGGCAGACTGTGCCGTCCTCGCTGCGGACGGATTCGACGCTGGGCAGCGCTCGCCACGCATCGGTTTCCTGGCCGTTCGAGTTGCCGCCCGCCTTGCCATCGACCCGGCCATCGACTCGAAACTCGACCACGTGATGGCCGCCGAGGCGGTCGATGAGGTCGGAGGGAGTGCCTTCGGCGATGATCTGGCCGTGATCGACGATGGCGAGGCGGTCGCAGAGGCGTTCGGCCTCGTCCATGTAGTGAGTGGTGAGCAGGACGGTGCCACCTTTTTTCTGGAAGACGCGGACGATGTCCCAGAGCTGGCGGCGGCTTTGGGGATCGAGTCCGGTGGTGGGCTCGTCGAGAAATAAGATGCGCGGGTTGCCGACCAGAGCGGTGGCGACGGCGAGGCGTTGCTTCTGGCCGCCGGAAAGCTTGCCGACCCAGGCGTCGGCTTTTTCAGTGAGTTCGAGTTCTTCGAGAACTTCATCGGCGGGGCGCGGCTCGCTATAAAAGCTGGCGAAGAGTTCGATGGTTTCGCGGACGTTTAGTTTTTCCGACAAGCGCGTTTCTTGCAGCGAGATACCGATCCATTCGCGCAACTGGCGCGGGTTGTCGTTCCAGGTGTGGCCGAAGATACGAACTTCTCCGGAAGTAGGCGCGAGCAAGCCCTCGAGAATTTCGATGGTGGTGGTCTTCCCTGCTCCGTTGGGGCCGAGGAGTCCGAAGCACTGGCCGGCTTCGATGCGCAGGCTGATGCCGCGGACGGCTTCGACTTTTCCGTCGTAGGTCTTGCGCAGGTTGGTGCACTCGATTGGAGATCCCACGAGCAGATTGTAGCGTAGCTCTCGACGGCTCTGCGGAGCTGCGCTCCGCTGGACAGCCGAGGGCGGCTGTCCCTACGTAATTCTTTCAGGGGCGACGCTCCATCGTGGGCATCGGGACGTTGCCTTTTACATCCTGCCAGAGAATTGCGTTTAGTTTTTTGGCGTCTGCGGCGTCAGGGCGGGAGAAATTCATCTGCGCCGATTCTTTCGCGCCCGCGGCTTTCTTTTCATTGACTTTATAGATAAGCCCGCTGCGGAGATTTTTGTCGTCGGCCTGGAAGGGCGGTTGCGCTCCCGGGCCAGAGAATAGTGGCGCCATGAGTGGCGCGTGCGCGTCGAACAGGTTCATCGGAGGAAGGCCGAGTAGGGCTTCCATGGTGTGAATCATGCTCACGGTCGTGTAGAAGTGATGATCGACGAACGGTTGCGGCGCGTGTGGCGCATATTTGCTGATGACGAGGGCGGTCGATCGATGGGCATCGACGTGATCGGCGCCGTCCTGCGCGTCGTCTTCGAGGACGAAGATGGCGGTATCGTCCCAGTAGGGACTATGAGAAACGGCATCGACGACCCGGCCGAGCGCGAGATCGTTATCGGCGATCGACGCCTGAGGAGTTGGCTTGCCGGGACGCGTGCCTCCGGTGTGGTCATCGGGCAGGTAGAGCAGCGTGAACTGCGGAAGTTCTTTGGCGGTTCCCTTCGCTTTCACAAACTCATCGAATTCGCGAAGGAATTCGTCGGCGCGGAGCTGGTCAGGATAGTCGGTATTGAAGTCGGGGAATTGCGGATCATAGTGGTCGCGCAGCGCGGCTTTTGTGGGACGCATACGCTTCACTTGCGGAATCGCCCAAGGCCAGGGACTTGGCCCGCCGCGCGGACTGCCGACATTCGACGGTAGATGCTCTCCGCTGTTAATTTCGGCGACTGGACAGGTTGCTGACGACAGAGAGTGTCTTCCTTCCTTCGGTGAATTTTGTTTCTCGTTCTTGCACCACACGGCGGCGATGAATTCTCCGTAGATGCGATAGGTGAGGCCGCGGCGCGCGAGGTTGTCCCAGAGAAAGCCGGTGGCGGGGTCGTCGACGTCGGGGATTCCCTGCTCTAGTGGAAGTTCTTCGGCCACGCTGCCACCAGAGTCGTAGGTGCGCTCCTGGCTGCGATAACCGATAGGCCACGTCTTCTCGTTGTAATCGGAAGTGGTGGAGGCGGTGGACCACAGGTGGCCGTCGCCGGAAACTTCTCCGCTGTCGTAGAAGTTGTCGAGCACGCCGAACTGCAACGCTAGCTTGTGCTGGTTGGGAGTGATGTCGGCGCCGTACATCGTTAGAGATGCGTCGCCGTCGCCGACGGGCAGGTCGCCGAAGATCTGATCGTAAGTGCGATTTTCTTTTAGCACGTAGATCACATGGCGGATGGGATTGGTTCCACCAGCGAACTCGAACTTTCCGGCCTCCGAGCGGATGAGATTATCTTCTTCCACTTGGCGAGTGTAGGCGGCAAGATTTTTGTCGATGTCAGCGAGGCTGAGGCGGGCAATGGACCCCCCGATCAGAGTCGCAATGTAGGGATGCTCTTTTCTCTTGCGCTCGCCCTTCAGCTTGCCCTGCATGTTGTTGGGGCCGCTGCCCTCGCCTTTGGCCGTTGCAATCAGCAGGTCGTTTCCGGCGATGGCGAGGGCGCTGGGATACCACTCGGTGGGGATGAGACCTTGAGGACGGAGTTCTAACCCACCTTCAAATCCGTGAGCGAGTCCGCCAACCCCAAAGACAGCAACGGCGTCGAGGGCACCACTCGCGACGAATAGGCGCGTGTCATCCTTCGAGAGGGCAATAGCTTGGGGGACAGCCCCGCCGAATATTTTTGTGCTGTAGGCGCGATCTACAGTACCGTCCTCCAGGTCAACTGACACCACAGAATCGGCGTTACTTAAGGCGACATACAGCAAAATTTCATGGGGGCTCAACACCATCGCTGTCGGATGCAAACTAGGAGCGACAGGGTCGCGAGGTGCTGAGCGAACTGCCGCAGGGTCGTCGACTTCTGCCTTCGCCAGAGTCGCTGCCATGTCAATCCAGCGCGCGACCTTGGCGGTCTCGAGATTCAGTTCCGCGACTTCGGATGAGTTCCACAAGCTGATCCAGGCTTTGGTTCCGGCTTTGTTGGCAATCACCATATACGGATACACGCTCGGAATGTAGCGGCTTCTGCTTAAATCGAACGACTGTAAGATTTTGCCGTCGCTGGTGTCGAGGACAATAGCATTATCGGAAAGATTATTAGCGACGAGCAGGCGGTCGCCTTTGGGGCCTGGAAGAACTGCGAGTCCCGCAGGATACGGCAACGCGGTTCCGGCGGGAGTTTTGCGCACTCCGAACGCGACTTCCTTCCCTTCGGCGATGGGCTGGGGCGCGATCTTGATGAAGCGCTCGGGAGTGACTTGTCCGTCCGCGAATTTGTAAACCGCGATGCCGTTGCCCGTGCTTTTCGGCTTTTCACCGGTAGGGTCGGTGATCGATCCCATCGACGCATAGATATGTTTGCCATCGGTCGAAAAAGCGAGGCCGATGAAATAGCTTTGGCGAGTGGAATAGTCGTCGCTCAACCGGTCGTCGGGAAAGTCGTGCAGTTCATTGTTGCTGAGATCGAGAATGGAGATCGATTGGCGCGCGCCTGTCTCTTGCGTGCCGTATCCCTGATTGAGTAGTGCCGCGTAACGTCCGTCGGGGCTCAGCGCGATAGTCGCGGGAAAGCTGTTGGTACGGGCGAGATACCCGGGTACGGGGAGCGTCAGGGTTTTGCTGGTTGGAAGATTGATTCGGCGCGAGCGGTCGGCGGCACGAGCGACCCCGAACACCACAACCAGGGCGGAAAGAGCGAGGAGGGACATAGGAGCGATCTTTTTCACGAACCGTTTCACGAGCGGAGCCTCGGGAGGGTTTTACCATTCGCGACCGGGGAGATGCAAACGATCGGAGCGCGTAATGCCTTAGCTGAAGCTTCCACAAAATATCGACTACAGTCAGCGGAGCCCGAGCAGCACAGCAACATACTGCCGAACCTTGCCCACTAATGCTGGTTCAGCCGTGGAACGGAACTTCGCCTTTCGGCCGACCCAATCCATGCTCTTCAACTGATCAACGAGAACTGCGCCCTCAACTTTATCAACGGTAATTGGCAGGGCGAAGGGGTAGGGCTTGCGCTTGCTTGTAAGCGGACACACTACGGCGAGGCCGCTGGCGCGGTTGTAGCGCTGATCGGTAAGCACCAGTGCGGGGCGTCGCTTGGCCTGTTCGCGGCCAACTTGCGGATCGAAATCCATCATCACGATGTCCCCGGCGTCCGGAACGTAGGAAGTTACTACCATTCAACAACTTCCTTCCCCACTTCCGCGCCGGTTGAAATCTCACCGTAGCGATTTTCTGGGGTGATCTGGGAAACGAGTTGCGACAACGTGGGAATCTTCGTTGGCCGGCGCAGTTCGACGCGGCCTTCGGCGGCAGCTTCGATCTCCAGCGAATCGCCTTCCTTCAGCTTCGCTTCCTCAACCACGGGCTTGGGAATGCGTACGGCCAGACTGTTGCCCCATTTAACCATCTGCGTTTTCATGAACGGAGATCCTTTCCAGATGATACACAGTATATCCTATTGTAGCTACACTGTCGACACATAAGTTGGGGTGCTGAAAGCGGCAGAGAGCTCGGAAAGCCGGCTTGGAAGTCGAGGAAACCGATCTCTCCGAATTGTGATCGTGCACCTCTCGTTGGCTCAATTGCTTCAAAATTTCACAGTTCTTTAACACTGCCGAGTTTGTGATCCACAACCTCGCGGTGAGAAGCTACGTCTAAGCAAGCACCGAAACCTTGGGCGGCTGTGGTGGCCGCTTTCCTATCAGTCGAAGTTTTGGCAAAAGCTCGTTCGAGCTTGGATTGGAGATTCCTGATGGCAATCAATCGAAGAGACTTCTTGTCCGGCGTGGCCGGGGCATGTGGTGCATCCGTATTGGGATCGGTCGCCGGACTGAATCCTAAAGCGCTGTTCGCGGGCGAGACATCCAGTACGAACCCTCTCCCGCCACCGGACCAGTCCGGCATCAATCACATCGTTGTTGTGACCATGGAGAACCGCAGCTTCGATCACTTCCTCGGATGGCTCCCGGGCGCCACTGGGAGGCAGGCGGGTTTGTCTTACCTTGATCCTAACGGGGTTGCGCATTCGACGTACCCGCTGGCGCCCGACTATACGGGCTGTCCGCATCCGGATCCCGATCATTCTTATTCAGGAGGCCGGATTGACTATGACGGCGGCAAGATGGACGGTTTCCTCAAAAACCCAGCCAATGATATTTTCGCCATCGGCTATTACACGAAGAAAGACATTCCTTTCTACGCCGCGCTGGCGCTTCACTATACGACGCTCAGCAACTATTTTTGCTCGATCCTCGGGCCGACCTTTCCGAATCGAATTTTCCAGTTCGCGGCGCAAACCGACCGGCTGGACAATTCGCTCTCGCAGTCCAGCTTGCCCACCATTTTCGACTCGCTGAATAACGCCGGAGTCAGCGCGCGCTACTACTTCAACAATCTGCCTTTTCTCGGATTGTGGGGTCCGAAATACTTGTTAAACACCTTTTTGTATAGCGATTTCCTCTTGGATGCGGCGAGCGGAAATCTGCCGGCGGTCTCCTACGTCGATCCGATTTACACATTGACCGACGACGGAACGGGAAACGACGATCATCCCCATGCCGACATACGCCGGGGCGAAGCCTTCCTGGCACAGACGTTCCATGCCGTGGCGAGCGGGCCGGCGTGGAAGAACACCGTGTTCGTCGTGAACTTCGATGAGAATGGCGGATTCTTCGAACACGTCCCGCCGCCGCGGGCAGCCGCGCCCAACAATGTGGATCCCGACATTGTGAATGGAAAGACGCTGCTCGGCCCGAGAGTTCCGACAGTGATCGCCTCGCCGTTCACGCGCGGGAATCCGGCGACGCCGCGCGTCATCCACACCGTTTTCGATCACACCTCGGCCTTGAAGCTAATCGAGTGGAGATGGGGTTTGCCACCACTTACGGCGCGCGATGCATCGAGCGATGTGGGGAACCTGGCAACCGCCCTCAACCTGACTAAGCCTAGAGTTACGGTTCCGACGTTGCCCAGTCCGGTAGCGCCTCTACCGAAGGCGTGCCTCCCGCTTGCGGGCGGCATGACCGAGTTTGGCCGACTCGCCCAATCGGAGTTAATGAACGGTTGGAAGGTTCGTTAAGAGAAAATTCCGTTTAGGAAGCGGCGCGGGAACCTGGCGGCTCGCGCCGCACGTCTGATACTAGACGCGAAACTCATACCACACGACACCAGCGCTTCACTTTAGTGCAGGTTTTTCCCTACCCAATCTTCAATTCGACCAAGGGCTTTACTCAGGTTCTCCAGTGAATTAGCGACGCTGAAGCGGAGATAGCCTTCTCCGTATTCGCCGAAGGCGGTGCCGGAGAGACAGGCGACGCCCGCTTGTTCGAGCAGCGCGTCGGCCAATTTCTTTGAAGGCCAACCGGTTTTCGTAATGTTGGGGAAAGTGTAGAACGCGCCTTTGGGCGTACGGCAGGAGAAGCCTTTGATCTTGTTCAGGCCGGCGACGAAAGCATCGCGGCGGCGCTTGAACTCAGCGCTCATTTTGTCGACCGAGGACTGGTCGCCGCGCAGCGCCTCAATTCCCGCAATCTGCGTGAAGCTGGCGGTACAGGAGTTTGAGTTGGTCACGAGACGCGCGATTGACTCGGCCAGATCGGGGCGCATTACGCCGTAGCCCAGGCGCCATCCGGTCATGGCGTAGGTTTTGGAGAAGCCGTCGAGCAGAATGGTGCGCTCCTTGAAGCCGGGCACGCTCATGATGGAGAAGTGGTCGCCATCGTATATGAGGCGGCTGTAGATTTCGTCTGAAAGGATGAGGATATTGCGGTCGCCAATCGCTTCGGCTACTTCGAAAATGTCTTTCCTGGTGAGCACGCCTCCGGTCGGGTTGTGCGGCGAATTTAGGATGATCAACTTCGTGCGGTCGGTTATCAGCGATGCCAGTTCTTTGACGTCGACAGAAAAGTCACGCTCTTCGCGCAGCGGAATGGGTATCGCCTTGCCGAGCGAATAGTTGATCATCGACTCGTAGATAGGGAATCCGGGATTGGGATAAATGACTTCATCTCCAGCATCAATTAATGCCAGGATAGTAAAGAAAATAATCGGCTTGCCGCCGGGGACGACAACGACTTCTTCGCTCGAAACCGGAACGCTACGAGTGCTGCTGACGTAGTCGGCGATGGTCTGGCGCAGGTCGGGCAGACCGGCGGGGGGACCGTAGTGCGTCCACCCCTTGTGGAGGGCGCTGACTCCGGCTTCGATAACGTTGGCGGGGGTGTCGAAGTCGGGTTCGCCAATTTCGAGGTGGATGACTTCTTTCCCTTGCTTCTCGAGCTGACGGGCGCGGTTCAGGACTTCAAAAGCGGTTTCGGTGCCGAGCCGCGACATCCGGCTGGCGAGACGCAATTCGAGTTGAGTTGTGGCTGGCATGGCGACGAGAGAATTATAGCGCCTTGATCTTAATAAGGTCAGAGGTCAGAGGTTAGATTGCAGAGGTGAAAATCTTCTGACGACGGCCTGTGGGAGATTTTGATTCTTACCTCTGCAATCTAACCTCTGACCTCTGCAATCACTCCGAGATTGTGCTCTCTTCGCTCTGCGCCCGCAGGATGCGATCGACAGAGTACGGGGCGCGCTGCGCGGGCTCGTGATAATGGCGCACCTGCATTTCTCCAAGCAAGCCGACGGCGAGCATATTCAATCCCGCCAACAAAAGGACGGCGGAGAACATCATGAGCGGGCCGTGTTGGGTCATAACATCGGCCTGGTGCAAGAGCTTCTGCAGAATGAGCCAGCCGGAGATTCCGCAGCCCGCCATGATGCTGAACATCCCCACCGTGCCGAAGAAGTGTAAGGGGCGGGAAAGATATTTGAGCAGGAAGCGGATCGTGATGAGGTCGAAGAAGACGCGGAAGGTGCGCGAGATTCCATAATGCGAAGCGCCGCGTTCCCGGTTCACGTTCTTGATGGGCACTTCGATGATCGACGCGCCGTGCCACGACGCCAGCGCTGGGATGAAGCGGTGGAGCTCTCCGTAGAGCGGAACCTGTCCCAGGATCTCGCGGCGGTAAGCTTTGAACGTGGTTCCGAAGTCGTGGATGTCAACGCCGCTCAACTTGGCCATCAGCCAGTTGGCGCAGCGCGAAGGAAAGCGGCGCAGCCAGAAATTGTCGACGCGATTCTTGCGCCATCCGCTGACGATGTCGTAGCCCTCGGCAATTTTCTCCAGGAACAACGGGATGTCGGCGGGATCGTGCTGCAAGTCGCCGTCCATGGCGATGATGTATTCCCCGCGGGCATGGTCGAAGCCGGCAGCGAGGCCGGCGGTCTGTCCAAAATTACGGCGCAGCTTGACGATGGTCACACGGCTGTCTACGGCGGCAATCTCACGCAGCAGCGGAAATGTGCCGTCGATCGAGCCATCATCGACCAGCACCATCTCGAAGGTCTCGCCGCTCGCCTCCATCACCGACTTAAGCCGCGCGTACAGGTCGGTGACATTCTCCTGCTCGTTGTGGAGCGGGACTACGATTGAATATTTGAGCACAGTGTTTTTTATTATACGGGAACGGGGGTCGGGTCGAAGTGACTTCCGTGAGGCGGGGCCACATTCTGAGGCGTCCTCCGTTCCGGGCAATGCTGCGGGCAATGCGACGATCTCTGCTGCGACCTCTGCTGCGACCCACGGACTGCCCGGCGCGACATTCTTGCGCGTTTTTTTTGCAAGAGTGGGATTCCACGACTGCGGATTCTGCGGGCAGGGCGGGCTCCTCGCCCCGCCAATGTTTACTACCTGGTACCCCCACCCCCCTCCCCCCTGGTCTCCTGGAATAAGGACTTACGGGATTTCTTGCCCGCGTCCGCGGTTTGATCGGCCTCTGGAGCGGGGGAAATCGTGTCACGTATCCATTGTCAAACCCGCATGTCCTATTGACACCTTAGGCCATGAAAATGGGCTGTTCCGCTCGGACCACTCCGTTGTTGTCAAAGATCGTCCCCGCCTACGCGGGCCCTCCGGAGAGGTATTTTCGAAGCAAAGAACGCTGAGATGGTTTTGGGGCGGACCCGTCTTTCGAGACGGGCACGCGCTTCGCTACCCAATCAGGACCATTGTTACATTTGGCGAATGCGATGTCTGTGATGTGCGCACGGAATTTTGGTGATGAAAAACGGGGCGGTGCCCCATAAGCGCTAACTTACGGACCACTTCCGCTTTGCCCGTAATTCAGAAGTAATTCGTGGACCCGTTGCCAAAGGAATGATCAGCAAAAGAGTGGCAGACGTCTAAACTGCGATCCAGCGATCAGCGGTGAATTTCTGCTCTGCGGGTGAACCGTGATGGTCGACGAAGGTAACCCAAGGCTGCTACTGCGGCAGCCCTACCTTCCGCACTATTTCAGAGAACCGCGGGTCGGAGCGTAGCCTGATTTTTGTCTCCCAAATCGGCATAGAAGAGGGCAATCTCGTATGCTGATGAATAGCCGGTGTTGCGTTGCCGTTGCTTGGCCTCAATGCCTTTCGCGAGAGCGCCCTTCCAGCCACCAGAACGAAATCCCTTTTCGATAGCAGAAGCAAAATCAGATTCCCTTGGGTCGCCGGAAAGTTGACCGTACACCCTCAATTCTCCCATGACCTGCGGGTACATGTGTTTCGCCCAATAAGCCTCGGCTAAACAACGGTGCGGCTCCGCGAACGTCGGGTCCTCATTTGCCACCTTCTTGCACTCTAAAATGGCTTCGTCGTAGTGTCGTGCCTCGAAGTGAATGAATCCGACGTTCACCTTGATGATCGCTGACAGTGGATCGAGCTGGTGAGCACGATTGATCTCTGTAAAGGCTTCCTGCTCTCTCCCCCCAATCAAGCCAATGTCCTGTGCATACCATGAGTGTGTCGTGGCATCGCTGGGGTCGAGCTCCAGAGCTTTCTTGTACTCAGCCTCTCCTCCAGCAAAATCCCACTCGTACTCCATCTCAGTGGTGGCCAATACGGCGTGGGGGGGAGCCAACGTCGGGTCTAGCTCCAGCGCCTTGCGCGCAGCCGCATTTCCCTTCGGGTAGTATTCGCTGGGAGCCCCACCATAAAAAGGCGACGAGCTATAGGCATCGGCCAGAGCCGAATATGCCAAAGCATAGCCGGGGTCTTTCGCGATGGATTGAGTGAAATATGAGATTGCCGTCGCCAGGTCGGGACCTGTCCGCTTGTTCGAGTAATATCGACCCTTCAGGTACATCTCATACGCTTCTGTATTTTGGGTACCCTGTTTGGTGACCTGTTGCCTTTCTGTGGCGCTGAGTTTGGAACGCAACTTTTCCGCGATGTCGCCCGCAATCTGGTGCGGCAACCCGATGATGTCTGCGCTTTTGAAACTGTAGTGTTGCCCCCAAATCTCAGTATTATCCCTAACATCGGTAAGCTCGGCGCTTACTTCGATGCTGTCTCCCTGTGGCGCCACTCGTCCGCTCACCAACGCCGACACGCCCAAATCGTTGCCGACCTTTTGCAAGTCAACATCCTTCCCTTTGTAGCGGAAGACTGAGTTACGCGATTTCACCTTGAGCTCAGGTACATGGGTGAGGCTCGCAATTAACGATTCGGTAATGCCGTCGCTAAGATAGTCGGTATTGGCGTCTCCACCGCCATTCGTGAAAGGCAGGACGGCGATGGAATCAATCTGGGCTTTCCTGCCCGATCGCAGATACCAAACGCCACCTCCCATTAGTCCGATGGCGACAATACACGTCGCTAGGGAGGCCACGAGTTTGCCCCGTTTTAGTGTCTTTTCAGAAGATGCTGCTGTGCCAGTAATTCTGGCGGACTCGGTATCGCGCTTAAGCCGCTGCAAATCGGCGCGAATCTCCGAGGCATGCTGATATCGCAGATTTCGGTCTTTCTCTAGAGCTTTATTTATGATTTCTTCCAGCTTGGGCAGCAGGTCAGGGTTGAGTCGCACCGGAGAAACCGGCGGGCGCTCCAATATTGCATTAAGAATGACTCCCGAGCTTTCCCCACGGAAAGGCAACGTCCCCGTCGCCATCTCATATAAGACTGCCCCAAACGAGAACAAGTCGGTTCGTGCATCCAATTCTTTTGCTCGGACTTGCTCTGGCGACATGTAAGCAATAGTTCCCAGAGCTGTTCCCGGACTCGTGAGATGCGCGGCGTCCGATTCGAGAGTCGGTTGTGACGACCCGACTGCTGCCCCCATTAAACTGCTCCGGGTGGGCGTTACCTTCGCCAGTCCGAAGTCCAGAATCTTGGCGTTGCCACGTTTGGTGATGAAAATATTTGCAGGTTTAATGTCGCGGTGAACGATGCCTGCGGCGTGAGCAGCGTCCAGAGCGTCTGCAATCTCAACGGCAAGCAGAAGAAGAGTTTCCATCTCCAGCGGACGCCCCGCAATGCGGTGCTTCAAGGTCACGCCCTCCAGAAACTCCATGACGATGAATGACTGGCCTTCGTGCCTCCCGATTTCATGGATGGTGCTGATGTTCGGGTGGTTCAGGGCAGAGGCAGCGCGGGCCTCTCGGCGGAAGCGCTCCAATGCCAGATGGTCTTGCGCCACCTCATTGGGCAGGAATTTCAGAGCGACGAAGCGGCCAAGATCGGTGTCCTCGGCCTTGTAAACCACACCCATGCCGCCGCCACCGAGCTTCTCAATGATGCGGTAGTGCGAGATGGTCTGCCCAATCATTTGGCTGAAATGTTAGGGTTTGACCTGGACTAAGTCAATGAAGACCAGGAAGTTGGCGCCACGCTGAGCTTGCGCCCGAATCGAGTGGGAAGTGCTCAAGATGAATATTCGACCGCCGGCTGTCCCAAAGGGTTAAACAAGCGAGGATTAGGAACAGCCCCGGCAGAGTTTCGGTTATGGTAGCCCCGGCAGGAATCGAACCTGCATAGTCAGTTTAGGAAACTGAAGTCCTATCCGTTGAACGACGGGGCCGCTGACAAGACTGACAAATCAGGTTAGCAGGTTGAGAAACGGGTTGCCAAACTTGCTATCAGTCTGCCTCTGGCGGCGAACTGCAGATCCCTCGCTCCGCTCGGGATGACAATTTATGTAGAGGATGACAATTCATGCAGGGGGTGATTCCGATCCGCCGCCTACGAAGTGGACTATTTCCAGACGGTCTCCGTCGTGCAATGGAGTTTGCGGCCATTGGTCGCGGGGGACGATTTCGCGGTTGAGTTCGATGGCTACGCGGTCGGGCTTCATGCCGAGATGCTCTATGAGCGCGCCCAGGGTTTCGGCGGACGAGAGCTGGGGTTCGCCATTGATGGTCAGCTTCATTGAATCCATCTTCATTGAGTCCATCTCGCCGCAGACAAACTGCCGAGCTTCGCTCGGCTTGGACGGCCGAGGGCGGCCGTCCCTACGCAACCTTGGACGGACGAATACGTCCGTCCCTACACGAGCTCTCTAGCTGGCGGCGCGCAGATTAAATTTGCGGGTTGCGGTTCGTCCTCCGAAACTTGCCTGCACTAGTACGGACGATTCGGCGAGTGACTTTTCGTCCACCTGAACGTTCATCTCGGCGCTGCCTTTGGCGTCGGTGAGAACCTGCGCGTAGTAGGGCGCGGCGTCTGGCCGGGCGAAGCGGAGTGTGAGGCGGGCGCCTTCGACCGTGGCTCCTCCTTCGGTGACGCGGAGGTGCATCGTCAAAGCGCCGCTCGAATGCACGGACCCGGCATTGGTCCACTCGAGGTCAAGCTCTTTCACCGCCGCCAGCGTTTCGGGGGTGTCCCGTTTGTCGAAGATGGAATCGAGCTTGCCACCGCGGATGGCGTCGAGCATCTCGCGATGCAACTCGCGCAGCATCTTCTCTTTGTCCTGGTCATTACTCGGAGGGCTGCTTTGAGGGCTGCTCTGAGAGCCGGTTTTGCCTTCCGCCGGACTGGAGCCATAGGGAACCGCGCGCTTCCCGATGCAGCGGCCTTTAACGAAGACTTGCGTCTGCAACAAGTGCTCGCCTTCGCGCGCTTCGCTTTGCACGTGGTAGATCGTGTCTTCGTGCCGAATGTCGGTGTTGAAGCCAAAGATCATCGGTTCAGGCTTTCCGTTTCAGGATGCAAGCCAGCAAGGGCTTCAACCACCAAGGACACGAAGTACCACGAAGGCTTTGGGTCTCAGGCATTTTCTTCGTGTGCTTTCATGGCTTTGGTGGTTAATGTTTTCGCAAACTGACCCACTACCAAACGCACTTAGCTTGACACATCTGTCAGCCAAAATTAGTCTAGAGCGTTTACTGTTGTGCTTGGCGCAAATTATATATATCTCCTGCTATGCCGGACAATTATTTCGCTCGCTACCTGCCCCTCCTGATGCATTTCGGCATCGCCACGGCCCTGGCGAGCGCGATTGTGACGCTTTCGTGGCTGATTGGCCAGCATAAGCCGAATCTCGCGAAAATGTCGCCTTATGAGTGCGGGGTCCAGCCCATCGGCGATGCTAAGGGACGATTCTCCGTCAAGTTCTACCTGGTGGCCATGCTTTTTATTTTGTTCGATGTGGAAGCTGTATTCCTTTATCCCTGGGCGGTCATCCTGCGCGAACTGAAGATGTTTGGTTTCTGGGAGATGATGGTGTACATCGCGATCGTGCTGGTCGGCCTCTTCTATGTGTGGAAAAAAGGCGTGCTTGACTGGGGACTGACGCCGGGTAAGCGAGGGGATGTCTGATGCCGCTCGCGCCTCCAATTACCGATATCGAGTTGTTGAAGTCGCATCCCGCCTTGGGCCGCCTCGTGGAATGGAACGCGTCCGTGGTGCAGGCGGTGAAATTCGATCGCGACGAGCTTACGATCTGGATCGAGAAGGACGCGATCCGCGAAGTTTGCGCTATTTTGCGCGACTCTCCAGATTGTCCATTCAATTATTTGTGCGACGTCACCTGCGTGGATTGGTATCCCTCGGAGCCGCGGTTTGAGGTGGTTTACCATCTGCTTGCGATTGCGAAAAAAGAGCGGGTGCGTTTGAAAGTTCGGCTTGACGGCTCCAGTCCGGCGATTGAGTCGGTCACATCGGTTTGGCCCTCGGCCAATTTTTATGAGCGTGAAGTGTTCGATCTGTTTGGCGTGCGCTTCTCCGGACATCCCAACCTGAAACGCATCATGATGCCCGATGACTGGGAAGGCCATCCTCTGCGGAAGGACTACCCGGTGGAAGGCTACCGGTAGGTCATGGCGCAATTTCCTGCCACTGTCGCTGAGCCCGGCCAGGATTCGACTTTGGTCCTGAACATGGGTCCGCAACACCCCTCGACGCATGGGGTGCTGCGATTGGTGCTGGAAATTGACGGTGAGACAGTGGTGCGGGTTAAGCCGGAGATCGGCTTCCTGCACACGGGCATCGAGAAAACCTGCGAGGCCAAGTTCTACCAGCAAGTTGTGCCGCTAACGGATCGCATCGATTATCTCTGCCCCCTGACGAACAATCTCGCCTACTGCCTGGCGGTGGAGAAATTGCTGGGGCTGGAGATTCCTCCGAAAGCGCAGTGGATGCGGGTTCTGATGAACGAGTTGACCCGCATTAATTCGCACCTGGTCTGGCTGGGAACGCACGCCATGGATCTCGGCGCGATAACCGTTTTTCTGTATTGCTTCCGCGAGCGCGAAGATGTTCTGCGCTTTTTCGAGATGGTCAGCGGGCAGCGGATGATGACGTCTTACTTTCGCATTGGCGGGTTGGCTTTGGAACCGCCTCTCGGATTCTTCGAGAAGGTGAAGAAGTTCGCGGACCGCTTCCCCGGGAAGCGGTCGGCGAATTTCTTGACCTTCTCAAAGAATCCCAGCGGCGGCTCCAGCGCCAACCCGCCAATGCGGAAATAAGAAGTCATCATCCGCTGCCCGCTGACCATCTCGAAAAACCGCAGCACATCTTCGCGCTCGCGGAAGCAATAGAGAAAGACGGTTATCGCGCCGAGGTCCATGGCATGCGTTCCCAGCCAGACCAGGTGCGAATTGATGCGGGTCAACTCATTCATCAGAACCCGCATCCACTG
>WNFA01001630.1_pt1 | contig 18328 bp, 13 predicted proteins | sample 5400481 | NCBI WGS metagenome assembly WNFA01 (sample SAMN13153340, study PRJNA577476) | soil metagenome | isolation source: 120 cm saprolite under Douglas fir tree site 2 hole 1 replicate 2 | place: USA:California | collected 2015-04-18
TCTGGAAGCAGCCAGCTTCAGCGGCGTGATTTCTGACATGCGTACGCCCGGCGGCGCCAGTGGTGCTGACGTGCATGCATGGAGCGCCGCGCACCGTCCGGAACTGAAAGGCAAGCTGCTGTTCATTACCGGTGACACCGTGAATGAAGACACCATGGAAGCCCTGGCCAGCACGGGTGCGCCTTACATTGAGAAACCATTTCGTGTGCATGAGCTGATTGAGATTGTAGAGAAGTTGTTCGGGAAAGCAGTGAATGACTAACCGAACCCTCGTAAATTGTTTTTGCAAGGGCACAGACCGCCGATGCGACCTTTACAAAACTCGCGACCTCACAAGACCCGCGACCTTACAAATACGTTGGGTCTGACCATGCATAAGCGCCGGAGGCGCGAAATGAGTTAGCCCAGACCGGAAGGTCTGGGTAGAAGGTAAAGATATCTGAGCCCCGGCGGGGCGACACCGGGCATAACATTCGTGAGAAATGAACTTGAGTAGCGATCCCAAAGTCCGGTTCCTGATCGTTGACGATCATCAGAGCATCCGCAAGCTCTGCATGACCGTGGGCGCGTCACTGGGTTTCGATTGCCGTGAAGCTGAGAGCGCCGAAGCCGCCCTGGCCTTTCTGGAGACGGATTCGCCTGACATTGTGCTGGCCGATCTGATGATGCCCAACATGAGCGGCCTGGAATTTTTGCCTCGGGTGAAGCAGATGCTGCCGCGCAGTGAGACGGCCATCATGACGGGGCATGGCTCTATTGAAACCGCCGTGCAGGCCATGCGATTGGGCGCCTACGACTACATCACCAAGCCTTTCCGCATTGAAGAACTCAAGCTGCTGCTGCAACGCATGGAAGAAAAAGTCCGTCTGGTGGCGGAGAACCAGTTTCTGCGCGATCGCGTGAACACTGAAATGGAGCTGAACGGCATTGTCGGCTCATCCACCAAAATTCAGGATGTAATGCGCATGGTGGCGCGCCTTAAGGACACGCGCACGCCGGTGCTGATCACGGGAGAAAGCGGCACTGGCAAAGAGCTGGTAGCGCGGGCCATTCATTATCGCGGCTCGTATTCCAAGCGCCCTTTTGTGGCCGTGGATTGCGGTTCGCTGGTGCCCACGCTTATTGAAAGCGAGCTCTTCGGTTATGAAAAAGGCGCTTTCACCGGCGCCAATCGCTCCAAAGACGGTCTCTTCCAGACCGCCAACGGCGGCACTATCTTCCTCGACGAGATCGGCGAGCTCTCCATGGAGCTTCAAGCCAAGCTGCTGCGCGTGCTTCAGGAAAAAGAAGTGCGGCCGGTGGGCAGCAACCAGAGATTCAAAGTTGACGTTCGCGTGATCGCCGCCACCAATCGTGATCTGGAGACGGCATACAAGGAAGGCAAGTTCCGGAAGGACCTTTACTTCCGCCTGAATGTGGTCACCCTTCATCTGCCTGCGCTGCGTGACCGCAAGTCAGACGTTCCCGCGCTGGTCCATTTCTTTCTGGATAAACTCGCCCCGGGGAAGATGATCACGCTTTCAGCCGCGGCAATGGGATGCATGCTGGATTATGACTGGCCGGGCAATGTGCGCGAACTGGAAAATTGCATTGAACGTGCCGTGGCGCTGGGCAGTGAAGACAGTATTGAACTCCATGACCTCCCACCGGCGGTACGTTTGGAGCAGGCTGATTCGTCTCCATCGGTACGCGTTGGGTTGGCTCCATCGCCATCCATGCACGTAGACGAATTTGCTCCAGTCCTGGCCGGTAAGCCTCCGGTCTCAGCCACCGATCTGGAAGAATTGGAGCGCGCCACCATCCAGCGCGTGTTTCAGCAGGTGAATGGCGATAAATCCCGCGCCCGCAAGATGCTCGGTATCAGTCGTGCCACACTGTATCGCAAATTGAAGCGCTACAACATCGCTGTCGAAAAAGGCGCGTCCGCGGCTTCCTGAGGTCTTCCTCTTTAATCCCGAGCATGCGAGGGATCCCTACCATCTTCCGAGATTTTCGGGGTCCTACCACAGAGGACACAGAGCAGCACGGAGAGAAGATCAAAACCTCTAACCACAAAGGACACGAAGGATCACGAAGGTTCTTTGGTTTTGATTGTTTTGATCAGAGATGTAGGTTTGTTCTTCCTCAGTGTTCTCTGTGCCCTCTGTGGTTCAAACGCCAAACACACCGCCCAGCAAAACCTTTGTGATCCTTCGTGTCCTTTGTGGTTCAAGGTTTTGGTACTTCCTCTGTGGTTAAAACTGTTCTTTGAGACAAAAACCCTGAGACAGATGTTTCATCCTGAGACAGCCGGCCTTTTTATGCCTACCCGCTAAGTACTACCGTCCTGCTAAATCAACCACTTACCTTTGACAATGTTTGGCTGGCCTATTGCTTCTACTCATACCAACGGCACCATCGCACGCTCAGGAGAAGGCGCGAGACAGGTTGGTGTTTTCAAGGGAGAAGAGATGCAGAAGCAGCATGAAATCGGGACCAGCAGGTCCCAAAGCTCGCCCTGTGCCGGCAGGCTGGCGGAATTTTTTCCGGCGGCCGTGCCCGTGAGGATTCCGGTGCAGGTCATCAAGATTGATTGTTCTGAAAACAACAGTTCGGCGATTGAAAGCCGTATGGCTTCCGCGGCCGAGCAGACCGTAATCGAATTTGGCACTCCCGGAGAAGTTATCTTCGCGTCCGGCCTGCCCCTGGATTTTGAAGACACTGTGCGAATGAAGAACTTTGACGGATCGTTTGATGTATCGGCTGAGATCATTGCCATGCAACTTGATCAAGGCAAGACGGCCGTAGCGGCGCGTTTTCTGGAAGACGTGACCAACTGGATTATTAAGTAGAGACCTTCAATATGACAACCGCTACCTTGAACGGCAATGAAGTCACGGAGTTTTGGCGCGTAGCCCGCAGACTGCACGCAATTTATGCGGAGCTGGACCACACCTTCGAACTGGGTCTGGCCCCCTGCGCTGAACTGGAAGACAACGTTGATCACACTGAACCTGACGCCCTTGAGCGGGTCCGGCAGTGGTTTGACCAGATGGATGCGCGCATACAGGTATGGCAACTGCGCCAGCTTCTGCAAAGCACCAATCTCCAGAATGAAGAGAACCTGCGTTATCTCATCGTTCGTCATCTGGAAAGAAAGCACAGGACTGAGCCGGACAAGGAAAAGCTCGACTTTCTGCTGGTCCAGTACTTCGCGCACTGTGCGCCTCATGGAATCACCGAGCAGCAGGTCACGCTGGATGAAGTTGCGCGCGTGCTGGTGCCGGTGCTGGGCGTCATGCCGGAATCGTATCCGGAGTGGGCGCCTGGTCTGGATGACAAGCTGCAAAACCTGAATGACAGTAACAGTCTTGAAGACCTGCAGAACTCGGGCGCGCTGCTGGAAGTGCGCGAACTGAAGCTGGCCATTGGCGATGATTACTTTCAGCCGGGCATGCTGGTCGCGTTTACCCGTTTTAACTTCCGTGCACGACGCGCATTCTTCAAGGCCATGCATCTTGATCTGCACAACATCCGCACGGTGGTAAATGAGCTGGAGGGCCTGGGCTATACCACCATTGACTGCCGGGACGCGGGTTTGACTGAAAATGAGTCATTGGACCAGGTGCGCCATGTGGTGCATCAGTGGAAGACTCCGTTTCGCGCGCCCTATTCCGGCGGATCGTCTTTCCTCCAGTTGATTCTTCTGCGCCACACCTTGCAACACATGCTGAATGAAGCCAATTCGCGCAACCCCGGCGTGGGCGGGACAATGGAAGTTAATGTCCCGATGAATACAAGCTCCCTCGACGGTCGGGAAACCATGCGAGCCAACCCGGTCGCCGAGAGTCCCAAGGATTTGTTTGAAACCCGGCCGGAATCGTCACGACTATCGCCATCGCTGGAACCGGTTTCATTCAAGCGCGATCCAGAATTGCTTTCCGCACTGGATACACCAACTTCGTTTGATTCGCCGGTTGCAATCCATGAAGACGACGCTGCTTCAGCTGCCGCGGCTGTCACCGATTCATCCGATCCGGTCAGTGAAGATGACGAAACCATCCAGCGCTGTGTTGCCGATATTCATGATCAACTGGTAGCGGTGCCGACCAGGAACACACCGAGCGTGTCCGCTATCACGCTGGGCGGCTGCAAGTTGCTCATCGCCACCTGGGAGGCTGAGGCTTTCACGCAGCCAATGGGAGATCTTTCCACCGCGCTGCAGCGAACTGTGGCTTCGCGTACCATTTTGCATGTCTGTATGGAACGGCATCGCAAGGGCGAACCCACGGACCTTGCCTTTGCCCTGGCGCTGGCCCGCAAGCAGACGCAGGAGATGGATTCTCAGATTGCCGCCGCCAAGGACGTCAACAACATTGACGCCGCGGTGAATCTGGCGGCAACCACCAAGCGTTTGCTGGCCCTGATGGATGAAGGTGAAAAACTTAACGCTTAGACGGAGCGCGTGCTGTGCAGAATTCCCCGACTGTTTTGATTATTGCCGATGATACCGGCTTTGCCCGCGATCTTTCCGGACGCTGGCAGATGGAGCGTAACGCCCCGGCTATCACCGTTGTCACCACTGAGCTCTTTCATGCTGCCGCTGACGTGGACTGTGATCTTGTCATCGTCGGTCCGGTGCGCCAAGGGCGTCTTCCTAATTTGCTTAAACGCGTGGATACCGGAAAACATGCTGTGATCTGCATGTTTGAGAGCGCGCAGGAAACCCGCACATCGCGAAGCCAATACCCCCGCGTTCTTTGCCTGCAAAAGCATGAAGGCTGGACTGATAGCCTGGTCTTACTGGCGCATGAGTGCCTGAAGCGCGTGGTTCTGGCCGCACGCCTGCGCAAAGCCGAGCAGAATGCTGCGCAGGTTGCGTCCAACGCGGCGCTGGGACGTTACATGCTGGAAGCCCGCCATGATTTCAACAACTCTCTGACTTCAGTTCTCGGCAACGCGGAACTGCTGATGATGGATGGAGCCAGCCTGCCGGAACTTGCCCGTGACCAGGTGGAGACCATCCATGAGATGTCATTGCACCTGCACGCCGTCATGCAAAGGTTCTCGTCCTTAGCCATGGAAATGCAGGCGGTTGAGAAACAGTCTCAGGATGAGACTGAACGCGCGTCTCATGCAAGTTATGTGAGTTCCTAGGGTAAGCGCCCCATCCTGTGTAAGTCTATTCGCCTGAGATACTTACACCTAACATACCGGTTCTGCCTTCAGGCCTCAACTTGGCTGAGAGATTGCAATACTCATAGAGGATATCCCCGGGTACAGGTTTGTCTCACGTGAAGAAGATATTGATCGTTGATGATTCCCCAGCGGAAGTCAGGCTGATGCAGTCTGTGCTGGATCGCGCCGGCTACTCATCGGTAGTCGTACATGACCCAACACGTCTGGAACAGATGATCGACATGGAAAAGCCGAACCTGATCCTGATGGATGTGGTCATGCCGGAGCGCAATGGCTTTCAGGCCTGCCGTGAGTTGAAGGGCAACGCTGTTTATTCGGCCATTCCGGTGATCATGGTGAGCTCCAAAAAAACTGACAGCGATAAGTTCTGGGCCAAAGAACAGGGCGCCGACGGCTACGTTGTAAAGCCTTTCACGAGTGAAGAGTTGCTGGGGACCGTGATCCGTCTGATGCCGAAGGCTTGAATTGAACAGGGATTGAGTTGATGCAGGAAGAACGTTTCCAATCCGACATGCGGGCCGCTGAGGCCAATGCCGCTACGCCACTGCCTGCACCGGCGGCGGGAAGCAATGCTTTTGCGGCGTCTAAATTTGGTCTTTCGAATGCAGAGCCCGGGCCACAACAGCTTGTTCCGGAAGAACAAACAATTGCGTCGGAAGATCAGGGAAGCGATGGGGAATCAGTGCAGTTGCCGCAGGAAGATCCCATGCGCCAGTACTGCATCTTCCGCGCGGGTCGTGAGCGCTTCTGTTTTTCCATTCTCGACGTGGAAGAAATTGTGGAATGGCCACCACTCACGGCAATACCGCTGTCACCGGCGTTTCTGATGGGGATATTCAATTTGCGGGGATCGATTGTTCCAGTAGTCGATATCGCCATCACCGAAGGCAGGCGCGTTGATCTTGCTCCGCGGCACATCGTTGTCGCCGGACTCAAGGCGGATGAAACGCGCGACTATCTTCGTATTGGCATTGCAGCAGATGAGTTGATCGGGACGTACAGCACGGCGGACGCGTTGATCGTAGATGGAACGCCGCCGGAGGTGCCGCATTGTTGCGGGCTGTTGCCGCACGATGATCGTCTGGCGCTGGTCCTGGATTTAAAGAAGGTCACTGAGGCGTTTCCTGTCCCGGTGATCTGAAGTTTCGGTGCGACCAATGGCGCAGCGAAGCGACAAGAATTGTGGGAGGAAGTATGAAAGGTCGTTTAAACCGGACCCTGATGGGGCTGGTGGTTGTTGATGCCGTTGCACTGTTCACCGTGTTTCTGCTGGCCTATAGCGCCGGAGCCACGGCCAAGGTGCCGCTGAGCAACATCGGCCATCTGGCTGACGGCGCTGATCTGAAAGTGCTGTTTGCGATAGTGATTTGCGTCGCCGCCGGTCTGGCCACGTTCATCGTCATCGGCAACAAGGTCCTCCTTCCCGTCACGCAGCTCTCAGACTTTGCCGAGAGATTTGCCCAGGGCGATCTGCGCTCCCGCATCGCCGTGGATTCGGCGGACGACTTTGGCTTCATCGCGGAAAACCTGAATCGCGCCGTGGACAGCTCGTCGCGCGCTTTCTTCAACCAGGAAGCGCAGGAAACATTACAGAAGAGCGTCACCGAATTCCTAACCATCGTGAGCCAGATTGCCCGAGGCGACCTGACGCTGCGCGGAAAGGTAACGACAGACGCTCTGGGCAACGTGGTTGACTCCGTCAACTACATGCTCGATAACTTCGTAAAGGTTCTGGAACGTGTCCGCAAAGCCGCCATTGACGTGCAGTCAAGCGCGAATGAGATTCTGCTTTCTTCGGAAGAGATGTCATCTGGCGCCATGCAGCAGGACCAGGAGATTACGAACACGTCCTCCGCCGTGGAACAGCTCACCGTGTCCATGAAGCAGGTTTCCAACAATGCTGAAGCCAGCGCGGAAGCAGCCCGGCGCGCCCTGGATGCCGCTGAGCAGGGCAACCGCTCTGTGCGTGACACGCTGGAAGGCATGCAGCGTATCCGTTCTTCGGTGCAAGCCACGGCGAAACGCATCAAGGCCCTGGGTGATCGTTCATTGGAAATTTCAGAAATCGTCAAAGTCATCAATGACATTACCGAACAGACCAACCTGCTGGCGTTGAACGCCGCCATTGAAGCCGCGCGCGCAGGTGAAGCCGGCCGCGGATTCGGCGTGGTTGCCGACGAAGTCCGCAAGTTGGCGGAACACTCCCGCAGCGCCACCAAAGACATTGCCGCGTTGATCAAAGCCATCCAGGCGGAAACCAATGACGCCGTGATCGTGATGGAAGAAGGCACCAAGGAAGTGGAAATCGGCGCCAAGCTGGCTGATCAGGCCGGACGCGCACTGGACGCCATCTCCAGCGTGGTGCGGCAATCGGCGGAGTTGGTCCAGGAAATTTCGTTGGCCTCAAAACAACAGGTCCGCGGTACGGAAGGCGTAGCCAACGCCATGCAGATCATCTCCAACATCACGCGCCAGACTTCACAGGGCGCGCGCCAGACTTCGCGTACGGTGGAACAACTGGTGCATATGTCAGAGCAGTTGAATGAGGCGCTGTCGCAGTTCAGAGTCAACAACGCTCCGGTGGGGAATGAACCTCGTCCGGAACTGGTGAGCGCGGCACGGCGCTAGGCAGGATTTCAGGCAGGAACGTTTCGAAGGTAAGCACGAATGGCCCACGTCAGCGACCATGAGTTGAGCGAGATACGCGGACTGATTGAATCGCGCTCGGGAATTCTCTTTGATGAATCCCGTGAGCGCTTCTTCAGCACACGTGTGCGCGATCACGTGGATGATCGCAAGCTGAGTCATGGCACTGAGCTGATTCGTCTGATCCTGAACTCCAACGTGGAGTACGATTCGCTCCTGCAACGCCTCCTTACGCAGGAGACTTCGTTCTTCCGCTATCCCGCTGTGTATGACGCGCTGGAGAAAAAAGTTCTGCCAGAGCTGCAGACCCGCAAATTCTGGGAGAACCCGCGCTCATTGCGCATATGGAGCGCCGGGTGTGCCACTGGCGAAGAGCCGTACAGCATCGCCATGACCGTGGCAGATGTGCTGGAATCACTCGAAGCGTGGAACATTCACATTCTAGCCACCGACATCAGTCGTTCGGCACTTGAACACGCTGAACGCGGCGTCTATGACGCGCGTCGCATAGAGCCCGTTAGCCTGCGCCAGCGCGAGAAGTATTTTTCTCGAGGCGGCAATCAGGTTGGCGACCAGTATGCCGTGGGTCCCAGCCTGCGCAACCTGGTCACATTTGCTCCCATGAACCTTGCCCAGGTTGTTTACATGGGCAAGTTTGACTGTATCTTCTGCATGAACGTGCTCATTTATTTTTCTGAAGAGCGGCAGGCGCAACTGCTGCGGCGTTTTCATGAATATCTGGAGCCGGGCGGATATCTTTTCCTTGGTCATGCGGAGTCGGCCAGCCGGGCTGACGTGAAGTTTGATTCGTATATCCATAGCGATTCATGTGTCTACCAGAAGCCGCCGGCGATTCGCCGGGTGGAAGTGGCGCAGGAGAGAGCGTGAGCGAGTACAGCGCCGAATTCGTTGAGATATTCCTTCAGGAGGCGTCTGAGCGCCTGCAATTCCTGCGGGAGTACTCCACTATTCTGCTGGATGCTTATCCGGACGCCAAGGATCTGGAGCGCCTTTACATCGCAGCGCACGCGCTGACTGGGACCGCCGCTTCGTACGGATTTCCTCTTTTTGCCGAAGTGGCCGGCAAGCTGGCGCACATCTTTCAATATGCAATGAACGCCAGCATCGCGCCCGACGCTACCGCGCCGCTGGTGGAATTTATATCTGAGGCCGTCTCGCTGCTTGAGTCTGACCTGATCATGGTCAGCACCAACATGGCTGAGAGCGAAGATGACTTTGTCATTTTCAAGCAGCGCTATCCATTCGCGTTCCCGCAGACAACAAGCGCGTCCGAACCGGCCCAGGCATTCGCTCAGCAACCAGTCGCTCAGGAACCAGCCGCGCAGGTTAAGACGGCGCAGCCCGCCGAGGCGCCAGTAGCAATCATTCCCGAACCTTTATTAGAGACGACGGCGCTTGTTATCGAACGAACTCCCGAACGCGTGCTGGATGAAGGTGAAGTTCCAGTAGCAACCGATCCACTGCTGGTCCAGAACGCAAGTGATGATGCCGTTCTACCATTTACGCCCCGGCCGCGGGAGGCTGATCCTGAAAGCGTGGCGCCGGTTTCGCGGTACCTGCCCGATGAAATCAAATTCACGGCGCCTGTTGCTCGTCGCGAATCAGCCCTTGAAGTATTGCCGGCAGACGATCAGGTTCCGGCTGAGGTTCTCGAATTCTTTGTGGCCGAGGCCGAAGAGCATCTGCAAGTAGTCACGCAATGCCTGTTGCGACTGGAAACCAGTCCCAGCCAGGATCAGATCAACCGCCTTTCGCGCGCGCTGCATACGGTAAAAGGCTCGGCCGCCCAGGTGGGTCTGCATCGCATTGCGCATGTGGCCCATCGCGTGGAAGACCTGATTGGTCATTTGCGTGATGGTGAGTTGCAGCCCTCAGCAGAGATCATTGACATCTGTCTGGATTCCGTTGACGTTCTCAAAAAGTTTCTTTATCGCCAGTGGGGCAATGAAGCTGAAATGCAATCCGCTGTGCAGCCTCTGCTGGCGCGCATCTCGCGGCTCGTGGACAGTGCGGCTGCTCCAGAAATCGGCGAAACGGACGAAGCGGCTACCCCCACCTTTGATCCTGAAGAAGAAAAGCTGCTGGCGGAATATGCGGCGGCCAAGGAGGTTGCGGCCGAGCTAGCCAAAGCCGAAGCCGAGAAACACGAAGAGGAATCGCAGCGCAAGGAAGCGCAGGCAGTGCCCCAGTCCAAGTCAGTGCGTATCGCGCTGGACCGCCTGGACCGCATGATGAACGCGGTGGGTGAGCTGGTCATCAATCGTACACGCATGATGGGACGCGTGGCGGAGCTGGAACGCCTGGCCGACGTGCTCAACATGTCCAAGCTTCGCATGCTGGAAAAGGTAGCGGAGTTCCAGGAGAAATACGAATTCAGCCGCGTACATGCCACCCGTTTTTCCGGCACGCAGGATGGACTTACACAGCGTCTGGGCCTTGCCGGCTTCCTCTCGCCGCTTGACCATGCGGGCGACTTCACCGAGCTGGAGATGGACCGCTATGACGATTTCAGCATCCTGTCACGGTCGCTCTCCGAGGTTTCTGCCGACGTCACGGAAGTGTTGTCACAATTGGGCCAGTTCGTTCGTCGCGCCAACACTGATATAGACGACTTCACCAAGCTCACCCACCATCTGCAAAACGAAATCACGCAGGCGCGCATGGTGCCCATGGGCAATCTTTATACGCGCCTCACTCGCACCGTCCGCGACGCCGCCAAAGCCACCGGCAAAAAAGTGGAGCTCAGGCTGGAAGGCTCTGAGACCGAACTGGACAACAACATCATCCAGCAGATTTCCGATCCGCTGGTGCACCTGGTACGCAATGCTGTGGCCCACGGGCTGGAACATGACATTGAGCGTTATGAGGCGGGAAAGAGTGACGTTGGCACCGTTGCCGTCCGCGCATACCACAAAGGCAACCACATCTTTATTGAAGTGGAGGATGACGGGCGCGGCATTGACTTTGATAAAGTCCGCAAGATGGCGGCGGCCAACGGCCTGATCTATGCCGACTCCGCCACCGAGCTGACCGAAGCGCAGTTGATGGAGATTCTTTTCCTGCCCGGCTTCTCCACCTCACCTCACAAGACTGAACTGGCGGGCCGTGGCGTTGGGCTGGACGTGGTCCGGTCAAACCTGGCCCAGCTCAATGGCGAAATTGAAGTCCATTCTGAAGCCAGGCGGGGTACGCGCTTCACCTTGCGCGTCCCACTCACGCTGCTGATATCCCAGGCACTCTTTGTGCGCTGCGGCACAACCATGTTTGCTGTCCCGCTGGCTTTTGTGGAAGAGATTCGGCGTGTGCGCGTGGAAGAGATTGAAGGCGAGAAGGGCAAGCTTTACACAAAAGTACGTGAAGCTACCATCGAAGTCATACGCACAGACATTGCGCTTGGCATGGACCCAATTCAGCCCATGAACGGCTATTACCGCATGGTGATTGTCCACGCCATCGGACACCCGGTTGGATTGATTGTGGAAGACGTGGTCCGCAAGGATGAAATCGTTATCAAGAGCCTGGGCGAGTACATGAAGAAGGTGAAGATGTTCCCGGGAGCAACCATCGCGCAGGATGGCAGCCTGATTCTGTTGCTGGACGTGAATCGCCTGGTCGCCACGGAAGCTCTGGAACGCGAGCGCATCACGGAGGGCAGCAATGTTGCTGTTGCTCCGCCGGGCGCGGCCCGCATCTTTTTCCCGGGTGCTGAGGCTGTGGCCCACAACAGCATCCCTGCGGAAGCAATTGAGGAAGTGGTGGAAGAGAAAGTCATTGTGCTGGCAGATGATTCCATTAGCGTGCGCAAGTTCGTGGGACGCATGCTGGAGAAAGCCGGCTATCGCGTAAGGCTTGCCTGTGATGGCCTGGAAGCGCTGGAGATTGTAGGCCAGACAAAGTGCGATCTGGTGGTCACCGACCTGGAAATGCCGCGTGCCAACGGTTATGAGTTGCTATCGCACCTGCGACAGAATCCGGAAACACGAAATATTCCGGTGATGGTGGTTACGTCGCGTGCGGGCGCCAAGCATCGTGAACGGGCCTTGAAAGAAGGGGCATCAACCTTCCTGACCAAGCCGGTGCAGGAAGACCACTTTATCTCCGCGGTGGCCAGACTGATTGGCACGGTTGAGGTCACACAGACGGCCCGCGCAGCGGCCGGAAGATAAACCGAATAGACGGAAGAAAGATAAAAAATCCGAATGGCTGGGGAAAAGAAAATTCGAGTGTTGGTGGTAGACGATTCTGCTTTCATGCGCAAAGTGCTGGAAGGCATTATCTCGTCGGACCCAATGCTGGAAGTGTGCGGAGAGGCGCGTGATGGCAAGACGGCCGTCTCTCAACTGGAAGCGCTGAACCCTGACGTGATCAGCATGGACATCAACATGCCGGTCATGGATGGTCTCCAGGCCACGGAAATCATCATGTCCACCAATCCCAAGCCTATTCTGATCGTGAGTTCGGAATCACGCGACGGTGCGGACGTCACACTGAAGGCGTTGCAATTGGGGGCCATCGATTTTGTATCCAAGCCAACCGGTGGCATTGACCTGGACATGAGCGCGGTCCGCGATGAGCTGATACGCAAATTGAAGATGGCGGCCAAGGTGCGCGTGGTGCGTACCGCGACCAGGGCCCGGCTTCCACAAAGTAATCCGGCCCAAGGTGGGTCTTCGCAAATGAATGTCGCGCAAACGGCATCGGCTTCAACAAACGGAGGCAGCAAACCGTCAGATAGCCAGGCCTTCTGGGCGCCTCTGGGCGGCAAGCGTGGCGTAGGAAGATTTCCGATTGTCGTGGTTGCGTCTTCCACTGGCGGTCCCGCCACTTTGATGAAGTTTGCGCCGCGCTTTGCCAAGGATTTTCCGGGAGCCGTGATCGTGGTGCAGCATATGCCGGGAAACTTTACTTCGCAGTTCAGCGCGCAGTTGCAGGAAGTGTGCCGTATCAACGTCAAGGAAGCCGAGGCCGGGGAGATGGTTTCTCCGGGGCGTTTCTATGTTTGTCCCGGCTCTCATCATCTGCGAATTTCATCCACCGGCAGGTTTCTTCTGGATGATGGTCCACGCATTGATGGCTATCGCCCCAGCGCGGACGTGGCTCTGGCCAGCGCGGCGGATTACGCCGGCAACCTGAGCATCGGTGTGGTGCTTACGGGCATGGGCAATGACGGCGCCAAAGGTGTGCAGTCGGTAAAGAGTGTTGGCGGGTATGTGATCGCGCAGGATGAATCAACCGCCGTCATCTTCGGTATGCCGCAGGAAGCGGTGAAGACCGGCGCGGTGGATAAGACGCTGGCTATCGAAGACATCTACCCCGCGATTGAGAGGCGAGTGAATTTCGTTCTGGGTCTGGTGAAAACAGCCCAGTGAGGACGGGAGCAGTCGGAGCTGTATGCACGTGCGATTGGATTTTAAGTCGCTGGACCGAATCACGGTCACTTCCTCAGAGGTGGCGCGGTGAGTACCTACGTCTCCACTGCGGCGAAGATCTTGCTGATTGACGCCAACGTGTATTTCGCCCGTCGCATTACAGACGCTCTGAAGCAGGAAGGTTTTGAGGTGATTCACAGCACGCAGACCGGTTACGCGCTCACCATGCTGGAATATGACACGCCGGCTGCGATTCTGTGTTCCACCAATATGCGTGAAATTAATGCCCACGAGCTGCCGCCGATTGTGCACGCTGATCCGAAAACGGCGCACATACCCGTGATCGCCATTGGTGAAGGCGGCGACCAGGCATTGATGGAGGCTTTTCGCTCCGGCTGTGCGGACTACGTGGACAAGCGCCTGGGGCCGGAACTGATCGCATCGCAGATCAAGACTTTTCTGCGCAGCAACAGCGAAGGATTTCAGCCGTTGCAGATGCTGGGATCATCTGACACCGCCCTTACCGGCAGCCTCACTCATATGGACCTGCCCGGTATTGTGCAGATGTTGACGCACACGCGGCAGAACGGCGCGCTGTATGTGAATGCCAACCTGATTGACGGCATTGTCTTTTTTGAAAACGGGATTGTCACCCATGCCGAGTGTGGCGATAACGTGGGCGATGAAGCCATGGTGCAGATTGTGAAGCACTGCAACGGACAGGACTCAGGATCTTACAAATTTCTTCCGGGTGAGACGGCCGCCACGCGTACAGTCCTGCGGTCATCAACCGAACTGATGCTGGAAGCCCTGCGCGAATTGGATGAATCAATGCACGACGAACTTGACGGAGGTTTTTGATGGCGACGGTGCCCACGGTTTACTTCATTGACGATAGTGCCACCATGCGTGAAGTCATCAAGATTGCTTTCCGCCGGGAGAACATCAACGTCCTCACCAGCCATGATGCCGTGCTCGCCCTGGAGGAGATTGAGAAGAACCGCCCGGACATCGTGATTACAGACGTGATTATGCCGGTGAAAGACGGCTACGAAGTTTGCCAGTTCATCAAAACGCATCCGGAGCTTTCGAGAATTCCGGTTGTCCTTATGTCCGGGGTGGTGAATCGCGCGGTGGCCGAGCGGGCCTTTGCCGTGAAGGCTGATGAGCTTCTGCGCAAGCCGTTTCAGCCCCAGGACCTGATCTCACGCGTACGAAATCTGCTCATCTCAAAGGGCACACACAAAGCGTCGCCCGCGGCGGCAGCCAATGCCAGCGCGGTACTCAGTAGTATTTTTTCCATGGCCGTGCCGATGCATCCCCGCTCCGTTCCCGCTCCCGCAATTCCACAGACGATGACGGCGAATGGTGCAGGATCCTCCATTGCGATGTTGGAGTCACCGGTTGCGGAGAAGTTGCAACACCAGCCAGTCATGTCTATGTCACCGGCCTTTTCGGTGGTGGTTCCCGATGTCGACCCATTGCTGGAAGTGCCCAACGTCCCGGCAAAGTCGCCGGCCACATCATCGCCAACCCCGCCAGCGGCAACCTCGCCAACGGCTGCGCCGCTCGCGGCAGTAAATTCTGTTAGTCCGGTTGTACCCGCTGTAGAACCCTCAGCAGGCGTGAATGGATCAGCATTTAACAGCACGGCAATGAATGGACCAGCCAGGCCGAATGGTGAATTCAACAAGCCACGCATCGAGATTCTGCGGCTGGAAGGCCTGGTCAAGAAACTTCAGGCTGAACTCCAGGCCGAGCGCGAGTATTCCAAAGCTTTGGAAGCTCACATCAAGACCTTGCAGGAGTCAGAGCGATAACCTTCTCCTGGCTCATCTCTCCAATCCAATTTGAGCGTTCCCCTATCTCATGAAACTTAATCAAGCATTCTTGTGGAGCATTGTTGCCGTGCTTTGCAGTTTTTCAAAGTCAATGCAAGCCGCCGATCTATCTCCCACACAACGTCTGATGCCGGCGCCCGCTCACATCATCATTGGGACAGATCATTTCGCCATTACCAGGGGCTTTGCCATCGCCGTTACCGGCAACACTCGCGATCCGCGGCTTGAGCACGCTATAGAACGCTTCCGAACCAACCTTGCCCATCGTACAGGATTGAATTTTGTGCAATCGGCAGGGACCGATCCCGCCCTGGTAATCGAGTGCAGGGAAGAGGGCGAGAAAGTCCAGAAGCTGGGCGAAGATGAGTCCTATCGCATGACAGTGACTGCAACTGGAATAAGGCTGGAGGCAGCCAATCCGCTGGGCGTGATCCACGGACTGCAAACGCTTTTGCAACTGGCCGAGCCAGCGCCCGGTGGCGGCACGGTTCCTGTTGTGACGATTGAGGACTCGCCTCGCTTTCCCTGGCGCGGGCTCCTGATTGATGTCGCACGCCACTTCATGCCCGTCGAGGTAATCAAGCGCAACCTGGACGCGATGGAGGCGGTGAAGCTCAACGTACTGCACTGGCACCTCTCTGACGATCAGGGCTTCCGCGTGGAGAGCAGAAAGTTCCCAAAGTTTGCCCAGAAGGCGTCCGGTGGACAGTTTTATACGCACGACCAGATCAAAGACGTAATCGCCTACGCGCGCGACCGTGGCATACGCGTGGTTCCTGAGTTTGACATGCCCGGCCACACTACAAGCTGGTTCGCCGCGTATCCCGAACTGGCCAGTCTTCCCGGGCAATATGAGCCATGGAAGCAGTTTGGCGTGAATGATGCGGTCATCGATCCCACACGCGATTATACGTATCACTTTCTGGATGACCTGATCGGCGAGCTGGCCAAGCTGTTTCCCGACGCATACTTCCATATTGGTGGCGATGAGGTGAATGGCAAACAGTGGAATGCCAGCCCGGCGATCCGCGCGTTCAAACACCGTCATGGAATGAAGAGCAACGCCGCTCTACAGGCATATTTCAACAAGAAGGTCCTGAAGATCGTGAGCCAGCACGGCAAAATCATGGAAGGCTGGGATGAAATCCTGCACACTGATCTGCCGAAGGATGTAGTGGTGCAGTCTTGGCGGGGACAGAAGTCGCTGGCGGATGCGGCCCGCCGCGGCTATCGCGGATTGCTCTCTTTCGGCTACTACCTTGATCTGATGCAGCCGGCGCAGCAAAGCTATTTGATGGATCCGCTGGGGAATGCGGCAGCCAATTTGTCGTCCGAAGAAAAGCAGCGCGTGCTCGGCGGCGAGGCGTGCATGTGGTCAGAGCTGGTAACGCCGGAAAATATTGATGGCCGGATATGGCCGCGAGCGGCAGCCGTGGCGGAGCGGTTATGGTCAGCTTCAGCCCTTGACCTTCGCGATGTGGAGTCAATGTATGCGCGCTTGCAGTTTGTGAGCGACGAGCTGGACCAGTTGGGACTCACGCACAATACCAGCTATCACGTGATGCTCCAGCGTCTGCGCGGCAGCAGCGATATTGAATCTCTTCTCACGCTGGCTGAATTGGTTGAACCAGTGAAGGTGTACCAGCGTCCGCATACGCGGAATTATGAGACTGACACGCCGCTGAACCGGTTGGTGGATGCCGTGCGGCCGGAGAGCAGCGCTGGACGCGTATTCGCAGGACAGGTGGCTCGCTACCTCGGCAAATCGGCGTCGTCCGAAGATGTTGACGCCATGCGCAAAGAGCTGGCCCGGTGGCAGATCAATGACCAGCAGCTTGCACCGTTGATCGAAAGCAATGCGTTGTTGCAGGAGGCAGCGCCATTGTCACGGAATATATCCCTGGTGGCAGGCGCTGGATTGCAGGCGACGGCGTATCTGGAAGCCAACCGCCACGTTCCGGCAGCCTGGCGTCAACGGCAGTTGGACATGTTGAGAGAAGCATTGAAGCCACAGGCTGAGTTGCTGAACATGATCGTCGCGCCGGTACAGAAGCTGGTTGAGGCGACGGTGGTTGAGTAGGTGCTCTTTGTTTTTTATCCCGAAACGAAGTGAGGGATAGGTTCTTTATCTCGAGCGAAGCGAGAGATCCCTACAGTCTTGGAGATCCGTGGCTTTTTGGCGACTTCCTCAAAGCTCATAGGGATCCCTCGCTCCGCTCGGGATAAAGAAAGAAGCGCTCGAGATAAAGAACTGAATGCCCGGAATTAAGCAAAAAATAACTGATCAGCCACCTAAGCTGTTTTACGCAGTAACGCAACAATCAATGTTTGCTAGACTTGCGACCATCACTAACTTAAAGCCTTAAACGCAAAGCTTCCGCCACAGGAGGAAACACATGCCGCTGACATGGATTGACTGGCTGGTGATCGGCGGGTATCTGCTGATCAACCTGGGGATCGGCATCTACTATCGCGGACGCGCCAGCGGCAACACCGAAGAGTTCTTCGTCTCCGGGCGCAACGTCTCCTGGTGGCTGGCCGGCACGTCCATGGTCGCGACTACATTTGCCGCGGACACTCCTCTGTTTGTGAGCGGCGTCATCGCCACGCAGGGCATCGCCGGAAACTGGCTGTGGTGGAGTTCATGCCTCAGTGGCATGCTTACGGTCTTCTTCTTCGCGCGATACTGGCGAAGAGCAGAGGTCCTCACAGATGTTGAGCTCACCGAGCTTCGTTACGGCGGCAAACCGGCGGCGTTCCTGCGCGGGTTCAAAGCGCTTTATCTCGGGCTGATCATGAACTGCCTCATTCTGGGTTGGGTCACCAACGCTATGGTCAGCATCATCGCCGTGCTGCTGGGGCCGATGTTCCCGGAGGGCAAAGCGTTAACACTCGGCATCGGCGGACATGAGCTGCTGCACTACACCTTTGGATCGCCCAACCATACGGCTCTTCTGATCTGCGTGTTCATACTGATTCCGTTCACTGGTATTTATACGTCTATCGGCGGACTCTGGGGTGTGCTGGTCACGGATCTTTTCCAGTTTGTATTGAAGATGGGAATGGTGATTGTGCTGGCATGGGTCGCCGTGGCAAAGATCGGCGGCATGCAGGCGCTCAAGCTGCAACTAGCTGTGGTGGGCAAAGCGGCGCAGCAGAGCGGCGGCCACACATCGAACCCGCTGGCCTTCTTCCCTGATTTTCATCTCGGCTGGACATCAAGCGCTTTGTGGACATTGCCAGTGCTAACGTTCCTTACTTATCTGGGCGTGC
>WNFA01001632.1_pt1 | contig 18322 bp, 20 predicted proteins | sample 5400481 | NCBI WGS metagenome assembly WNFA01 (sample SAMN13153340, study PRJNA577476) | soil metagenome | isolation source: 120 cm saprolite under Douglas fir tree site 2 hole 1 replicate 2 | place: USA:California | collected 2015-04-18
ACGGTTCTGATGGCGATCTCCAACAAGTTCGGCCTGATGGTGGTGACCACCGGCAACAAGTCGGAGATGTCGGTCGGTTATGCCACGCTCTATGGCGACATGAACGGCGGGTTCAACCCGATAAGGATCTCTACAAGACCGAGGTCTACCGGTTGGCGCGGCTGCGCAACGAGTGGACGCCCGCCGGCGCGCTCAGGCCGGCGGGGCCGGTGATCTCCGATCATATCCTCACCCGCGCGCCGACCGCGGAGCTGCGCGAGAACCAGACCGACCAGGACTCTCTGCCGCCCTATGACGTGCTCGACGGCATCCTCGAGCGGCTGGTGGAGCGCGAGGAGCCGATCGCCAAGATCGTCGAGCAAGGCTTCGACCGCGACCTCGTGATGCGGGTCGAGCGCATGCTCAATCTCGCCGAATACAAGCGCCGGCAGGCCGCGCCCGGCGTCAAGGTGACGCTGAGGAATTTCGGCCGCGACCGCCGTTACCCCATTGTCAATCGCTTCCGCGATTCCGGTGCGCCGCTGCCCGAGCCCGACCGCTCGCTCATCGCCGGCGGGCCGGCGGCGGCGAAGAGCGAGGCCTGCGACCTTTGAGCCGGCATCCGCCGGAGTTGCGACCGCACGTGAGGGATCGATGTACAAGGCGTCAGCCGGCGTCACGCTGCCAACCTCGATCATCGGCTCGCTGCCGCGGCCGGCCTGGTACAACGCGGTCCTCGGCTCGCGGAGCTTCCTCGAAGCGATGGTCAACTCCCGCTATCGCGAGCAATACGAGGACGCCGTCTCGTGCTTTCTGCGGGCACAGGAAACGGCCGGCCTCGACATCCTGACCGACGGCGACGCCCATTACGACGAAGAGGTCGGCGGCATGAGCTGGCAGAGCTATCCACTGACCCACATGGACGGATTCGCCGAGACGGCCGAGCCGATGACCTACAAGATCGGCGCCGCGGCCTATCCGCGCGGGCATATCCTGCACGATTTTCTCGAGGCGCGGGTGTTTCCCCGCATCGTCGGGCCGATCGGGCGCGGGCGGCTGCAATACACCGCGATGTGGAAGACGGCGCAGCGCATGACCAGGAAGCCGGTCAAGTTCGGAACCATCCTGCCCGAGCTGATCGCGGTCTCGGTCGAGGACGACTATTACAAGGACCCGGTCGAGCGGACCTGGGCGATCAGCAACGCGCTCAACGAGGAGCTCGGCGCGCTCGCCGATGCCGGCTGCCCGGTGATCCAGATGGAGGAGCCGCAGATCCACATGGTGCCGGCGCGCGGCAAGACCTTCGGCAGGCTCGACGTCGACGACCTCGTCAAGATCTTCAACAACACGGTGAAGGGGCTGCGCGCGAAGACCGAGGTGTGGTGCCATACCTGCTGGGGCAACCCGTCGCAGCAGCGCATCTTCCGGGACGTGCAGAGCTATCAGCCGACGCTCGAGGCCCTCAACGGGGTCGACGCCGATGCCCTCACGTTCGAGACCTGCTCGTCCGGCACCGGCGACTTGAAGGCGATCGGCGAGGTGATCAAGGACAAGAAGGTCGTCATCGGCGTGATCGACCATCACACCTTGCAGGTCGAGCGGCCGGACGAGATCGCCGCCATCATCCGGGAAGCGCTGAAACACATTCCGCCCGAGCGCCTGGTCGTTTCATCGGACTGCGGCATGGGCCGCGAAGGCATGGGCCGGCGGCACGCGGCCTACAAGATGGTGGCGATGGTGCTCGGCACCAATCTCGTGCGCCGGGAGCTGGGACTGCCCGAGGCGGAATGCCTCGCCGCCGAGCAGCGCTTTTCCCTTACCAAGAGCGTGTGATCAACGGGCCGACGATCCAGATCAGGATTTCGTCACCGCACCGGATAGAACGCCGGCCCGACCGCGCGCACCTTGCGCTTGCTCGGATCTTCCTCGGCTTTGGCTTCGGTCGGCGGCGTGGCCGCAGCCGCGGCACCGCCCGACGGCGAGGACGTGGCGTTCGCCGGCGCATCCGCATTCGGCTTGGCGTTTTTCGGCGGCGCCGGCCGCCCCGGATTGGGGTCGAGATTGACCGGCTTGCCTTGCGCGTCGAAACGCGGCTGCGAGAGCTGCTTCGCCCGCTCCTCGGTGACGACGATATCGCCGCGCTCGAGGGTCTGGTCGTCGCCCTGCTTGAGCGCCTCGGCCCAGGACTGGCCCGGCAGTCGGCAGCTGCAGGCAGCGTTGAATTGCTTGCGGTAGCTGAACGCGGTCGGCAGCTCCGAATAATTCCTGCCGCTGCTCGATACCGCGCGCGATATGTCCTCGCCCGGGTTGCGGTAGGTGTAGAGGGTCGCCTCGGTGGCGGGGCAGAGGCGCCGGCAAAGCTGCTCGTCGTCGGCGAACTTGGTCGGCACCGTGGAATAGGAGATCGGGAAGTAATAGCCGTCGCAGGTCCGCACGCACACCGTCCGATAGGTGCCCGCCAGCGGTCCGTCCGGGACGGCGGAATTGCCGCCGAACAGGTTGTCGAAGAAACCGCCGAACCCGCTGTTGGCGTATTGGCGATATTGCGGGCCGCAATCGTTCTGGCCGAGCGCCACCAGCACGCCGCGGCGCTGAGCCTCGCGCTCGCCGCTATTGCCTTGCAGGCGCTGAAGGTCGGCGATGGTGCGATCAAGCGTCGCCCGCGCCTGTTGGATTTGATTGTTGAGCGGTCCGCATTGCGGCGACTGCCCGGTGAACAGGGCGAAAAAGCCCAAGCCTTGGCAGCCCATTCGCTGCGACTGTTGACCGAGGCGATCGAGCTCGGCCTGCTGCCTTGCGGCCGTGTCCTCCAGGCGCTTGATCTGCTCGGCCCGGGCCGGGTCGACGGCGGCGCCGCGGTCGATGGCGGCGAGCTGGCTCTCGAGCCGCAGGCAGGCTTGGCTGCGGCCGGGCGCGTTGGGGGGAGGGGAGAACGGCGGGCCGCCGTACTGCGCCGCCGCCGGCACCGCGCATAGAACGAGGGCGGGCAGCAAGGCTCCCGGTCGGCGCAAGAATTTCGCGATCCCAGTCCAATTCATGAATCGGAACCCGCCCCGAAGGTCGAGGATGGAAGCGCCGGAATGGTGACCAAAGTGTGAAGAAAGCGCCGTGTCCGTTCGCCCCGGGCGGCAGCGTAGCCCCCTATGGCGGATTGCAGCCAGTCTTCGGTGCCGCCGCCGCCGGCGTCTCGATCGGCCGGATCCGCCGGGCCTCGTTGCGGAGATTCCACAGGATGCCGCTGATGATGAGGCCGGCGCCCATGAACACGAAGGCGTCGAGCGGCTCGCCGTAGAGCCACCAGCCCACCACCGCGATCAGCGGAATGCGCATGAAATCGAGCGGCACCACCACGGTGGCGTCGCCGATCCGAAAGGCGTTGGCCAGGCAATAATGCGAGGCGAGCCCCGAGATGCCGACGGCGACGACCGCCGGCAGCTGAGCGAGTTCGAGCTTTACCGGAAACAGCAGGTCCGACCCGATGAGGGCGAGCGGCAACTGGATGAGATTCATCCAGAAGATGATGGTGAAGGCGCTGTCGGTGCGGGTCAGCTTTTTCGTGGTTATCAGCGTGGTGGCAAATCCGGCCGCCGCGGCGAGCACCAGCAGCGCCGCGGGTTGAAAGGTCGCCAGGCCCGGACGCAGGATCACCAGCACCCCGATGAGGCCGAGGACGACGGCGCCGATCCGGCTCGCCGTCATGCGCTCGCCCAGCACCGGCAGCGCGAGCAGCAGCGTCCATGCCGGCGCAGTGAATTCGAGCGCGAACACGGTCGCGAGCGGCAGCAGCAGCACGCTCATCGCCCACAGATATTGCGCCCCGAGATGAACGCTGTTGCGAAAGAGGTGCAGCGCCAAGTGCCGGCTGGGGATCATCGCCCGCAGGTCGGCGCGCAGCACCGCCAGGCTCGCCATCACCAGCAAGCCGAGGCCCGCGCGCATGGCCAGAATCTCCATGATGCTCAAGGTCCTCGACAGCACGCGGATCGAGACCGCCATCGCCGAGAACGACAGCAGGGCCCCGGTCATCCAGAGGACGACGCGAACGAGATGCCAGGGTGCCACGAAGGATCGGTCCGAGCGGCTGCCGGTTCAGGAGGCCGTCATTCTGCGTCCGGCTGGTTCTCCGGCCGGGCCTTGTCGAAGGCCGCAAGCTTGCCGCAGGCGGCGTCGGCCGCCACGATCTTGGGGTAACGGTCGAGCGGTACCTTGAAACGCCGCGCATTGTAGACCTGCGGCACGAGGCAGACGTCGGCGAGCGTCACCTCGCTGCCGAAGGCGTAGGGGCCGGGACGGAGCATGGCCTCCACGGCCGCGAAGCCGTCGTGGATCCAGTGGTGATACCAGCCGTCGATCTTGGCCTGGTCCTGGCCGAGCTCGTGCTTGAGGTAGCGCAGCGGCGACACGTTGTTGAGCGGATGGATGTCGCAGGCGATCACCTGCGCCAGCGCCCGCACCTTCGCGCGCGCGAGCGGATCGCGCGGCAGGAGCGGCGGCTCGGGATTGATCTCGTCGAGATATTCGATGATCGCGAGCGATTGGATGAGCACGTCGCCGGAATCGACCGCGAGCGCGGGCACGCGCATGTGCGGATTGATCGCGCGAAATTCCGGCTTCCTGTTGAGCCCACCCCCCTTCTGCAGGTGGATCGAGATCACCTCGCTCGCCAGGCCCTTGAGGTTGAGGGCGATGCGAACCCGGAACGCCGCCGACGAGCGGAAAAAGGTATAGAGCTTCACGTTTCCTCCTTGCCGGGAGTTCGACGCCCGATCGCCACGCCGCCCGGTTCAGACCTTGCCGCGCTCGGTCTCGGCAACGAGCTCGGCCGAGCGCTCGGTCAATTGCTTCATGGCGCGGTCGAAGGCGGGACGGTCGGCGGGCGCGACCACCTCGGCGAGCCGATCCATGAACTCGAGCGCGCTCGGCGCGAGCTCCTCGTAGACCGCGCGGCCGGCCGGCGTCAGCGACAGAAAGGACTCGCGCAAATCGGCGCGGTTGGCACGCCGGGTCACGAACTTGCGCTGCTCGAGCTGCGCCACCGCGCGCGACACCTTGGTCTTGTGCATATGGGTGCGCGCCCCGACCGCCTTCCCGGTCATCACCCCGTTTTCGCCGAGCGTGACCAGCACGCGCCATTCCGGTATCCCGATACCACGACGGCCGTAGACCCGCGTCAGCGCCTGCGACACCAGGCTGGAGAGGACATTGAGCCGGTGGGGCAGGAAATCTTCGAGCTTCAGCACCGGCGCCGGCGCGGCTGCGGCGGGCGCGCCCGCGCCCGGCGCAGCGCCATCACGAATTGGATCGGCATTCGTCATCGACCGCGCCCCCGGGCGCAGAGCGGTCCGCCTGCTTGCAGCGAGGACCGTCACGGGCAGGTCGAGATTGGCGGAAGATCGCCGGCCGCGCAACGGCGCTCGCGTACTCGCGACGGCTGCTGCGGGGAAGCCCCGATCCGGGCGAGCCGGTGTGCGCTCAGGCGGGCGATCGCGTCAGCGCAGGCACTCGATGGCGACGAATTCGTCGCGGCCGCCGGCCCCGCTGGTCGACGGCACCGCGCCGGTGATCTCGTCGTGATCGACCTTGCGGAACGACGCGGCACGGGCGAAGTCCCGCGACCTGCAATAGGCGGTCGCCGCGGGGACCCCGCAGGTCGCGCCGGTTGCGAGGCAGCGGTCGACGCCATAGCCGTCGGAATTGTTGGCAATGATGAACGTGCGCTTTTCGGCTTGGGCGGCGCTGCTCATAATGGAGCCCGCGAGCACGAGCGCGACGAATACGTGGCGCATCGATCAACCCCCCGTTTCCCCTGAGATCGGAACGCGACGCCGAGAATGCGTAGCAACGCTTAAGCCGTCCCTAACCGGTCGGCACCGTTTCCACGCGATCACTAACGGCGTGTTAGCGGGCATCGGGCCGATTTGCCTAGGACATGAAAGCCACACTGCCGGCCTAAATTGCGCCGGGTCGCGCCCAAACGGGAAAACCCTTCCGGGAGAGGCGGTTAGCCCGTTGTCGTGGAGCCACGATCGGCCCCCGATCAGCCCCCTTGACGAGCGCGCCTACGCTTCCCATTCTCCGCCGCCATGAACGGCCTTAACCATATCTGCGGCATTTGCCGGGAGATTATCGGCTAGCGACCCGACGCTCGCTGGCGGCCGTCTCTGTTCTCCTGATCGAGATGCTTGGACGCCCGGCCAGCGGGCCGAGACGCTTTAGGTTTTCGGCTCGGACCGGCCGGTCGAGCGGCACGAGGCGTCGTCCATGGAATTGAAGCTCTACGATACCTTGACGCGCGAGAAGCGACCGTTCGTGCCGCTCGATCCCGGGCGCGTGCGCATGTACGTGTGCGGGCCGACGGTGTACGACTTCGCCCATATCGGCAACGCACGCCCGGTCATCGTGTTCGACCTCCTGTTCCGGCTGCTGCGCCACCGCTACGGCGCCGACCGCGTCGTCTACGTGCGCAACATCACCGACGTCGACGACAAGATCAACGCGCGCGCGGCGGAGGAGCATCCGAACCTCCCGCTCAACGAGGCGATCCGCCTCGTCACCGAGAAAACCGAGCGCCAGTTCCACGAGGACGTCGACGCGCTCGGCTGCCTCCCTCCGACCGTCGAGCCGCGCGCGACCGAGCACATCGAGGAAATGAGGACGCTCATCGAGCGGTTGATTGCGTCCGGCCATGCCTATGTCGCCGACGAGCACGTTCTGTTCAGCGTCGCCTCGATGCCGGATTACGGCCGGCTTTCCAAGCGCTCGCTCGATGAGATGATCGCCGGCGCGCGCGTCGAGGTGGCGCCCTTCAAGCGCGATCCCATGGACTTCGTGCTGTGGAAGCCGTCGAAGCCGGGCGAGCCGGCCTGGCCGTCGCCGGCCGGCATCGCGATGCCGGGGCGGCCCGGCTGGCACATCGAGTGCTCGGCGATGTCCGACCGCTGGCTATGGACGCAGGAACAGCCGCGTCTGTCGGAGCGCGGTTTGGCGCATCCGCATCAGTTCGACATCCATGCCGGGGGCATCGATCTCGTCTTTCCGCACCACGAGAACGAGATCGCGCAGTCGCGCTGCGCGTTCCACACGCCGATCATGGCGAGCTTCTGGATGCACAACGGCTTCCTGCAGGTCGAAGGCCGGAAAATGGCCAAGTCGGAAGGCAACTTCATCACGATCCGGGACCTACTGCAGCAGGCACCGAATGATTCTCGTTGGGGTGAGGTCTTGCGTCTGAACATGCTCAAAACACACTATCGGCAGCCAATTGATTGGACGCAAGAAAGTCTAGTGGAAGCAACTATCAGCTACGCGAACCTAAGACGTGCCACCGTCCTTGCCAATAGAAACAAAGCAAGTCCGTCCCAAGCGTTTCTTGCGGCATTGAATGACGATCTTAATACGCCGGCTGCAATCGCCGAACTTCATCGACTTAGCATTAGAGCGAGGTCATCTTCGGCCGACGATATGCCAGCAGATGCAGCAGCTGAGCTAGTTGGGTCACTGCTGCTGCTCGGATTCGAGAAAGCTGTTGATCATGTCCGAGCGGACGATAGCTTGCGCGAGGATATCGCGAGCGCTTACCGTGAATTCCGCAACAAGGCTGTGCGTGAGGCTGGATTGGATCCTTCTGATATTGAATCGCGTATCGCTACTCGCACGGCCGCTCGAAAAGCCAAGAATTTTGCGGAGTCCGACCGCATCCGTGACGAGCTGGCCGCGATGGGCATCGTGCTGAAGGATTCTAAGGACGGCACCACCTGGGAGGTCGCGCGATGAGCGAGCCGCGCGCTCCGAAACCCTCTCCCCCTGTGGGAGAGGGTGCCGAGCGGCAAAGCCGCGAGGCGGGTGAGGGGGCCTTGGCCACGAATCCCTCACCCGGCCGCTCGCTTCGCTCGCGTCCACCCTCTCCCGCAAGGGGAGAGGGTTACGAGCGTGCGGCCCGGCCGGAGGACCCACCGACGGCAACTGCACGGGCGCGCTCGTTGCGCTCGCGCATGACCGACGCCGAGCGCAAGCTTTGGTCCGCGTTGCGGGATCGGCGGTTTGCGAATTTCAAGTTCCGCCGGCAAGTGCCGCTCGGACCGTTCATCGCCGATTTCGTCTGTTATGACGCGCGGTTGATCGTCGAGGTCGATGGCGGACAGCATGCGGAATCGCGCAGCGATGAGCGTCGCGATCGGTGGTTTTGGTACAATGATGTGCTTACGAATCTCGAAGGGGTATTGATTTCTATCCTTGAGACGCTGCACGGGCGCACCCCTCACCCCGACCGCGCTGCGCGCGGTCGACCCTCTCCCACAAGGGGAGAGGGTAACGAGCCCGCCGCACGTGCAGCGGATCTCCGCACTGCCGCAGCCAAGGGCGCAATGCGGTGACCGCGCGTGCGCATCCCAAGCTGGCGCTCCGGCCGTACCTGCCGGCCGATACTCCGCTCGTCGCCGAGATTCTGCGCGCCAGCATCGAGGAGCTGACCCGGGACGATTACAGCGAGGCCCAGCAGCGGGCTTGGGCGTCGGTCGCCGACGACGAATTGGCCTTCGGGGCGCGGCTGACGCAGGGCTTGACCTTGCTCGGCATCATCGACGGATCGCCGGTCGGCTTCGCATCGCTCGATGGCGGCGACCGCGTCGATATGCTCTACGTGCATCCGGCGGCCGCCGGCCACGGGGTCGGCACCATGCTGATCGATGCGCTGGAGAAGCTCGCGGCCTCGCGCGGCGCCCGACGGTTGACCGCCGACGTGAGCGACAGCGCGCAGGACTTCTTCCGGCGCCGGGGCTTCGTGGCCCGGCAACGAAACTCGGTTCCAGTCGGCGACGAGTGGCTGGCGAACACGACCATGGAAAAGCAGCTGGCTGCGAAGGCAGGCGCGCGATGACCAAGCCCGATACGCCGTTCCCGAAGCACTGGCTCTACTACATCGTGCTCAAATACGCGGTGATCGCCGCCGCGATCGTGATCGCGCTCTACGTCGCCTATCAATTCTCGTGAGCTCGACATGGCCCGCGAACGCCTCTATCTCTTCGACACCACGCTGCGCGACGGCGCGCAGACCAACGGCGTCGATTTCACGCTGCACGACAAGCTCGCGATCGCGAAAATGCTCGACGACCTCGGCATCGACTATGTCGAGGGCGGCTATCCCGGCGCGAACCTGACCGACACCGAGCTGTTCGCGCAGGAGCGCAAGCTTGCGGCGACCTTCACCGCCTTCGGCATGACCCGGCGGCCGGGCCGCTCGACCTCGAACGATCCCGGGCTTGCGGCCCTCATCGAGGCCAAGGCCGACGCGATTTGTTTCGTCGCCAAATCCTGGGACTATCACGTGCGCGTCGCGCTCGAAACCAGTCTCGAGGAGAATCTCGCCTCGATCCGCGACAGCGTGCGGGCGGCGGTCGGCAAGGGCCGGGAGGTGCTGCTCGATTGCGAGCACTTCTTCGACGGCTACAAGGCCAATCCGCAATTCGCGCTCGCCTGCGCCACGGCCGCCTACGAGGAGGGCGCGCGCTGGATCGTGCTTTGCGACACCAATGGCGGAGCGCTGCCGCACGAGATCGAAGCGATCGTCGGCGCGGTCGTCAAGGTGATCCCCGGCACCCATGTCGGCATCCACGCCCACAACGACACCGAGCAGGCGGTGGCGAACTCGCTTGCGGCGGTGCGCGCCGGCGCCCGCCAGATCCAGGGCACGCTCAACGGGCTCGGCGAACGCTGCGGCAACGCCAATCTGGTCTCGATCATTCCGACCCTCAAGCTCAAGCCCGAATTCGCGGACCGCTTCGACATCGGCGTGTCGGACGCGCAGCTCAAGACGCTCGCGCATGCTTCGCATACGCTCGACGAGATGCTCAACCGCGCGCCGAACCGGCACGCGCCCTATGTCGGCGAGAGCGCGTTCGCCACCAAGGCCGGCATTCACGCCTCGGCGATCATGAAGGAGCCCGCGACCTACGAGCACGTGCCGCCCGACGCGGTCGGCAACCGGCGCAAGCTCCTGGTCTCGGATCAGGCCGGGAAATCGAACGTGATCGCCGAGCTCGACCGCATCGGGATCAAGGTCGACAAGGACGACGCGCGCGTCGCCCGCCTTCTCGACGTGGTCAAGGAGCGCGAGGCGATCGGCTATGCCTACGAGGCCGCCGACGCCTCTTTCGAGCTCCTGGCGCGCCGCGTGCTCGACAAGGTGCCGAATTATTTCGACGTCGAGAAGTTCGACGTCAGCGTCGAGCAGCGCGACAATGCCGTCGGCCGGCGGATCACGGTGTCGCTGGCGGTGGTCAAGGTCAAGGTCGACGGCGAGACGCTGATCTCGGCGGCCGAAGGCAACGGCCCGGTCAACGCGCTCGATCTCGCGCTGCGCAAGGACCTCGGCAAGTACCAGAGCTACATCAGCGGATTGACGCTCACCGACTACCGCGTGCGCATCCTCGACGGCGGCACCGAGGCGGTGACCCGCGTGCTGATCGAAAGCCAGGATGAAGCCGGCGAGCGCTGGACCACGGTCGGCGTCTCGCCCAACATCATCGATGCCTCGTTCCAGGCGCTGATGGATTCGATCGTCTACAAGCTGGTGAAGTCGGGGGCGCCGGCGTGAGCCGTGTCCCGAGCGCAGCGCAGCACGAAGTGATGCGCTGCAGAACCGGGACCGTACCAGACTTCGCGCTTGGAAAGGTCCGCGCTGCACCGCGTCCGGGACACCGGCCGAGAGAGGAACATGATCGACCACGTCTCGGTGGCGGTGCGCGACCTTGGCCGAGCGACGCGCTTCTATGAAGCGGTGCTGGCCGTCATCGGCTATCAAAAGCTCGAGGTGCGTCCGCACACGGTCGGTTTCGGCAAGCAATATCCCGAGTTCTGGATCAACCTGCGCGCGGCGATGGCGCCGGTCGCGGACGATTGCGGCGCCCATGTGGGGCTGCGCGTGCGGGCGGCGGAGCTGGTCGACGCGTTCCATGCCGCGGCGCTCGCGGCCGGCGGGGCGTCCGACGGCGCGCCCGGCCTGCGGCCGCGGCACGGCCAAGGCTATTACGCCGCCTTCGTCCGCGATCCCGACGGCAATCGCATCGAGGCGGTGACGTTTCTTAAGCCTGATGCGTGATCGCAAGTCTCACAGCCGCTCGGCGACGACCGGCGTCATTTCCTTCTCCGCTTCCGACACGGCGCGCGCCGCCTCGATCAGCTTGGGCAGAATGTCCTCGACCCGTTCGGCCACCAGGAAATTGACCCCGAGCCCGGGCCGGATGAATTCGAGCTTCTCCATATGGTCGAGCAGCGCGCACAGCGGATCCCAGAACCGCTCGACGTTGAGGATCAGGATCGGCTTCTTGTGCCGGCCGAGCTGTGCCCAGGTCATCTGCTCGACCAGCTCCTCGAGCGTGCCGACCCCGCCGGGCAGGGCGACGAACGCATCGGCCCGCTCGAACATCACCCGCTTGCGCTCGTGCATGTCGCGCGTGATGATTCGCTCCTGCACGCGCAGCAGCATGTGCTCGCGATTGACCAGGAAGTCCGGAATGACGCCGGTCACGGCGCCGCCGTGGTCGAGGACCGAATCGGCGAGCGCTCCCATCAGCCCGGCCGAGCCCCCGCCATAGACGAGGCGAATGCGGTTCTCGGCCAGGATCCGGCCGAAGTGCTTGGCCGCTTCGACGAAGCGCGGATTGGTGCCGGCGCCGGACGCGCAGTAGACGCAAATCGATTTGATCGTGCTCATGGTCATGGATGTGGCCTCCGGCGGGGAAGCGGTCAAGCCTCGCGCCGCCCGACCGCGTGTGGGCTGTTTGCGGTCCGGAAAACCTCTATATGAATGGGGTTCGACGGTCCCCCCGCGGCCCGTCAATCCGGGCCTGCCGATGACCGATTCCCATCCGCGATCGAGCGCGGCATTGAAGCGCGAGGTGTCCGCCGACGGCGACGGCTCGTTGCTGTCGATCATGGCCGGGCTGTGGCCCTATATCTGGCCGGCCGAGCGGCGCGACCTCAAGCTGCGCGTCGCCCTCTCGATGCTGCTCCTCGTCGTCGCCAAGCTCGCGACCGTCGCGGTGCCTTTCACCTTCAAATGGGCGACCGACGCGCTCACCGGCCGCGACAGCGCGCCGGTGGCGCCGTCCTCGTGGCTCGTGTGGGTGCTGGCGGCGCCGATCCTGATGACCGTCGCCTATGGCGGCACGCGCATCCTGGTGGCGGTGCTGACCCAGATGCGCGACGGCATCTTCGCCAAGGTGGCGATGAACGCGGTGCGCCGCCTCGCCTACCGCACCTTCGAGCACCTGCACCAGCTGTCGCTGCGCTTCCACCTCGAGCGCAAGACCGGAGGGTTGACGCGCGTGCTCGAGCGCGGACGCAACGCCATCGAGACGATCGTTCGCATGGTGATCATGCAGCTCGTGCCGACCGTCATCGAGCTCGCGCTGATCATCGCCGTGCTGCTCTATCAATTCGATTGGCGCTACGTCGCGGTCATCACGGCGACCGTCGCCTGCTACATGGCGTTCACCTATCAGGCGACCGAGTGGCGCATCAACATCCGTCGCCGGATGAACGACAGCGACACCGACGCCAACGTCAAGGCGATCGACTCGCTCATCAATTACGAGACGGTGAAGTATTTCGTGGCCGAGGAGCGGGAAGCCAGGCGCTACGACCGCTCGATGAAGCGCTACGAGGACGCCAGCGTCGAGGCCTATGTGTCGCTCGCCGTGCTCAATGCCGGCCAGGCGACGATCTTCACGATCGGGCTCGCCGCCGTCATGGTGATGTGCGCCTACGGGATCAAGGAGGGCAGCAATACCGTCGGCGATCTCGTGATGATCAACGCGATGATGATCCAGCTTTACCAGCCGCTCAATTTCATGGGCATGGTCTATCGCGAGATCAAGCAGGCGGTGATCGATATCGAGCGGATGTTCGCGATTCTCGCGCGCAAGCCCGAGATCGAGGACAGGCCCGGCGCCCGGCCGCTTTCGGTCGGGCGCGGCGCCATCCGCTTCGAGAACGTCTCCTTCTCCTACGACCCGGGGCGGGAAATCCTCAAAGGGATCAGCTTCGAGGTCCCGGCCGGCCATACGGTTGCGGTGGTCGGGCCGTCCGGCGCCGGCAAGTCGACCATCTCGCGGCTGTTGTTCCGCTTCTACGAGGTGACGGGCGGGCGCATCTCGATCGACGGCAAGGACATCCGCGACGTGACGCAGCAGTCGCTGCGGGCGGCGATCGGCATGGTGCCGCAGGACACCGTGCTGTTCAACGACACCATCCGCTACAACATCCGTTATGGCCGCTGGGAGGCGAGCGATGCCGAGGTCGAGGAGGCGGCGCGGCTTGCCCAGATCGACGATTTCATCCGGATGTCGCCGAACGGCTACGAAACGGAGGTGGGCGAGCGCGGCCTGAAGCTCTCGGGCGGCGAGAAGCAGCGCGTCGCCATCGCGCGCACGATCCTGAAAGGCCCGCCGATCCTGCTGCTCGACGAGGCGACCTCGGCGCTCGACAGCCATACCGAGAAGGATATCCAGGACGCGCTCGACCGGGTGTCGCGCAACCGCACCACGCTGGTCATCGCCCACCGGCTTTCGACCATCGTCGGCGCCGACGAGATCATCGTGCTCGACCGGGGCGCCATCGCCGAGCGCGGCACCCACCATCAACTGCTCGCGAGCGGCGGGCTCTATGCCGGCATGTGGAACCGGCAGCGCGAGGCCGAGGCCGCGCGCGAGAAGCTCGCGGAGGTCGAGGACCCGGTCGTCGCGCCCAACCGCGATCCGCCGGAGGTCGCCGAGGCGGCGTCCGAGCCGGTGGTGATCGAGCGCGCCGACGCGGCGGAATGACGTTCGGATACGCCGCCGCTCCTGGCCGGCGCTATTTGCCTTGCGGCAACGGGCGGCCTATTCAAGGGCGGTCCGTCGGCGTCGGGCGGAGCGATCTCCTTGGCCGGCGGGACGGATGCGGGGCTCGGCCATGCCGCGACATGTTTGGCGCAACGCCGCCGGTCTGCGGCACCGCCTCTACGAAATCCTGGATCACGGCGCGATCGGCGATCGCAGCAGCCTCGTCGTCGGCCGGCTGATCGTCGCCCTGATCGTCCTCAACCTCGTCACGATGACGTTGGAGTCGGTGCCGGCCCTGCAGGCGCAATACGGGCCGCTGTTCACGGCCGTGGAATTGCTTTCGCTGGTCATTTTCACGGCGAATACGGCTTGCGCATCTGGGTCGCCGCCGAGCATGCGCCGTACCGCCATTTGAGCAGGCGGAAGGCGCGCTGGAGGTTCGTCTCGAGCCCGCTCGGCGTGGTCGATCTGCTCGCGGTTCTGCCGTTCTGGTTCGCCTTTGTCTTGCCCGCCGACCTGCGGGTGCTGCTGGTATTTCGAATCGTGCGCTTCCTGAAATTGGCGCGTTACTCGCCTGCCATGCGTTCGCTGCTGGACGTCCTCTATGGCGAGCGCCGGGCATTGTTCGGCTGCTTCGTGATCCTGATCGGGGCGACGCTGGTCGCCGCCAGCGTCATGCATGTGATCGAGCAACACGCCCAGCCCGACAAGTTCGGCACCATTCCCGACGCGATGTGGTGGGCGATCGTGACGCTGGGTACGATCGGCTACGGCGACGTCGTTCCCGTGACGCTGCTCGGACGAATCGTCGCGTCGATCACGATCTTCATCGGCTTGATCATGGTCGCCCTGCCGATCGGCATCGTGGCCACCGCCTTCGCCGAAGAGATTCATCGCCGCGACTTCGTCATCACCTGGAGCATGGTCGCCCGCGTGCCGCTGTTCGCGGAGCTCAAGGCCAGCGACATCGCCGACATCATGCGCCTGTTGCGCGCCCAGCAGGTCGAGCCCGGCGTCGTCATCGCTCGGCGCGGCGAGCCCGCGCATTCGATGTATTTCGTGGCGGCCGGCGAGGTCGAGATCGAGCTTGCGCGCGGGCGTATCAGGCTCGGCGCCGGTCACTTCTTCGGCGAGGTCGCGGCGCTGCGCCGGGCACGCCGCTCCGCCACCGTCGTCGCCGTCGCCCGCACGAGCCTGCTGGTGCTGGACGCCCACGATCTCCACGCCCTGATGGAGCGCGAGCCGCGCGTTGCGGAGCGCATCCGCGATGTGGTCCGCAGCCGCATCGGCCGCGATATCGTCACCCCGAAGGGCGACCTCGTCGTCGAAGAGCTCGAGGAGACGGAGATCCTGGCGCCGGCCGAGATCGTTCCGAAGGGCTGATGCCGGCTGATCGACGTTCCGCGCATGCGAACGGTCCCGGAAGACGTTCTTCCGGGACCGCCGCAACGGCGCACCTTTGTTGGTACCTTCACTGCGTCAGGAGACGCACGCGCGCAGTGCCGGATGCTGATTGAGGAAAGGCAGCCTTTCGATCAAGCCGTCGAGACCCCAGACGTGGCCGGCACGCTTGACGATCAGGAAAACCAGCACGCCCGCATAGACGAGGTGGAAGTCGACGATGAAGTTGTTCTTGTTCTCGATGAACGGCCAGTCCATGTGCGCCATCCAGTAGAGCAGCATCAGCATCACGCCGAAGCTGGCGCTGACGCGGACCATGAACCCGAGGAGGAGCGACAGCCCGATCAGCAGATGTCCGTATTCCACCAGGAAGGTGGTGATCGGCGCCATGGTCGGCGTCGTAAACACCGCGAACAAGTCATGGAACGTCTTGGTATGGCTCAGGAACCCCACTACGCTCCAACTTGGCTCGAATACCTGATGCGACGCGGCGTACAGAAACGTCCACGCCATCGCCAGGCGGAAATAGACGATCAGGTTTCGCTCGGCATTCGCTTCCATGACACGTTCCTTTCTGCAGGATGATGGCTAGTTGTCCTTGGCGCCTTCACGAATCCACGCCCGGATGGCATCCCGATCGCACGTGGAAAGCTTCTTTGTCCCGTGCGGCATGCGCAGCTCTGGAGACGCCCGCCAATCGAGCAGCCACATCAAGTTGCTGCTGTCCGGATCGCGGGCAATGACCATCGGGCCGTACTTCGTACCCTTCATCACGCCCTGGTAGCTCGTCAGATCAAGGCCGCTCCTTTCGTATCCCTGTCTCCCCGGCTGATGACAGCCGATGCATCGGCCCTTGAAGATCGGGAGCACGTCTTCGGCAAAGCTCATCGGCTCTGCCGCGCAGACGTCTTTCGACGATGCCGCCATTCCGAGGGCGAGCACCGCGCTGGCAACCGTTGCCGTCGTCACCGTTGCTAGCAGAGGCTTTGTTTTCATGACCTGTCCATTTGCCGGTGACCATGCCTATTTCGTCCATTTAAACGGAAATGTTGGGCGCGCTTTGATCGAGATCAAACAACGTCGGCGCCGAACGATGAACCCGTGCGAGGAATTCGAAATGGGGCACCGTAGCCAGGCCTGCAGCGCATGGGTTCAGTTCAGTCTCGACGGCGCCTGCGATGCGATCAGCTCGTGAATCTTGTCCAGCAACGCGTTACCCAAGAGCGGCTTCTCGACGATCGGCACGCCGGCCTTGTCGGCACCGGCAATGACGGCTCTCGGCGGATGAGTGGTGATGAGAACCACCGGCACCGATAGCTGCCAGTCCCGCAGCTTCGCCACCAGATCGAGCCCGGTCATGCCCGGCATGTGCTGATCGATGACGAGACAGCGGAAACGGCAGAGGTCGTGGTCCTGCAGCAGCTCCTGCGCGCTCGCATAGACGCCGACGGCGAATCCCTCGATTTCGAGCGAGAACTTCAACGAATGGCGGACCGCCGGATCATCGTCGACGACGCCGACAACTCCGACATGCAGCGCCAAATCGTGATGTGGTTCCATTGCTCCCGCCTGGATACTTGCGCACGGCAAGCCATGCTGCATTAGGTGCGGGCGCGCCCGGCCGCATTGATCTAGCTCAAGCGGGCACGATTTCGGATGTTGCGCGCGGCGGGGCGCGGCCTATCGGGACGATTCGGGGGCGCCCGGCTTGCGGGGCCGGTCGAGGAGCCGGCCAGCAACGCCAGGCGCACCAGCTCCGACAGACTGCCGGCATTCATATTGGTCAACACATTGGCGCGGTAAATTTCGACGGTGCGTGCTCTGTTTGGGACTGTGTATTTGATCCAGCGCAAAGACGGTCAGACCCTGTAGCCGCAAACTAGCAACCACATCGAACAGCGGGCTGCGTTCTCCGTTGATTTCTCTTGATTGAAGGACGAAACATGCGGGAGTTCTTCGTGGCAGTTGCTATCGCAATAGTGCTTGTGGGCGGCGTTCTATTATGGCCGTATCCACCCGACAAGGAGGCCGTACTGGAGACGGCCGCATCGAAGGTGCTGGCGCCGGCTCCCCCGGCTGCGCCAGCAGCGCCTGGGTCGTCGGTGTCGGCGCCGAGCACGCGCGGTCATGTCGGTCCTACTCCGCAAGTTGTCGCACAGGCCCCCACGGTAGTGCGGCCGCTGTCAACTGCAATAGCTAGTCAGGGCGGCGATCCACAGAGCGGCCGGCAGGTCTACCGCAAATGCCAGGCCTGCCACTCGCTCGAGCTAGCCTGAATTTCCACGGACCGGAATTAACCTGACAGGGTTGAGTTACCGAGCCTATTCGACCAAGCGAAGAGGCAGGCCGTTCCACCAGGGGACGGCGACGGGTTTGTCGATGAGGCCTGAGGCGAGCACGATAGGCAAATGTGCCCGCCGATGGAAGCGCACGCTGACTTCGTGGTCGGTAATTGCGACATCGGCCGGCATGTCGATGAGGTCACGGAAGATTTGGCGCGCCTGTGCATCGTCATAGCCGCGCATGCGGCGGGCCATGATGCGATAGAGGGCGCTGGCCAGGACCAGAAGCGCCATATCGAAATCGACCTTAAAGCCGACCGATGAGGAAAGCGCGTCGATGTGGAAGAAGCGCACGGCGTCGGCGAGTGCGTTCTCGATGAGCATGCGCTTGGCATAGCGGAGGATCAGCTGACGCATGGTGGATTTTTTGTCGTTGGTCAGCAGGATGGTAGGCAGGTCGTGGCCAAGATCCTTGATGAAGAACTGGCGGTAGATGATTTTTCGCAGGCAGACCTTCTGCTCATAGACTCGCGGGGTGCGGTACTTACGATTGGGGACATCGAGGTTGATGATGCGCCAGGCTGATGGCGGCAGATCGTCGATTTCTGCGATCAGGTTCTCCGAGCGTCGGCGCAAAGTGAGGAAGGTGATCCCCTCCTGATCGAGCCGATCGAGCTGCTCATAGGTGGTGAGCTTGGAGTCAAAGACCAGATGCTGCGGCGGGCTGCCATACTGACGTGTCCAGAACTTGATGAAGCGGAAGATCTCCTCGGCCTCCTCGCCCTTGCGGATATCGGCGTTTGAATAGCAGAAGACTTGGCTGTCGGCATCCTGGGCCAG
>WNFA01002841.1_pt1 | contig 18303 bp, 14 predicted proteins | sample 5400481 | NCBI WGS metagenome assembly WNFA01 (sample SAMN13153340, study PRJNA577476) | soil metagenome | isolation source: 120 cm saprolite under Douglas fir tree site 2 hole 1 replicate 2 | place: USA:California | collected 2015-04-18
GCTTGGCCAGAAGTTCTTTCGCTTGCGACGATTACCTCATTGCAGCGGGCGTGGGTAATACAAAATCGTACCCGTAACGCCGCACAAAATAACGAACTTACGTTTCTTTTTGCTCCATTCCCAGTAAACTCCCGCTAGGGCGCATTATGCCCAAACGTAGCAGTGCCCGTTCTGCCCGTCACATTCCGGGCGGATTGTCGGGCCAACAGGAAGTAATCGATCAAGCCACGACCTCTCGCGGGGCACCAGATCAGCTACGAGATCCGGAGACGGGCTTCGAAGCACGCTCCATTCCAGGCGTTCTCGAACGGCGGCCTTGACCGATGGGAGGGGCGGATGTCAAACTGTTGCTGGCAGGACTGAGAGAAAGCGCTTCGGCGCGGTTTTTTCTTCTGCGACACGTTCGCCGTACAATAAACGTACAATGGAAGCGGGATTGTGGGGCATTTGGGCCTTTACGCCGAATGCAAAATCAATAAGTTACGTGTTATCAACGTGATGGAGTAGTTCAAATCCCCCCTTCCGCACCACTAACTACCCTATATTCAATAAGTTAAAAGCGTATTTGTCAAGTCGTACAATAATCGTGCAGCGTTTCAACCCTCCGGAGTATCCCGGTTGCAATCCACCTGGTTATTTTCCTGCGGTGCACCCCTCTTCTGCTCTAAGGACCAAACCCAGAAGGTTTCCCCTTGCATTTCACCGCGTGAAATGATTTATTTCACGATATGGAGAAAATTAGGCCACGCTGGTTTCGAGGCAATCTCCAAACGGCTCTCCGGGTCCTGCCCGTCACGGTCCTAACTGGTGCGCGGCAAACCGGCAAGACCACACTAACGCGGGCGATTGAGCAAGCACGGGCGTATTTCACTCTCGATGATGTGGGTGTGCTCGATCAGGCCGAACGCAATCCCGACTCGCTGCTCGCTACGCGGCCCGTCATCTTGGATGAGGTTCAACGAGCACCACAGATCTTGCTAGCAGTCAAGCGTGCGGTGGACACACTCCGGCGGGCAGGCGACTTCATTCTGACTGGCTCTGCCAACCTCCTGCTGATGAAACACGTAGCGGACACCTTGGCAGGCCGAGCGATCTATTTGGATCTTCGACCGTTCTGTCCCACAGAGTGGCAGCAACGTAAGGATGCATTGCTACCGCTGGAACGTTTGTTCGCCCCGGACTTTGACTGGCGGGAATGGCCGGATGAGCCGGGCGACTGGCAGACATGGCTGCTGCGTGGAGGATTCCCGCCCGCACTGCAAATCGCTTCCGAAAAGGATCGCGGCCTGTGGTTCGCCGCTTATGTACAAACCTATCTGGAGCGTGATTTGCGCCAGTTGAGCGCCGTCTCCAGTCTGCCTGATTTTCAGCGCGTCATGATGCTGGCCGCGCAACGAACCGGCAAACTCCTCAACCAAGCCGACTTGGCCCGCGACGCGGCGCTCAGTCACCCGACGACGCACCGGTATTTGAACCTGTTGGAAACTGGCTGTCTGGTTACACGCATCCGCCCGATGGCGACCAATCCCTCGGCCGCACTCGTCAAGGCCCCGAAGTTGCTCTGGAAAGATTGTGGTCTTGCGGCCTGGCTCGCCGGGATCAAGTCGTCCGCCGACGCCACCCAACGCTTGGATGCCGGTTTTTGGTTGGAGCAAACCCTGTTTCAGACTCTGGACACGTGGCGTGCCCTCGATTCACAACGGCGCAAGCTGCATTTTTGGCGGGACCGTGCGGGGCACGAAGTGGATTTCATTTTGGAAGAAGCCGGCAAGTTGGTAGCGTTGGAAATTAAGGCGGGCAGTCAGGTGACCACAGGTGACCTGATTGGGATTCGCGCGTTCCGAGATGCCTTGAAACGCAAAGCGTCACTCGTCCGAGGCGTGGTGTTGCACAGCGGCAAATCACGTCCGCTTGACACCGACGATATTGCGCTGCCATGGGGATGGTTGGTTCCCGAACCGCGATAACCTGCGGTCTGTTGCCGCTTGCCAGTTTGGGCTGGTAAGTTCTCTTGCATGAGTTCGGTGTTGGTTGTTCCCGTCCTAACTCCACACGGCCACCTCATCTTGAGGGAAGATCGCGACGCATCCGCTCTTGAGCCCGAGCTTGGGCGACGTCTGCAGAATGCCTTTGCGCGCGGATCGGGCCATGGTCTTCTCCAGCTCGGAGCAAGCGAAGTCGGAGTCGCACTCCCCCCGGTCTTCTCCTATTGGCGAGAATTCGGGGCGCGCTACGTGACAGCGCTCTGCACTCGGCCGGACGGTGAAGCCCGCTCCACAACAACGCATAATCCATCGCCGCCCGATGCGGAACTGGCTTGGCTGGCTCTCGCGGCGCCCCCGATGACTGGGGCGGAGTACCTGACGGCAAGTGTTCTCCAGTCTCTCTGGCAAGAACTGCATATCGCTTTTGGGCTGGAGTTATCCGAATCGAAGTGCGGCGTTCAGGAGTTTTTGAAACGCTGCAACGCCGCGTGGAATCTTGTCGGCCGCGTGCACTTCAACCTCGCCGAGAACCGCAAGGACGACGCTGCCCCATTTGCTTTTCTCGCGACGTACACCACTCGACTGTCGGCCCACGCCAAGGCGCAACATCTTCCGCTAGGGCAGGCTCTCGGCGAATATGCGGGCGCGGCCAACAAGGATCGCCTGCTGTCGCTGCTTCTCCCCGTTCAGCGAGCCTCGGAAAGCTGCGCGTGGCTGAAAGCCATGGTCGATGCCGGCGAGATCTTTCACCCCTTGCGGTGGAGGCCGTGCGAGGCCATGCAGCTTCTGCGAGATGTTCCGCAACTGGAGAGTGCGGGCGTCGTGGTGCGAATGCCAGCGACCTGGCAGGCCAACCGACCTCCGCGCCCGCAGGTAACGGCTAAGGTTGGGGATAAGTTGCTGTCGGGTGTGGGCCAGGATGCGCTGCTCGATTTTCGCATGGACGTCACGCTCGACGGCGAAACATTGACCCCTGCCGAGGTCCGCGAGTTGTTGGCTAAGTCGGATGGGCTCGCGCTGGTTCGAGGGCGTTGGGTGGAAGTTGACCGGGAGCGGTTGAGCCGAATGATGGAATATTTCGGCGAGGCCGAGCGCGTCGCTGCCGAAAGTGGTCTCAGTCTTCGTGACGCGCTGCGCATGATCGCTGGGGCCGATGTGGATGCGGACGACGACTCTGCTGCGAGCCAAGCGGACTGGGGGAAGGTCATCGCCGGTCCGTGGCTCGCGGAGACCCTGAAGGGATTGCGCAGTCCGGAGGGATTGGCTGGCATCGATCCCGGCTCGGCTCTGAATGGCACTCTGCGTCCCTATCAGCAGGTGGGCGTGCGCTGGCTTTACCTGCTTGCCAAGCTCGGGCTCGGGGCCTGCCTCGCCGACGATATGGGGTTGGGCAAGACTATTCAAATACTCTCGCTGTTGCTGGTGCTGAGAAACCAAAATCGCGACCAACGGCAACCAAGTCTTCTAGTTGCGCCCGCTTCGCTTCTCGCCAATTGGGCGTGGGAACTGGAGCGGTTTGCACCGAGTTTGAATGCGCTCATCGCCCATCCGTCGGCGCTGCCTGCCGCCGATCTTATGACCCTCGCGCCTGGGCGTTTGCAGGATGTGGATCTGGTGATTACGAGTTACGGCTCGTTGCTGCGTATTCCATGGATTGCGGACGCCTCCTGGCGCTTGGTTGTGATCGATGAAGCGCAAGCCATCAAGAATCCGGACGCCAAGCAAACCCGGATCGCCAAGAAGTTGAAGGCGCAGGCGAAGTTTGCGCTTACCGGCACGCCCGTAGAGAACCGGATTGGCGACCTCTGGTCCATCTTTGATTTCACGAATCCAGGACTGCTCGGAACGTCGGAGCAGTTCTCAAACTTCGTAAAGCGCCTGGAGGGTCGGACTCACAATCCGTACGCTCCACTGCGCGAACTGGTGCGCCCATACATTCTGCGGCGACTGAAAACCGACAAGACGGTGATCGCAGACTTGCCGGACAAGACCGAGGTTAAGGCGTTCTGCCAACTCAGCCGCAAGCAAGCTGCGCTCTACAAACAGGCAGTGGAAGAACTAGCGGAGGCGCTCGATGGAGCCGATGGCATCCGTCGCAAAGGTCTAGTACTGTCATTCCTGATGCGGTTCAAGCAGATTTGCAACCATCCGTCGCAGTGGCTGGGTGACGGCGCCTGGAGTGAAGAGGATAGTGGGAAGTGGGCACGCTTGCGCGACATCGTAGAAGTTATCGCCGCCAAACAAGAGAAGGTTCTCGTCTTCACTCAGTTTCGGGAGATGACGGCTCCGCTGGCGGCGTTTCTGGGATCGATTTTCGGGCGCGCCGGGCTGGTTCTTCACGGGCAAACCGAAGTCAAGAAGCGCAGGGATCTGGTCCGCCGGTTTCAAGAAGAGGAAGCTGTGCCTTTCTTCGTGCTTTCTCTCAAAGCGGGCGGCGCGGGCCTGAATCTCACTGCCGCATCCCATGTGGTTCACTTCGACCGCTGGTGGAACCCCGCGGTTGAGAACCAAGCCACGGATCGCGCTTTCCGCATTGGACAGAACAAGAACGTGCTGGTGCACAAGTTCGTCTGCCGGGGAACCGTCGAGGAAAAGATCGACCAGATGATCGAATCAAAACGGCAGCTTTCGAAGGATTTGATCGAGGGCGGCGCCGAGCTGCTCCTCACTGAATTGCAAGACGAAGACCTGCTAAAGTTGGTGGCGTTGGATCTCAATGCAGCGCTTAAGGAGGCGTGATTCGTGTATGACGGTTGGGGATGGAGACCTTATGTGTCAGCGGCGGAGCGACGGCTGCAAGCCTTGCGCGAAATGGACAAGCGCAGAAAGAAAGGACACGTCGTTTCGCCGGTGACGGTTGAAGGGCGGGCGATCGTCAAGACCTTCTGGGGCAAGTCGTGGTGCGATAACCTCGAACGCTACAGCGACTTTGCCAACCGCTTGCCGCGCGGGCGGACTTACGTGCGCAATGGTTCGGTCATTGATCTTCAGATTTCGTCCGGTGAGATCAAGGCGTTGGTCAGCGGTTCGGAGATTTATGAGGTAGCGGTGAAAGTCGCCCCAGTCACGAAGGCGCGCTGGCGGTCCATTTGTAAGGACTGCGCTGGCGCGATTGATTCTTTGATCGAGCTTTTGCAAGGACGCCTGTCCACGGGTGTCATGGAACGTATCTGCCTGCGGAATACCGGCCTGTTCCCATCGCCGAAAGAGATTAAGCTCTCGTGCAGTTGCCCGGACTGGGCCGAAATGTGCAAGCACGTTGCGGCAGTCCTTTACGGCATTGGCGCTCGTTTAGACCAACAGCCTGAACTCCTTTTCAGGCTCCATGGCGTCGACGAAAAAGAGTTGATCGCCCATGCCGACGTCGCATTTCCGCTGGCCAAGAAGGGACCGGCAGCAAAGGTCCTTGGAGGGGAAGACCTTGCCGAACTTTTTGGATTGGATATGGCTGCGAGCCCCGCCGCCAAAACCGGGCGTTCGGTCCCCGTGCCGGCCAAGGCAAAGCGCGCAAAGAAAAGGAGCCGAAGCAGGAAAACAACGGGGCCGGCCAAGATGGTACCTTTGTGAGTGAAGGATGGGAATTAGTCTGGGCAGTGTGTCGATTCTTCGGGCGACGGTAACGCTCCAGAACAACGAGCACGACGATACTGAGCATCAGCAGCAGCGCATCCGCTTCACCACGACCACCTATTGAGGAGCTTTCTTCATCGACAACTTCCGAAGATCATCATTGCCCGTCGGGAAGAGTTGAGCAGTTGCATAGTCCGTGTCTTCTGGTATACAGACGATCTGGTTGGAGATATGGCGACGGTTAACATTAACGACAATACCTTGGAGTTTGCGAAAAGGAGACGGCTTCCGTACGAAAAACTTGGATCGGGGAGAACCAACTGTCGACAGTCATTTGCTGCTGCGGCAAATTGTCGTCGGCCAGATTTGGCCATTCAATCCGACCCGTCGGGTTTGTGTTCTGCCTCATGGGCATCGTACAATAAAGTTACAATGGAAACGGCATTGTGGGGCATTTGGGCCTTTAGGCCGGATGCAAAATGAATAAGTTATGTGTTATCAATGTGATCAGCTAGTTCAAATCCCCCCTTCCGCACCATGGCCCCGGTCACAAATTGTCAATTGATCGGAGCCGGTGCTCCGAGCCAGGCAGATCGACATTTACGATAATACCAAGCTCATGATCGCACTCATCACCATCGTCCACATCATCGTTTGTTTCTTCATCATCATCGTCGTGCTGTTACAGAGCGGCAAGAGCGGTGACATCTCCGCCGCTTTCGGAGGACAAGGCAGTCAGACCGCTTTCGGTCCTCGTGGCGCGGCCAGCGCGCTCTCCAAAGCCACGACATGGTCAGCCGTGGCCTTTATGGTCACTTCGATAACGCTGTCGATCTACGCCTCACGACGTGGTGGGCCGGGTTCAGTGCTAGAGAAAGTAAAGTCTAATCCGGTGAAGACTCAGCCTGCGGCGCCGGCGCAGAAACCCGCGACGCCGACTCCCGGGGCTCCTACGCAGAAGTAACCGACTCGAGGATCGCGGTCACACGAGCTCGTCGCAAACCGCTCTAGCCCCTTTGTTGGGGTGCATAAGTTGCGGCTTCGGCCGAATTCGCTAACCTCCGGTTGCGGCGGAGGACTCGGTTTCACCAGCGCCTGGTTCCAAAAGACTTGCGTACTCCCACAGTCACATAGCGTCCCCACGGCCCGTTGTTTCCCTGGTCGGCTGGACCCAGGTTCCTGTCGCGGGTGCCAAGACGGTCAAACAGGAAGTGTTGTGTCACCCGGAACTCAAATCCTTTGCCCATATAAACCGCAGCTCCCCATGAGTGCTCGATGCCTATGGCATCGAACGACCAGGTGTAGAGCGTCTGCGGTATATTTTTTCCGAACAAAAATGCGGGCGCTCCAAACACCATGAAGCGCCGTAGCGGTCCTCGCCCAAACGGGCGCACTTCCAATATTCCAGACAGCATATAGCGCGCGAACATGCTGCAGGGGGCATTCACTCCGCCGTATTGCCCGGCGTTGCCCGCGCATATATTTGGGTCGATTTCGTTGTGGGGAGGCGCCAAGTCAAATTGCGCCCATCCCCAAAAGGTACCGCGAGGAAAGAACATTCGGTCTTGCTCTGGCCCGTTGTGTAGCTCACCTTCACGCGGGGGTGAATTCTGCGCCCTGACTAGCATCGACATCAGCATGGGAACTGCGAGAATCCACGTTAGTCTTTTCATTACGCCTCCAAAGTTTGTGGGCTGCTTGAAGAACTAGAATTGATCCGCCCCCCCTCGGCAAGATCCTGCCGGCATACCCGCCGGCGGCTTCTATCAGAGGCACGGAGCGCAACATTGTAACCTGCTGGACGCGGGTGTTCGCTCGCTTGCTGGCCCAAGCGCCGTCGATGGTCCCAACACCAGCCGTCGGATTCCCGGAATTCATATCCGTAAAACCGATTTATCCCATTCGTGGAATCCGCAGTTCAGTAAGCGCTGTGAGTGCAATCCCCGAGGTTTGGCTGGCAGATTGCAGTGATCCTTCCCAAAGAAAGGGCCAGAGCCCATGCCCCAGGAGATTTCTGTTTCTTATCAAGCCATCAAGAGCAAAGTCTATCGCCTGGTAGATGCTCTTGTGGTTGGCGAGAAGACTGAGGCCGAAGTACAGGAGTCCATAAGTCGCTGGTGGAATCTCATTCACCCCGCAGACCGCCCTATCGCCCAGAAATATCTGCTCGCCATTCTGGATCGATCGACCTCCGCCCTTGAAGCCATTGAAGATAGCCTCAACTGCACTACAGATTTCGCCGCCGTTTCGCCGCACGAGTCTGGCAAACGACGCCGGCTGGAGCACCTTATCAAGCGCACCATCGTAAAACCCGCCTCGCTCGGCACTGCGGTCTGATCGTCATTTATGGAGAGCGCTCCCGACCGCCTCGGCTACAACGCTCCACGCCGCCTCTGGTCCTCAAGGTTCAAAACCCATCAGCCTCAAGTCACGTCATGCAATCCTTGCGGAAAAACCAATGGTGGTTCGAGCTCGAGGCATGGATGCCGGACTGCTACAATCGGTCGCGTCAGAGTGGGACGAACGGCGTGAGGTTTGCGCTGGAGCTCGCGATCGACTATTTGGATCGCAACCATGGACGCGACTTATACTTGAAGGACTGGTATCCAGATAAAACACTGAGGGTTCCACTGGACCCGCTTTCATGGACTTCGACCAGCTCGAAACCTTTCTCGAAGTGGCGCGCCACGCGTCGTTCTCGCGCGCGGGAGAAAAGCGTTTTCGCACACAGCCAGCCATCTCATCGCAGATTCGAGCGCTGGAAGAGGAAGTTGGGGCCAGACTATTTGACCGCTCCGGAGGCAAGGTTTCGCTTACCGCGCCGGGCAAAGCCTTTCAGAAGTACGTCGCAGAAACTCTGGACGCCCGCAAGGCCATCCTCGCCTCCCTGGCGGAGATGGAGCACATTCCTCGCGGCGAGATCATTGTAGGAGCTAACGAGGGTACATGCCTGCACATTCTTCCCGAGGTGTTCGCCGATTTCAAGAAACAATATCCTGACGTCTCGGTCAACATCAAGTGTGCTGACTATGCCAAGATTCTCGATTCAGTAATTGATAATTCCGTGGACTTCGGCGTCGTCTCCCTGCCCGTCGCAGACAACCGGTTGACCGTGGTCCTCATCCATCGCAATGAGTTGGTAATCATTGCGCCCCCGGCGCATCCCTTGGGGAAGAAGACTTCGGCCACGATGGCGGAGGTGGCGAAATTCCCTCTCGTAATCCCCAAGGCCGGCCACACCCGCGACGCTCTGGATGAGCTGTTTCGCGACCGGCGATTGAAACCGAGTTAAACCATGGAACTCGATTCCAGCGAACTCCTGAAGCGGTTCGTAGCCGCAGGGGTTGGAGTCGGCTTCATCGCCCGCTCCAATATCCACGAAGATGTGCGCACCGGCATCCTGGCTGCCATTGACATCGCCGACGCGCAGGTTCGGCGCGATATGGCGCTGGTGTTTCGCAAAGACAAGGCCATGAGCCGGGCGGCGCTGGCCTTCATTGACATTGCCGTGAAACACAAATCGACTGAGATGATGGTGCCGGGCGTAAAGTAAACGATGAGAGCCACGCGTCGATCTCTCCTGCTTGCCCTGCTCGCCCCTGTTTTGCTTTTGCTGCCGGGTGTCGTCCAATCTGGCACCCCCAACATGAGCGCGCGGCGCATCCTGCCCTCGGCCTCCATTCTGATTGAGGTCAAGGTCAAGGGAACCACACGGTACACACAGGGAGATGTATTAGCGGCCAGCGCACTACGGATCGGCGTGGCTGCAAGTGAGGACGACTTTCGCAAGGCGGCGAAGGAACTCACCGATAGCGGGGCCTTTAGCGATGTGGCTTACAGCTACTCTTATTCTTCGGCGGGGACAAAGCTCGACTTACAACTGACCGACAGCAAACAGTTCCTTCCCGTTCGCTTTGACGATTTCGTCTGGTTTACCGACGATCAACTGCGCCAGAAGGTACACGAACGAGTCCCTTTGTTTAAAGGCGAGTTGCCGATCTCCGGGCGACTCCCTGAGCAAGTTTCTGACGTCTTGCAGGCTTTGCTGGTGGAGAGCAATGTCCCCGGTCACGTCGACTACCTGCGCAATAACGACCCGAACGGGAAGATCGAGTCGATAACTTACAGCGTCTCCGACCTTCTGATTCGCGTCCGCAAGATAGAGTTCACGGGGGCCGGACCGAGCGAACTCCCCCTGCTGGAGGCTGCCGCCAGAAAGCTGCCGGACCCCGAGTACTCCCGCAACCGCATAAATCTATTCGCCGAACATCAACTATTGCCCGTCTATCACGCTCGCGGCTACCTGAAGGCTTCCTTCAGCCAGCCGCAACCCAAAGTCGTACGACAGGGAGGCGGTGACCCGGGTGACGATTCCAGAAACTTGACGGTTGTCGATGTCACCCTGGGCGTAGACCCGGGACCCCAGTACAAACTGCTTCGGATCGAGTGGTCCGGAAACCAGGAGTTCGGGACCGAAAAGCTACAGGGGTTCATCCACGCCCAAGCTGGAGCGCCCGCGAACGCGGTGCAGCTCGCGGCTGATTTGGAGGAAGTCCGGAACCTGTATGGGTCGCACGGCTATCTCAACGCCACTATCAAATTAGAACCTCAGTTGGACGACGCTGCGGCGACCGCCATTTACCATCTGGAAGTGCGAGAAGATTACGTTTACCACATGGGAGAACTCGAGTTCCGAGGTATCGACAATATTTTGGCTGCTAAGCTGCGGACGCGCTGGAAGTTGCGCCCCAGTGAGGTTTACGACAGCAGATACCTCCGGCAGTTTCTCACCGAGGCCAACAAACTGCTTCCCACAAACTTCGATTGGGGCATCGAAACCCATGTCACCCCCAACTCGCACGACAAGACCGTGGACGTGGAAATTCACTACACGGTAAAAGCACCGCCATAGAACTGATAGCGGTCGCGCGCCCAAGTGATTCGAACCAAGGTGGACTCCATCGCGGGTCGTGGCATTTCTCGGCTGCCCGCCTTTTTTGACGGCGATTTCCAGGCCGAGCTGGCATAGGCCGCCGTGTTCGGGTTTTGGAAATTTTTCGCCCCGATTGTTAATTTTTTCGCGCCAGAGCGTAACCTGTCCAGGATTTTGCCCGGTGCCCTTCCCCCTTTTTCCGGGCATTATGGCGGGAGCCCGCGCCAGCGAGTTGCCGCCATTTTTTTTCCCCCGCGGAGTGGAACTTCCAACATAAGAGCGCATCTGTAACTGTGTGACGTGGAGGCTCGACTAGGTTGATTCGCCCATCTCACGCCGATGCCGTTACTAATTCAAAAGGAGAAGAACTGATGAAATCGAGTACGCAGAGACTTGGGTTTTGGCTGGTGACTCTGTTGTTGTGTGCCGCGTTGACCGCCTCGTCGGCATTCGCTGCGAAGGGCAAGACCTTTACCGGTACCGTCAGTGATTCTATGTGTGGCGCCAAGCACCAGATGCCGGGCGACGATGCGGGATGCACACGAGCTTGCGTCAGTAAGGGGTCAAAGTACGCCTTGGTTGTTGGCGACAAGGTTTATACTCTGGAAAACGACAAAACTGCTCTCGAGACCCTCGACAAACAAGCTGGGGCCCAGGCCACGGTCACCGGCACGGTCAATGGCGACATACTGGAAGTCAGTTCCATCAGCGCCCCGAAATAAGCTGTTCTCGGTCGTCGCTCGAACCTCGCTCGGAGCTATTTCGGTCTTCCCCGTTCAGCGGGTTCCTGCTCTCGCGGGCGCCCGCTGTTTTCCAGCCTCCGTACATTTTTTCAATGGGTATCGAAATTCATACTCTCTTTACAAACCATTGTGTTAGATTGTGCATTCTTAGCTCACGACTTTTTCGCTCCGGAGGATGACTTCATTGGGAAAGGACATGGTCCCCAAACGGATTTTCTTCACCAAGGGGGTCGGGAAACATCGTGAGCGTTTGACATCGTTCGAACTGGCATTGCGTGACGCTGGCATCGCCGCGCAAAACCTGGTGCGTGTTTCCTCCATTTTTCCACCGAACTGCAAGCTGGTGCCCCGCAAACAGGGGTTGAAGTACCTGAGTCCAGGCGAAGTCGTGTTTGCCGTAGTGGCCGAGAACTCTACGCGCGAGCCGCACCGTTTGCTCGCCTCATCCATCGGGGTGGCCATTCCTTCCGACCGCAACACCTACGGCTACTTGAGTGAACACCATTCCTTCGGCGAAACCGAAGACGCCGCCGGCGAATACGCCGAGGAGCTGGCCGCCGAGATGCTGGCCACCACTCTCAACGTAGAGTTCGATCCCGACCGCTCTTGGGATGAAAAGAAGCAGATCTATCGCCTGTCGAACAAGATCGTGCGTACCGCCAACGTGACCCAATCGGCGGTGGGCGACAAGCGCGCTTTGTGGACGACCGTAATCGCCTCGGCAGTGCTGATCTTCGATTAAGATCCTTTCGGGTGCAACCGGCAGGTTGGCAGCTGACCCTGGCGGTTGATCTCTGGCAAGCAGCTACGATTTCTTCCCAACCGCTTTCTTTCCCTTTTTGGCTGCGCTGCTTTTCTTGTCCTTGTCCAAGCGCTCGAATACCGCTGCCACGATGAGCGGCAGACCAACCGTGGCGTCTACAAATACTTCTCCGAATTTTCCACCCTCTGCCGGAGGCACAAACTTTCCCCACGAAATCGCCTCGCTGTACGGGCTTCCCGATAGGCCACCCCAATACACGGGCTCCGGACAGATGCGCAAGCCGTAGTGATAGCGCTTGAGCGGCAGGTTCTCTCCGAGGCGCCGATGCCGCAGTTCGATGAACGGGCCAAACTGTTGCGACCAGTTCCGCGGCACGCCGCCCCCGATGGTGAAGATTCCCAACCGCTTCTGACGCAACAACGTGGCTGCGAAGTGTTCGAGATCCGCGAAAGGATCGAAGCGCACTTTGTGCCTGCCCGTAGATTCGCGCAGTCGGTTGTTGAGTGCCGTGTCCAGCCCGAGTTCGGAATCAGTGAATGCCGGCACGAAAATCGGTACGCCCTTCTCATACGCCGATTTCAGAATTCCCCGCTGATCTTTAGCCTGCTTCGCCAAGTGCGCCCCAATCGCATGATTCAGCTTGTACGAGCACATCACTTCGTTATGGTCCCAATTCTCGAGCACTTGCGACATCACTTCTTCCACGTCGTCGAGATTCTGCTCGGGCTCCAGCGTGTCGTACACTCGGTTGTATCCCTGTTCATAGAGTTCTTCATCTGACACTTCAGGGTTGGCCCGGAAATGGGCGCGGCCAGTCGCTTCCACCAAGCCATGTGCCATCAGCGCTCCGGTTGAAACTATGGCATTCACCATGCCCCGGTCGATCAACTCGGTGACGATAAGGCCCTGCTTAGCCACCGTCATGGCGCCCGCCAGCGTCATCACCACAAAACAGTCCTGATCGCGCGCCATGGCCTCGAGCACGTCAGCCGCTTCGCCCAATTGCCGCCCCGTGAAAGCGGTCTTGGACATCGCGCGGACGAGGTCGTCAATCGAGCGCACTCTGCCCAGATCGAGCGGCTCCAGCGGGATCAGCCGGTCTTCGATCGGATTGTGTAAGTGACGGTCTTTGCCTTCGCCCGGCGCGCCGCCGTCCTGCCGATTTCCCTGATGGGAGTTTCCCTGGTTCTCATGTTTCAAAATGCCAAGCCTCCGAGAATTTAATCCGCGTGTATCCCTGAGCGAGAATGTACCGACTAGATACTCTACAGGAACCGCGCGTCACACTACCATTCATGGCGGGAAAGCGCAGCTCCGAAATCGGACTCGGCTCAATAAGCCCAGCGGATCTCAGCATCATTCCGCCGCTGCCAAAGCCTGCCCCCGCCGTCTCTAGGGATAGCCATGGCACTTCAATCAAAACATCAACCATCCTCAATCAACCATTTGAGAAGTGGGGCTACTGATGGCTGATTGCTGACAGCTGATAGCCGACAGCTGAGCCGTCCCGCGAATGCTATATTGTTCGCGGTGGGAGGGAACGCGTGCTGCCCGAGAGATATCGCGTGGCGCTGGTGCAAATGTCATGCGGCCCGGAGCCGGAACAGAATCTGGCAAAGGCGATCGAGCGCGTCGCCGATGCGGCTGGCCGTGGTGTGCAGGTCGTCTGCCTGCCCGAACTTTTTCAGACCCAATATTTCTGCCAGCGGGAAGATCACGCACTCTTCGATCTCGCCGAACCGATTCCCGGACCGACGACCGAGAAGATCTCCGCTGCGGCGCGCAAGCACGGAGTGGTCCTGATCGCTTCATTGTTCGAAAAGCGCGCCGCAGGCGTCTACCACAATACCGCGGCAATCTTCGATGCCGATGGCTCGCTGCGCGGACTCTACCGCAAGATGCACATTCCCGACGACCCGCTTTACTACGAGAAGTTTTATTTCACGCCCGGCGATCTCGGTTTTCGCGCACTCGACACCAAAGTGGGCCGGCTGGGCACACTCGTCTGCTGGGATCAGTGGTATCCAGAGGGGGCGCGGCTGACCGCCCTTCAGGGCGCGCACGTGCTTTTCTATCCCACCGCCATAGGCTGGCATCCCGCCGAGAAGGCCGAGTTCGGAGTGGCCCAGCACGACGCCTGGCGCACCATTCAGCGCGCGCACGCCATTGCCAACGGCGTCTACGTGGCGGTCGTCAACCGCGTGGGCTTCGAGACTGGAAATATCCGCGGTAACTCGGCTCCCGGCCAGGGACTGGAATTCTGGGGCGGCTCGTTTTTCTGCGATCCCTTCGGACGAGTGCTGGCCGAGGCCTCGCATGATCGCGAAGAGATTCTGTTTGGAGAGGTGGACATGAAAGCCTGCGCGACCGCCGCATTGATAGTTATGCGCCCATCACAAATCGGCTGACCGATTGACGACAGGCCTACCGTGTCTAAGCGCCCAATCAATCCTTCAAGTAATACATTAATTTTCGAGGCAGACCGGGCCACGCCCGCTGCCCTCGGCTATGGCATGCCCGCAGAGTGGGAGCAGCACGACGCCACTTGGCTCGCCTGGCCGCACTATCACGGCGATTGGCCGGGAAGGTTCGAGCCGATCCCGTGGGTCTACGCGGAGATCATTCGCAATCTGTCCCCTCACGAGCGAGTCGAGCTCGTTGTAAACAACCCATCCGCCGAAAAACAGGTTCGTAAATTCCTCGACCGCGCCCAAGCTCTCTCCAGCCATGTGCGCTTCCATCGCTGGCGCACCAACCGTGCCTGGATGCGCGACTCCGGCTGCATCTTCCTACTGCGTGGCCCAAGCGCCATCGGCCGCGAAAGCCGCCGAAAGCGCGAGGCCAACAACTCCGCCGGCGATGGGGGCACAGCCGCCCCCGGCTGTCCGGCCGGGCCTGCGGGCTGGCAGTTGTTGGCCATCAAGTTCCGCTTCACCCCCTGGGCCAAATATTCCAACTGGCGCCACGACGAAAAAATCGGCAGCCTGATGGCACGCGTGGCCAACGCTCAAGAGATCCGCCCATTGCGCGACAACACCCGCGTGGTTCTCGAAGGAGGCTCCGTCGACGTCAACGGTCGGGGCACATTGCTCACAACCGAGGAGTGCCTGCTGAGCAGGACTCAGCATCGCAACCCGGCCATGTCCCGCGCTGATTATGAAGATATTTTCTCCGACTACCTCGGTGCCCGCCACGTGATCTGGCTAGGCGCCGGCATCTGTGGCGACGACACTCACGGACACGTCGACGACCTCAGCCGCTTCGTCTCTGCCGACACTGTCGTCACCATGGTTGAGCCCCATCCTAAAGATGAGAACCACAAGCCGCTCCGCGACAATCTCCGCCGACTAAAAGCCGCGCGCGATCAGGACGGCAAGCCCCTCAACATTGTCGAACTCCCAATGCCAAAGCCGGTTGTGTTTGAAGGGCGAAGGCTCCCAGCCAGCTACGCAAATTTCTACATCGCCAACCGCGTCGTACTCGCGCCCGTATTCAACGACCCTAATGACCGCATTGTCCTGAACACTCTGGCTGAACTCTTCCCGACTCGGTCGGTAGTGCCCATTTATTCCGGAGACCTCATATGGGGGCTGGGCACAATGCACTGCATGACGCAACAACAGCCAGCGCAGCCCCAATAGAGGCCCATGCGCCGTCCCACTTTCACTGCCCGAGCCCAGCCCCCAGCGTGTACAACGACGATGTTGTTTGGGTCTCGGTCGTTCCCCGTTTGACATGGTCGCGGTTAGCGTAAGGGAATAAATATTTCCGACGGCAAGAAGCAGTCCCGCGGGCAGGCTCGTGGTTGCTCCGGTTATGATTTGACCGGTTTCGAGTGGGAACGCCGATTGCCACGCTACCGGCTGCTTGTGCGAGATGAGCCCAACGATTCGAGCCAAACCAGTCGTGCCGGAACAGTAATGGCCCATAAGAAGGCCTGGTAGTGGGCTACTTTGAAATACTGGGGCTTCCGGCAACGCAGAGCCGAATTTTGGCGTAAATATCTTTATGCGTGCCGAGGGACTCAAGGGTTCTCATAAACGCGGAGATTATTTCGAGAGCGTCTGTCTTCTGCTCCGTAGCGTACCATTTTGCCCCGCAGATCGGGCATACGGGGACGTTTACTACGCGGCTTGTTCGTATGGAGCGGCCGGAGCATTTTCGCGTGGCAGCTAGGGCAATCAAACTCCAGCCCGATTACATCCTGAAACTCTATAAGCGTGCGGAGTTCGCTTGTCATACTTTAATTATGACAGGGTTTTATTTGGTCTGTCGGCGACCAGCGGTGTCTTGAACCGCTTGTCAGCGCGGTCTGGTTGTTGTGATTAGTACGTATTTGTGGCACGCTGTTTAGCGCGTAAGTTAATGGCGTTGTAGGGCCGAGACCAAACCCCTACCCATGTTCCGGTAGGGGCCGCATATTATCCAGATCAAAACCAGCACAAAGCTGGCCGTGACCCGGATAATGAGGACGATGCAGCGCGGTTTGTCAGACATTTCACGCTGCTTCTCCTTGCTCCTCGGGTAAATTTCAGAGAGTGCCTCTGAGTCAAACCGAGGGAACCTAAAGAACCTCAAGCCGGGGTCTTGGACACCGCAGCTTGAGGGGGGTGCAAGGGCTTCGGGGGGTGGACACCCTTGAAGCCCGTTGCTTTGAGAATACTCACATAGATTTAACCATTGATCGAGACCATTCTTACGTTCAATTGAATTTAGTAAAGGCGGCTAGTAGGGCGGATGAAGTGCCCATAAAGTGCGTCCGAAGGACGGGTGCAGCCTTACGCGGCTCGTTCTCGGGTCTCATAAGACTCCCACAGCGCAACTAGATCGTTTACGTCCCACAGACGATCTGTGACGCCAGCAGCCATAGCTGGGGAAGTTCGCAGCGTCCTGTGGATTTGAATGAAGTTGTAAGCGAAGTAATTGAGGGCCGTAGCAGCCGCGTGATTCTGTAGCTTTCGCGAGAAGCCGTTCGACAGCCGCGTGTAGCGGCGCATCTTCGTGCGAACGGTCCAGTTCTGGCGTTCCACAAAGCTGGTGCTGATGTGCTTTGGGTCGGGATTGCCGTTGACATGGCGCACTTCCACGCCGATGCAGATTGCGGGAGAATAGCGGGTTTCATTCTCCTGCGGTGTCCCGTAAATTTTCTGCAATATCGAATAGTCCACTTCCATTCCAAACGCCGTCTCGACTGCCTGTAAGTACGGCCTGTGTCCGTCTGTCGTGATCTGTACGCGGTTGCGTAAGCGCGATGCAAGATCGGAGACGAAAGCCGTTGCGGTTCCGAGATCGCGCTGACCTAGCATCCAAGATGGGACTAACTTCGTATCGGCATCCACGGCAATCCACAGCCACACATCGCCAGCATCGGGATGTGCTTTGGCGATTTCTTCCGTGCGGTTCTTTTCCTTGCAATAAATCCACGCCCACATCTCGTCTAGCTGTAACCGCTTCGTGGTGAGATTGCGAAAGGCGTAATCCTGGTAGGCCGCGCAGATGGCTCCAACTTCTACCAGCAACCGCATGACGGTTTTCTTGGCGACTCCGGTCATGCGGACGGTAGAACGGATGGAGCAGCCCTCGATGAGGCAGCTAACGACTTGTGCTCTGGTTTGGCTATCTAAGCGGTTCATCACTTAATACTATGCTAAACCGCTTTAGCATGTCAAGAGGAAAATACGAGGAACTCTCTACGCACTTGTGCTTGCTAATCAATTAGGCTAATTCTTGGTGACGCATGTATCTGCTTCCGCATATTCTGTGCCAAAATCCGAAGTGCCCGAAGCGCTCAATGCCCATTCGGCTCCCTTACTCCAACCCTCCGAAAATAGGTGAACATCCACCAAACTGGCCGAAGGCAAAATGGCAAATACGGTTGATATGTCGTCACTGTGGGCATTGGCAGCTACACCGGAAAGCGGATGTCCACTTCGGAGCATTCCCGAAGCTAGATCCAAACCTCGTAAATGAACCTCTCTGGTGCGCAGAAATCGAATGCGGTCACGACAACTGCAAATCTCGGACCAAATGGCATACGCCAATCGATGATTCGCGTACCGAAACCAATCTATTCGACTACGTAATGAGCGCCATGCCCGTTCCAGTCTGCGAAGACGGCCATTCCCTCGAAGTAGGCGGATGTACTCTGGCGTCACTTTGTAGGGTATTTGAAGTTTAGCCATGGGGGTTACCTCGGTTTGGTTTCTAGCCCCAATAAAAGCGGGTTTCGGAATCTTGATGCCATACTCTTTCGAGTATGACAGATTCACCGAACGGCTGTTGGCGCGATTATCGAGAATCTGTGTGGAG
>WNFA01011342.1_pt1 | contig 18292 bp, 15 predicted proteins | sample 5400481 | NCBI WGS metagenome assembly WNFA01 (sample SAMN13153340, study PRJNA577476) | soil metagenome | isolation source: 120 cm saprolite under Douglas fir tree site 2 hole 1 replicate 2 | place: USA:California | collected 2015-04-18
GAGGTGCTGATCGATAGCCGCGGCGGTCATAGGGTGACCATGGTCGGCCATCTCGCGGCGGAGCAGTTCGCATGCCCAGATAGTTGCTGCGCGCAACTCTACCTCCTCCTCTGAACCCGGCTCCAGCAATTCCTGCTTGTTAATGCGCTCAGCCAGGGCAGGATGGTATTCCAGTACGCCGAATTGACGCAATACCTGCGGCAACTTGTAATCGGCAAAGGCGGTAAGTTGATCAAGGTCGTGGAATGCTCCCCATCTCTTGCCCCCGAACGAGCCATATATATCCGCGACGCAAATCTGTGCCCGCTTAAAAAAGCGCACCTCGCGCTTCCGGTAGAGCGCCACGTCGTGAAACGAAGGGAAATTCTCTGCCAGCAGCAGAGCTAACCTGACGGCGCTGCCTTCTACCTGCTCGACTGCGCGGGCAAACTGACCATCATAGCGTTCTAACAACACCCGTCCAACTTCATGAATGTTATGGAGACGTTCTTCAAAGAGCGGAATTGTATGTTCGCCACGGAAAATGTGCGCTAACTCTTCGCTACTGATCTTACTAAGAAACTCTGCATCCCACAGCGGTATACCTTCTTCCACCGCTCGCGTCAGGGCGGCCGCTTCGGCCCAGTAGCCATCCAGCGTCTCACCCTGGTATGCTATGCGCCAGCGCGGCCGATCTTTTTCTGCCCAGAAGCAAAAATTCAACGCGTCGAGCGCCAGCAGCCAGTTGACAGTTCGCTCCGTCCCATCATTAAAGTGATACCGGTCGTACCACCTGTAAGCATTGAAGTCGAAACCCTCCCCCGCCTCTCGTATCCACCGCGCGCTTAGCAGTTCTAGCTGATGCTTATTAATCCAGGCGTACTCGCCCTGTTCCACCACCTCGCGTGTACTGCTGAGTACGCCCAGTTCATCAGGCGCGTGGAGCGAATAGAGATCTTCCTCGGTGAAGTCATTCCAACCCGTGGTTTCTGCCATTATAGAGATGCCTCTTCCTGCCGGACGTTCCTGGTTGCTACTCCTGGATTGTAGCGGTAATCAGCCCTTTCGTCAATCGTCCTGCCAGCTATGCTTATTATCTCTCTGTCGTGTTAACAATCATTATGAAAAAATGTTAATCGATCTACTTGACAAGAATATGGTGAATGATAAAAATGTAATGTAGTATTCGCAGATATGCTTTACTATCGCTGATATTGGAAAGATATGGAGGAATACGATCTATCTTCCACTTATATTTCCTGTTTTAGAAGGAGCTATTGCGTGGCTGTACACAATTGCCTGAGTAAGGAGATTAAGCCAGAGGCAGTGGAGGGGCGATGTACAACTATGATGTTGTAGTGATCGGAGGCGGCCCCGCGGGCTCTACGGTGGCAACATTGTTATCCCAGTGGGGGCGCCACGTCCTGCTGCTGGAGAAGGAGCACTTTCCCCGGCACCATATAGGAGAGTCGCTTCTGCCGGTCGCATCGCGTGTTATGGAGCGGCTCAGAGTGTTGGATAAAGTTGAGCGGGCTAATTTCGTCCATAAACTAGGAGCTACGTATGTATGGGGCAAAACGCGGCAGCCATGGACGATCTCTTTTTCCGAGATGATCGATGATACCATCCATGCCTACCAGGTAGAAAGAGCTCGCTTTGACACGCTTCTCCTTGAACATAGCCGCGAGTGCGGCGCGCAGGTGCAGGAGGGTTGTCAGGTAACTGGGGTGTTGCACGAAGACGGTCGGGTCGCAGGCGTGAAATACCTGGACGAAGCGGGTGTCTTGCACACGGTGAGCAGTCAGTTCTGTGTAGATGCCTCCGGCCAGGGCGCTATCATTGGGCGCTCCATGCGCTTTCGCAGATTCAACCGGCCGCTGCGCAATATCGCATTATACGCTTATTTTCGTGGTGGAAAGCCAGTTGTTGAGCTTGTCCATGATCTTTCACCCCAAAGTAAGGGAAATATCTTTGTTGTGGCGGTCGAAATTGGTTGGATCTGGTATATCCCGTTGGGAGATACGTTGTTTAGTGTCGGGCTGGTGACAGACGCCTCGCTAGCACAGGGGATTAACCAGGCAGGTCGCCGCAAGTTTTACCTGGACACTCTGGCCGCTACTCCTGAGATTAGCTTTCTGCTGCGGGACGCGCGTATGGAATCTGACTCGCTGTATACGCAGAGCGACTGGTCATACATCTGCCGGAGTTTCCAGGGGCCTGGTTATCTTTTAGTGGGCGATGCAGCTTGCTTCGTCGATCCAATTTTGTCAACAGGAGTGACCCTGGCAATGGATGGTGGTCTGCAAGCCGCTCTGACTATCAATACCGCGCTTAGTGATCCGCAACTTACCAACTGGGCGATGAATTGGTATGAAGAGCAATATAGGGGGAAGTTCCAGAGCTTTTTGCAGATGGCCGTACATTGGTATAAAGGTCACCGCAACCAGGACGCCTGGTTTTGGCGGGCGAAGCAACTAGTCGATTCCAGTTCGAATTTATCTATCCGCCAGGCTTTTATTCTGCTTACTGCGGGCTTTGCTGCTGGCCTTCCCAGTCAGGAGCCTCCAGAACTGCAAGGAATGGGAGGCTTTAGCTCGTCCCAGGTCAAAACGATCTACGATCATCTGGATAACGCAGTGCTGGAGCAGGCACGTGAGAAACTGATGCAGCAGTTTACGCCTGCGACATTGGCATTGAAAAAACTCGCTGAAGGTAATAGTGAGCATGTGGCTACGAGCCGCCCGCGCTTCGCCGCTGGTATGCGTTATACCATTTCGATGGACGAGCGCGATAATCTCTTGCAGCCTTTCGTGCAAATCGTGCATGAGGAAGCGAGCATCCAGAAGAAGCAAATCAACATGCCTATAACCTCTCTACCGCTTTTTGAGAGGATCGATGGCAAACACCAGGTTCGCGAGATTGCTGCCGAGGTTGCTGCACTGCTGGGAGACGAGCAGGAGGACGGCATGCGTGACCTTGAGCAGACATTTGTCACTGCAATCATTCAGGAACTGTATCGGCAGCATGTCATCGAGCCTGTGTAGCCAGACTGGCTGCACTAAACGTCTTGTATCACGTTCCCTTTAGCCTGGAAAGTCTGTTGGAGGATATTGATCATGTCAGCTTTAGCAAAGGTGATACGCAGTTTGCGCTTCCTGATACTTGTATTTTTCCCAATCAAGGCAATCACCAGAATTGATTCTCTGGCATTACTTCACTTTTCGGAGTATAATTGCGTTGCTTGATAGAAGATATATTGAATTGTATGTACTCCGTTAACGTAGCTGCATTCTCCATTTGGTACCCGACCAGGTACCTTCTGCTAACCGGAATTTATGTAGCGCCCACGTTTACTTCAGTGGGAAAAACCCCTCCATAGCTTGTTTCTCTGACAGAGTAGTCATGTGAAAGGGAGTTTTATCCTAGTCGTCTTGTGTAACGAGTCATGGTATGGTAGCTTAGCTTAGCTTAAGCTTACAAGCAGACAAAAACCGAAGACCAGGGAAGGAAAGAGAATCTGCATGGAAGAACAGATGATTCAGGACTTTGTACATCGTGTCTCGCGGGACGAGGAATTGCGTAAGGAACTGGCGAGCGATCCCAATGCCGTAATTACGCGCGAGGGCTTTTCGACCAGTCATTGGAGCCATCGCTTTATTGGTGGCACTAACCATAGAAACTTAGAGGGAACTTGGTAGCTTCTGCGATGGCGAAAGATGCTGAACCTCCAGTAAATCCATTTGCCGCTCATCAGCGCGTGCTTCGTGAGCGGCTTCATCATCTCTTAGCAACAATACATTCCGCACTATATGCCGATGTAGTGCGAGCCTTGGAGGGAGAAGGCAAGCTGCTTTCTCCTTCTCCTACGGGCCCTAATCCTCCTGATTCGCAAAAACCTACTCTCCCAGCTGGCGCCTGGCCATTATTGACCTTGCTTGTAGCTCAATCTATCTCGCCAGACATTGATCCTTTATCAGCAAGCAGTGTAGCCCTGGCGGTCGAGTGCTATGTCTGTGGCATCGATCTGCTTGACGATGTGATAGACGAGGATCAGACCACAACACTACAGGCCCTGGGGACAGCTCGTACCCTGAATGTCTCGACGGCCCTCCTGACCGTGGCGCAGCAGGCCCTCCTCTCCCTGTCGCAGCAGGGTGTTGTTCCTGCACTTATCCTACGCCTTCTTGAAACTCTCCAGGACTCCGCATTAGTCGTTGCTGCCGGTCAGCATCGGGACGTGCTGGCCGAGCAAAGGTCGGCACTGGAGTTTACGCGCGAGGAGTGCATAGAGATCGCAACTGCCAAGGCCGGCTCGATCATGCGCCTGGCCTGTCGCTTAGGCGCGCTGTGCGCGGGTGCGGATGACGCGCTGTGCGAGCGGTTTTCAGAGTTCGGCGAACTGCTCGGCATCGCTCATCAACTTGACAACGATAGCCACGACTTGTATTATCTATTACAAGGTAATACCTCTTCTTTAGCGCCTATGGAAACAGGAACACACATCGTGCACGTGAAATCTGACCTGGCGCGGGGGAAGAAGACGCTGCCCGTGGTGCTTGCGGCTCAGATATACAATACTACTTTTCAAAAATCGTCGCTGCAAACCGATCAGGAAAAAGAGGAGTACCTTCGATCACTTCGCGAAGGCATCATTGCAACCTGGGGTATTTGTCTACTCTATCGCGAGCGCGCCCGCGACCGTTTGCAGGAGATTGAAGCTCAGAAGCCCGTTGTTTCCCTCCTCCGTCTTCTACTAGGCTTCGAGTGATCTATCTTTCAGGAATGTATGGCGGGATCATCGGGAGGAGACTGTATGAGGCATCTCTACTGGGTACGTATCAGGTCTAGACGGCTGCTAGTGGCTTTGCTAGCCACATTGGTTTATTTGCTGTTGTTGACTGTCGATGCAGTGCGTTTCTTCTCCGGTCACGCGACCGCTGCTGAGTTGGTGCAATTTGGCTTCTCAACATTTGTAGCATTGCTTTTCTTCGCGGTTGGCGCTTTGGTCTGGCTTTATGCACGCAATCGCCTCGTGGCATTCTTCCTCTTTTGCTTTTCCTTCACTATGATGATGTCATTTGCTGTAGAAACAGGCGCTGCTTTGTTAAATGATCCGCTACTTTCATTGATTGGTGGCGTGAGTAGCGGATTAGCCGTGTTTTTGTTTTCAGTTCTTTTGCTGCTCTTTCCTAAAAATTATCTCTCATGGTCTTATCAGAGAAGTTCAGAGCCAAATAATCGAAGCCGGTCAAGTCGGCAGCATCATTATATTCTGTTATTGCGTGGATACTTGCTCGTGTTAATCCTCCTAGGTCTTATAGTTCTTCTGCAAGCTGTTTTTCGCTTCTTACAATTCTCACAACTGGCAGATATGTTGAATCTCTTCGCAAACAGTTATTATGTATTGGCGCTTATAGGTATCTTGGCTACTATTACCGTCTCGTATCGTCGATCTTCCTCGTTACGAGAACGTCAGCAGCTGCGTTTTTTCCTGAGTGGGGTTATTCTAACCTTTGCTCCTCTCTTAATATTGACAGTGCTACCCACAATATGGAATCCGTCGTGGGCAGTACCTGGCCGATTCAGCACAATTACCTTTGCCCTCTTGCCTCTAGCACTTGGTTACTCTATTCTACGCTACCAGATCCTCATATTTGACACCTACATTCGCCGTGCTGCCGCCTGGTTAGTAGGAGCCGTTAGTCTGGTTGTGCTTGGCTATCTTGTGGGTACACTCGCCGGCACCTTTCTGTCCGGCGATTTTGTCGCTTACAGCGTTTGCGTTATCGCTTCCATGGCGGCTTTAGGGCCACTTACCTGGTGGTTAGCTTACCAGTTAACTGACCGCCTCTTCTTCAGCGAAATCAAGTACTATCGTCGGCTCGTTGAGCAGCCCGGTCAGTTGTCTCGTGAAAAATTGGACATCAGCAGCGCGGCGCGATTGATCACTATGGCGGCGACCAATGTCTTTGGCACGCAAGAGGTCTGCCTGTATGTGCTGGATGAGGATACTGGCCACTATCAGCTCTACCCTCCACTTGCAGACGACGATACAAGTGAAGCTCCCCGCCGCAGCTTTATTCAGCGCATGTTACAGGCCATAAGTCCAACGTCATCCACAGATGGCGCTGTGGATGTGCATCTTTCACTTCTGCAAAATATCGATTGGTTAACGCTTCACAAACCCATTTTGGACATCATCGAGCGCGTCACCTCTGCCGAGCGCCCGCTGTTGCTCAGCGAGGCCTCCAGGCCGGAGACAGCCAGGCCGACGGGCCTGAGGCGCTATTTAATGACCACAGCACCGCTGGGATTCGACCCGCTGCTTCTGGTGTTGGGTGAGCGTGGCGATCATGGGCAATATGCAGGCCCCGACCTTGAAGCGATAGCTCTCATCGAGTCCCGTTACTCGCCCGTATTGGAAACAGCGCGCCTGGATGCGCAGGCCAGCCGCCAGGTTGCCATACTCGAGGTCCTATACAGAGGCGTTAGCGCAGCGTCCGGGGCAGGAAAGGCCTTTCAGAGCGTCGAGGAGGTCGTTGCAGCCTACACGAAGATTGCAGCCGCAGCCGTACAGGCCGGTGCCGGGACATGGCTCTATCATACGAGCGATCGCCGGTTGCAGCATGCTATCCACGTAGGCTCCGGTCCGGAGTTGGTATCTTCAGACGTTTCAATGTCGCCCAGGGATAGTGACTGGTCTTCCCTGTTCTATCAAGGTGAGAGTCTACAGCCATGGCAGGGTTCCTCAAGCGAAATTCCATCGTGTTTGCCGCAGGCGCACCACTTTCCTTTCGCCTGGCTCCCGCTGAAGGGGGGAAAGCAGCATATGGGCGTCCTGGCTCTGACCTATCCCCGTCCTCATCTCTTCTCACCGGAAGAGCAACGCGTGCTCAGTATGTTCGCGGACCAGTTCGCTGTCGCGCTGGAGAATGCCAGCTTCACCGTGGAGTTGCGCGCCGCCTATGAACGCCAGAAAGAACTGGATCGCCTCAAGGACCAGTTCATCATGACCGCGTCACACGAACTGCGTACACCGCTCACCGCCGTCCAGGGCTATATCGAATTGCTCGAGGCGTATAATCACAACCTTTCTTCCGAAAGGCGCGCGGAATTTATCATGAAGGCCCACCGGGGCTGTGATGAACTGACGCTGCTGGTAGAAAACATTATGGACGCCAGCCGTGTGCAGGTTGACACTGAGAACCTCAATCTCATCCAGGTGTCGCTGCTGGAACCGGTCACGCATATCACAGAGATGCTCGAGGGCGTGACCCGGCATGAACAGCGTACTGTCAATGTGGCTGTCCCTGCTGATGCGTACGTCATGGCGGATGAGCTTCGCTTGCGGCAGGTGTTGCTCAATCTGGTGAGCAACGCCCTGAAATATTCCTCCCCGCAGAGCGATATTGACATTACTGCCAGTATGAAAAATGGGAACGTGAACGTGAGTATCCGCGATCGAGGCCAGGGGGTGCCCCCGAAGGACCAGGCTCGCCTCTTCAAGCGTTTTGTCAGGCTTGAGCGGGATATGAACAGTCCCATTCGTGGCGCCGGGCTGGGATTATACATCAGCAAACGACTCATCGAGGCTATGGGAGGACGCATCTGGGTGGAGAGTACGGGTAAGGTCGGCGAAGGCAGCGTTTTCACTTTCACACTTAAGCGAGTTGTGTTAACCCAGGAAATGAGTGAAAGTGCATTAGAGCGCCAGCGGGCTCTGTAATCACCACTCAAAAGTCAGGATTGCGCTTTAAGATAACCGTTCGCTTGCGCGTACTGCCAGAGGGATTTTTGCAACTGGCGCCGCGCGCGCGATATGCGGCTCATCACCGTACCAATGGGAATTTGCAACACATCCGCGATTTCCTTGTAAGACATCCCTTCAATATCAGCGAGTATAACCGCCATGCGGAAGTTAGGTGGCAGCTCGTTTAACGCCTTGTAGACATCCTCATCCAGGTACCGGCTCAAAACCTCTTCCTCTGCTCCCGCGCTCAACTCCTGCCCATTAAAATCCCTGATGCGGTTGTACAGGTAGAACTCTTCACCTTCAGGCAGCGAAGTCGCTTGTGGGTGAGTGGCTTGCTTGCGATAGCGATTGATCGCAGAAGTATTCAAAATACGAAAGAGCCATGCGCGAAGGTTGGTGCCACGTTGGTAGGTGTTGGCGAAACGAAACGCCTTGAGCATAGTCTCCTGGACCAGGTCCTCTGCCTCTTGCGGGTTATTGGTCAAACGCAGTGCAGTACGATAGAGGCTATCCAATTGGGCCAATACGCCCGCCTCAAAATCCTCGGTGGGGACTTGCGAGTCACTGGCTGCAGCTTGCTCTCTTGGCGCTCCTGGCTGTTCTGCTTGTATGTTAGCTGTGGCTTCGGCACCAGGTACTGTTGGCTGTTCCGGCATGCAAAACTCCTGTGTAGTTGACCTTGTGCGACGTTTGTAGTCACTCGGCCTACTAGCAGTATATCGCACTCGCACCGGGAATGAAAGTCCTGCCGGATATGTTAAAATAGACAGAATAATGACGAGCCAGTGCAGGAGAAGATACTATGTATTGTATGAGTTGTCTTGAGGCTGTTGCTCGTCTTCATCTCTATATTGACCGGGAACTCACTGTCGAGGAAGTTGTAACAGTACGGCAACATCTCTCGGAATGTCCAAGTTGCGAATGCCGCTTTCACTTTGATTCTGGTCTCAAGCGGCTCATTCACGAACGTTGTACAATCGAGCGCGCCCCCGCTCATCTGCGTGAAGCAGTGTTGCGCCTGGCTCGCCTGCCCCGTGGTGAGTTGGCCAATCTCGACCCTGTTCTGGAGATGGAGATCAGAGCTGACATCGAAGAGTGTGCGGAATGAAGGCGTAGCTGCGCGATACTGCTGTTTCACACAATAATACGGCACACGGATGGGCGTAGTTGCGCGATTATGGACTTTCACAAAATAATCCGGACATCTGTAGGGGCCGATTTATCGGCCCTTGGAGGCTGTTCTGAAATCCATATTATTTCGTTAAAATTCATCATCGCGCTGGGGGGAGGTATCCCAGGCGAGGCCGTCCCCCCGCCCCAGTGCCATAAATGTCGCGGCTACGCCAGAACGGAAGCGCATGGGACGCCATTCGCTAAATGTGTCAGGGAGAGATCACATTCCCAGCATTTGCAGCAGCGAAAACTTGAGCTGCGCCAGGACAAGCATCTCGCCTATAGTCAGAAGCAGGGCAAAGCAAAAGAATGGCAGTAGCTCTCGATAACGTTCAAATGTCTGGTCGCGTTTGCTCGCGGCAACGATGACAATGAGATTGACGCTGCTCAATACTGTCAGGATGCCGGCGGTACTCAAAAGCGCGATCGGATAAAGAACGAGTCCGTTCTGTGAGGCTACTGCGAAAAAGCTCAGGATCACCCCTGGCAATAACAGGATAAGCCCCCCCCAGGAAGAAATGCTGCGCTGTTCCTTATATTCACGCCAGAGCAGGCGATTCAAAAATGGGAGACCGAGCGATGCAAGCGCCAGGCCTGTTGCTAGTCCAGTAGCCAGCCGCAGCAGGTTATGTGGTTGGTACAGGTGATTGAGACCGAGGTCCAGGAAAAACGAGTTGAAGCCATCAACCACTAATGCAGCTATACCCAATACCAGCACCACCATGATAGGCCATGACGGCAGTCGTTGAGCGCGTCCACGCCCTGTGGCATAAAAAGTGATCAGCGTAATAATGAAGCCCAGGTAAATGCCCGTGTTGCGCGCGCACAGCGGCAAGCGCTCCCCACCAGGATAGAATGAATGGCTCGGCAGCTGCGCGCAAATGCCGCTATCAAGCCAGCGCAGGCGGTCGAGTAATGAAGCCCCCGGCAAAAACACAAGCGCGGCCAGCAGTCCCAGGTAAAACAGCGCCAGCAGGCCAGTCTTCCAGGGCCGTGGTGTTTTGTATGTTGCTTCCCCCAGAGACTTTTGTGCCATGTCGCTGATCTCTCTTTCCTCGCGAGCGCTTGTTATGCGGTGACCAGGTTGAAATACTGGTTTAAGTAGAGCAGCAAGTTGAAGTAAATCATTACACCCGCGATAATCATGACCACGCCAGTACCAATCTCGATCTTGCCCAGGTGTGGCCTCAGCCACTTCAGCGCTTTACTTACCTGGTCCAGGCCCAGGCCGAGTAACAGAAACGGTATCCCCAGGCCAAGTGAATAAACCAGCAGCAGCAGAATGCCTTGTGTGAGCGTGCTGGCGCTGGCAGCCATACCGAGAATGGCCCCCAGGATGAGGCCAACGCAGGGTGTCCAGCCGATTCCAAAGATGATGCCAATTAGCAAAGAAGCTGAATAACTGGGACGAGAAGGACGAAACTCGAAGCGCTTTTGCCAGTAGAGAAACGGCAATTTGAGTATTCCTGCCATGTGTAACCCGATGATAATCAGAATAATGCCACCCACCTGGCGCAGTTGGAACTGGTATACACGCAAAAAACTTCCCAGTGCGCTTGCTGAAGCGCCCAACGCGACAAAGGCAAGGGTAAAGCCAAGCACGAACACCGCTGAATGCAGAAAAGTGATCAACCGTATAGGTTTGTCGTCCTGTTCGTTAGTAGATTGGTAGATACTTTGGCCGGCAAGCTGCGCCAGGTAAATAGGTACAAGTGGCAATACGCAGGGCGAAACAAAGGAGACCAGTCCTGCCACAAAGGCCACGCCGAAGCTTAATTCCGCTGGATGCATAACCGTTTTTGAATCTCCTGATTGCGCACTATCCGTTCGATTCGCTTATATCGTTCTGATTATATCGCTCTAAGGAGAACTGCGCAACCCGCAGCTATACTCTCTGGTTATTCGACAATAAGCGCCGCAAACGCCGCCAGAGGGTGCGGCGCTTATTGCTGCCAGAGAGCTCCTGACTCCCGGCAGGAAGCCTGACTGTCTTGATCCTTGTAAGGGATAATTCGGAAGCTGCTCGCACAGGAAATGCAGAGGAATGAGCAGTGGGTTGGTCAGCAAGAGACTTCGCCAGGTCCACTTCTAAATGCACTGGTCGCCGTACTTGTGCTACTACTGCCTCGTGCTGGTGCTCTGGTAGAGAGGTTATATGCGTTCCCAGATCGAGCGCACGTAATGCTTGCGCCATAGATGCTGCATGCATATAGCGTTCGTTGCGGTCTCGTGCCATGGCTTTCAGGATGACCCGTTCCAGCACTGGCGAGAGTTCCCTATTGAAAGCCATGGGTGGTTTGAGCTTCTCACCGGTAATTGCTTGTGAGAGTTCTGGTAAAGAGCGGCCGGTAAACGGTCGCCTCCCGCTTACCATCTCGTAAAGGACAACTCCAAGCGCGTAAATATCGCTGCGATTATCTAACTCCTGCCCCCATATCTGCTCAGGTGAGGCATAATAAATACTACCAACCAGCTTCTTTGCAATTGTAATCTTCTGCTGGCCCGTTGCCCGCGCCAGGCCGAAGTCCATCACCTTGATCTTGCCCCGGCGGTCCAGCATCAAATTTTCTGGTTTGATGTCGCGATGGATTATGTGGCGCTCCTGGTAGGCAGCATCCAGAGCATCGGCGATTTGTGCAGCGTACTCGGCAGCAAGATGTTGGGGAATAGTGCCATCGCTATGTAGCAGACTGCTCAGGGTAGGCCCCTGTATGTACTCCATCACAAAGTAGAGCAAGCCGTCTTGCTGTCCGGCATCATAGATCTGCACAATATTGGGGTGATTGAGCCCTGCGACAATCTGTGCTTCGCGGATAAAACGTGCCACGTAGGATGCGTCTTTTGCCAGTGATCGTGGCAGTACTTTGATAGCAACATCGCGCTCAAGCGCAATTTGCTTGCCCCGGTAGACTATCCCCATGGAGCCGCGCCCGATCTCTTCTTCCAACACATATCCGCCCAGTGCCTGGTCTGCCATTTCATTCATTCTGCCAGCCCTCGCATACAGATTCGACCTCCGAACCTTCTCTACAATAATAAACGTATCTGGGGTGCAGATATATCATGCATATTTTTAACAAACCGGCGCGGGAAGTCCCATCTCCATCAGGGGATTGTGATGGGAGCGCCGTTTCTTTAGAGATGATCCCTTGTAGATGCCCCTCCAGAAGGCGAGTAATACTTTAAGTAGAGTGCTCTTGTGGAGATTTAGTCGAGGTAATCCTTGAGGATGCGGCTCGCCTGCGGGTGTCTCAGTTTGCGAATAGCACGTTCCTCGATCTGGCGTACTCGTTCGCGCGTCACCTTCAGCTTCTTGCCGACCTCCTCCAGTGTATGATCATGATCATCGACCAGCCCGAAGCGCAGTTCGATCACCTGCCGCTCGCGTACCGTAAGCTGTCCCAGCACTTTGCGAATCTCCTCGCGCAGCAGTTGCTGATCGGTCTTTTCTACTGGACCGCGATCATGCATGTCTTCGATGATATCGCCTAATGTGCTTTCATCCTCCTCGGAGAGAGGAGCATCTAACGAGAAGGTCTTTTCGGCCCAGATCAATAATTCGCTAACGCGCTCAGATGACATGCCCAACCTCTGGCCGATAAGTTCAGGTGTCGGTTCCCGCCCCAATTCCTGGTAAAGCTGGCGTGTCACACGTTTAACGCGCATCACCTCTTCCATGATGTAGACGGGCAGTCGCACGACGCGCGTCCCTTCCAGAATGGCGCGCGTGATAGCCTGCTTAATCCACCAGGTGGCGTACGTGGAGAAACGGAAGCCTTTGCGGTAGTCAAACTTGGTAACAGCCCGGATCAGTCCAATGTTGCCCTCCCCGATCAGATCTTCAAGGGAGAGACCCTGACCAACGTATTTTTTAGCAATGCTTACGACTAGGCGCAGATTCGCCTCAATCAATTGGTTACGGGATTCCCTATTTCCCTGCTCGGCACGTTCGGCAAGGTAGGCCTCCATGCTGGCAGAGAGCAACCCGATACGAGAGATCTCGCGCAGGTAAAGACGCAGGCTATCGCTTTGTGTCAAGGTATTTAAGTCCGCTTCCTGGATAACCTCGCGTTCCGGCTCTATCGGTTTATCAGCGTCAAACATCACATTTTGTTCCAAATACTTACTTTTCTCCTGCAAACGGAACAGGATGTTCCTTTTAGCTGGGTGGATTGGTCATCACCTGGCAGGCATCTACCGGCTTAATCCTCCAAGCCGGAGTATAGCACTTGTAGATAGTATCCTGCAACTGAGATGCTTGCTCCGACCCCGTTACAGCCTGTTTTGAACAATGCCTCCATGTGACCCATCTCGTACACAGCCATTGTATCACACATACAAATGATTTCAAGCAACTACCTGGCACCCACCCAAAAGGACTTATCGGCTGCAGCATGTAACTTCTACATTGTAACTGCTCAGGACTCCTCACCACCTTCGGTGGTGCGCACCAGGGTGGTCCTGCGGGCGGTGCAGCCTGTGGCTGCACCGCCCGCAGGAAAAAAGACGCGAGCCGCCGGAGGCGGCGAGGAATCAGGCACCTGAGGAGTTACTTATGCAAAAGATCGGCTAATATGATACTATGGCTGTGTCTGTTAAAATAACAGCGTCTTAGCTAGTAGTTTAAACGCTCCGGAAAGAATATATGAGTTTGCCGCTATCGCTGGAACCAGGAACCTTGCTCGATGGCCGCTACATCGTGGGCACGCTCATCAATCGGGGAGGTTTTGGCGCTGTTTATCGTGGCATTGGTACTGGCAAATCCGATCAGCCTTGTGCAATTAAAGAGACCTATGATGTGACCCCCTCAGCACGTCGACAGGCGCTGACGGAGGCCGGTATCCTCTTTACTGTCAGGAGCAAACACCTTCCCCAGATCTATGATGCGTTTGGTGCAAACGGTCGCTTCTACCTCGTGATGCAACTGCTCGAGGGTGAGAACCTGTTACAATTGCTCAAAACTCACGGGCGGCCCTACAGTCAAGAAGAGGTCATCGCGTGGCTGCTGCCCATCATGGAGGTCCTACAGGAGCTGCATAGTCGTACCCCCGCAGTAATTCATCGCGACATCAAGCCAGGCAACATCATTCTCACTCCCGACCAGACTGCCGTGCTGATCGATTTTGGTCTCACGAAGCTCTACAACCCTGATGGCAATACACAGACCATGATCAAAGCCGTTTCCGAGGGCTTCAGCCCCGTCGAGCAATACGTCGGCAAGACCGGCCCGCAGTCGGATATCTATTCCATGGCGGCTACGATGTATTTCCTGCTGACCATGAAGACTCCACCCTTATCGGTCAATCGCAGCCTGTGGGACGAATTGGTAGCGCCCCGCGTCCTCAATCCTGCCGTGTCGCCGCAAGTAGAGCGTGTCCTACTCAGAGCTCTGGCCGTGAACGCCGAGCAGCGCTACCAGAGTATGCGAGAATTTAATCAGGCCTTGCAAGAACCTGCCTTCACCGCTCACGCCGATCCAACCATCGTGGCCACCAGCGTGCAGGCGGCCAGTACCGCTACCAGCCCTGCAGGTCTTTCGACCCCAACCTGGCCTCCTATGAATGTGCAGGCTGTACTACCACCGCCTGCACCGCCACCGCCTGCACCGCCCGCGTACCATGCATCTGGTGCCCCTTCCTACCCGCTATCCGCTTCCTATGTATCTGCCATGCCACCGCCTGGCTATGTGCTGGTGCCGCAATCTGCATTAGCAGCGCCTTTACCAAGTTCATTCGGTCAGGGCTGCCTGTGGGGCTTAGTCCAGGGCATACTGGCCGCGTTCATCGTACTGATCCTCAAGCGCGAAGTCTATTTCTACATGGCCATCTTCATGGGATTTCTATTCTACCTGCTGGCTGGCTTCCGGACCACATACAAAGGCGGCTCATTCTGGCGTGGAGGCTGGGCAGGCCTCTGGTCGGGCATCACCAGCACTATCATTTTCTGGATCGTATTTGGCATTGGCCTGCTGCTGCTGCTTTCACAACGCATAAGTGCTGATACCCAGGCAGCACAACGCCTCGGCACTACCTTGCCGCCCGACGAAGTCGACCGCGCTTTAAAGGCGGCTGCACCACTTTTTGCCAACCACCAGGCGACACAGTCATCAGGCTCAGCTATAGTGACACTTCTTATAGCCGGAATAATCCTTGCTGTAAGCTTTGGCTTGCTTGGTGGTGTACTGGGCAAGCTCAGGCACAAGGACGCATTGAACAAGAGAAAGCCTGTGTAACATGCGAGCAATGATCTCCGAGAATTTACAGGCGTATCTACGCCGCATAGGGAGTGCAGTCCTGACTGTAACGCTGGAACCTCTACGTTGCTGAAGTGGCACCTTTTTCGAGGTATCGGTCGATACCCGCGAGCCGCGTGACCCCAACCGCTACGTATCATTTATGCAAGATGGCATCCATATCTACTACTCCCCCAGGCTTGCTCGCAAGTCGGATTCCATGGAGCTTGATTATGTGCGTGTCTTGTTCCGCAGTAAGCCGCTCATGACCGGCCCGGAGGACCTGGTGGCCAGTGTCATTATGGGACGCATATAGTGCTGTACTTCCACCGGGGACCCATAAAAGAATCCAGGTTACATGGCGCCTCCTGAGAAAATACCCAAACCTTAAAGCTTCTTTAGTTACCCGCACCGTTGCTAAGAAGTACGTCTAGGTTGATCAATCTGTGACAAGGTATTGCTATCCGCACAAACGAAGCATGGTTTCTTGGGACAAAGCGGAATGCAGAGTGACAGATTTGATCCAACCATTGACGAACATCTTTCCTGAGTGAATCAGGCGGCCCCGAGGGGACGTTGGCGGCAACCGTAGCGCCAGCCCGGACCCGATATACGAATCCGAGTTGAGAAGTTTGGTCTTCATGGTAGGACGTTTGTGAGGTTTTTGCTGCTCTTTGTGCTCCATTTCCTGCAACAGAGAAGCGACGCCCAACAGAGCAATGTTGATAGCTGCGGCGTAGTCTCTGGCCCCATTCCAGCCACACGCGGAACAGCGGAGCCAAGCCCCCGAATCGAGCGGTTGGGCGTCAAGGGCAGGGGAAGCATAGGTGTTGGCTGGCATCCCACAGCGAGGACAGGTGTGGCTCGTCCCTCTGGGATGCTGCCAGGCCAGGTGCAGCCCTGCCAGGTGGCATTTGTAGCGCAGGGTTCGCCAGAGCGCTCCTCGGATCTGGGAGTTGTTGCGCCAGCGAACCCACCTTCCTTTGGCTCCGCGTCCGCGGCCTTCTGATTTCAGCGATTTGAGCGATTCGCCAGCAATGAGGTCGGCTTCCCACACGGTGGAAAGCCCGATCAGGATGTTGGCGGCCAGGTGGGCCAGGTCGTTGTTCCTGGCCTCGTACTTCCTCCAACACCTTGCGATTTCCCGGCGCAAGATGACCAGCTTCCTCTCCGATGGCTCTCGTCTCTTATCGCCTACCGGAAACTGGTCCCGCCTGGCTTCCAATGAAGCCACCTTCTTTTTGAGGCGATCAATGTGCTGCCGCGTGCGGGCTTGTCGTCCATCGAAGCCCCCGGTATCCAGGAACAACGGGGGAGAAAGCCGGTTGCCTGAAAGGTCCACCACCGTCGCCGTCACCAACGTTCGTACGCCCCAGTCGAAGCCCAAAACGCGCCGCACCTGCTGCGGATCGGGCAGTGGAGTGACGGGAACTTCGATGATGAGATCGAGGACGGCGTAGCGCGTGCCGTCTGGTTCGGCAATCTCGCGCAATGTGGGCGCAAGGCTTTCCCCCGCTTTGAGATACTCCACGACTGGACCAGGCAACGGGAGCCGCATCTGTGGCTCGGTCCACGCTTTTGCCCAGACTCCATGCGAATCGGGGAAACGAAAGGCCAGATAGCAGCAGCGCCCCTCCAGATCAATGCGGAACCGATACGCCTGGCCATGCTCTCCGCCATCGTCTCCGGCATAGGGCAAAATGCCTGCTTTGAGCACGGGGACAGGTTGCATGTCTTCATAATATGAGGGGAAACAGCCGTTTTTGAGATAAAAGTTGCACGCTTGCTCAAGCAGACTTTGCAGTTCGACAGCGTTGCCTCCATCGCTGTTCTCTTCTCGCAGAGCAGCTAGAGCGGCTTTGATCGCTTTGCGGTTCTTGCCCGCCCGTTTGTTCTCTGTTTTCGGCAGGATCATCCCCTGCTCAAGCAGAGGAAGGATTAGGGCAAATTGTTTCTTGCGCTCAGCCTGCCCACGCAGAATACGACCGGCTTGCTCGGCTTGGCAACGCCACAGGCGGTCTCCGTAAAAAGCAGGCGGGTCCATCATGGCCGTCACCTGCTTGTAGGCATACTTGGTCTCTCGCTCGCCGAATTCGTCCAGTCGGTCCCAGAGGGCAGCCACAGTGGTATTGATCACCTCACGCGACACGTCGAGCAGCCGCAAGGCATCTTCTTGCACTTCATTCGGTAAGCGGATGGGATAGCTTAGGGACTGTGGAGCACGTTTTCCGCGCATTCGAGCAATTCCTTCTGCTTATGAGAACGCATGCCGTATAACTTGCCCGCAAATGAGGCAATGATCGATAAGAGGTCTTCTGTCAATTCCTGTTCAGGCGTTTTTTCCTCGGTTGGGTCGAGTACGGTGAAGGTGACGCCAAAGCTGGTAAACAGGGTCTCCACATATTCTATCCCGAATCGCGTTAAGCGGTCAGGAGAGGTAATGGCGACTTCGGCCACACGATCATCACACACCAACTTGAGCAACTGCTGCAACCGCTTGCGTGCGGCATTGAGACCAGAGCCGATATCAGAGAGCACCAGCACTTCCTGCCCTGCTCGGGAAGCTGCGGCCCAGGCTTGCAGGCGCTCGATTTGCCGGTCAAGGTCCGGTCGCTGATCGTGCCCGCTGACCCGCGCATAGAGGATGAGCAACCGGCTATCCGCCTGGCCGAGCAGGCGCTCAATTTCGGATCGAGGAATACGCGCTTCGAAGCCCACCCGAACCGCTTGGATCTTGCCTGTTTTGATCCAACGCCGGATCGTGATGGGATGTAAGCCCAATTCCTCAGCAGCCTTCCCTACTCGAAGATACTTTCGATCACTTTTTCTCATGATAAAGAAAGCATAACATAGAGATATATCTCTGTCAACTGCTATTCACCCTGGTATGTCGTCCCATACCGATAGTTCGTTTCATGCATGCAAGCGAGACCTGGAAATCTGGCAACAGTTGATACCACGGTAGGTGATGGATAGAAGGAATATTGCTCAGAGGAGTGTATAATCAGATCTATCAAGAAGCGTATTTGAACCAGGACACACTAAAATTTGCCAACCTTCTCCACCGCCGACCCTGCGCGTGCGAGAGAAAGGTTTCGGCTTCAGCTGCGACTGGCGGTGCCTGGCCCGCATAGCCGGAGCAGAGGATGGCATCC
>WNFA01003339.1_pt1 | contig 18274 bp, 18 predicted proteins | sample 5400481 | NCBI WGS metagenome assembly WNFA01 (sample SAMN13153340, study PRJNA577476) | soil metagenome | isolation source: 120 cm saprolite under Douglas fir tree site 2 hole 1 replicate 2 | place: USA:California | collected 2015-04-18
GGCCCCCGACGGCAGCGGGTTCGGACGCACGGCCTACATGCTGGCGTACACGGTCATCGCCGGCGACTATCCCGTGCTGGAACGCAACGTCGAGGACCCGCGCGACGCGGGCGCCTCGAGCGGCGCGGAGCTCGCGGCGCGCGTGGCCGCGCTCCAGCGGCGCGTCGAGATCATCGGCGCGGTCGGCCGCGAGTGCTTCGCGCCGCGCTTGACGTTCGCGCTGCGGGACGGCCGGCGCGTCACCGGGGAATACCACGGGCGCGAGCTGATGTGGGACTTCGCGCGGGACGCCGAGGTGCTCCGGCGCTTCGTGCCCGGCTTACCGATCTCGACGCCGCGCTACGACCGATTCGTGGCCGCCGTGGCCGGACTGGACAAGGCCCCGTCGGTCGACGAGGTCGTCCGGCTCACGTTGCCCGAGTAGCGTCGAGGGTGTGGTCGGCCGCCGTCGGCTACTTCAAGACCGCGTCGGCCATGCGTGACAGTTCCGTCCCCATCTCCGACTCGGTCTTGACCACGGGCGGCCGCACGATGACCCGGTTGGCGCCCGCATCGTGGAAGCGTCTCAGGAGGTCACGGTCGGCAGGCTGGCCGTGGACGGAGATGGTGATCTTCGACGGATCGCGTCCCGCGTCCTTCGCCAGCCGATCGAGCGTCGCGCGGCCCTCGCGAAGCTTCTCCGGCGTGACCCGGTTCGGCAGCCAGCCGTCGCCCCAGGCGATGATGCGCTCCAGGATGTTCTTCGCCGAGCCACCCAGGAGCACCGGCGGGTGCGGCTTCTGCAGGGGCTTGGGGAACGACTTCACGAGCGGGAAGTCGTAGTACTTGCCGTGGAACTCGGCCGCGGGCTTCGTCCACAGCTCTTTCATGGCCAGGATCGACTCCCGCGTCTGGGTCCAGCGATGATCGAAGTCGCCTCCCATGATCTGGGTCTCTTCCCGGAGCCAGCCCGCCCCGATGCCGAACAGAAACCGCCCGCCGCTGAAGAGGTCGAGCGTGGAGATCTCCTTGGCCAGGAGCAGCGGGTGGCGCTCCGGGACGAGCACGATCCCGGTCCCGAGCTTGATCGTCTTCGTGGCGCCCGACGCGCGCGCCAGCGCGACGAAGGGATCGACGAAGTGCGAGTAGCTCTCCGGGATGACGCCGTCCTCCGAGCCCGGAAAGCGGCTCGTGGAGTGCACCGGAATGAACGGATGCTCGGCGCACCAGAACGACTCGAAGCCGAGCTCTTCCGCCTTTTTGGCCATGAACCCGACGTCGACGTGATACGCGGGCAGCGGAACCGAGATGCCGATATTCATGGCCGCCATCAGCGAAGCGCCTGGCGCAGCGAAGCCGCGACGTGGGAGATGGCGCGGTTGCCGGTGTCGATGAGCCGGCCCATGGGCATGAAGCCGTGGATCATCCCGCCGTAGCAGACGTAGTCCACCCGCACACCCGCGTCCGTGAGCCGCGCCGCGTAGGCCGCGCCCTCGTCACGCAGCGGATCGAACCCCGCGGTGACGACGAGCGCCGGCGGGAGCCCTGCGAGCGACTGCGCGCGCAGCGGCGAGGCGCGCCAGTCATCGGCGTCGCTCGCCGACTTCAAGTAGTGGTTCGTGAACCACCGCATGCTCTCGCGCGTGAGGAGATATCCCTCGGCGAAATCGCGATACGACTGTGACTCGGCGCTGACGTCGGTCACCGGATAGACGAGAACTTGGAGTGCGATGGCCGGCGCGCCTGCCTCGCGCGCCAGCAGAGCGACCACCGCGGCGAGGTTGCCGCCCGCACTGTCGCCGGCGACAGCAAGGCGTTGGGCGTCGACGCCGAGCTCGCTGCCGTGCGCGGCGACCCAGCGCGTCGCCGCCCAGGCGTCGTCCACGGCCGCGGGGAACTTGTGCTCGGGCGCCAGGCGGTAGTCGACGGCGACGACCGTGATCCCCGCCTCGGCCGTGAGCTGTCGGCACTGCACGTCGTGCGTGTCGAGGTCGCCGATCACCCAGCCGCCGCCGTGGAAGAAGACAAGCCCCGGGAGCGGCGTGCCGGCGGCCACACCGGCCGGACGATAGACGCGCAGCGGGATCGGCCCGCCGGGTCCGTCGGCCACGAGGTTCCTGACCGCGCCGATCTCCGGCGGCGTCGGGGTGGACGCCGGGCGTGTCTCGCGGAACAGCTGGCGGGCGTCCTTGGGTGACAGCGTGTGATAGGCCGGGCGCCCCGACTTGATGACGAGGTTGATCACTTCCTGGGCCTGGGGATCGAGGGCCATGGCACTCTCCTTCGCTGGGTATGGCGAGAGACTAGAACACGTCGTCGCGGCGGCCGGTCTCGAAGTCGAGCGTGCGCTCGGCGAGGGCGGCCTCGTCGAGCAGGCCCTTGTCGGCCAGCAGGCGCTCGAAGGCGTGGAGCCAGCGCTCGTAGTAGCTCGAGGACTCGCCCTCGCGCTCCGCGTGCGCGATCTCGGCGATGAGCTGGGCCTGGAACTCGCGCCAGGCGAAGCAGGCTTCGTGACTCATCGCCACGGTCATGCCGAAGATGCGGCCCTGCCACGCCTCGTCGAAGACCAGCTCGCCGTTCTTCCTCGGCAACGCCGCCTGGCCGGACATGTCGGCGATCTCGCGGCTCGGGACGGGGTCCATCGAACTCCCCTCCGATCAGCGGGCCGCGGGGGCCGGGACGACCGCCACGCCGATCATCGCGTCACGCGTGACCAGCTCCCCGAGCGCGGCCTCGCTCAGGCGTTCGGTGCCGGGGGGCCGTTGCGGAAGAACCAGGTACCGGAGCTCGGCGCTCGAGTCCCAGATCCGGATCTCCACGCTCTCGGGCAGGTCGACGCCGAACTCGCGCAACACCACGCGCGGCTCCCGTACCGCGCGGGAGCGGTACTCGAACGACTTGTACCAGACTGGCGGGAGCCCGATGAGAGCGTGCGGATAGCAGGAGCAGAGCGTGCAGACGACGAGGTTGTGGACGCCGGGCGTGTTCTCGACCACCTGGAGGTCGACCCCGCCGAAGCCAAGCTCTTCGATGGCCGCCGTCCCGTCGGCGAGGAGCCGCTGGCGGTACGCCGGATCGACCCAGGCGCGGGCGACGACCTTGGCGCCGTTGTGCGGCCCGATGTCCTGCTCGTAGGCGCCGACGATGCGGTCGACGGCCTCGCTCGAGACGAGCTTCTTCTCGATGAGCAGCGACTCGAGGGCGCGGACCCGGAGCGAGAGGACGGATTCCGGCTCGCGGTGATGGTGTCCGTGTTCGTCGTGGGCGCGGCTCATGACGTGCTCCTTGCGGGAGCGGCCGGCTCGAGATAGCGCTCCCAGAGGTCGAGGTGGACCGGCGCGCACGGCTCGGCCGAGCCGCCCCACAGCTCGGCGGCGTCGAAGCGAACGCTGTAGAGCGCGTGGGGTTGTTCGCCCTGCCCATGGGCGTTGGTGTCCGGGAATATATAGGACCCGTGCACGCGGTCGATGACGCCGTGCTTGCCGCGCGCGTAGCGGGGCAGCCGAGTATGTCCCACCGGCGCGTCGTTGCGCGTGAGGACACGATCTCCTGTCGCGAAGCGCGGCGGAGGTCCGGGCTGGCGGTAGTGGGGACGCTCCTTCGTGACCCGCAGCATGCGCTCGAGCAGCTTGGGGTCCGAGTGCGGCGGCGCCGGGTCGGTTCCGCTGGCGAGCTGGGCCATGCGGCGCTCGAGCTCCTCGCGCGTGATCACGCCCTTCTCGACGAGCAGCCGCACGTTACCGTCGAGCCAACGCTCGTAGTAGCTCGAGCCCAGATAGTCGATCGGCGCCATCCGCTCGATGGCGTGGCGGCTCTCGTCGATGTTGAAGAGGTGCCTGTACGCGCGGGTGAGCCCGAAGACCCGCCCCTCCCAGGCCGCGTGGAAGACTGGCTCGTTTTTCTCGCGCTCGACGCGGCCGAAGCCGTGCATGCCGCCCATATCGTGGATGCCGTTCATGTCATCTGGGCTCGGGGGGCACTTTGCAACGCGAGGGTGCCCCTGTCAAGAAAGCGGCGCCAGGAGTAGCCGCGCCAGCTCGTCCGGCTGGCTGAGCATCGGATAGTGGCCGGTGTCGAGCTCGTGCCAGACGGCTTTCAGCCGCTCGGCCGTGCGGCGCTGGTGCGTCTCGGGTGGATTCATGGCGCGGCGACAGCGGATGACGATCGCGGGCCACGCCTGGTTCCAGAAGCTCCCGAGCTCCACGGGCGCCTCGAGCGCAGCCACCGGATGCGGCGTGTACCGCGCCAGGGCCCAGGCGCGCGTGTCAGGATCGAGGTCCGCGAACAGCCGCTTCGTCGCGTCGGCCTGTGTGGGTCCGGTCGTGATCGCGGTCGTCTCGTTGGCCGACACGCGCTTCACGATGTCGCCGACCCGCTCTCCAGACATCAACGCCAGCGCGTCGACGAAGACGAGCCGGGCGATGCGGTCGCGGGCCAGCTCGGCGGCCTTGCAGATCACCATGCCTCCTGAGCTCGTCCCCACGAGGACCACCTGCGTGAGATCCTCGTAGAACAGGAGCTGCGCGATTTCCTGAGCGTGCGTGGCGGCGGTGATGCCGGGACGTACCAGATGGTGGCGCTCGGCACAGCCGTCGAGCGTCGGCGCGTAGACGCGGTGTCCGGAGGCCCGCAGGCGATCCACGACCGGCTTCCAGATCCAGCCCCCCTGATACGCGCCGTGAACGAGCACATACGTCGCCATGATCGCTCCTTATATAGGATATAGGTCCCCGCCCCGGGACGGCGAAGCGGCGACCCGCAGTGTACACGGTGGGGGGCTCTCTGCGATACTCGCCCCGGGCGCGCCGGCCGCGGGTGCGGCACGCGGGGACGGGCGCGGTAGGGGTCGAACGGACCACGCGGCACGCGTTCGTTGCTCCGCGGCGGCTGGGCTCCATCTGGATGCGCGGGCGTCCGGCGCCGCGTCGCGGGAACGGGTCCTTTTCGACCCCTGCCGCGCCCGTCCCCGCGTGCCGCACCCGCGGCCGGCGCGCCGAAGCGAGCCTATGAGCGAGGTTTATGAAGGAGGAGGGGCATATGAGACTGGCAGGGAAGGTTGCACTCATCACCGGCGGTGCGAGCGGGATGGGCCAGAGCGAGGCGGTGATCTTCGCGCGGGAAGGCGCGCGGGTCATGGTTGCCGACGTGCTCGAGTTCGAGGCGCGCCAGGTGGTCGAGAAGATCGCCGCAAGGCGACCGTGACGGCCTTCGGGAAGCTCGAGCTTCTGGTGAACAACGCGGGGATCAGCGGCACGTTCGATCCGGACACGACCAGCACGGCGGCCTGGGACACCCTCATGAACGTGAACGCGAAGGGTGTCTTTCTGGGCATGAAGCACGCGGTGCCCGCGATGCGCGAAGCGGGCGGCGGCGCCATCGTCAACATCTCGTCGATCTCGGGCTTCGTGGGCCAGGATCGAATCCACATGGGATACAACGCGTCGAAAGGGGCCGTGCGAATCATGACCAAGTCGGCCGCCGTGCAGTACGCGCAGCACGGCATTCGGGTCAACTCGGTGCACCCCGGCATCATGCCGCCGATGCGGACCTCCAAAGCATCGGCGGACCCGGCCTGGCGTGAGAAGTCGCTCAGGGCGGTGCCGATGAAGCGAGAAGGACGCGTGGAAGAAGTCGCTCACGCCGTGCTGTTCCTGGCCTCGGACGAGGCGTCGTACATCACCGGGACCGAGCTGGTCGTCGACGGCGGCTATCTGGCGGTGTGAGGCGAGGCCGAAGGAGCGGGCCATGGCGGAGGCGGAGTTCGACCGAGCGAAGGCGAAGGCGTTCACGCAGCTCATGGTCCGCCACCTCGAGGGCGCCGCCGTTTCCATCATGATCGAGGTCGGCCGCCGCGTCGGCCTCTTCGAGGCGATGGCGACGCTGGGCGCAGTGACCAGCGCCGAGGTCGCCGAGAAGACCGGCCTCAGCGAGCGTTACGTCCGAGAGTGGCTGGCGGCCATGGTCTGCGGCGGCATCGTCGAGTACGCCGCCACCGAACGCACCTATCGGCTACCCCGAGAGCACGCCGCCGGTCTCACCGGCGTTTCCAGCCGGAATCTCACCGGCATGGCGGAGATGTTCCCGCTGATGAACCGGGTCATCCCGGACGTCGCCGAGGCGTTCCGCACGGGCCGCGGCGTGCCGTACAGTGCCTACCAGCCGGATTTCACGGGCCTCATGGACCGGCGAAGCCGTCCCCGGTTCGATGAGCTCCTGTTCAGCGCCTACCTCGCGAAGCCGGAAGGCCTCGTCCCGCGCCTCGAAGCCGGCATCCGCGTCGCCGACGTGGGCTGCGGCACGGGGTACTGCATCGCGCAGATGGCCCGGCGCTTCCCGAAGAGCACCTTTGTCGGCTACGACATCTCGTCAGAAGGGATCAGCGAGGCCCGCGCCGCGGCGCACGGGCTGGCCAACGCGTCGTTCGTCGTCCAGGACATCACGCGGCTCGAAACTCCCGCGCCCTTCGAGCTGATCACCGCATTCGACGCGATCCACGACCAGGCCGATCCCGCCGGCGTGCTCCGGCGTGTCCGCGCCGCGCTGTCGCCGGGCGGCACTTTCCTGATGCTCGACGTCTGGGCCTCCAGCGAGCTCGCCGACAACGTCGGCGTCCCGATGGCGCCGTATCTCTACACCATGAGCACCATGCACTGCATGAGCGTGTCGCTCGCCGGCGGCGGTCCCGGGCTCGGCACGGCGTGGGGCCACCAGGTCGCGACCCGGATGCTGCACGAGGCCGGCTTCACCGATGTGAAGCTGTTCGAGCGGGTCGATCCCGCCAACTCGCTCTACGTCGCGCGCCGCGCTGAAGCCTCCTGATCCGCGATGGGTGAGCGCTTGTTCGGCGCGCGTGTGCGCCGGCGCGAGGACGCGCGACTGATCACGGGCCGCGGGCGCTACGTCGCCGACGTGGCGCATCCGGGCCTGCTGCACGTCGCGGTCCAGCGGAGCCCCCACGCGCACGCGCGCATTGTGCGCGTCGACTCCGCGCAAGCGCTCCGTCGGCCCGGGGTGGTCCGCGTCCTCGTGCCATCGGACGTCGCCGCGCTCGGGCGGCTGCCGCTGCTCGTCCCGCACTCGAGCCTGGTGGCGCCGGCCTGTCCCGAGATCCTGCCCCAGGAGATCGTCTCGTACGCCGGGCAGGCGGTGGCTCTCCTCGTCGCGGAGAGCGCCGCCCAGGCCGAGGACGCGCTCGACTCGCTGCGCGTCGAGTACGAGCCGTTGCCGGCCGTGACCTCGCTCGACGATGCGCTCCGGCCCGACGGGCCGCGCGTGCATCCCGGCGGCAACGTGGCCTCGCGATTCACCCAGCGTGTCGGCGACCCGGCGGGCGCGCTCGCGCGGGCCGAGGTGGTGCTGCGCGAGCGCTTTCACGTGCACCGCGGCGCCGGCATGGCCATGGAGACGCGAGCGATCGCGGCCCGCTGGGATAGTGAACTCGGCCAGGTCACCGTGTGGTCGACGACGCAAGCGCCCCAGATCCTGCGCCGCCTGCTCGCGCGCTACCTCAGACTTCCCGAGCACGCCGTGCGCGTCGTCACCCAGGACATCGGCGGCGGATTCGGCCCCAAGGCGATCGTCTACGCCGAGGACATCCTGGTGCCGTTCCTGGCGCGCGCCCTCGGGCGGCCCGTGCAGTTCGTCGAGACGCGCCGCGAGCATCTCCTGGCGGTCACCCAGGAGCGCGACCAGTGGCACGACGTCGAGCTCGGCCTCACGCGCGAGGGCCGGATCGTGGCGGTCCGCGACGCGTTCGTCCACGACTGCGGCGCCTTCGTCTCGTGGGGCATCATCGTGCCGATCCTCACCTCGGTCAGCGTGCCCGGCCCCTACCGGGTTCCGAACTACGAGGTGGCACTCACGGCCCTCTACACCAACCGCGTGCCGGTCACCCCGGTGCGCGGCGCCGGCCGGCCCCAGGCGGTCTTCGTGATGGAGCGGATGCTGGACCTGGCGGCCGCGCGCCTCGGGCTCGACCGGGTCCTGCTCCGCACGCGCAACCTGATCCAGCCCGACGAATTTCCGTACGACGTCGGCCTGATCTCCCGCGACAACAGTCCCCGCCGCTACGACAGCGGGAACTACCCGGAGTGCCTGCGGCGAGTCGCCGAAGCCGTGGGCGCGGACGGCTTCGCAGCGGAGCGCGAGCAGGCGCGCGCCGCCGGGCGGGCGATCGGCCTTGGATTCGCGCTCTTCGTCGAGGACACGGGGCTCGGCCCGTACGAGGGCGTCAGGGTGCGCGTTGATCCGGTCGGCCGGGTGTTCGTGTTTTCCGGCACGTCGAGCCAGGGGCAAGCCCACGAAACCACGCTGGCCCAGATCGTCGCCGACGAGCTCTCGGTGCCGCTCGAGCTAGTCACCGTGATCCCGGGTGATACGGCCGGCATCCCGTACGGAGTCGGCACGTTCGCGAGCCGGGTCGGTGTGCTCGCCAGCACCTCGGCGGCCCACGCCGCCGCCGAGGTGCGAAAGAAAGCGCTCGCGGTTGCCGCCGACCATCTCGAGGCGGCGCCGGAGGATCTCACGCTCGAGGACGGCCGCATCACCGTGCGCGGGACGCCGGGGCGGGGGCTCGCGCTCGGCGACGTGGCGGCCATCGCGACGGCGCCGCGGCCCGGCTATGCGCTGCCCGGCGGGATGGACCCCGGGCTCGAAGCCACGGGCTACGTCCACGTCCTGCAGTCGACGTATTCCAACGGCGCGCACGCCGCGGTCGTCGAGGTCGACCCGGAGACCGGCACGGTGCGCATCCTGAAATACGTCGCCGTGGACGACTGCGGCACGATGATCAACCCGATGGTGGTCGAGGGCCAGATCCACGGCGGCATCGCCCACGGCATTGGCAACGCCTTGCTCGAGGAAATCGTCTACGACGGAGCCGGACAGCTCGTGACGGGCACGTTGATGGACTACGCGCTGCCGCGGGCGACCGATGTGCCTCGCCTCGAGGTCCACCACGTGGTCACGCCCTCACCACTCAACCCGCTGGGCGTCAAGGGCGCGGGGGAGGGCGGGGCCTTACCGGCGCCTGCCGCGATCGCCAACGCGGTGGCGGACGCGCTCCGCCCGCTTGGTGTCGAGGTGACGGAGATGCCGCTGACGCGCGAGCGCCTCTGGCGCCGGGTGCGCGCGGCGGCGTCACGCCCTCGCTGATCTGACTAAAATCGCCCGCCCGGGATGCGCCGGGCGTCACGCCTTTCGGAGGAAGTCGAAGTCGCAGCCGTGCTCGGCCTGGAGCACGTGGTCCATGTAGAGCTTTCCGTAGCCACGGACGGGAGGCGGCGCCGGGCGCGGGAGAGCCGCGCGCCGCCGCGCGAGCTCCGTGGCCTCGACCAGGAGGTCGAGGCGTCGTTCGGTGACACTCAAGCGGATGCGGTCGCCGTTGCGCACCAGCGCGAGCGGCCCGCCGACGGCCGCCTCCGGCGAGACGTGCAGCACGATCGTGCCGTAGGCCGTCCCGCTCATGCGGGCGTCGGAGATCCGCACCATGTCCTTGACGCCGGCGCGCGCGAGCTGCGCGGGGATCGGCAGGTACCCGGCTTCGGGCATCGCGTAGCCGCTCTTCGGTCCGGCGTTCTGGAGCACGAGGAAATCGTCGGGCCGCACGTCGAGATCCGGTGCGTCGATCCGCGCCGAGAGATCGTCGAGCGAGGTGAAGACCACCGCCCGTCCTTCGCGCTCGAAGAGCGCCGGGTCGGCGGCCGAGCGCTTGATGATCGCGCCACCGGGCGCCAGGCTGCCGAAGAGCGCCGCGAGACCGCCGACCTTCTGGTAGGGATCGGCGAGCGGGCGCACGACGTCGCGGTCCACCCACGTGCCTTCCGTGGCGAGTCGCTCGCCGAGCGTCTCGCCCGTCACGGTGAGGCAGTCGAGGTGGAGCAGCGGTGAAAGCTCGCGCAGCACGGCGCCGAGTCCGCCGGCCGCGTTCAAGTCCGACATGTAGTGCTGTCCGGTCGGCTTCAGATCTACGAGGACCGGGGTCTCGTCGCTCAGTGCGTTGAGGCGCCGCAACGAGACCTCGACGCCCACGCGCCCGGCCACCGCGGTGAGATGAATGAGCGCGTTGGTCGAGCCGCCGATGGCGAGAAGCACGCGGAGCGCGTTCTCGACCGAGCGCGCCGTGATGATCTGGCTCGGCCGGAGGCGCGTCGCCGCCAGCGTCACCGCCTGCTGCCCACTCGCCTCGGCCGCGCGGAGGCGGTCGGCGTGGACCGCCGGAATCGCGGCCGTCCCCGGCAGCGCCATTCCCAGGGCCTCCGCGATCGAGGCCATCGTGCTGGCGGTGCCCATCACGGCGCAGGTGCCCGCCGTCGTAGCCAGGTTCTCCTCGATCCGCTCGATCTCCGCTGCGGTGACCCCGCCCGCGCGGTACTTGGCCCAGAACCGCCGGCAATCCGTGCACGCGCCGAGGCGCTCACCACGATAGGCCATCGGCAGCATCGGCCCCGCCAGGAGCTGGACCGCGGGCACGTCGGCGGAGGCCGCACCCATGAGCTGGGCCGGCACCGTCTTGTCGCAGCCGCCGACCAGCACGACGGCGTCCATCGGCTGGGCGCGAATCATCTCCTCGACGTCCATCGCCATGAGGTTCCGGAACATCATGCTCGTCGGGGCGAGGAACACCTCGCCGAGCGAGATCGTCGGGAAATCGATGGGGAGGCCGCCAGCGGCGAGCACGCCACGCTTGACCGCCTCGATCAGCTCCGGGAAGTGCCGATGGCAATTGTTGAAGCCGCTCGCCGACTGCGCGATGCCGATCACCGGCCGCGCCAGCATCGCCTTCGAGTAGCCCATCGACGTCGCGAACGAGCGGCGCAGGTAGAGCGCAAAGTCAGGGTCGCCGTAGTTGGTGAGGCCGCGCGCGAGGCCGCGGGGGCCGTCCGTTGTCGTCATAGTCCGCGATGCTACCCTATGTGGGGCCGCTCTCGCACCCACTCCAGGAAACTAGTGCTTCCCCTGGCCCTCGGCTACATTGATTGGAACGATAGTTTGTCTATCGGCTTACCCTCCTGGAGTCGTCAATGACGCATCTGCGGATTGGAGCCCGAGCGGCGGTTACGGCCCTGACCTTGCCCGTCGTCTTGCTCGCGATGCTCGTCATGGCACCCTCCGCCACGTCGCAGCAGCCGCGCGATCCCCGGGAAGTCATTCGGCAGATCCAGGAGCTCGCCTGGCTGCGCGGTCCGGCGGAGGCGAACATCGGCGGCCTCGCGACCATCAAGATTCCGAAGGGCCTCTCGTTCCTCGATGGGCCCAACACGCGGCGGTTCCTCGAACTGAACCTGAACCCCCCGCGCGACCACCATTACACGCTGTCGTCGCAGGACTTCTCCTGGTTCGCGGTGTTCCACTTCGAGAACAGCGGCTACGTGAAAGACGACGAGAAGCTCGACCCGGACGCTTTGCTCACGTCGCTGAAGGACGGCGACGCCCGGGCCAACGACGAGCGTAAGCGTCTCGGCATGCCCCCGATCTACACGGTGGGCTGGCACGTCCCGCCCCACTACGACGGCGAGACCAAGCGCCTCGAATGGGGAGTGCAGCTCCGCCAGTCCGACGTTGGTTCTCTCGTCGTCAACTACACCATTCGCATCCTCGGCCGCCAGGGAGTGATGCACGTGACGCTCGTCTCGGATCCTCAAGATCTCGACAAGGACATCGTCGTTTTCAAGAGCGCGCTCGGTGGGTACGGCTTCGTCGCCGGCGAGCGCTACGCCGAGTTCAGGACGGGAGACCGCGTGGCCGAGTACGGCCTGGCCGCGCTCGTGCTCGGGGGCGCCGCGGCGGTGGCCACGAAGACGGGCTTCGGCAAAGCGCTCATCAAGTTCATCGGCGTCGGCGTCATGGCGCTCTTCGGCGCGATCATCGCCTTCTTCCGCAAGTTCGCCCGCCGATCCTGATTCGCGGTGCTCGACCCGACACTCGGCGCCGACTACACGATCTGGGTCGTGGCGGCGCTGCTCTACGTGTCCGATGCGGCGAAGCTTCTCCCCCCGCGGCAGCTCCTCCTCATCGAGGCCGGCCGCGGGCACCTCGCGGCCGCGTTCAGCGCGACGCCCTACACGATCGCGGGGCGCGTGCTGTCCTTCGCCCCGCTGCTGCTGCCCTATCGCGGCGTCTTCGTGGCGCCGTGGGGGAGCGCCTGGACTCACGGCGCCCGCCTGAAGGAAGTCCTCGAGTCCATCGAGGGGCTCAGGAGCTCGCTTCGCGGCGCGCGCGTTCTCGGCACGTGGGCGTTCTTGTTGCTGTTCGCCGTGGGCCCCGCGCTTACCCTGTCGCTCGGCACCGCCGCGGCGGTCCTCTACACTGCGGCGGTGCTGTACCCGACGGTAATCGCCGCGATCGCCTATCTCTGGTGGCGACGCCGCGCCCTCCGGCTCACCACCGGCCGGTCGGTCGGTCTCAGCCTCGAGATCCTCGTCTGTCCCGCGTTCCTGCCGAACCTCGTCCGGAAGATCACCGTGCTCGAGTCGATCCAGGCGGACGGCGCCCAGGTCCTCGTCGCCACCGCGGCCGCCGACGTCAAGACGGAGTTCCTCTCGCGGCTCGAGAGCCGGACCGAGGAGCTGATCGAGGAGACCGGCCCCGACGATCCCGCGCAGGCGCACCTGCGCGCCTACCTCGCGACGGTACGCGGCGCGCGATGATGGCCCTGGTCGCGGCCATCGTGGTCAACGTGGTCGTCAGCCTGTTCGGCTTTCGCGGCCTGCGAGATGGAGGCGGACGTGGCGCCGAGGCGTACCTCTTCATCCCTCACCAGGTGGCTCGTGGCGAGAACGGCCTGGGCATGCTGCTCGCGCATTTCGCGCACGCCGGATTCGCGCATCTGGCCTTCAACATGCTCGCGCTCTATTCCTTCGGCGGCACGGTGCTCGCCGCCCTCGGCCCGGCGCGGTTCCTGCTGATCTACGCGGTCGCCGGTCTCGGCGCGGACCTCGTGGTGTTCGCCCTCCACAAGGAGGACCCCTCGTATCGCTGCCTCGGGGCCAGCGGCAGCGTCTTCGCCATCATGATGGCAGCGATCGTGCTCGATCCCACGACGTCGATCGTTATGTTCTTCGTCCCGGTCCCGATCCCCGGCCCATTCTTCATGCTGGGCTACACCGTCATCGCGCTCTTCCTGATCGCGCAGAAGCGCCGGGGCGGCATCAGCCACGAAGGACACCTCGGGGGTGCCCTCGTCGGTCTTGCCTTGACCGGAGTCCTCGCGCCTCGCGGTCTCCAGCCGTTGATTCGCTGGTTCGCTCAGTGGTCGTGACGCCGGCACCCCCTCGCTATTTCACGTCGCTCCCAGCCGTACGCCCGGGCGTAACCCCGCGCTCTTGGCAAACGCCCCCGCGTTGAGTTTCTGACCACCCTCGGGCCGCACGCGGGTCACCTGGATCTGGCCGCCGGTCGCGGCGACCGTCAACCCCGCGTCATCGACGGCGATCACTTCTCCGGGCCGACCGGGTGTGGCGCCCACGAGCTTGTTGGCGTCGAGGAGCTGCACGGTCGTTGCCTCATACGTGGTCCACGCACCCGGTTGTGGATCCGCACCGCGGATGAGGTTCCAGATGGCCTGGATGGGCTTCTGCCAGTCGATCTGGACGTGTTCCTTCTTGCACCACCCTTCGTACGTCGCCTGGGACTCGTCCTGAACGATTCTCGGCGCCGTGCCGAGGCGCACCAGATCGACGGCCTCGAGCAGCGCCGCGACCCCAAGCGGATAGAGCCGCTCGAAGTAGAGGCTGCCCAGGGTGTCGCTGTCCCGGATCTCGACGTCCTTTTGCAGCAAGATCGGCCCCGTATCCAGACCCTGGTCGGGCCAGAAGATGCTCAGCCCGGTCCGCGTCTCGCCCATCATGATCGGCCAGTTGATGGAGCTGGGGCCGCGGTGGCGAGGGAGCAGAGAGGGGTGGTACTGGATGGTGCCGAGCGTGGGCTGATTCAGCACCTCCTCGGGCACGATGAGCGTGACGTAGGCCATCACGCAGAGATCCGCCTTGAGTCGCGCGAATTCCTCCCACACCTCTGGCTTGTTGCGAAAGGATCGCGGCTGATAGACCGGGAGACCACGGGCGAGCGCGGCCTCCTTCAGGGGATCGACCCGCCCTCCCCCCTGGGCCGGCTCAGGGGCACAGTAGACGCCGACGACGTTTTCCCGGCGCTCCAGCAGGGCGTCCAGCACGCTCTTGCCGAACGCCTGCTGCCCATGGACAACGATGCGCATGATGTCATCCTCCGAGAGCGTAGGTAGATGGGAGTCTACAGGAGGGCAAGCTCCGGCACACCTTCGCTTCCAGGCTCGTCGCCGCTGGGGTAGACTTGCGAACGGTCCAGGAGCTTCGCGGGTGGCGCGCGCACCTGTCACCGGACCACTAGGCTGCTGCCGTCGAGACGATCGTATCGGTGCCCACCGTGGTTGCTCCGGTGGTGGTGAGCATTCTAGAACTTGGACAAGACTTGGGGTGACAATTGGTGCGGAGGGGTGGCCGAGCCCGGTTGAAGGCGTCCGACTCGAAATCGGATAGGGGCCCAGAAGGTCCCTCGGGGGTTCAAATCCTCTCCCCTCCGCCAATTTTTCTCGATGCATGGAGGGGTGACCGAGCGGCCGAAGGTGCGGCACTGGAAATGCCGTGCATGGGTAACCCCTGTGCCCCGGGTTCGAATCCCGGCCCCTCCGCCAGAATCTACGGTTGGCCGTGCTAGACGGGGAGTTAGCGGTGCCCTGTAACCCGCAATCCGCTTCAGCGGGGTTGAATTCCCTCTCGAGGGCGGACCGTGTTGAGTGAGCTTCACGGGGCGGCGTCGAAGGTTGGGCCCCACGCAACGGGAATCGTCGAACCCCGCCAGGCCCGGAAGGGAGCAACGGTAAGGCGACCCTCTCGTGTGCCGTGGGAGTACCTGACTGGAGCAGGCTCCGGGGAGAGATCGCAGGACGGGACGTTCGAAGGAGGGTGCACGGTCATTGTATCGGAGCGTGAGTCCGGCTTGGACCGAGGGTGGCGAGTGACAGGCACAGGTGGCTCCGCTCGTCGAGTCAACGCATGAGCTATCAGGTCTTGGCCCGGAAGTGGCGGCCGCAGACGTTCGAGGCGGTCGTCGGCCAGGACGCGATCACGCGGACGCTCCGGAACGCGCTCGCCTCGGGGCGCATCGCCCACGCCTACCTTTTCGCCGGCCCGCGCGGCATCGGCAAGACGACCACGGCGCGCCTGCTCGCTCGTGCGCTGCTCTGTGCCGACCGGTCCGGCCCCGAGCCGTGCGGCAAGTGCGCGGTGTGCACCGAGGGCCAGGCCGGGACGCTCGTGGACGTGATCGAGATCGACGGGGCGTCCAACCGGGGCATCGAGGAGATCCGGACGCTCCGCGAGAACGTGAAGTACATGCCGGCGCGCGGGCGCTACAAGGTCTACATCATCGACGAGGTCCACCAACTGACCGAGGCCGCCTTCAACGCGTTGCTGAAGACCCTGGAAGAGCCGCCGCCACACATCGTCTTCGTGCTCGCCACGACCGACCCCCGCGAGATTCCGGCGACCGTGCTCTCGCGGGTGCAGCGCTTCGACTTCCGGCCGATCGCGCCCGAGACGCTCCGGACGTCGCTCGAGCACATCCTGACCCAGGAGAAGATCCCGTTCGAGCCGGCGGCGCTGCCGGTCATCGTGCGGGCCGCGGAGGGTTCGCTCCGCGACGCGCTCTCGCTGCTCGACACGGCGATCGCCTACGGCGACGGCCGGCTCGAGGCGGAGACCACCGCGAAGCTGCTGGGCGCGTCGGCGCCGGTGGCAGTGCGGGCCTTCGCAGCGGCGGTGGTCGGGCACGACACGGCGGCGGCGCTCGAGGCGATCGATCGCGCGGCGCGCGATGGCGAGGATCTCCTGGCATTCACGCGCGACGTCATCGAGCTGCTGCGCCTCACGCTCGTGCTGAAGGCCGCGCCGAACGCGAAGCCGGCCGACCTCACCCACACCGAGGGCAACGAGCTGCGCAAGCTCGGGGAGACGGCGAGCCTCGACGAGCTCCTCTACGTGCTCCGCGCCTTCCTCGAGGCCGACGCGCTCCTGCGCGAGTCGCCGCACCCGCGCGTCGAGCTGGAGATCGCGACGGTGCGCGCCACCCGGCGGCCGGTGCCCCAGGCGCTCGACGACGTGTTGCGACGCGTCGACGAGGCGCAGCGCGAGATCCGGCAGCACGCGCTGGCGACGCCGGCGCCGACCCCGGCGGCCGCGCAGACGAGCCTCCTGCCGGGCACGGAGTCCGCGGCGCCACGGGCGGAGCTGCGGCGGCCCCCGGCGCCGGCGTCCGGCGGAGTGCCGCCCGCGCGTCCGGCTTCGCCGGCACCGGCGCCCGCACCGGTACACGTCCCGTCATCCGCGCCGGCGCCGCCCGCGGTTCCGGCGGCCGGCGCGGCTCTGGTGGCCGACACGGATCTGACGACGGCCTGGGAGCGGGTGGTGGACGAAGTGATGAAGACGAGGCCGACGCTCGCGGCCGTGCTGACGCAGGCGCGGCCGAGCGGCGTGAGCGATCGCGAGCTGACGATCGTCCTGCTCGGGAACCACTTCCACCGTGAGATGCTCGCGGACGCCGCGAACCGCGAGCTCGTCGTGCAGGCGGTGCGGCGCTGTGTGGCCGGAGCCGAGCGGGTCAACGTGGTGTCGGGCGGCGAGACCACCGGCGCCATCGCGACGCATCCCGCGGTGCAGGCAGCGATCGCCGAATTTCAGGGCGAGGTGGTCGCGGTGCGGCCGCGCCTGCCGGAAGGAGAAGGCCCGTGAAGGGGTTCGGGAACATGATGAAGGAGGCCCAGAAACTGCAGGCGCAGATGGCGGCCCTGCAGGAAGAGGTCGGAAAGAAGAAGGTGGAGGCCACCGCCGGCGGCGGCATGGTGACGGTCGAGGCGAACGGCAAGCAGGAGCTCACCGCGGTCAAGATCGATCCCGAGGTCGTCAACAGGGACGACGTCCAGATGCTCGAGGACCTGGTGCTGGCCGCGTGCAACGAGGCGCTCAGGAAATCGCGCGAGCTCGTCCAGCAGGAGCTCGGCAAGCTGACCGGCGGTCTCAAGATCCCCGGTCTCGGCATGTAGGGCCGGGCCTCGTTGGCGTATTACCCCGAGCCCGTCGCCCGGCTGATCGAAGCCTTCCAGCGCCTTCCCGGCATCGGGCCCAAGACGGCCCAGCGGCTGACGTTCTTTCTGCTCAAGCGCCCCGTCGCGGAAGTCCGCGAGCTGTCCGAGTCGCTCATCGCCGTGAAGGAGCGCATCGTCTACTGTGGGACCTGCTTCAACGTCACCGACCAGGATCCCTGCCGCATCTGCGCGGACCCCGCGCGCGACGGGCGCCTGCTGTGTGTCGTCGAGGAGCCGAACGATCTCCTGGCGATGGAGCGCACGGGCGAGTATCGGGGCCGCTATCACGTGCTCCTGGGCGCGCTCTCACCGCTCGACGGTATCGGCCCGGACGACCTGAAGGTGCGGGAGTTACTGGCGCGGCTCGAGGCGAGTGTGCCCGGCGAGGTCATCCTGGCCACCAACCCGAACGTGGAAGGCGAAGCGACGGCACTGTATCTGGCGAAGCTGCTGCGCCCGCTCGGCTTGCGTATCACGCGGATCGCGCGCGGCCTTCCCGTCGGCGGCGATCTCGAATACGCCGACCAGGTGACCCTCTCGAAGGCCCTCGAGGGAAGACGCGAGATCAGCTAGGAAAAAACCGGCCCGGGCCATGAGGACCCGGGCCGGCGCCCGCGCATCGCACGGGCTCGAACCGTGACCCCTAGAAATCTCCGTGAGGCATCGGCGGCATGGCCGCCGGCTTGTCCTCCGGCAGATCCGTGATCAACGCCTCGGTGGTGAGCAGCAGCGACGCGACCGACGCCGCGTTCTGCAGCGCGACCCGCTCGACCTTGGTCGGGTCGATGATGCCGGCCTGCAACATGTCGACGTACTCCATGCTCTCAGCGTCGTAACCGCGGTTCGGGGCCGTCTCGCTCTTCACCTTCTCGACGATCACGCTGCCCTCGGCACCCGCGTTCTCGACGATCTGGCGGATGGGCTCCTCGAGCGCCCGCTTGACGATCATGGCGCCGACCTTCTCGTCGCCCGAAAGCTTGAGGCCGTCGATCGCCTTCGCGGTTCTCAGCAGCGCCACGCCGCCGCCGGGCACGATCCCTTCCTCGACGGCCGCGCGGGTCGCGTTGAGCGCGTCCTCGACGCGTGCCTTCTTCTCCTTCATCGCCGTCTCGGTGGCCGCCCCGACCTTGATCACCGCCACCCCGCCGGCCAGCTTCGCCAGCCGCTCCTGCAGCTTCT
>WNFA01001638.1_pt1 | contig 18263 bp, 13 predicted proteins | sample 5400481 | NCBI WGS metagenome assembly WNFA01 (sample SAMN13153340, study PRJNA577476) | soil metagenome | isolation source: 120 cm saprolite under Douglas fir tree site 2 hole 1 replicate 2 | place: USA:California | collected 2015-04-18
AGATCCTGGACATTGACGTCCCTAACCAGCGCGCGGTGGTACAGCCGGGGGTGGTGAATCTTGAACTGAGCAACGCCACGGCGAAGTTCGGCTATTACTATGCGCCGGACCCCTCCAGCCAGAAGGCCTGCACCATTGGCGGCAATGTGGCGGAGAATTCAGGCGGTCCGCATACGCTGGCGCTGGGCGTGACGGTAAACCACGTGACCGGTCTGGAAGTGGTGCTGCCGGATGGTCGCGTGGTCCGCTTTGGCGGCAAGGCGCAGGAGACCACCGGGCTGGATCTGACCGGGTTCTTTGTGGGGTCAGAAGGCACCATGGGCATTGTGACCGAAATTACCGTGAAGCTGACCAGGCTGCCGGAACATGTGACCACACTGCTGGGAATCTATAACTCCGTGCAGGACGCGGCGAATACCGTGGTGGCGATTACGCAGAGCGGCGTGACTCCGGCGGCGCTGGAGATGCTGGATGGCTGGATGCTGCGCTGCGTGGAAGAGAACGTTCATGCGGGTTATCCGACGGACGCGGCGGCCGTGCTGCTGATTGAGCTGGAAGGCCTGCGCGAAGCGGTGGAAGAACAGGCGGAAGCGGTGGCCGCGGTTTGCATGCAGCAGAAGGCGCGCGAGGTGCGCAGGGCACGCGATGAGAAACAGCGTCAGCTACTGTGGCTGGGCCGCAAGACGGCGTTTGGCGCCGTGGGTCGCGTCTCTCCTTCTTATTACACGCAGGATGGCGTGATTCCCCGGACCAAGGTCCCGGCAACGCTGGCGGAGATTGAACGCATCAGCAAATTCTACGGCCTGATTATTGGCAACGTGTTCCATGCCGGCGACGGCAATCTTCATCCGCTGATCCTGTTTGATGCCCGCGATCCGGTGCAGAAGGAAAACAGCAAGAAAGCCGCCAAGGAAATTATGGCGTGCTGCCTGAAGTATGGCGGCTCCATTACGGGCGAACACGGTGTGGGCATGGAGAAGATGAACCTGATGCCGGCCATGTTTACCGAAGACGACCTGGCGGTGATGATCCAGTTGAGGAATGCGTACAATCCGGAATCAATTCTGAATCCGCAGAAGATGATTCCTGATCTGCATTTCTGCCGTGAGATCACCGGGCCTCTGCCGAAAGCTAAAGTCGAGCCCATTGCCGGGGTGCCGGTATGACCACCATTACCGCTACGGAATCGATTGTTCGGGAGCTTGGGTCGCTGGTTGGTGACGGGAACGTCACCCAATACGCGCTCTCAATTAATGGCGTGACACCCACGAATGTTGTTTCGCCCGCGTCGGCGGAAGAAGCCGCACAGGTGCTGGCGTTTGCCAACAGCCGTGATCTGGTTGTCGCGCCAGCCGGTGGGATGACGAAGCAGGATATTGGCGGCGTGCCGGAACGCATCGACATTCTGCTAAGCACGCAGAGGCTGGGCGGCATTGAGCATTATGATCCCGGCGATCTCACCATTGGCGTGAATGCCGGCATGACGTTTGGCGATGTGCAGCGCACGCTGGGCGAACATCTACAATGGCTGCCGTATGACGTTGCCCATCTTGACCACGCGACTGTGGGCGGATGCGTGGCGACGGGCGCGGCTGGTCCGCTGAAACATGGCTTTGGCGGCCTGCGCGATTTCTGCATTGGCGTGCAATTCGTTACTGCCGACGGCAAAGTGGCCAAAGGTGGCGGACGCGTGGTAAAAAACGTTGCCGGCTATGACCTGATGAAGCTGATGAATGGCAGCTTTGGCACGCTGGCCATCATTACGCGCGCTGCGTTCAAAGTATTTCCCCGTCCGCGGCAGACGCGGTCATTTATATGCAATTTCAAGTCATTGGATGAAGCGCTGCAATTCCGGACGCGACTGTTCCAGTCGCCACTCACGTTCCTGAGCATGGAGCTGATTTCTCCGCGCGGGCCTGAATATCTGAGTGAACCGAAGGCGCCTCACGATCCTGATACCTACACACCAACCACACCCGTTGCACTGACGCCGACCGTGTGGCAAATTGCTCTGCGCGCTGCCGGCAGTGACAACGTGCTGGCTCGCTATGAGCGCGAGCTTGGCTCGGCGGTGACCGCCAAGCTTGATGGCGCCAGTGAAGAGAGCTTCTGGAATATGGTTGCGTGGTTTGAGCAGAACGTGCTGGCGCGGCATCGTAACGCGCTGGTGATCTATACGCATCTCAACATACAGAACGTTGGTCCGGCGCTGCATGCGCTGGAACGGGTGGCGCCTGACTACAACTTTATTCCTGCTGTGGTGGGCCGCGCAGCCACGGGAAACCTGGTAGTCGCATTCGTGCCACTCAGCGTTGATCCGCCTTCAGCCATGCAATATGCCAACTGTGTTTCGGCGTATCGAGGCATGTTGCCGCAGGGATCGTCGGCGGAGGTGGCGCATTGTCCGGTGGAAGCCAAGGGACATTTTGATTTGTGGGGCACCTCGACATCTGACGTCGCGATGATGCGCGCGGTGAAGAAAGCAATTGATCCGAAAAATATTCTGAACAGGGGCCGCTTCATCATCTGAGCCGAATATGTCTGAGAACACTACTTCCAGCGGAATCATCACGGAGCTAGGCACAAGCGAGCACGGCACGGGAACCGGCGGGCACGTCCACGCGGCGACGATGAAGCCGATTGACGGCGGCAAAGACCAGCCCTCATGGGAGCTGCTTTCCACCTGCGTGCATTGCGGCCTGTGCCTGAATCACTGTCCCACATACAAAACGTTGGGGATGGAAATGGATTCTCCGCGCGGACGCATCTATCAGGTGCTGCAAGTCAATGAAGGCGCGATGGATTTCAATGCGTCATTTACCGAGCACATTGACCGCTGCCTGGGATGCCTGGCCTGCGAGATTGCATGCCCTTCCGGCGTGAAATACGGCCGCATCGTGGAGCGGGCGCGTGCGCAGATCGAACGCAACGCGCACCGTCCGTTCTTCAATCGCTTTCTGCGCAATCTTTTCTATCGCCATATCATTTCGAATTTCAAAGTGCTCAAGGTTGTGGCTACGCTGATGCGCTTTTACCAGCGCTCAGGACTGCAGACTCTGGTGCGCAAAAGCGGATTGCTCAAGCTGATGGGCATGGCTGAGGTGGAGAGCCTTTCTCCGCAGATTGACTCGAAGTTTTTCTTTGACCAGATTGGAACCGTGCACGCCGCCGTGGGCGAGAAGCGCGGCAAAGTAGCCTTCCTTGCCGGATGCATTAACAACGTCGCCTTCTCTCATCTGAACAACGCCACGCTGCGAGTGCTCACGCAAAACGGATTCGAAGTCCACGTACCTGCCGGACAGGGATGCTGTGGTGCGCTGCACGCTCATGCGGGATATCGCGATGAAGCCCGCGCGCTGGCCCGGCATAACATCAGGATATTTCTGGCCGGCAACTATGACGCAGTGGTCACCAACGCCGCGGGTTGCGGGTCAAACCTGAAAGAGTATGACGACCTACTGGAAGACGATGCCGAATATATCGGCCGTGCCAAAGAGTTTGTCGCCAAAGCCAAAGACGTAACCGAGTTTCTCGCCGGCAAAGGACTGCTTCAGCCAAAAAGAAAGATCGGCAAGCGCGTGGCGTATCAGGACGCATGCCATCTGGGTAACGCTCAGCGTATCCGCACACAGCCGCGCGAATTGCTGACGGCGATCGGCTGTGAACTGGTTGAGATTCCTCATCCCGACCAATGTTGCGGCAGCGCGGGCGTTTATAACGTGGCGCAAACCGATCTCTCGATGAAGATCCTGGCGGCGAAGATGGATGACGTGCAGTCGGTCACGTCTGACATGATTGCCACAGCCAACGTAGGCTGCATGATTCAACTGCGCGCCGGTATGCAACAGCGTGGCATGAACCAGCCGATTAAGCATGTGGTGGAGTTGTTGGATGAGGCTTTTTCGTAAGTCGGTAATTGGTAATTGGTATTTGGTATTTGGTACTTGGTTGTTGGTTAAATCCCGAGCGGAGCGAGGGATCCCTATCGTGCCGACGATCTTTAGGCAGAAATACATAGATCCTTCGACTGCGTCGTCGCATTCGCTCTCGCTACACTCGAGGTAAAGAAAAGGCAAACGCCTCACTCAACTGCTTCGTCAGCGCGGCCGCATCCGAAATCGGCGGCTGACAAGTGAAATTACTGCACAGCACTGCCACTGTCTTTCTCTGTTTGACGTCCGGCAAGTTGGGAATGGTTTCTGCCAGAGCTGGCGGAAGCATCTGCGGCACAACTTCGCCTTCAGGCAGATGCAGCACTGATTTATGGAATGAGAACGGCGCAATGGCCGCGGCTTTCAGCTTTTCTGCTGCTTCTCCGCTTCCAGCGATGACTATTTGAGTATGCGGATGGAGGTACATATCGAGAGCGATTCCATAGGTTGCGGCAAAGAGCCCGTAATGTTCTGCAATACCGGCAAATGCCGCCAGCGTGCGCTTGGCGATTGTGCGATGGTCAGGATTGTTGCTGTACGCATGCAGTCGCAACAAGGCAATCGCTGCCGCAGGATTGCCGGCAGGCGTTGGTGAATCCTGTAACGGTTTGCGACGTGCCGCAAGCGCGCCAAGCACCACGCCATCGCCGACATTGGGTCCGACAGCGATGTCAAAGAATCCGCCTTCCTGCGTGTCTTGTTTTTGGCCGTCTTTTTGGCCATCATGGAACCGCTCGATCATCGCCGTGGCAATCTTTTCGGCGAAATGAAAGTAGCTAAGGTCCGCGCTGGCTTCGTAGGCATCAAGGCAGGCGATGACGGTAAAAGCGTAATCGTCCAGCACGCCTGGTAAGGCGCGCTTCTCTGCCTTGGGATCAGAGTAGGCGATCACGTGTTGCAATCCGCTCTTGGGATTCCATCCGTGGGAAAGAATTCGATCCAGCGAGCGCAAAGCAAATTTCCGGGTTGAATCCAAGCTCAAGACTCGCGCGGCATCGAGATATGCGGAAATGCAAAGCGCGTTCCAGCTTACGTAAACCGTCTTGTCCACAAAAGGCGTTGGCCGTTTCAGGCGCTCAGACAGCATCTTTTCCTTGGCTGAGTCGAGAAGACTCTGCACCTGGGACTCAGGCTTTTTCAGCCGCTGCGCAATCTCCGCGATCGGCGTACGCAGATACAGCACGTTCTTGGCATGATTGTGGTGCATCTCACCCACTTCGCCAATGTCATAGTGCAGCATGGCCACCTGAAGCTCGTCGTCGCTCAACGCGTCGCCGGCTTCGTCGAGCGTCCAGGTAAAGTAGTCGCCATCATCTTCCAGAGAAACATCGGCATCCTGCGATCCGTAAAAACCGCCGTGCTCCTGGTCAGTAAGCCACTCATCCATCCAGCGGACAATATCTTTGGCCACATGCGCGAAGAATGGATTGCCGGTGAGCTGGTAGCCATGAACGTAATTTTTGAGCAGCTCTGAATTGTCGTACGCCATCTTTTCAAAATGCGGGACAATCCAGTGCTCGTCCACCGAATAACGATGGAAACCGCCCGCAAGCTGATCATAGACGCCGCCCTGCGCCATCTTCTCCAGCGACGTGCTGATAATGTGCAGCAGTTGCGGATCACCGGTTTCGGCGCAGCGCTGGATCAGCAGGTCCATCGCGCTGGGATGGGGAAACTTGGGCGCGGAACCGAAGCCGCCATGCTCAGCGTCAAACAGCTTTACCGCGGCAGCCACCATGCCATCAATGATCGATGCTCGCAGCGATCCTGATTTACCTTCATGGCTCTCTGACTGGCTGATCACCGCCATCACGCTCTCAGCCGATTCCAGCACCTGTTCATTCTTCTCACGGAAGGCGTTGGCCAGCGTCAGCAAGACGCGGCGAAAGCTGGGACGTCCCTGGACATCCTGCGGCGGAAAATATGTTCCCGCATAAAATGGTTTGCCCTGGGGCGTCAGAAATGCCGTGAGCGGCCATCCACCCTGTCCGCTGATGGCCTGCACTGCCGATTGATATCGGCTGTCCACGTCAGGACGCTCGTCGCGGTCAACTTTGACGGCGATGAAATTCTCATTGATGATCTGCGCAACCTCCGCATCTTCATAGGACTCGCGATCCATCACATGACACCAGTGGCACCACACCGCGCCTACGTCCAGGAGCACAGGCTTGTTCTGCAGCTGAGCTTTTTCAAACGCTTCACTGCCCCACTCATGCCAGTGAATTGGCTGATGCATGGCGGAGCGGAGGTAAGAAGAAGAAGCTTGAGCAAGGGAGTTGAGAGCGTCGGTACTCATGTTATTAGTGTATCGTGACGGCAGGCGAGGAGGTCTGCATCAATGCGCGTCGCCATCATCTCTGACGTTCACGGAAATTTAACAGCGCTGAATGCCGTGATGGCAGACCTGCGCCAACAAAAGCCTGATATCGTTTTTCACGGCGGTGATCTGGTGACTGCCGGGTGCAATCCTGCGGAGGTCATTGACCTTATCGCGGATGCGGGCTGGCCCGGCGTGCTGGGCAATACCGACGAGATGCTCTGGGACGATAGCGGACTCAGAGCAATGGAGGCGTCCGCCCCCAAGCTGAAATCTTTGCTCGCTACTCTGGAACAGTTCGCGAAGACGACGAGGAAGTTGCTGGGCGAGAGACGTATCGCTTGGCTGCGCCGGCTTCCGGCAGAGTTGCGTCATGAAAATCTGGTCCTGCTCCACGCGAGCCCTGGAAATGTTTGGCGCGCGCCGATGGACACGGCTGACGACGCGGCTTTTACCGATACCTACTTGAGCTTAAAAGCCCGCACGGTTGTTTACTGCCACATTCATCGGCCGTTCGTGCGAAGAGTGGGAGAGATGACGATCTGCAATTGTGGCAGTGTGGGCTCACCGTATGATGGGGATCCACGCGCTTCGTATCTGATGATCGATAACGGAATGCCTGCGATTCGTCGTGTGGAGTACGACGTGGAGAAAGAAGTGAAAAGACTGCTGGGTTCCGACCATCCGCACAAAGAGTGGATCGCGCAACTCAGACGCAGTGGGAGTTATGTGCCTCTGCCATGAAACATCCTTTGCCCTAGCTCTGCAGTTCCCGCTCCTCTTTCTTTAGCCGCGAAAATTTTGCCATCAGAATGGCAATGTAGCCCAGATAGATGATCCATGCGGCGAGAGCGCCAGCGTGGAAATAACGAATCGGCGGCCAGTGTCCCGGAGCCTGAAAAAGAAAAAGTGCTGGAAGAGCAATCGCGAATCCGGCGTGCGCTGCCTTCCTTATATATGCAGCGTTGATGGATTGCGCCAGCCGTTCCAGATCATAACGGAACCACGCAATGAGAATGCCCAGAGCCATGAAGGCAAACACATTCCACATCAGGATGAGCTTCATCTTGGGATCCAGACCGTCATTGAAGATCACGGGCTGCGGGTGGTTGGTACGGAACCAGCGGTTCGACATATAGACGATAGGAATATCGAGCGAAGCAATAATCGCCAGGGCCGCGGCCAATACGCTGGTTGATCCGGCTTCAGAGCTGCGCCGCAGAATCAGATAGCTCATGTAGAGCAGCCATAGAAGAAGAGTGGTGGTGAGACGCGCATCCCACACCCAGAATGTGCCCCAGGCATAACGCGCCCAGATGGGACCTGTGACAAGCACCACGCCACAGAAGACAACGCCCACTTCGGCGCCGGCAACGGCCAGCGCGTCCGCCCGCGGACTTCGCTTCCAGAGATAGAGGATGGAAGCGATGCAATTCACAATGAACAGCGTGAACGCGGTGGCCGCGGCAGGCACGTGGTAATAGAAGATGCGCTGCGCTTCAAACATGGTTTTTTCCATGGGAGCGTGGAAAGCCGCTTCATACACCGCATATGCCAGCAGCGCAATCGTTATCAGTGACCAGAGCAAAAATAGTTTTGATTTCATTCTGCGTTTAACACCGTATCAAATAGCAGGAAGCATGCCGTGGTGAACACCAGGCAGTACACTGCCAGAAATTTTATCTGTAAAAATGGCGACGTTTCGCCGGTAAGAACCTGCGTTGTTGCCAAAACCATGCTGGCCACGGCCGGAATGGAGACCGGCAGGAGAAGCAGGGGCAACATCAGCTCGCGGTTACGCGTACGAATTGACATCACCGCGAAAAATGTTCCATTCACCACCAGGGCCCAGGTCCCCAGTAAAAAGACGATTGCCAGTTGCCAGAACGGGCCTAACGGCCGGAGATTATAAAAGACCACGAAGAGCGGGGCCATCAGGCATTCCAGCAGAAGCACCAGAAAGAAGTTGCCCAGACATTTGCCCAGGAACAAGGCCTCTGCGGGCGCGGGTGAAACGCGATATGCGTCCAGCACGCCGTTGCGCAGCTCGCGCGCCCATGACTGGTTGAGAGCGGTGATGGTGGAGAAAAGGAATGCTGTCCACACCAGACCGCCGGCCATCAGCCTTGATTCCTCAGCCGAAGGATCAAAGGCGAAGCTGAAGATCACCACCACCAGAAGGCAAAAGAAGAACATGGAGTTGAGAACGTCTTTTGACCGCCACTCCAGGCGCAGGTCTTTGCGGACATTCACCGCCGTCAGGTTGAGGATACCCAGGCTCATGTATACACCTGCTGCGGCTTCGGCTTCATTAAGCCGCGTTCAACCAGTTGTCCATGAGAGAGAAGTATGAACTCGTCGGCCAAACTTGAAAGCAATCCTATTTGATGAGTAACCAGCACAATCGTTTTGCCTTCGTCGCGCATACTGGCGAGCAGTTGGGCAATCGCGCTGGCGGAATCGGGATCAACGTTGGAAAAAGGCTCGTCCAGCAGCAGCAGCTTAGGCGAATGAAAAATGGCGCGCGCTAGAGACAATCTCTGCCGCATACCCTGAGAGTACTGCGCCACGCGACGTTCCAGCGCAGGATCAAGGCCCACGCGCCGGATAGCTTCAGCCAGCGGAGCGTCGTCCACAATTCCGTACAGCCGGGCAAAGTAGCGGAGATTTTCCATTGCGGAAAGTTCGTCGTAGAGAAGCGGCGCGTGCGCCATGTAGCCCATGTGCTGGTGCGCTTCTCTGTTCTTGAGTCCGATTTTGAGTCCAAAGATGTGAATCATGCCAGACGTGGGCTCATTCAAGCCGGCGATCATGCGCAGCAGAGTGGATTTCCCTGCGCCGTTTTCACCGCGCAGCACGTAGAACTTGCCTGCCTGCAATTCCAGGGAAAGATTTCTTACGGCAGCCGTGCGGCCATAAACTTTGGAGACGTTTTCAACCTGAACGGGTAGAGCTTGGTTGGTCAGCGGCCGGACCTCAATACGTTTTGGCAGGCGTCTGAGTAGCGGGCGACTGGGCGGCCGGCGTTTGAGCGGCAGTGCCATCCTGGGCCACATACTTCGAAGCACATTTTGCCTGAAGCTGATTGGCGCGGAATACGCCATCCTTCCCCATGTCGCCGATAGCCAGTGCCTGCGAATTATCTTTGAATGTGTCCGGCGGCGGCTCAGAGCCCTTGTAGGAAACTGGGAGCTGCTGTCCGTTTTCCAGAAGCACGAATTCGGCATGCGTACCCGACTGCTTGATGGAACCTGGCTTCACAAAGCCGGCCACGCGCAGATGTTTTGTATAAGCGCCATCGCCCATGTCGCGTAGCTCTTTAATAGTGACGTAATAACTCTGCGTCTCTTTCACCCCGGTGTACGCCAGGTACGACAGAGCAAGCACGATAATCGTAATGGCAGAACCGAACTTCAAATACTTGCTGGATGATGGGGACATGGTATCTCAAAGGGTATCCCTGTCAGGAACCGGGGTCAAGGGGCGAAACCCTCAGGTGTGAGCTAAATCACTACGGTGTTCACCTGTTTTCCTGCGCGTATAATATAGAGAGTTTGCAACTCATTAAGGTGACGATATGAGCGTACAAAACGGCACTAATTCCACTGCAACGTCCGCCAGGCCCAGAGAAGAATGGATCGCCCGCCGTAAGGCCGAGGCAGCCAAGTCCGGAGACAACAATGTCTCCCAGATGCACTATGCCCGTAAAGGACTGATAACAGAAGAGATGCTGTACGTTGCGGAGAAGGAAAAGTTGTCTCCGGAGCACGTACGCGATGAGATCGCCGCCGGCCGCATGATCATTCCGGCCAACATTAATCATCCTGAGCTGGAGCCGATGGCCATCGGCGTGGCGTCACTTTGCAAAATCAACGCCAACATCGGCAATTCTTCCATCACCTCTGACGTGGATGAAGAACTCCGCAAGCTGCACACGGCCGTACACTTTGGTGCGGACACAGTCATGGACCTCTCCACCGGCGGCGGTATTCATGAGATCCGCGAGGAAATCCTGCGGCACTCACCGGTGCCGATCGGAACTGTGCCAATCTATGAAGCTGTCTCACGTGTGAAGCGCATTGAAGATCTCAGCGCTGACCTGATGCTGGAAGTGATCGAAGAGCAGGCGCAGCAGGGCGTGGACTACATGACCATACACGCCGGCGTGCTGGTGCAATATCTGCCGCTGATATCAAAGCGCATTACGGGAATCGTGAGCCGCGGCGGCGCCATCCTGGCGCAGTGGATGGCCCACCACCACAAACAGAATTTCCTGTATGAGCGTTTTGACGACATCACCAAGGTGCTGAAGAAGTATGACGTGTCGTACTCACTGGGCGACGGCCTGCGTCCCGGATGCATTGCTGACGCCAGTGACGAAGCCCAGTTCGCTGAACTGCGCACCCTGGGCGAGCTCACCAGCAAAGCCTGGGAGCATGACGTGCAGGTGATGATTGAAGGCCCCGGCCACGTGCCGCTGGACAAAATAAAGGAACAAGTCGATAAAGAGGTCGAGTGGTGCCACGGCGCGCCGTTCTACACGCTGGGGCCGCTGGTCACAGATATTGCTCCGGGCTATGACCACATTACTTCAGCCATTGGCGCAGCGCTGATTGGCTGGCATGGCGCGTCCATGCTCTGCTACGTCACGCCAAAAGAACATCTCGGCCTGCCGAACGCCAAGGACGTGAAAGATGGCATCATCGCCTACAAGATTGCCGCTCATGCCGCCGACGTGGCGCGGCATCGTCCCGGCGCACAGGATCGCGACAACGCCCTGAGCTACGCTCGCTACACCTTCGACTGGGAAAAACAGTTTGAGCTGTCACTTGATCCGGAAACAGCGCGCTCCATGCATGACGAAACACTCTCTGATGACTATTACAAAGAGGCGAAATTCTGCTCCATGTGCGGACCGAAATTCTGCTCCATGAACTATTCGCAGAAAGTGGATGAGTTCAACAAGCGCGTTTACGGGATCGAGAAGACAGACTACTCAGGCCTGGTGGATAAGATTGTGGCGGCGAAATAGGTGGTTTTCATCCGAGGGCTTTCTTCTTTATCCCGAGCGAAGCGAGGGATCCCTGCACTCTGCCGCAAATGTTCGCGATCAAACACAACATTTGCCCCTTGTCATCCCTGAGCGCAGTCGGCGCGGATGCGACGACGTAGTCGAAGGATCTATGCATTTTTCGTGATGTGAATTCCGTGGCAGTGATGCACATGTCGGACGGCCGCCCTCGGCTGCGCGATAAATCCCTCGAATAACAGCAACGTTAATCAACGGCAGACCCCATTTGTCGTGCATTGCCGCTATCGCCGCTCTCCAGCCCGAACTAGAGTTCGGGCCAGGAGACCAAATCATGATCCGCAAGCTTCTTGTTCTTCTGCTTATTGAATCAATCGCTTTTTCAACAGCCCTGGCCCAGACATCTGACGCTGCTGGTCTCGTGGTGTCTGCCCCAACCAAGCAAACCTCACGCGAGATCACAACCAACGTGGTTCGTCGCGAAAACAAACTCCGCCGCGGGCACGATACCGAACTGGCAGTGCTTCTGACGCCGGATAACCTGGACCCTCTGCCGCTGGGGCATTTGCGCCTCCCCGTGGTCTTGAAGTCAGTACGTCTGGAGCCCATGGATGGTTTATCCATACGCTACACAGACTTTCGAGGGAAGAAGTTTGGGAAAGCCGAGTCGGGCACGCCAACCTTCACCAAAGCCGGTACGGCCGTCCTGTTGAAGGTGCATGCAGACAAAAAGCTCATGCTGGGCGAGAACACCCTGAAAGGAAAAATCAGGTACCAGTTACTCGCTCCGGGGAGGGTTCCTGTAGAAAAGGAAATTGAGCTGATTGTTCCGGTGACAGTGGTGGACCAGAATGAAGCTGTTCCTCTGAACGCATGGCATTACCAGCCGATCCCTTATCATGAGATGCGCAATGGGTTTATCGGTTTACTGCTGCTGCCGCTGATGATTCCACTGCTTCTTTTGTACGTGCTCTTATGCGACCGCACGGACGAATGCGCTTAGAGGGGGATGAGCGAAGGCATCGTCTTGAGGTTTGGTCAGACCCGGCTTTTAATCCAGATCAGAGAACCGCTTCACCCCGGATGCTGTGGTGTTGTGAGCTGCCGGTCTTGGTTGCTGGGCAAAATGCCGGACAGTCACATCAGAACCACCGCCACCGCGCCTTGGACTCGGCTTGTTGACATTGCCGAAATGACGGACGGTGACATCACGTTCTGCGGGTACCGGCTTGTTGCCGGCGACCTGAGCTTGACCAGGCTGTGAGAGGCCGGGTTTTGCTGGAGCTGGAAGCAGCGTTACACCGGGTCGACCGCCTTGCACCGTGACTCCGCCGTATGGCTGATTGGATGAAGTAGCGCCGGTTGAAGTAGCGCTGGGTGAAGTCGCGCGAGCTGAGACTGGCGCCGCCAGAGCCGATGGTTGGTTTGACGATGGTTGGCTCGACGGCTTAGTAATCGTGTTTGAGAGCGCCGGATGCGGGCGGAAGGAGTTTACCGCTACGCCGACCACAAACAGAGCGCAGGCCGCGGCCACGCCCATGAGTACCGCCTCCCACTGCTGTCCGTACTTGCGCGTAAGGGCGATGTCTTTAACCTTCGCAAACCATGCGGGGAACTTCCCGAAAGAAGCAGAGAACTTCTCAACGACTGTCGCGTTCACGGCCTGATAGAGTCCGGATGAAACCTGAGTTTCGTCACGCCGGTAAGCTGGGACTGGCCCTGCCGTAGGCGGCACTGGCTGCCGGTCCGTGAGGCCGCCGCGTTCGCGCAGCAACTCCTGTAGCCGGGTAGCTGCCGCATCGCGGGCGATTTCAAGTTCCTCAGCGCGCGCCTGTGCCAGTTCACGTTGCTTTTCGGCTTCGATCTGACGCTGATGCCGTGCATCCTGTGCTGCAGCCAAACGCAGGTTAATCCATTCCGCGCAATCAGCGCCCAAACGCCGGGCGAACGCCGCCAGGCCGGCAGACTTTTGCTTTGCCGCCTCCAAAGCCGATGATGACAGTGAACCTGCCCGGTCCCGCCACTCCGCTTTGGTAGTGTGGATGACCTGATCGGACTGATGTTGGGATTCAACTTGGCGTTGATCTGGAGGCTGGCTCAATTGCTGATTCTGGTTCTCGAGTCCATGGCTCTCGAATCCCTGGCTCTCAAATCCCTGGTTCTCAAATCCCTGGTTCTCAAATCCATGAGTCTCAAATCCAAATGACCCTTCCGCGTGCCGTTCCGGATCGGGAACAATAGGTACATCAACGTTATTCAAAGGCACGTTGTTCACAGGAACGTTATTCACAGGAATGCTCTGGACGGGCTGCGCTGGCTGCTCTGGCGTATTGGCTCTGACCGGCTCCGCCGCCAGCATGTCAGGCGGCAATGAGACCACGTGTTGTGAGTGGTCCAGATTTTGAATTTGCCCGGTTCGATCGCCCTGGGCTAGGAACGTCTCTACAAAGGGATCCGGTATGTGGCTGGGGACTTCAACAATCTCGTTCTCGCTGACATATATCTCAGATTCTGAATTCGCCAGGTTGGCCGGGAGAGCTTCGGGAGAAACGGCGATATCGGCATGGAGTTTGTTGGCCAGCTCTACCGCACGGCGGAGAACCACCTTCTGATCGCAGATTTCAAAGTCAATTTCAAGATCGGCGCGCAGCATTCCCGCCTTCTCCGGGCTGAGAAATTCCACGTTGTAGCCTTTTTCTCTGAGTTGCTGCGCGAGAGATTCCGCGCGTTCGGGAAAAGCGGTAAGGATTCGTGCCAGGGGCATGGACGCTCCGGTCAGCCAAAATTTGCTCGTACTGGAATTAGACACCCTTCGTCCAATAACAATACAGTTTTTTGTCCGGGCAGTCCCGGACATGAGACAGGAGTGGCGTCCTTACTTTTGACGCAGATTATACTCGGCAGGCTGTCCGGAAGGTAGGATTGTTTTCGGTTACTCTTGGACAATTAAACGGAGATCTGGCGGATGAGCTAACTGGCGGATTAGCTAGTTGACTTCCGCAAAGTCCATGCCATCAGCAAATTGCATCCCACAGATCTGGCGGGCATGAAACTGGACTTCCAGATAGGCCTTCAGGATGGCAATGTGAACGGATTCCCGCTGAGCCGGGTTGGTGCATTCCGTGCGGATCTTGTCCAGTTCCAGGTAGCGGTCATGCGCTTGTACGAATTTGTTGACGATCGTGTTCATGCACTTCATTGTTCTAGCAGCGGGCGGTTTCACAAATCGCCGAAAGACCTTAGACGCGCCCTTCGTAAGCTTTAGAGGAGTAACGTTACTTGCATAACGTTACCCTCCACCCGCGCAATGCTATTTGACCACTGAAATTGCGGCTGTGAGCGGCATCACATGCGTGTTGTGATCCTTCCGCAATCAACGTTATCCGCACTCAACGTTACTGGGCAGCGCCCTCCAGCACCGCAGCCGCACGATTCAACGCGTCAGCCAGCACCTGCACCTGTTCCTGCGTGAGCTGCTTGTTCCTGGCATCAATACTTTCATTCACGCCTGGAACCACCACGGCGGCGTAGCCGGTGTACTGGCCGGGAGCATAGATGGCATGGCGGAACCAGGGACGATTGGGCAACCCCTGTTCCAGCAGCAACGCCCGCTCCGCGCCGATCAGCGCCTGGTTCAGCCGGGCAGCATTTGGCGGCGGATTTTTCTGGATGGCCAGGACCCTGGCGCCAGCGTCAGTAAACCGTTGCGCGGCCGACCTGGCTTTGCTGAAGTCGATGGCATCCTGCCCCAGCATCTGTTTGGCTTTTTCCTGGGAACGGTCCAGATACGCCGATATTTCGCGTCCGTAAAGCTCGTAGTCGTAAGGCAGCACGTCAGCAGCCGCCATATGCAGCGCTTCCAGACCCAGGACGCGCGCCATCTCCTGCTCATAGACAAACGTAGGATCGCCAAATTTCTTGAACCAGTTGAAGTCGTCAAAAGCCGAGTGGTATACGCCATACGACCCGCTGGATGTCATGTCAGTGGACGGAATACCCAGGTGCTGGATGAAAACGCTGTAGTCTGATCCGCTGCCCAGGTCGCCGACCGGGACATCATTCTCTACCTTCGCATTGGGAGTGCGACCCTGATTGAAGTCCGGCGTGCGGCGTTCCGGCTGCCTGGTCTTCTCTTCGCGCCATACGTTGTAAAGCATGCCGCCCTTTGGGCTGGGGACAAAACGCGTCACGTCACGCATGAAGCCTTTAAGGCTGGGTACCGCGGACGCGCTGAAGTTGCTGCCACTCACGGCCACGTCAAGGTTGAAATACGCGGTGGCGTTGGCCAGGTCCTTTTCATGCTGCTCACCCCACTCCGTGGAGCCAATCAGGCCCTCTTCCTCGGCGTCCCAGCTGCCAAAGATGATGGTGCGGTCGGGCTTCCATCCGGTCTTTAACAGCTCACTCAGGCCGTGGACGGTCTCTAGCATGGCCGCGGTGCCGCTGTTGGGATCAACCGCGCCATAAACCCATGCGTCACGATGGTTGCCGATGACTACCCACTCATTGGGATATTTGGTCCCGGGAATTTTGCCGATCACGTCCCAGATCGGGTAATAGCGATAATCCTGTTTGAGGTGGATCTTCACCTTCACCGGCCCGGGGCCCACGTGATAGGTAAACGGAAGCGCACCCTGCCAGTCGCGCGGCGATTCCGGTCCAGCCAGATTCTGCAGAATTGGCTGCGCGTCACCATAAGAGAGCGGCGTGGTGGGAATCTTGGGCATGCTCGCGGCCTGCTCGGGCTTCACGCGCCTGGCTTCCGGCAGATCCGTGGTGGAGGCGAAGCCGGGCGTCGTCGGGTCGCCGGGATACTTGAACATGTATTGAATGGAGCCGCGTTGCACGCCGGTTGCTGGACGCCACGGGCCTTTGGGATAGGCGTCGCCCTTGAAGTAGCCGTCGTCCTGGGGATCTGAATAGATGATCACGCCGGCAGCGCCGTGCTCTTCCGCGATAAAGCTCTTCACGCCGCGGAAGTTCTGCCCATAACGAACGATGACGATCTTCCCTTTCACGTCAACTTTCATGTCTTCGAGCTTCTTGAAATCTTCCGGCGTGCCGTAGTTGGCATACACCACGTCGGCTTCCACGTCGCCCGAAGGGGACGACCCACTGAACGGCATCACCACCTTGGGGTTATCGGGCATGGTGTCACCATCCACATGTTCGCGGGTGGGCCCGTTCATCTTCACGTTGGCCGGTGCGGTCACGCTTACGCTGATCTCTGCCGGACGGTTCATCCACACACGGTATTCCACGATCTCCGTCTCAAGGCCTGCCACATGGAACTGTTTGTTCACATACACGGCCGTGTTGTGGTCTTCCACTGAACCGGCGATGTGCGGGAGCGCGGTAAGAATCTTCAAATGTTGCTCGGCACGTTTGGGGTCAGGCACGGCCAGGAACTTCTGGTCAATCTGGTATTGCAGGCTGAAGTCGCGGAACCCAAAAACCTTGGCGGATGCGCCCGCATTGTCCTGCGTCTGCTGGGCAAAGGTGGTGGTCAACAAGAACAAAAGGGCGAGTGCTGACGAAATCATTGTGAAGCGGAAATTTTTGAACATGTTCCAGCAAGTCTCCATACCAAAGTAACCAAGAGTTGAAAACGATTGAGCTTACACTAGGACAAGAGTTTATCCGAATCAGCGGAGCACAAGGTTGTCAGGGTTGCAGAGCAGTCATATGGATGGCGCGGTTGTAGCCGGGACGGCAGGCGTTCCGCAGACGCCGTTGTCGCCGGAGATTTCCAAATCCACAACGCTTGCATTGGCGAAATCAGGCACTCCTCCAGAAAAAATTAGCGGCAGTAAACGCGCCGCGGCGAGAAAAGTGGCGCACCGGACCGTAGTCCGGGCAAAGTATGCCAGAACAAGGTCAGTCAGAATGATTTCTACAGCCGCCGCTTCGGCCAAAGCCACGGCGCACAAGTCAGCTTCAGCAATCCTGCCAGCGTCAGCCGAGCCTGATCGCGCACCCAGCCTCCAGCGCATGGCTTCCGCGCTGCGGCATAAAGATTTTCGTCTCTTCTGGGCAGGAAACTTTCTATCCAATATTGGCTCATGGATGCAGAACGTGGCCCAGGGCTGGCTGGTGCTGCAACTCACCAACTCGGCCTTCTGGCTGGGCGTGGTGGGCTTTGCATCGTCTATTCCAATCCTTTTTTTTGCGCTGATCGGCGGCGTAATTGCCGACCATGTAAACAATCGCAAGCTGCTCATGTGGACGCAGTCGGCGCTGATGACATTTGCGTTCGCCATGTCTGCGCTGGCCCATTTCAAGATGATCAACGTACATGAGATTGTCTGGCTGGCGCTGGGGACAGGCATCGCCATGTCACTAAATACGCCCAGCTATCAGGCACTGGTCCCGCGACTGATCCCGCTGGAAGACCTGGACAACGCCATCGCCTTGAATTCAGCGCAGTTCAACATGTCACGCATCATCGGCCCCACTCTGGGTGGACTAGCAATGGCCGCGGTGGGCGTGGCGGGAAATTTCTTTCTCAACGGACTTAGCTTTCTGGCCGTGCTCTTTGCGCTGAGCCGTATGCGCTATCCCGAACGCGAAGCTCCGGCCGAAGGCCACCTGTGGGACAAGCTGAAACAGGGCTTTGCCTACGTGAAGGACAACACGATCATGCGTCCGCTGATCATGATCACGGGAATCACCAGCTTGCTGGCCGTGCCGTTTCTTACCTTTGTTCCTTACTTTGCCCGCGACGTTCTGCATACCAGCGCACGTGGCCTGGGCCTGCTGATGGCCTGCACCGGACTGGGCGCTTTTCTGGCAGCTATTACGCTGGCCTGGGTTGGCAAGCTGCGGCAACGCGGCAGCTTTGTGGTGCGTATGGCGGCGGCGTTCTTTGTGTCGATTATTCTGTTTACCTTTTCCCGCAGCTTCCTGCTCTCCGGAATTCTGCTGGCCGCTACCGGCTACTTCATGATCATGATGGCGGCGACCATCAACACGATCTTGCAGC
>WNFA01001639.1_pt1 | contig 18263 bp, 13 predicted proteins | sample 5400481 | NCBI WGS metagenome assembly WNFA01 (sample SAMN13153340, study PRJNA577476) | soil metagenome | isolation source: 120 cm saprolite under Douglas fir tree site 2 hole 1 replicate 2 | place: USA:California | collected 2015-04-18
CCCTCATGACCTTTTTCGAAGACCGTCCCGGCGCGGAAAAAGTCGAGGATCTGATCCGGCTCGGCGTCGAAGGCAAACGCCAATTGCTGATGTCCGTCGTGAATTGGGGCGAAGTGTACTACTCCACTTGGCGCGCCCAGGGCCCCGGCGTCGCGAGGAAACTCCTGGAAGACATCGCGCAACTCCCGCTGGAAATCGTGGACGCCGATCTGGAACTGACGCGGCGCGCAGCCGAATTACATGCTGAACAGTCACGCGCGGAACACCGGCTGCCTTATACCGATTGTTTCGCCGCCGCCCTCGCTGCCGTTCGCAAAGCCTCGCTCGCCACCAGCGACAAAGACTTCGCCCGCGTCGAAAAAAAGCTCCCCATCCTCTGGACCACCTAGTTGGCCCTGCCCCTGTACCGGCGGGTCTTCACACCCGCGCGGTTCTCTTCACCTTTGTAGGGGCGCAGCATGCTGCGCCCCATGTCCGCTCGATTCATCCCCACTCGTCTCTCCTCGCTAATCACCAAAAACTAGCCACTAACCACTGCCTCTCTCCCGGCTCGTTTGCCTTGAGCTTGCCGAACGCGGACCTCGCCATGATTTTTTTGTGTAGACGGCGGACTTTAGTCCGCCGTTGGATCGCTCCCCTTCCATCCTCTGCAGTCCCCCGCGTGTCATCCCGAGCGCAGCGAGGGATCTGCTTTTTCCTCGCTCCCATCCCCGCAGCCGCGGAACGCGCGTGCGGAGATTCCTCTCCGAGGCTCTTCCCTTCAACTGCCGATCATCGTTCCCCCTGTTCCGCTCTCGCCACTCATCACTCGCCACTCGCCACTGCCTTTCCCTATCCCCTTTCCCTTCAATGATTTGGGAAAATGGACTTGACAACCTTGACATACCTGCGGTAATATATCTCGTGATCGTCGGCAAAAAGACCGATCAGTGCCACCCTCTTCCGCCCTCCCCTGCTTACTCCCCTCTGCCCAATTTCGAGTTTCGATTTTCCAATTTCGGAATTTTCCAGCTAAGTCCTTTCCCTGCCACTCTTACGAGAAATCAGCGCTTTTGCAGAAAAGCGCCGCCTGTAAGCCCTTTGTTTGCCGCTCTTACAGACACCCCCTCCCGTAAGTCCTTTCCCTGCCACTCTTACGAAAACACGGGGGGTGTACCCCCTCTCGTTCCTGCCTCAACGAGCCGAAGGCCTCGAAATCCGCTAACTCCTTTAGAATCCGCTCTTACGGACAGTTCGTCCCGTAAGTCCTTTAGAATCCGCTCTTACGAAAAACATAGGGGGGGGCACATCTTTCAACCCAAGAAAGCTTCCTACACTTTCTTCGCTCGCCGGTTCGTCTTTTCCTTGCGTCAGAGCGCCTCACTCCGCGTGGAACCCCGCCCGCTCCATCCCGCGCCGCACGGGGTCATTCTTCATGAACTGCTCCCACACGAAACCCGTCCGAGCATTCTCTGCCATCAGCAGCGTGATCCCCAGGTCGATCCCCAGCACATCCGGGTTGTACCAATTCTTCAGGGAATTGAATGCATCGACGAACCCATATCTTCGCCACGCCTTCTTCCCGAACTTTTCCCGGATCGTCCGCAGCACCCGAATCGCTTCCCCGGGAAGGAACGCCAGCGAGCCGCCCGCCGCGCACGGCACGACGCTGCCGTCGATCGGACCCATCGGCGGAGGTCCTCCCCATGCCTGGTAACCATGCATCGAGTCCGACGCCGAGATGCCCCACAAATCTTCGCTGTAATCGGGAAATTGCTTCGCCAGCCCGAGGCACCAGAGCTTGTGGACTTTCGTCGCGATCACCGAATTCTGAAAGTAATTCGCATACTTGTCGCGCTTCCGGCGGAAATCAAACCACGCGTGCGAAAACTGATGCACAAAAAGCGGCGCCCGCGCTCCGATATATCGCATTCCCTCAAACTCAAAGATCGGCCGCGCCCACGCATCCCAGGTTTCGGCTGGCAGCGGGTGCGTCGGCGAGCCCAATCCCAGCAGGTAAATCATCATCAGTTCGTTGTAAGTGTCCCACCGGGCTCTCAGGAATCCGCTCTCCGGTTTCCATCCCATCGAAAGCGTCTTGCCGCCTTGCAGCAGCCACTGCCAATCCACTCGCTCATAGAGTTTCGTCGCTAGGTCGCGGATCTCTGCGTCATCGAAATACGCGCGGCACGCCAGCGCCCCGCACAAAAAAATCGCGCTGTCGATGGATGAAACCTCGCACTCCCACTGGCGGTCGCCCGTATTCATATTTAGGAAGTGGAAGAAAAATCCGTGCTCCTGCGCCAGCCGCTCAGCCGCGAAACGCAGTGTATTTCGCACTCGCTCGCGGATTTTCTTTCCATCTTCCCAGCCGCGCCGGTCCGCAATGCAGAGCGCGGTCAGCCCGAATCCGTTCGCTGCGATACTCGCCACCGCGCGCGCGTCCGGCCCGTCCGCCTGGCTGCGGTCCTTAATCAGTCCGGTGTGGGCATTTGTCGCTTCCCAAAAGTACCGGAAGCAAGCTCGTTCCACCTCCTCCAGGAACGCATCTTCTTCAACGCTGAATCGGTATTCTGCCGGATCGCTTGCGAACAGGGGCGCTTGCTCGGGCCGCGCAGGCGGGCGTTCCTTCTGTGGCTGCTGGTGTGGATCCAGCCAGGAGTCCGTCGAATGGCAAGCGGCCAATCCGAATGGGACAAGCCCGGCGAACGCGCCGAATCGCCGGAGCCAATCGCGTCGTGGGATCTGCGGCTGCGTCAACGCGCACTCCGCCCAAATCGGCGCGACTGTCCAGCGCAGGATACAAAGCGCATTCCCGGCTCCATGATTGGCACATTTTACCCGAGGAAAAGGCGGCGCGGACACAAGTCTAGACGCCTCAAGGACCTCGAGTTCGGGCGTTTCGTGGGACCTTCCCAAAAGCGAAGAAGACGGATCTTTGGTGCCGGCGGGGGGAATCGAACCCACGGCCTAGGGATTATGAGACCCTCGCTCTGCCACTGAGCTACGCCGGCACAACAGCAATTTTCCATGCTACGGATTCCTCTGCAAATGTGTCAAGCACTCACACGGAGTGAAAACCGCATGAATCGCGTTTCTTACCGGACGGGAACTGCTGATGGGGAGCGAATTTTAGCGCAATCCCAACGATCTACGGCAGCCTGGCTGGAAGGTCACAGGTACCCAAGAGTCCCAATGCGTATAGTACTTCAGTACCGTTGACCCCAGCAGTCCCAAAACCTACCCTACTCGTGCAGTGAACCAGGCCGCGGTACCGATAGGCGAAAGTCTATCGAAGGCCTCGGTTGGTTTGGTATGTACTGATACGGAACAAGTTCGTAGCGCGAGCTGCTTGACATTGGTGTAGTTACATATAGACTGCCTACGGGGTAACTTACCTCGGAGGCACAATGTCCAGAAAACTCGCACTAGTCTTCCTTGTCATGCTCGTTTTGACAGGGGCTATGGGCTTGAAAACTCTCGTCACGGCAAGCGGCAATAATACAGCCTTGACGGCGAATGGTGCAGGGCCGTGTCCACCGAATCCGTGGAAGAACGGTGCAGGCCCGGCGCCACCAGCGCCTTGGAAATAAGTAGCTTAACCTTCCGCGGCATAGATCGGCCGCAGGTTGGACCAGGGCGCAGAAAAGGACTTTGTGCTCGGTCCCACGCAATATTTGTTCTGGTCGCTGGGAATCCTTCTAGAAGCTAGCGTATTGGTGTGCGCCTTCGCAAGGCAATCCTTCCGCCGCTATATTTTGCTGAATTTGTACATGGCGGCCACCCTCTTCGCTGAAATTGGCCGCTTCCAGATACTGAAGCACTTCGGATTCAGCTCGCGTGAATTCGCGTATTTTTATTTTTACTCGGACGCGCTCCTCACGATTCTTTTGTATTTTGCGGTGATTAGTCTCTACGCACTGATCTTGGATGAGATGAAGGCGGAAAGGTACGTCCGCCTGGGCGCGGTGCTATTGCTGGGAGGAACGGCTCTCTTTTCCTACGCGGTAGTACAGCAATCCTCCTCCAAGATGCTGAGTCACTTCGTGTTCGAGCTGTCGCAGAATCTCTATTTTGTCGGTCTGGTTCTGACGTTTGTCCTCTGGGGAGCCATACTGAAGCTCCGCGAGACGCGGACTCGAGTGATCCAGTTCGTGCTCTCTTTGGGTGTGTATTTCAGCGCTTTTGCTGCCACCTATGCGCTGCGCAATCTATTTCCCAACCTCGACTGGCCCAGAACCTATTTGGTTCCGACGCTTGGGATTCTGCTGCCGCTGGCATGGGCTCACACCTTCTGGCGGGTACCTGAGGAGGCGCGCCTCGCTCCTGCGCGCCTAGCGGTGATCCCGCGATGATGGCCGCACTTATCCTCGTGCTCTCAGTGGCTGCTTTGCTGCAGTTCTTCGTGTCCTATTGCCGTTCGCTGATCGCAGCTTCGAGGAAGCAGCCCCTTTCCGAAGAAGTGCGGGATGTCACGGGAATCAAGAGCATGACCACGGGTGACGATTTTGCCCGGGTCGTGCAGCTGCTGTATTTGTGCCCCGAGCGCCCAGATGATCGCAACGGCATCCAGGCCATCGGGGCCTACTTCCAGTTGCTGAGCTTCCTGCGCAGTAGCGTCGCCCGCCTGGCACCTGCGCTTCGGGCGTGGACCGAAATGGAGCGCGCGCAGTGCGCCTATTTTGCCGCGGTGGCTCTAGACCGCCGGATTGCTTTCAGCCGGGAGATGTTCGCCCAACAGATGGGTGGTTAGCGGTCTTCGCCGCGGGCTTGCTCCCTCCAAAACCTGTTGCCTGATTCGCCACAGAGACGCCCCATTCTGCGCTTGACTTTTGCCTCTCATGCTATGATTCGAACGGTCACTCCTCGCCGGAGTGGAAGCGTCCGCAGCGCAAAACGCACCGGTGACAAAAACATGCTTGCAGTGTGGCGCGGTACAGCCTTCGAGCGAACGCGTCTGTAGTTTCTGCGATTCAATTCTTACCGCGGACTCCTCTGATTCAACGGAGATCCTTGCTCCTCGCACGCGGGGAAATCTTGCTGTGTGTCTGGACACCGAAGAGTCCGTAAACCCGCATCGAATTGATGCGGATCCGGCCTGGCGCGGCGAGCTCGCGCAGCGACTCCATGCATACCGCGCGCGACGCCGAAAACTCGCGCCCAATCTCGCCCAGTCGCACTTTTCCTTTGAGGATTCCGAGGAAGACGCGCCCGCGCGAGCTTGTATCGCCGTCGACGAGCCGCGCTCCAAGGAAGACTTTGCATTCACGATCGCCATCGGGCGCAGCGCGGCAGCCCGGGAAGACGCGCGAATGGTCATCGACGTCTCGCTTCCTCCCGATACCGACCCGGCAGCCGGACAAGCTCCTGCACCAGAAGAACGGATTACGCCTTCCGGCTTGTTCGGCGTTGCGTCCATGGATGACCGGCGGCTGGCGGCACTGATTGATGCCGGCTGTCTGCTCTTCGCTTACGGCGGATTTCTCGCGCTTTTCGGTTCGCTCGGGGGACAATTCACATTGAGCAAACTCAGCGCGGCGGTGTACGCCGCGACGTTCGTGATTGTCTATTTGCAGTACTTCGCGCTGTTCACCGTATTCGGCGGCACCACCCCCGGAATGATGTTCCGCCACTTGCAGGTCGCGAGCTTTTCGGGCGAACCGCCGACGCCGCGGCAGATGCTGCTGCGGAGCGCCGGCTACTTAATCTCCGCCGGAACATTTTTTCTGGGATTCCTTTGGGCGCTGTGGGATGAAGATACGCTTACCTGGCACGACCGTTTTTCGGGGACTTATCTCAGCAGAGCACAAACTTTCGCGGATCTGGAAACGCCGAGCACGGCGCACAGCCGGTGACAACAGCCGGCGCGCGGCTCGCAACAAATGCGAAGTCACTATTCTAAGCGCGGCACTCGCGCGCGATACGCACGATAGCTGCGAGGCTGCGTTCTACGTCTTCTTCGTTCGTGGCCCATGAAGAGACGCTAATGCGCATGGCCGTTTTCCCCTGCCAAACTGTTCCACCGCACCAGCAAGTTCCTTCTTCTTGAACGCGGCGGATCACTCTCTGCGTCGTCTCCGCTTTGCCGAACGAGACCAAAACCTGGTTGATAACTACGTCGTTCAGCATCTCGAATCCAGCCTCGCGCAATCCTTCTGCGAAGCGCCTGGCGTGCGCGCAAGTGCGCTCGATCAGCGCGCACAGCCCTGCCCGCCCGAGGGATTTCAGCGCCGCCCATAGGTCCACGCCTCGTGCTCTTCGAGAAGCTTCGGGGGTGTGGTGCATCGGTTCGCGGCGAACGCCGGGTTCGAGGTACGCCGCGCTCATGGTCATCGAGGAGCGCAACGCTTTTCCGTGCCTCACGAGCACAATGCCGCTGTCGTAATTCACGTTCGGCCATTTGTGCGCGTCGGTGGCCCAGGAATCAGCCCTTTCGAATCCTCCGGTCAAATGGTTATACCGCGGCGAGGCGGCCGCCCACAATCCGAACGCGCCATCGACATGCACCCATGCGCCCTGTTCGTGCGCGGCCGCACAAATGTCCGCCGCCGGGTCGAATGCGCCGGTATTCACATTCCCCGCCTGGATGCAAACAATGGTGCGCCCGGTAAGCCTTGGGAGTTTATCGGCTCGCATCCGGCCCTGACCATCCACATCCACAAGCGTCAAACGCTTTTTACCAAACCCGGCAAGACTCAAAGCTTTGAGAATGGAGGCGTGAACCTCCGCGCCAGCCACAACTTGAAGCGGCGGCGCGCCGAACATGCCATCGTCAGCGACGTTCCAGCCCGCTCGCGCAAGCAGCGCGTGGCGCGCGGCCACCAGTGCCGTAAAGTTCGCAGTCGTCGCGCAGGTTACGAGTCCGCCCTCACATTCCGCCGGGAGCCCCAGCACTTCACAAATCCAACGCAAGACAACTTCTTCCAGTTCCGCGGCGACCGGCGACATCACGCGCAGCCCCGCAATCTGGTCCCAAGCTCCTGTGAGCCAATTCGCGCCCAGGGCTGCGGGGAGAACTCCGCCGGTGACAAATCCGAAATACCGCCGCCCGGTCGTAGCTACGGTCGCAGGGGAGCCAAATTCGTCGAGCATCCTCAAAACATCGCGTGGATCGCAGGGCGCATCAGGAAATGCCTCGTGGAATTTCTCAAGGCCGAGCAAATCATTTTCTGCGGGGGCGACCCTGCGCTCGCCGATGCGCTCAACGTATTTCCTGGCGAGTTGCGCCGCGAAATGCAGAGTCTCAGAGGTCTCTGAATGCGTCACATGCCGCGTTTCTGTTGTCATTCGAATCCGCCTCTCGATGCCGCCGCGTGTCCCGCGTGCAGGGAGGCACGCGGAAACATGACGCGGCATCACTGCCGGTTCGAACAGGATAGGCAGATTGAAAAGGAGTGAAAGAGCCGAATTGTCCGCTACTTCTTGGTGACGGCTTCGTCGGAAGCGATTTTGCCGTCGCGAATAAAAATGATGCGGTGGGCGTGCTGCGCGATGTCGTGCTCGTGGGTGACAAGAATGATGGTGTTGCCCTGGCGGTAGAGGTTTTCGAAGAGGGCCATGATCTCTTCGCCGGTCTTCGAATCGAGGTTGCCGGTGGGCTCGTCCGCGAGGACGATGGACGGCGAATTGACGAGCGCCCGGGCGATAGCCACGCGCTGCCTTTGCCCGCCGGAGAGCTCATTGGGCTTGTGGGTCAGGCGGTCCATCAAGTCGACCTTTTCAAGGGCCTTCTTTGCTTTTACGATGCGTTCTTCCGCGGGCGTGCCGTTGTAAATCAGCGGTAGCTCGACGTTATGAAGCGCGGTGGCGCGAGGGAGCAGATTAAAAGTTTGAAAGACGAAACCAATCTCTTTGTTTCGGATGTAGGCGAGCTCGTCGTCGTCGAGTTCGCTCACCAGGCGTCCCGCGAGCCAGTATTTTCCGGAGCTGGGAGAATCGAGGCAGCCGATCAAGTTCATCAGCGTGGATTTCCCCGAGCCTGACGGGCCCATGATGGCAACGTACTCGCCCTTGTGAATTTCGACGTCGATGCCGCTGAGCGCGTGCACCTGTTCGGCGCCCATCTCATAGACCTTTGTCAGCTCTTGCGTTTTGATGACGACGCCGGAGCTGACCAGATCCTCGCGGTACGATTCCGCTGCTGTTGTCTCGACGGGCATTCGAATCTCTCCCTCGAAGCGCTTCCTTCGCTAGCTCTGCTGATCGTCGGGTTTCTTGGGCGCGGAATTGTCCACTTTCACGGGGGCCTCGGGTTTCAGCGTGCGCAGCGCCTTGTAACTTCCGACGACGATTTCATCGCCGAGCTGCAAACCCTTAGTGATTTCGATATCCGTGACGCCGCTGATGCCGGTTTCCACCGGCCGGAACACGGCCTTCTTGCCGTTAACCACGAAGACGCCCTGCACCTCATCCTTCTTGGGGTCGCCCGGAGCGGCGGGAGGAGGTGCGGCCAAAGTCACGCTAGAACCGCCGTGTTCTTTCGATTTCTTGGCGGCTTCCTCGAGGTCTTTGCGGGTGCGGACCGCCAGCGCTTGAATCGGAATGGCGATCACACCCTTCTTCTCGGCGGTCTTGATCTTTGCCGTGGTGGAGAGTCCCGGACGCAGGTTATCCGGAGGATTATCGAGGGTGACCACCACTTTGAAGTCTTTCGCCTCTTGCGTGCTGGTGGTGGATTGCGTGGTGGCCAAGCCGGAACTTCGCAAGGTAGCTTGCGAGCCGATTTCCGTCACTTTGCCCTTGAAGACTTTTCCGGGAACGGCGTCGATGGTCACGTCCGCGTCCTGACCCATCTTGACGTTGACGATATCCGTCTCATCGACCTTCACCTCCGCGGTAACCACGGACATATCGGAGAGCGTCATCAGGAAGCTGCCGTTGGAGTTTTGAATGCCGGGCACGACGTATTCGCCGAGGCGAACCGGCAAGTAGCTGACGATGCCGTTGATCGGCGAGATGTAGGCGGTCTTACTCAGGATGTCCTTAGAGCGCACCAGCATGGCCTGGCCCTGATTCACTTGCGAGCGCGTCTGAGCGAATTGCGCATTCAAGGATTGCACGCGGGCTTTTGAAGATTCCACCGAGGCGAAAGCGGCGTCATAGCCGGTTTTGCGCTGGTCAAAATCCTGTTTGGGAATCAGGCCGTCTTTAAAAAGTCCCTGTCCACGTTCCCAATCGAGCTTCGCTTTCTCGAGGTTCGCCTGCTGAGAAAGAAGATCCGCCTGCGCGGCTTTGTAACTCGCTTCGGCGGCCTGCACACCGGACTCCGCAGAAGTGATCGCCGCGGACTGCGCCTGAACGTCAGCGTTGGCCTGTACGTTCTCCTGGAGGAGGAGTTTGTCGCCCTTCTTAATATGGTCGCCTTCCTTCACCAGGATTCCCGTGATTCTGCCGAATCCCTGGGCCGTTACGTTCGTGTAGGTAGTCGGCTTGATCTCCCCTGAAGCGGTGACGAGCGAAACCAGGGCCTCCTGCTTAGCTACTTTGGCGGTTTGGACGGTGACCACGCCCTTGTTCGCCTGGTTGATGCTGTAGAGAACGATCCCGCCCAACACTCCCGCGGCGACCACTCCGATCACTACCTTTTTCCACGTCTTCATTGCCATTCCCCTTCACAGAACCGCTTTGCCGTTACCGAGAAAAACCTTCGCTCTGGAGCCGCCGAGCGTGGACACTATTGCGCTGTCAGGTAATTCGCCGTCTAAAATTACATACGCCCCTACGGGACGAAATGTTTCGTCTTGGGGAGTACTATAACCTTCGCGGTTTAGCCCTTGCACCGGGGGACTTCTGAGCGCCGCCGAGGCGGCCTTCCCAGCCCGCCTCTCGCAAGTTGGACCTGAGCATCCGCTGGCAGACATTCTAAATTCAAATGACCACAAATGGAAGATTTCCTGTGACCCCCGACCGGCGAGCAACGCCGCGAACCGACGTACCCCATTTGACGCAAGGAGCGTAGCTTTGGTCTCCCGAGGGAATGATTTTCGCCCTAATTTCGGAGAGAAGAGCGGTCTTTGGCAGGCAAGAGACGCGGAGGGGTGGGTCTCAGCGCCTGCCGCCGGAGCGGGCGATGACGTTAATGCTGGCGCTGTGGGGATCTTTTCGGCAATCATGCGCGTCCTGGAGGTGCCCGCCAACTTCGCCGGCTGGGCAGGGAGGAAAAGAGGAACACAGGCCCGCAGGCGCTAGCGGCGGCGCACCGCGATGAAAGCGAACATCCCGAGGCGCGGCATTTGCGATTCAAGGAATCGTTCGAATCCTGCCCACGCCGGATGTGTGAAGCCGGGCATCAGGCCGCGCATTGCTACCCCGCCCGACAGCAAGTAACGAAATGGAAGAAAAGAGCGAATCTGCTCGAGGGACAACTCCGGAAAAGCAGATTCGAATTTGCCGCGATCCCTGGCGAATACGATCCAGGGCAGCGCGACGTTGGCGCCGGAGACCGGACCCGTGGTGGAGAAGGACCAATCTGACGCTTCAGGGTGAAACGGCTCAGGATGCAAGCGCCGGTAGACAAATCGAGACCACGAAGTCACCCACGGTTCGACCATGAGGATTTTACCGCCCGGGCGGAGACACCGCGCCGCGCCGCCAAAGAAACGACGCACATCCGGGAGATGGTGGAGCACGTTGGTCATAACGATGGCCCGGAGCGATTGTCCGGCAAACGGCAATTGCTGCGCGTCAACGACGATTTGCACACCGGGACAGGGAAAGGCTTCGGAGGTGATCACGCCGGGAATGAAACGCGCGCAGTAGCCGCCACCGGAGCCCAGCTCTAAGATTCGCCCCTCTCCCCGCGGAAGATTTTCCGCCAGCAGGGTATACCACTCGTCGTAGATGGACTTGAGAAAAGGCTTGGAGCTGATGATTTTCTTGCGCAGCTCTGTCGTCGCGGGATCGTCCACCGGGAGCGAAGCTGTGAGCGGGTGGGCGAGCAGACGGCGGAGGAAAGCGGCGGACAAGAGAGGCTAGCCTCCCAGCCGGTACCACGCGTGCCAGCAGATGCGCAGCATGCGCAGGCCATTGGCAAAGACCCTGGTCATCTTGGTGACGCCGTGGATGCGTTCCTGGTAGTGGACGGGAACTTCGACAATCTCGAGGTGAAGCTTGCTGGCGCCGAAGAGCAACTCGTAGTCGCCCCACAAATCCCTGATGCCCCAGCTTCCCAGATGCGGCTCCATGCGCAGCCAATCGTCGCGCCAGAAGACTTTGGTGCCGCAGAGCGTGTCTTTGATGCGCTGGTCGAGCAAAAAAGAAAAGAGCTGGCCGAAGAACTTGTTGCCGAGCATGTTGGCAAATTTCATGGCGAGGTGCCGCATGGGATAGACGAGGCGGCTGCCGTTGACGAAGTCGCCGCGCGAAGAGACGAGCGCGCGGAGAAACATGGGCAATTCCTCCGGCATGACGGAGAGGTCGGCGTCAAGAATCATCAAGACGTCGCCGTGGGCGGCGCGAAAGCCGGTCCAAACATTTTCGGCTTTGCAGATGCCGGGCCCTTCGATCAATCGAATGTCTTTTTCCGGATAAAGAGATTGCATGCGGCGGACTTCGGCGGCGGTGCCGTCGGTGGATTTGTCATCACAGAAGAGAAGCTCCGTATGTTTGCCCATCGACGGTATGCGTTGCGCCGCGTGGCGCACGTTGCCGGCTTCATTGCGGCAAGGGATGACGACCGAAACGGAAACATCCCCTTCGCGCTTCGGCTCCGAGAGCGGCCGGGCCACCATAACCTGCATCAGGCAAAGGCGCCGCAAACCGGGCAGACGCGCGAGGAGGCCGTTCAGGAGGCCGGCAAGAAGCGGGATCCATTTGGGAAATAAGAGCAGGCGGTGTTTGCGGACGGGACGGAAACCTGCGAGCTTGAGAAAACCGCGGATGTCGTTTTCGCTGACCCAGTTGGGCTCGACGAAGCGTGAACGCAAGCCTATCTTGCTGGCGAATTCGAGAACGGGCTCCCAGAGGTGATTGTAGTTGATGACGATGAGCCGCGTTTCGGGAGTGCAGAGGTGCCGGATGCATTCGAGCGCGCGAAGAATATCGACGGTATCGAAAATATGGCTGAAAAGGATGTAGTCGAACGTTTCATTCAGGTCGAGGGCCTCAGGATCGCTCTTCACAAAGTGCAGGCCGGGATGCTGCCGGCGCGCGGATTCAACCATGGCGTCGCTGATTTCCACGCCGACGCCGTGAGAAGGCTTCACCGAGGCGAGCAGATGGCCGGTCTCGCAGCGGACTTCGAGCACACGCTTGCCCGGTTCGACGATGAATTGCAAGACGCGCTTGAGGCGGTCGTAGAAGTAGCGGTTGGAGCGGATCCACTCGTCGCGGCGCGGGGCAATGGCCTGCTGATGGCGGCGGCGCGCCTCGCGGACCTCGCTGAGAGCGCCGGGGCCCCAGACTTCCTGCGCGCGAACCTCTGGGCTGGTGGCGATCATCGCGACTCACCCGCTTTTGATTGAAGGGCTTCGAGGCGGGCCCGCGCGTCGGCCATTCCGGGGGCCAATTGCAAAGCGGCGGCGTAAGCGTTTGCGGCGCGAGCGAAGGCACCTTTGCCTTCGAACGCGCGCCCGAGCCAGAAGCAGGCCTGGGGTGAAGGAGCGATCGCGGCAGCGCGAGAGAAATCGGCGATGGCGGCATCGTAGTTCCAGGATTGCAGTTCGATGATGCCACGGCCAATGTAGCTGTTCTGCTCGTCGGGATTGAGAGCGATCGCCATGTTGAGTTCCGTCATGGCCGCGGCGTTGTTCTTCACGTCCATATAAAGGATCCCGAGATTGTTGTGCGCTTGCGCGGTTTCGAGAGGATCGGAAGACACGGCGATGGCACGATGATACTCCCGGGCGGCTTCTTCGGGACGATTCTGCCTCTGCAACAAGACGGCGAGATTATAATGCGCCTGAGCGAGTTCCGGGATCAGACGGGCAGCGGCTTCAAAATGCTGCGCCGCAAGTTGCGGCTTTTGCATTTCCTGGAGGGCGACGCCCAGATTGTTTTCTGCGATTCCGTTGTTCTTGGTTACCTCAAGCGTGTGGGTGAAGAGCGTGTAGCTGTCGTGCCAGTAGCCAATCTGCTTGTGAGTCAGGTAGACGTAGGGGGAAACCAATATAAAAAAGGACGCCGCCACGAACCCCTGATTTAGTTTCAGGCGCGTGGCCCAGTCTGCCAGAAGCCAAACTAGGGCGATGATGATTCCGAGCATCGGAATGTGCATGTAGCGGTCGGCCATGCCTTGCCGTCCGGACTGCACAAGACCGATCATCGGGAACATGGTACCCAGATACCAGAGCCAGCCGAACAGCAGATAATGTTTTGCGCGGAAACGCCAGACGATCGCGCTAATGCCAACCAGCACGACTGCCGCGGCGATTACTTTCCACCATGCTAATGAGTTTTCCGGATGTGGATAGAAGACCGCCAAACGGGAAGGCCAAATCGCTTTCCCGATGTACTTCGAATACGAGTAAATGACATTCCGCAAACGCCAACTCAACGGCATTGCTGCAGTTAACGCGCCTTCCTTCCGGTGCACGTAGAGTGTCATCCAGCCACCAGCCGCAGCCAGCAACAGGAGAGGGATCTTTTCGATCAAGAGGGTGCGAAACGCGGATAAGAACGGACGCACTTCGCCGGGCTCGCCAGGATTAGGGAGCCTGCGCAGCGGCCAGTAATCGAGCAGGAGCAAACCAAACGGCAGGGCAATTACCATGATCTTGGACATCAGCCCTAAGGCGAAAAATAACACTACGCACAAATAACGCACCAACCCAGGCTTGCGCGTGTACCAACCGTAGGCCCAAAGCGCGAGCAGCAAGAACATGACGCAAAGTACGGCCTTGCGCTCGGCGATCCATGCGACCGACTCGACGTTTAATGGGTGCAGCGCGAAAAGAGCGGCGACGGATGCGCTGCGGAAAGCGAGGCCCGTGATGCTCTGCAGGACTAAGAACAAGAGCACGACGTCGAGCGTGTGCAAAAAGATGTTGGTGAAGTGATGCCCGGCGGGGTTGGTTCCATACCACTGCACATCCAGCATGTGCGAAATCGACGTTAGCGGATGCCAGTTAGCTGAAGGATTGTCGTTCGTGCCAAAGGCCCACACAAGGTTCCGCCATGTGACTCCTTGCAGGACGTGCGCATTGCGAGTCACGTAATATGGATCGTCGAAATTGACAAAACCGTTGTGGAGCGATGGCGCGTAGAGAACGGCGGTTCCGACGGCAAGCAGGACTGCAAGAAGAAAGATAAGGATACGTTCAGATGGAAAGCCAGAGCCGAGCGAGGCGGGATACGCTGCGATCTTGGCAGCCGCGTGAGCGCCGCCGTCGTCGGCCTGAATCTCGTCGGCGGTGAAGACCACGGAGGCTCCTTGTGCGGATTGCCAAGAGGAGATAGCCGCGCCGGACACGGGCATGATGACCGCAAAATCTCTTCGCGGCAAACCGCGAGTCCTCGAGACGTCAAAAAGTATCATGGCTGCGCGGCGGTCCTGCTGCAAGCGGCGCCCTCGGATGTGTAACCTGTGTGATAATGCCGCTTTTCCCCGCTCGAACAAAGAATTCAGTAGCGGCGTCAACTCCGAAACCTCGAGAATGGCCCATGTGAAAATGAAAGGAGGCTCCAATCAGGAAGAAGCGGAGCGCGGTGGTCTGCGTCGCGCCGCTTCGGGTTCTGCGTGTTTTGCTGGCGGCGGAAAGATATGCTCCGGATAATGCTTAAATGCGTGCGCGACAGAAACTCGATGGCAATTTTTTGGGGCGCATACAAGCTCACGTCGTATCGATGCTTCCTGCTGGTATTCGCCGAAGCTTGTTCTTGAGATAAGCGCGGTGGAAACATTGAAACCACGACAACTAAATATGCTTCTAACCACAAAAACAAAAATCGCGCTTGCTGGACTGGCTTACCGCGCCATCGCCATGGGGCGCGCGGTTGCTGGAAGAGACGATTGCGTTACCGTTCAGCGCGGGGGGATCAACTGGTGTCTGGATCTCAGAGAAGGGATTGATTTCTCGATTTACTTGCTTGGCGCATTCGAACGGTCAACGGTCCTTACTCTTCGCAAGCTGGCGAGGACCGGAAGCGTTGTTTTTGATATCGGAGCGAACATCGGGGCTCATACTCTGGGAATGGCCCGGAACGTCGGGCCCACTGGCCGCGTTTTCGCGTTCGAACCGGCTGATTTTGCGTTCGCAAAGCTTAAGCGCAATCTAGCTCTCAACCCGGAACTCGAGTCGCGGACCCAAGCTCATCAAATCCTATTAGCTGCGGAACCTAGTGCTCCGCTCCCGGCGAAGGTCTACGCAAGCTGGCCTCTCGTGGGAGACGAACCGGTGCATCCCAAACTCCGCGGGCGCCTAACCGCGTCTTTAGAGGCTCGTGTCGACACCTTGGATGGTTTTGTCGAGCGCAAAGGCATCGATCGTCTCGATCTCATCAAGATCGACGTGGACGGTCATGAATACGCGGTCTTAAATGGTGGAGCCAGAACTCTGGCGAAGTTTCGGCCTGACTTGGTAATGGAGATGTCGCCTTACATCCAAACCGGGCAGGATTACGGATTTGGCGCACTTGTTGCACTTCTGCGAGATGCGGGGTACTCGATACAGGACATCAGCACCTGGAAGCCGCTCCCGCTGGACGTTGATGAACTGGAGGCGCTCATCCCGGACGGAGCTGGCATCAATGTCGTTGCGCGGCCAGGCAAGAAGTACGACGGCGGGCCGCATGCATAGTAGAAGTTCCATCGAGGTATTCACAGGCGCATACAACTTGGCTCGCAGGGCCAAGCTGCTTCAGATTGGTTGGTTCCGCAGAGCTTTCGTTGCTTCTTATTTTCTGTATAAGCGGTTGTACGAAGATCCCTTCTGGGAATTGGTCCGGAGCAGGCCTGAACTTTTTGAAAGTGGCGACGTTCTCGACATCGGCGCCAACATCGGCTATACGGCGTGTCTCTTCGCCCGCACCTTGAAAGCTGAATCGAGAGTGTACGCCTTCGAACCAGACCAATCCAGCTACGTCTTGCTAGAAGAAGTCATTCGGCGCAAAAACCTCTCGGGACCGATAGAAGCTTTGAACATGGCTGTGGGTAGTTCCGACGGCCACGTGGAGTTTTGGCACAACGAAGAGCACTCCGCGGATCATCGGGTTGCGACGGATCAGTTCAAGAGTCTCCGTCCGGATGCTAAGAAATTCTCAACGGTCCCAATGACCAGCGTAGACGCGTTCGTAAAATTTCGTAATCTCCTGAAGATCTCATTCATCAAGATCGATGTACAAGGCTATGAACTGGCCGTTTGCGAGGGAATGAAACAAACACTGGAGAGATTTCCCGAACTGTGTGTGTGCCTCGAATACTCGCCGGAAGCTTTGGTGGAGCTGGGTTTTGATCCCATAAAGCTGCTCGATTTCTTTCGTGCCAAGGGATATCAGCTTCATGTCCTGACGCGTGCGGCGATCCGACTGGCGAGCGATAATGCCTCGATACAGCCGTTGTTGGACGACGCAGGCTACGTGGACTTGCTTTGTTCGAAGCGAGTTCTCGCCTAGGGCGCCCGGCGGACGAGCCCGAATACACGCCACAGCGGGCTTTCGGCGCTCCCGCAGGCTTTATTTAGGTCCCGTCACTGCCGCCATATTCTCCGGCAGCGCGAAGGCGTAGAGAATGTCCTGCAGAGCGATGATGAGGTATTGCCGCCCGTCGAGTTTATAGGTCATCGGCGAGGCGACCATGCGTCCTCCAGCGTTCAAATGCCACAGGGTTTTGCCCGTGGCTGGATCGAGAGCCAGCAGATTGCCGGAGTTATCGGCGCTGAAGAGGAGATGCCCAGCCGTTGTAAGAATTCCGGCGATACTTTCGCCGTTACCGATCTCGTGGTTCCACACTACTTTCCCGGTGCGGTAGTCGAGCGCGCGGAGCGTCGAATTGGACCATAGGTTGCGGTCTCGGCCTCCCCAGCCTTCCGCCTTTCCCGTGGCCGTAAGGTAAAAGATGCTGAAGAGCCGCCGGGCATTGACGTAAAACAGGCCGGTCTGTGGATCAAAGCTCGGCGCCATCCAATTGCTGGCTCCGTCTGAACCAGGTTCGACGAGCGCGCCGTCCGGGCTCGGAGCGGCTTCCGGCTTGGCGATCGGGCGCCCGCGAGAGTCCACGCCGGAAGCCCACGTCTGATCGATGAACGGGGCGGTGACCAGATGCTGGCCATTTGTTCGATCGAGCACAAAGAAAAAGCCGTTGCGGCTGGCCTGGGCAAGAAGCTTGCGCCGCTTGCCTTTGAACTCACCGTCGAACAGAACCGGCGTCTCGACGGCGTCCCAGTCGTGCACGTCATGTGGCGAGGGCTGAAAATACCAAGCGAGTTTGCCAGTGTCTGGATTCAGGGCCACAATTGAGCAGGTGTAAAGATTGTCGCCGGCCCGCCCCTCACCCGCGAGCACGGGGTTGGGATTGCCCGTGCCCCAATAGAGCAGATTGAGCTCAGGGTCGTAGGTTCCGGTCATCCACGTCATTCCTCCGCCGTGGAGGATGGCGTCGCTGTCTTTGGGCCACGTCTCGGAGCCCGGTTGGCCAGGGTCGGGCTGGGTGTGCCAGCGCCATTGGATTATTCCTGTCTCCGGATCGAGCGACTCGAGGAAACCCCGAATGTCCGTGACGTCCCCGGAGACGCCCACGATCACGTGATCGCGTATAACAAGCGGCGCCATCGTCGAGAAGTAGCCGAGCTTCGGGTCGGCGAGCTCGACGATCCACCGAACGCTGCCGTCCTTGGCATCGAGACACACCAAGTGCGCGTCCGGCGTGGTGAAGTAGAGCCAATTCTTGTACATTCCCAGGCCGCGATGCCCGATATGGTCGCCCTCGGAAGGACGCTGGTAGTGCCAGATCTCGCGGCCAAAACGAGCATCGACGGCCCAGACGTTGTCCGGCACCGTGAAGTAGAGAACGCCGTTCACTTCCAGAGGGGTTGATTTGATTGCAGCAGCGTGCGTCTGAAAAACCCAGGCAAGCGTAAGCGAGCCGACGTTTCCGGCATTGATCTGGTCGAGGGTGCTGAAGCGCCCGCCCGAATAGTCTCCGTTATAGGTTGGCCAGGTATCGGTTGCAGGCCTGGGCAGAGCTGCCGGGTCAAGCCCTTGAGCTGCGACAAACGGTACACGCAGGCCCAGAGCGAAAAGCAGCATCAAGAGCACAGCCCTTACTCGGTTTACGCGTAAATGAAGGCCCGCATGGCGCTCAAGACGATTCGTGCAACGGCGCGCGACCTCAATCGTTCCACAGAGGTGAG
>WNFA01001785.1_pt1 | contig 18253 bp, 19 predicted proteins | sample 5400481 | NCBI WGS metagenome assembly WNFA01 (sample SAMN13153340, study PRJNA577476) | soil metagenome | isolation source: 120 cm saprolite under Douglas fir tree site 2 hole 1 replicate 2 | place: USA:California | collected 2015-04-18
CCAGCGGCGATCATGGCGCCCCGGGCGGGTTGATGAAATTTCTGGACGACGGCCATCCCGACGCGATCGTCCTCGACACTGCTCTCTAGCTCGATGCTCGAGGTAGAAGGAGTCGAGGGCGGTGCTCTTCATCTAGCCTCGCGCGGCTGGCCGCCAACCTGTTCCACCAGCCATCAGCCGGCGCTCGGAGCGCGGCCCATGATCCTCACCAGCAACCAGAGCTCCGCCGGCGCAACATTCGCGCCGTTTAACGTCGATGTGGGGGCGGCCTGAGTCGCGATGAGCGTCCTGGATCGCTGGGAGTTGCGACTGAAGTCGCTCCTGCGGCAGACACCCGGCGCGCTACACGGCGCGCTGCTACCCCTTGGTGCCGACTGCACAGTGGAATGGCAGAGCGATGAAAAACGTTCCTTCTGCCTCAGCCTGGGTTACAGCCGTGTGCCATTCGCCTAGCTCTGCCGGGTTGAGCGCAGCCTCGATGTCGGCGGCATGCGCGCGGGCGGCAGCCGCTTCTCCCAGAGGTCCGGCGGCTCGCTGCTCGCGCCCCGCTGGTAACGGGTGTCTCCTCGGCAACGGCATGGCTTCCTCCATTCCATGGCGTTTCGGCCCTAGGTACAGCCCGGACAACGGGCCCGTCAAGGAATTTCGGAAGGCGGCCTCCGATCAGGGCTGCGCCGGAGACCGCGCGATTCTGATCCGACTCCCGGGGTGATGGTGCTCTCGCGACAGGGACGTCGTCAACCGGCGGACTTCTTCGAGAAGACCGGTTGGCCGTCGACGAGGACGTCGAGCTGGCCGGGGCCGCCTCCGCGGCTCAGCCGCGAGACGCCGAGTGAGCATTCCAGTTCTTGTGGCCGACGGCCTCGCGGGGGATGTCCATTCAGAAGAAGCAGCGCTTGGTCTCGATCGTTGTTCCAGTACGACTCGATAACCCTGCCAGGGCGAAGCCCGAAGACCGCACGGGCGAGACCAAACGTGACTGCCCTGTCGCTGTTGTTGAAGGTGAGGATCAAAGTCGCGTGTCCAGAGAAGGGCAGGTGCGACTAATTTAGCGGGTGCCAGGCCCGCCGGGGGCAAGAGCACAGACGCCCGTAGCTTGGATAGCAGCAGGTCACCTCACCGCCGAGGACAGAATGTTGAGGCGGCAGTCCTCAAGTTGACAGCAATCGCGCCCTTGACGTCCGGTGCATGCTTCTGTTAATCAATGGCAGGTTAGCTCACCCGGGACGATGCTATGGACGTTGCCATGGAGGAATCGCAATGGAAAGACGGGTAGATCACGTTGTCACACGGCCGGGTAGACGGCACGGCGACCCTGACGTGCAGATTCCGGTGGCAGAGGATCTCACCACCGTCCCGGGTATTCCCCTGCGGGAGACCGACCTGAGCTTCTACAGCCGCACGTATCCCCAGGAGACCCAGAACATCGAAAAAGCCGCCGATCGGCAGTGGGTCTGGACCGTCTACAGCCCGGAGATGAGCGAATACCGCAAGGATCACAACGACATCAGCGAGCCACTCATCGACGCCGCGGCGGTCTCGGGGGACCTCGAGCCCACCGCCACCCCGACTGGCGAGGACGTGACCGAGGCTATTCGCCGCAAGGCGCGTGAGCTGGGCTTTGGCGAAGTTGGTTTCACCAAGTATGACCGGCGCTACACGTACACCAGCAAAAGGCACTGGACGAAATACGAGCACGCCATCTGCCTGGCACTGGAACAGAACTACGTGCAGACGCAGTCCCTGCCCGGCATGGACGCCGAGCGCGCCCACTTCGGGACCTACGAGATCGAAGGCGCCCTGTTACTCGACCTCGCCGACCATATGCGGGAACTCGGGTATCACGCCCAGGTGCATAGCCCCAATGACAACAGCGCCCCGTACATTCCCATGTTCGTGGCTGCTGGTCTTGGGCAATTGGGCGCCAACGGGCAGTTGCTCTCGCCGCATTTTGGCTCCAGAGCCAGATTGGCGATCATCACCACCGACGCGCCGGTGACCTACGACCAACCCGTCGACTACGGCATTCACCAGTTCTGCCAGGTCTGCCAGGTCTGTGTGAACCGCTGCCCGGGTCGTGCCCTCGTCAAGGAGAAGGTGTGGTGGCGTGGGGTCGAGAAGAACAAGCTCATCTACGAGCGCTGCCGCCCTGTCATGGCGCGCTACGATGGGTGCGCCGTCTGTATGAAGACCTGCCCGATCCAACGCTTTGGGATGCCGGCGGTCATGGAGCACTACGTAGCCACGGGCCAGGTGCTCGGCAAAGGCACACACCTCCTGGAAGGCTATACCTTCATGGAGAAAGGCTACTTCGGGCCTGGCGAACTGCCGCTGTTCGACCGGAACTTCTTCGAGATTCCGCACGGCCGCAACGAGGAATGGCTCTTCCAGCAGTTCAAGGAGAAACTGGTGAAGGAAGGCATCCCCTCCCAGGAAGAGCTGGTAGGCTTCGCTCGAGACGTGAAGAAGATCATCGACAAGGGGAACTCGACCCTCGGAGACGAGTAGGCTCCGGTCTCGGTCGCGCACGTAGTTGATGGCAGAAAAGGCGGGGTCAGCCAGCGGCAGGTTGGCCCCGCCGTGCGTTGTGCTCACGGAGCAGAGGTCAAGAGATGTTTGAGAAGGCCCATATCGACGCGCTGTTTGGTGAGCTGGAGCGGCAGTGGCGGGGGAGTCCTGAATTCGACGGGCTCGCTCGGGACGCACACCTGGGGATCGCCCTGTGCGACGCCGGACGCCCGTTGAAGGATCGGATCGATCCCAAAATCGTGGCGCTCATCGAGAAGCACAGGCCCAAGGCATAGCACCCCGGCTGTCTCGGTCTGCGCGCCCCCAACGCTGGCCAGCGTACGTTGTGTATCGCTCCTGGGAGGGGGATTCCTGTCATGGCAGCGAGTCAACAGATCGAAGCCCTCATTCGAGCGCTGGAGCAGAGCGTCGAGGCCGGATTGACCTACTTCCAGGGGCCAGGAGGCCAGGCCCGGATCAAGGTTGGAAAATGGGGACCGCGCGAGGTCCTATGCCACCTGGTGTGGTGGCATCAGGCGACAGTCGAAGGCATGGAGTCTGTCCTGTCCGGTGGCAAACCGTATCGCTTCTACGCCTCGGTCGATGAGATGAACGCCAGGGCCGTCGGTCGCCTGGCCGGCCGAGACACCGCCCAGCTCGCAGAGCTCCTGCGCCAGTTGCAGGCGCGGCTCGCAAAGGCGGCGCGTGCCCTCCCCGACCCGAACGCCACGGTCCTGGTCACTGGCGATGGGAGTGGGCGCTCCGTCCTGCAGCGCCTGGAGACGATCGCGCGTCATTGGAGCGAGCACGTCCATTCGCTCCAGGCGCCGAGCGCAGCCTGAGCGAAGGAGCGCGCAGGGGTAAGGGAGGTAGGGACATGGAAGAGAAAACGATCCTCACGGAGTTGGGAGTAGCCATCGACACGCTAAAGACACTCGCCCTGGTGACCCTGGACATAGAGGACACGCATCCCCTGGCATTGCCGGAGCCGCCAGCGCCGGACAATGTCGCCGCCTATGAACGGCACATGAACGCCATCTGCCAGCAGGTGGCCCCGCGGCTCTGGCCTTTGCCGGCCGCCTCGCTGCGCGACTACCGGGCGGGTTTTCCCGACCGGGCAGGGAGCTACCTGCTGGAGCTGGTGAACCAGCTGCTGCGGGAGCCCGAGTATGCCACCGCCTTTTCCCCCGCCGCCCAGAAGCGCCTGCAGGGCTGTGTCATGGACTTACGAGAGCTCTGAGGCTGTTGGGCGCGGCACGTCATCGTCGTCGCCCAGTGGTTCCTTTGCCCAGCACTCGATCGCAATGCCCTATGTGATTACCGACCCGTGTATTGACGTACGGGATCAGGCGTGCGTCACCGTCTGTCCTGTGGCGTGCATTCATTTCGACGCAGGGAAGGACCGGAAACTCTACATCGACCCGAATGAATGCATCGACTGTGGCGCTTGTGAGCCGATGTGTCCGGTTCGGGCTATTTATAGCGAATTCGATCTGCCCTACAAGTGGGAGAGGTTTACCAGAATCGATGCGCTCTGGTATCGCGATAAAGATGCGGCACGCGCCATGGTGGATGCTACTCCAAAAGGCAGCTAGTCCGTGCAAGAGAAGGAAGGTTGCAGCATGGCTACTCTAGACGAGCGGTTCCAGAAGGGCTTGGAGATGCGGGGGCGCCTGGCTGGGGGCCAGGGGAGGATATACAAGGGGGCCGTTCCCGCCGCCTATGATCTGGCTCCGGATATGTACAGGATCAGCACGGAAAGTCTGTACGGTTCCATCTGGAGTCGTCCGGGCCTGGAGCTCAGGTATCGTGCCATAGCGACCCTGACGGTCGCCGCCATCCAGCTCACCACGCAGGTCCGATCACATATACGCAATGCTCTGAATGTGGGTATCACGCCGGAGGAGATCATCGAGATACTCATGATGGTCGCCTTCTACGGTGGCATACCGGCTGCCTATAATGCCCTGGCTGTGACCAAGGAGGTCGTTGAAGAGCGGGGTATGCACGTTACCTTGCCGGAAACCTTCGATCCCTCGCTAGAGCCCAAGACCCTGTACGAACGGGGAGTCGCGAAACATAAGGAGCTGATCTCCGACGTCTTCGGCTACCATCCGACGGAGCCAACGCCGGTGGAACGCGCGCTGGACGTTCTGATGCACGAGTACCTCTGGGGGGCCGTCTGGACACGGCCCGGGCTGGATATGAAGAGCCGGATCGTTTGCGCCCTAGCGGCCCTGGTAGTAAGGGGACAGTACGACGTGTCCGTCCGTCGGATGATCGAAGGGGCACTGCGTTTCGGCCTCACCAGAACGGAAATCATGGAAATTGGCATGCAGCTGGCTTTCTACGTGGGAGTGCTGCCGGCGAGGGCCTTCATGCACATCGCCAATACGGTCTTCAGGTCGCCTGAATTTTCTCAAGCAGAACCCCGTGGGCTGTAAGGAAGCCGCGCGCGGGATCCCGCCGCCGGACGCCGCCGACCTCAAGCGATAGACGCCTGTCGTAGCTGCTGGAGGGCCTCGGTCAGCTGAAGGCGCTAGGCTCGACGGAGGTTCTTGAGGCGGAACACGCCATCCAGGAAGCGGTGAACGGCAGCCGGCCCGATCCGTTCGGCGAGGGATGTCGAGCCCTCGACGTCGACAAAGAGAAAGAATCTCTCTTCAGCCCGAGGGCGGTGATAGCGACCGAGCACGATGTGGCGCAGGGTGCGTGAGCCCACGATCTGCTGGAGTTCGAACACAAAGAGAAAGGCAAAGGTCGCCACGACGGAGAACGCCAGCGCGAGCCGCACGAGCGGATTTTGCAGAGGGGCGGCACTCGGCATCAGGCCGAGCACCCGAAGATCTCCATCGCTGCGATCGGGGCTGCGATCACGGCGCCGTCGATCGACCCTACCAGGCTTCGGAGGAAGATGGGTATGTTGAAGACGAGGCCAGTGAGACCGCCATAGGCGATACCGAGCAGAGTCCCGATGAGGACGACCCGCACGAAGAGCCGCACGCGGCGCTTCGTCGCCAGACGCATCCTGCCAAGTCTACCGTACAGGCCTGCGCGTTATAGGAAGAAGTAGGCCACTTTTGGGAGAAGCTCACCGCAGGCGGCCAGGAAGTGCAATGCGGCTGGCTCGAAGACAGATTCGGTGTCTCGTGGCAAATCGTGCCCACTGTCTTGGGCATGATGTTGCAGGACAAGAACCCCGAAAAATCGAGACGGGTCATGGCGGCGATGCTGAAGATGAAAAAAATCAACGTTGAAGCATTAAAGAAAGCGTACGAGGGACGGTCCGACTCGGCATCGTAGATGCTGTCGCACCATGTCTCGACGGGTAGCCGACGATCGGAGTTCAAGCTGACCAGCACCGAACTGGCCTCCGCTGCGTAGTAGGTTCCGCATGGTAACAGAGTATATAAGTGGTAGCAGGGTATATAGAAAGAAGAGACATGAAGGTTTGGGCTACCGTCCTCTGCATCCTGAGCGTCATGGTCACTCCTACCTTTGGAGAGCCGCTCGACACCGTCTTCCTCGAAGAGCTGACGTGGCCGGAGCTGCGGACGCTCGTCCAAACGGGGAAGACAACGATGATCTTCCCGATCGGCGGCACCGAGCAGAACGGTCCGCACATGGCGCTGGGCAAGCACAACGCACGCGTCAGGATGCTTTCTGAGCGGATCGCGCGCACGCTCGGCAACGCGTTGGTTGCACCTGTCATCGCGTACGTGCCCGAGGGCACACTAAGCCCGCCGACGGGTCACATGCGGTTTCCGGGAACGATCACGGTGCCCGAGGACGTGTTCCGGCGCTTGCTCGAGTCGGCGGCCCGCAGCGCCCGACTCCATGGCTTCCGCGACGTCGTCTTCCTCGGCGATCACGGCTCGACCCAGGTGGGCGAGAAAATGGTGGCGGCGCGGTTGAATCGCGAGTGGGCAGCCACGCCGGTCCGGGCACACGCTATCGAGGAGTACTACCACGCGGCCACGGCGGGATTTCGCGCTCTTCTGAGCGCCCGCGGCTACCGGCCCGAGGAGCTCGGCGACCACGCCGCGCTGCCCGATACCGCGCTCACGCTTGCCCTCGATCCGAGCCTCGTGCGGACCGGCCTGCTACGCGACGACCGGGCACCGGGCGCCGGCTCGGGGGCCGACGGCGATCCGCGGCGCGCGAGCGCGGAGCTCGGCCGGCTGGGCGTCGATCTCATCGTCGCTCGCACGGTGGCAGCGATCAAAGCATCAACCACGAACCTTCGGTAGAGGACTCATGCAATCGACGACTCGGCCCCGTCTCCTGGTGGCATGCCTCGTGATTGCTGTTGCCTTCTGCGCTGGGCGCGCGGATTCGCAGGGGACGACCGGCATCCAGACCGTGCCGGGGATGCCGCCGGTGGTTGACCCCAAGAACCTCTATAGCGAGACTCGATCGAACAGCTTGAGTCCGGCGGTCGCCAATGCCCCGCCGCGTGTCTACGTGCCCCATCTGCAATCGAACGACGTCTACGTCATCGATCCGGCAACGCTCAAGGTCATCGATCGCTTCAAGGTGGGCAGGAACCCGCAACACGTGGTCCCGTCGTGGGACCTCACGACGCTGTGGGTGACGAACAACGCCGAGGGCCGTACCGATGGCACGCTGACGCCGATCGATCCCGTGACCGGCACGCCCGGCAAGGAGCTCGCCGTCGACGATCCCTACAACATGTACTTCACACCCGATGGCAAATCCGCCGTCGTCGTGGCCGAGGCGATGAAGCGCCTCGACTTCCGCGACCCGAAGACGATGGCGCTGCAGGCCTCGGTGTCGGCACCTAAGTGCGGCGGCATCAACCACGGCGACTACTCGATCGACGGCCGGTACCTGATCATGACGTGCGAATACGCGGGCCGGCTCGTGAAGATCGATTGGGTGCGCCGGAATGTCCTCGGCTACCTGATGCTGCCCGATCGCGGCATCCCTCAGGACGTCCGCGTCAGCCCGGACGGCAAGCTCTTCTACGTGGCGGACCTGCGCGCAGGGGGTGTGCACCTGATCGACGGTGACGCGTTCAAGCGTGTCGGCTTCATCAAGACCGGTGTGGGGACCCACGGGCTCTACCCGAGCCGCGACGGCACGAAACTCTATGTGACCAACCGGGGGTTCTCGAAGATCGGCGGCAGGCGGGGCGTTGGTAAAGGCAGCGTATCGGTGATCGACTTCGCCACGCAGAAGGTCGTCGCCATGTGGGCGATTCCGGGCGCCGGGAGCCCCGACATGGGTAACGTGAGCATCGACGGCAAACAGCTCTGGCTCTCGGGCCGCTACGACGATGTCGTTTACGTCATCGATACCGTAAGCGGGGAGGTCAAAAGCATTCCCGTTGGCCGGGAGCCGCATGGTCTCACCGTGTGGCCGCAGCCGGGACGCTACTCGCTGGGGCATACGGGCAACATGCGGTAGGTCCAGTGTCGGATCGCCCTCAGCTCGGCCGCCCGTCACTCTTCAGGGCGACGCGGCGGGTAGCGGTGGCAGCTGGATCGATGCCGCCGTTGACCAGCACGCAACCGTAGTCGCGCTCGGTGCCCTCCGCGGTGACGTAGCCGAGATGGAGATCGCGCCGCACCTCATCCACCGGACGATCGAGCGGATCGCCGTAGCCGGCGCCGCCGGCCAGCCGAATCTCGAGGATCTGGTCAGGCGCCGAGAGCGTCACGAGCGCGCCGATGCCATAGTCGTGAACGACCCTGCCCGCCGGGTCGAGCATCACACCGCGCACGGCGCCACCCGGGCGACCACCGAAGAGGCCCGGCGTCCGCGTCATGACCCCGTCGGGGTGCAGGCTAGCCAGCGTCGGACGGCCGTCGTCGAGGAGCTTGCGGACGCGGACCACCTGACCAAGACCGCCCCGGTGACGGCCGGCGCCGCCCGTGTCGGCGACGAGCCCCTTTTCGAGGACGAGCACCGGCGTGCGCGTCTCGAAGAGCTCGACCGAGGTGTTGGCGGCGCTGGTCGGCCAGAGCAGCGCCGACTTCCCATCGCCCCGCGCTGACGCCCCCTGCCCGCCCCCCTGGAAGAGGTGGTCGTTGTAGACACGGCCGTCTGGGCCAACGCCGTACGCCAGCAGCGAGGCCGGGAGGCCCGTGAACGCTTGGACCTGCTGCGGCACCGCGCGCGCGAGCGCCATGAAGAGATTGGGGGCGATGTACCAGCCGGTGCGGGTGCGCGTGTTGACGGCCATCGGTTTGGTGCAGTTCAGGATGCTGCCCTCGGGCGCGGTGACGGTGAACGGGCGGTAGGAGCCAGCGTTGGCGGGCACCGCCGGCGAGAGGATGCACTTGAGCGGGTACGTGGTGTGGGCGGCGGCGTAGCCGAACGTGCAGTTGGACCCGCCCCGCGGGGCCTGCGGCGGCGCGCCCTCGAAGTCGACGGCGATCGCGTCGCCCTTCACGACGACCTTGACGGGAATGCGCTCGGGCGTGCCCATGCCGTCACTCCAGATCTCGCTCGTGTACACGCCGTCGGGCACGCTGCGGATCGCCTCGCGCATGGCGGCCTCGGCGCGGTTCTGGATCACCGTGGCCAGGGCCTCGAGATCCTCGAGCCCGTACTCGGCCATGAAGTCGAGCAGCCGCCGGGCGCCGGACGCGTTGGCCGACACCATGGCGTGGATGTCGCCGACCACTTGCTCACTCTTGCGGACGTTCTCGGCGAGCAGGGTCACGAGGTCCTCGTTCAACACGCCGGCTCGGTAGAGCTTCATGGGCGGGATCTGAAAGCCCTCCTCGTAGATCTCGCGGGCGTTCAGGCTGTCCTTGGTGCCGCCGATGTCGGCGACGTGGCCGATGGTGCCGATGATGGCCACCACCTTCCCGTCGCGGAAGACGGGCGTGACGATGGCCACATCGAAGAGGTGGCCAGCGCAGATCCACGGATCGTTGGTGGTCAGGATGTCACCGGGCTGGAGCGTCTCCACCGGGAACCGGGCCAGGATCGCCTTGACCGCGAGCGGCAGCGTCAGGTTGAAGACCGGCATCGCGCGAGGCGAGTGAGCGAGCGAGTTGCCGCGCGCGTCGAGGATCTCGCAGGCGAAGTCCTGGGCCTCGCCGATGATCAACGAGAACGCCGTCCGCCAGACGGTGAGCCAGCACTCCTCGGCGAGGTTGACGAGTCGGCTCCACATGATCTCGAGCCCGATCGGGTCACGTTCGATCCGGGCCATCGCCTGCGCGAGCGGCAGGGCGGCCGTGTGGAGCAGCTCCTGCGAGGTGTTCCGACCGATGGTGAGCCGCAGGTTGAGGCCAGCGTCGACGGCGAGTCGGTCTCCCGGCGGCACCACCGTCGTCGACTCGCGCTCTTCCACGATCACGGGCCCCTCGAGCGCGTCGCCCGGCCTCAGTGCGTAGCGATCGTAAACCGGCGTCTCCGCCCAGCCTCCTGACTCGGCGAACCAGGCGCGCCGCCTGGCTTTGATAAGGGCGCGCGGGGTCGAATCGAGGCGTGGCTCCGTGACGCTATCTGGATTGGCGACGTGGATGTCCGCGGCGCGAATGTTCGGAGCAGGGCCCGCGCAGAGCACGCGCCAGTTGATCGCCTGGATCACGGTGCCGGTGTAGAGGTGGGTGTAGAGTCTCGTGTACTCGGTCGCGAACGCGGCCTTGACGGCGTCCAGGTTCTCGCGCGTGAGCAGCTCGGCCGGGAGCGTCACCGTGATGTCGTGCACCTGGCCGAGCAGACGCATCTCGGCCCGCCGCGTGACCGTCACAGCGCCGGGCGCCACGTCGGCCTCGGTCAGCAGGGCGCGTCCTTTCGCCTCCAGGTCACCGAGCAGCGCGTTGACCGCGTCGAGATCCAGCTCGTCGAGCACGCCGGGCAGCGAGGTGACGAACTCGAAGCTGATGGGCGCCACGAGGAACCCGAGCGCCGCGGCCGCACCCGACGCGGGCGGAATCACGACCTCGCGCACGCCGAGGATGCGCGCGACCCGAGCGGCGTGCGCAGGTCCGGCTCCCCCGAACCCGACCATCGCGTAGCGCCGAGGATCGCGTCCCTTCTCGACGATGTGGACGCGGGCCGCCGCGGCCATGCTCTCGCAGACGATCGTGTAGACGCCCCACGCCGCCTCCAGGGTGGACAGCCGGAGCGGCTCGGCCACACGCGCCATCGCTGCCTCCGCCGCCGCCCGGTCGAGATGCATGCGTCCGCCGAGGAAGAAGTCGGCATCGAGGTAGCCGAGCAGCAGGTTGGCGTCGGTGACCGTCGGCTCCTTGCCACCGAGACCGTAGCAGGCCGGCCCTGGATCGGCCCCGGCGCTTCGCGGACCCACCTTGAGCAGGCCGAGCTGGTCCACCCGAGCGATGCTGCCGCCGCCGGCTCCGATCTCGATCATGTCGATCACGGGCGCCTTGATCGGCAGCCCGCTGCCCTTCTTGAAGCGGTGGACGCGCGCGGCCTCCATCATTGGCGCCACGTCGGGCTTGCCGGCCTGGATGAGGCATGCCTTGGCGGTGGTGCCGCCCATGTCGAACGAGATCACGTCGCGATGTCCTGCCTGATCGCCGAAAAACGCCGTAGCCAGGCCGCCCCCGGCCGGGCCCGACTCCAGCAATCGCACGGGGAACTCGCGCGCCATGCGGGGCGAGGCCGTGCCCCCAGAGGATTGCATCAGGGCGAAGCGGCCGCCAAAGCCGCGCTCGGCGAGCGCGTCTTCCAGGCGGGCGATGTAGCGGTCCATCAGGGGTTGGACGTACGCGTTCGCGGTCGTCGTGGTGCCGCGCTCGTACTCGCGCAGCTCGGGCACGACCTCGCACGAGAGCGACACCGCGACCTCCGGGAACTCGCGCCTCAAGAGATCCTTCACGGCTCGCTCGTGGGCCGGGTTCTTGTACGAATGGAGGAAGCAGACGGCCAGGGCCTCCACCCCTCGCGTGACCAGGTCGGCGACCTCGCGGCGCACCTGGTCGAGGTCGATCGACGTGATGATCACGCCGTCCCGGGTCATCCGCTCGTCGATCTCGCGCCGCAGATCCCGGGGCGCCAAGGGCTCAGGGAACTGCAGAAAGAGGTCGTAGATGTCGTAGCGCTGCTCGATGCCCATCTCGAGCGCGTCGCGGAAACCCCGCGTCGTGAGGAGCGCCAGCGTTGCACCCGCGCGCTCGATGATGGCGTTGGTGACCAGTGTCGTCCCGTGGATGAGCTGACCGATCTGGGGGAACGTGAGCCCGGCGGCTCGGAGCAGCTCGTCCAGCCCCTCGAGCGCACCCGCTGACGGATCCTTCGGCGTGGTCAGGCACTTGTGGATGCGGATCCGCCCGCTCACCGCGTCCAGCAGCACGAAGTCGGTGAAGGTGCCCCCGATGTCAAAGCCGATCCGATACCGATCGTCGCGTCGCGCCGAGGTCATTGGCGGCCTCCCACGTAGAGAGACTCGAGCCCCACCAGCCGCTCGGTCATGATGACCACGCCGAGCGTGATCAGGATGTTCACGGTGCCGACGGCCGCGGCCGTCGGGTCGAAGGAAAAGCGCAGGTAGTCGAAGACCTGGATGGGCAGGGTGGTGGTTCCGACACCGCTCAGCAGGAGCGAGATCGGGAACTGATCGAACGAGGCGATGAACGAGAAGACGGCGCCCGCGATGACACCACCCTTGATGATCGGAAGCGTGATCCGCCGAAACGCCGTGACGCTCCCCGCCCCGAGGCTGCGCGCCGCCTCCTCCAGCGAGCGGTCGAAGTTGTAGAGCACGGCCGCCACCGTCAGGAAGACGTACGGCATGCACACGACCACATGGCCGATGAGGAGGCCGAGGTAGCTCGTCCCCCCGAGCCCGATGGCGTAGTAGAAGATCAGGAGCGCCAGCGACGTCATGATCCCCGGGAGCTGGAGCGGCGCCACCAGTAGCATCCGCAGCGCGTTGTTCCGCCGGGCGTGGCGGACCACGTAGAGCGCCGCCGCCGTTCCGATGACGGTCGTGATGACGGTGGTGAGCGCGGCCAGGCGGAGGCTGAAGAAGAACGAGCGGACGAACGGTCCGCTGTTCATGAACTTGACGTACCACTGCAGCGACAAGCCCTCGGGCGGGAAGACCAGGAAGCGCCCCGCGTTGAGACTGGCGACAACGACGATCACGATCGGCGCGATGAGGAAGACGTAAAGCAGGGCGATCAGCGCGAGAAACGCGGCGCGCGCGAGCCGCCGGTGCCTCATCGGGCGCGTCCCGTCCCGAGGGGGAACCTGTTCGCCGCGCCGGCCGGCAGGTTCCGCCGTCCACCGCGGTTCACGGCGAGAGCCCCCGCATGGCTCGGTTCATCAGCTTGAAGTACAGCCCGATGCACGCGAGCGAGGCGGCGAACAGGATCACCGCCTGGGCGGCCGCTCCAGGCCAGTTGTGCACGTCGACGGCGGTCTGCACGACGAGCAGTGGCGTGGTGATCACCTGGAAGCCGCCGAGCAGCACCGGGATCACGTAGGAGCTGACGGCGAGCACGAAGACGAGCAGACAGCCGGCGAACACGCCCGGGAGCGAGAGCGGGAACACGATGCGCCAGAACGCCTGGATGAACGACGCGCCCAGGCTGCGGGAGGCGAGCTCGAGATCGGGCGGGATGTTCTGCAGCGCCCCGGAGAGCGAGAGCACCATGAACGGCAGATAAATGTGGACGGTGCCGACAAGTACCCCGAACTCGTTGTACATGAGCTTGAGGCCGTGCGGGGCGAGGCCCCAGTGCTTGACGAGGGAGTTGATCAGCCCGTTGTCGGCCAGCAGCACCATCCAGCCGAAGCTCCGGATGACGACGCCGACGAGCAACGGCGACAGCAGCAGCACCAGCAACATACCCTTCACCTTGCTGCCGGCGCGGGCCAGGTTGTACGCGAGCGGGTAGCCAAGGACCAGCGTGAAGAGCGTGGTGAGGAAGCCGAGCTTGAGCGTCCGCCAGAGGATCCACCACTGGAAAGAGTCACCGAGGGCGCTCGTATAGTTGCCGAGCGTGGGGATGGCATCGTACGGTTCTGCCTTCCCCGGCATAAAGAAGCTCATCACGAGCAGGTTGGCGTAGGGGAGCACGAAGAAGACCACGACGAGCGCCAGCGCCGGCACGACCAGGAACCAGGGACGCCGGGAGCCTCGCGCGCGCATCAGCACACCCGCTCCTCGCGCGCCGGCACCGACCACGTCGAGCGGGGCTGAAAGGCCGCATCGACGGGGTCGCCGACGGCGAACGGCGCGTGCGGGTCACCTTGCACTCGCAGCACGACTCCGGACGCCACCTCCACACGGTAATCGACGAGGTTGCCGAGAAACGCGCGGGCCCGCACGACACCCCGGAGCCGGTTCACCGTCGGGTCGGCACCCCGCGGTCCTGGCACCTCGTCGCCCGCGCCGCTCGCACCGCCCCCAGGGCGTCCGCTGAGCTGGATCGCCTCTGGGCGCACGGCGATCAGACGCTCGGGCTTGGCGTCCGTGCCTGGCGCCAGGCCGCCGCAGCGCAGCGTGCCCAGTGCGGTGTCTACGACGAGCAGCTGGTCCTCCTGGCCGACGACCTTCCCCTCGATGAAATTGGTGAGCCCGACGAACTCCGCGACCATCCATGTGTGCGGACGGTGGTAGATCTCCTGCGGCGCCGCGAGCTGGTGGATCCGGCCGTTGAACATCACCGCGATACGGTCGGCGATCACCATCGCCTCCGCCTGGTCGTGGGTGACGTAGATGGTGGTGATCCCAACCTCCTGCTGCAGCGAGCGCACGTAGAAGCGCATTTCCTCCCGGAGCTTGGCGTCGAGGTTGGCGAGCGGCTCGTCGAGCAGCAAGACGTCGGGGACGACGACGAGCGCCCGCGCAAGCGCAGCGCGTTGCTGCTGGCCGCCCGAGAGCTGGCGCGGGTAGCGGCCTTCGAGGCCCGTGAGCTGGACTTTGGCGAGCGTGGTCGCCACCCGCGTCCGGATGGCCAGCGTCGGCTCCTTGCGCATCTCGAGGCCGAAGGCCACGTTCTGCGCCACCGTCATGTGGGGGAACAGCGCGTAGTTCTGGAAAACCATCCCGATATTGCGTCGCTCCGGCGGAAGGTTGGTCACGCGGTGATCGCCGAAGTCGATGTCACCGGAGTCCGGGAGCTCGAAGCCGGCGATGGCGCGCAGGGTCGTCGTCTTGCCGCACCCCGAAGGGCCGAGGAGCGCCATCAACTCGCCGTCTTGGACGTCGAGGTGGAGGTCGTCGACGGCGACGACGCTACCGAAATGCTTCGTCAAGCCCCTCAGCGTGATCGCCGACATCGGCGCCGGCCGCCGGTCAGGTTGACATCTCGCGGTTCCAGCGGTCGATCAGCTTCGGCTTCTGGTCGTTGATCCAGAGCCAGTCCCACTGGAGGATCTTCGGGATGTCGGCCTGGGTGACCGGCATGATCGGTTTGAGCTCGTCGGGCATCTTCACTTGCGTGTTGGCGGGCAGCCAATAGAACTGGCGCAGCCACATTTCCTGCGTCTCTCGCTTGAGCATCCAGTTCACGTAGGCAAAGGCGGCGGGCTTGTTCTTCGAGCCCCCGGTGACCGACACGTCCTGCTCGAACATGATCATGCCCTCGGCCGGCGCCACCCAGCCGATGGGTGCCCCGGACTTCTGGAGGCGGACGGCCGCCGGCATGTCGAGGATGCCGATCAGCACCTCGCCCTGGACGAGCAGCTTCTCCATGTCACCCGAGAAGTCCGTCTGCTTGAAGGGCTTCAGCTCGGCGATCTTCTTGTAGGCAGTGTCGATGTCCTTGTCGCCGCCGGTCCAGATCTTGGACGTCAGGCAGATGGTCATCTGCCCCGCCGAGTTGACGATGTTGTAGATGCCGATCTTGCCCTTGTACTCGGGCACGGTCCACAAGTCCTTCCACGCCTTGGGCACCGTTTTGATTTTATCGATGCGATAGGCGAGGCCGATGGGGCCGGCCAGCGCCAGTACTCCCATGTCGTCCTTGATCCTGAGGTTCGGCGCCACGCTCTTCAGGTTCGGCACGAGTTCAGGCGGTAACTTCGTGTAGCGCCCCTCGGCGCGGAGCGGCGCCGCCCAGACCTCGTTGGTGATGACGATGTCATAGGGCGGATTGTCCTTGCCAGCGGCCTTCAGCTTCGCCACCCAGTCCTTGGACAAGCCGATGGCGAGCTCGACCTTGGTGCCAGGGTGCTCCTTCTCGAAGGCGGGCACGACCGCGCTGCGCATGAATTCCTCCCACGGCCCGCCGTAGCTGGTGATGGTGATGGTGCCCCCGGCCTGGGCCCCGGCCTCCCGGCCCGGGACACCGACGGAGGCGATCGCGCCCGCGGTCAGCGCGGTCCGGAGAAAGCTTCGGCGGTCGAACCGCACGCGCCGCTCGAGACGAGGTTGGTTGACCATGGTCGTCGCGCCCCCATTCGTGAGAACCCTTGACTCTTCGATCAGACGAAAGTGCCGTATCTTGTCCCGGCGATCGTGGTCCGTCAAGCGACGCCGATCAGCGTTCAGGCTCCCCGCCGATCGTGCACGAGGAGTTGTCCGGCACCTCGGCGTCGACATCCGCGCCGACAAGAGCGGCGAGGGGGTGGTGCGTACCGCAAGGGGATCGACTAGACAGCGGCCCTCTCAAGGCTGAAACACGGGTTCGAATCCCGTTGGGGCCACCAGTTCGATTTCGTTAACTTTTTTCGCTCCATGTTTTAGGAACATTCGAATGTTCCTCGAACATGGAACGAGTCCACGTCCTCACTCGGTCAGAATCCTGATCGCTTTCTCCTCGTAGAACGACACCGCACGCTTGAGCTGAGGCGGCCTGATGCTGGCGTAGACCTGGGTGGTGTCGATGCGCGAATGCCCCAAGAGCGCGCGGACCTGCTCGAGGTCGTGATGCTGTTCGAGAACTTCCATCGCAACACCGTGTCGCAGATCAGGAGGCTTTAGCTCGGGGTAGCCGATCATCCGGCCGTAGACCTTGCAGAGCCGCCAGATGTTCTTGCCCGTCATCGGCGCGCGCGTCTTGCCGATCGCGCGACGGCCCCACGTAGACCAGAAGAGCGGCGTCTCGGGCCCGACCTTCTCGACCTGCTTCACGAGAACCATCTCAACGTACGCTTGCAGGAACTTCACGACCACGGAGGGCAGAGGGATGTCGCGCGTCTTGCCGCCCTTGACGCGGACGCCCCGGAGACCCCACGTCCCATCGAGGTGCTGGACACGTAGCGTAGCAACAGATTCGCGCCGCATGCCCGTGTAGCGCATGATCAGGAAGATCGCCACGTCCACGCGGCCGGCGGCGTGCCTTCGCGGCCTCGACCAACGCGTCCATGATCTCGGAGCCGGGCACCTGCTTGGGCGGCTCTCGATGGTGTGGAGGCCGCTCGAGCTTGGCGACCGGGTTCGCGACCAACAGGTCCCGCTTCACCAGCCACCCACAGAAGCTCGACAGGACCGATTAGCGAACCCGGATGGTGCTCAACGCTAGGTCCACCCCGGCCATGTCGTCCATCCAGGCCTGGATCATCGGGGTCGTGAGGTCCGTCACCCGCGCCAGGCGGCCATGGCGATTACGAATGAAGATCAAGAATTGCTCCAAGATCCATCGGTAGGTCTTTACGCCTCCTTCCGTCTTGCCGCGCTGCTTACGCTGAAAATTACAGAACTGCTCGACCAGGTTGGTTAGCTGCTGGGTCATGGTCTCGGTCCTCCGGCCCGAGCCGCGACCACGTTTTCGCTGATGGGCAGTATCGGGAGGGACGACCCAGCCGTCAAGGTCGAATGAGCGGTTCGCAGGGACTCCTCGGTCCTGGCGCACGACGAGAGGATGCTCGCCATCGTGGCTCTGCGGGCCGCGACCGTCGAGGTCAACGCGCATCCGGATCACCGGATGGGCCATTGGCCGATTGAGCCTGTCGTGCACGGACGGTCTTGAGGCCGAAGAAGAAGTGAGTATCGTGACGTTCGGGCGCTTCTAACTTCTAATTGCGCGCCTGATCGATTGAGGCGGCTGTCCGTAGATGCGGATGAATGCCCGCCTCATGTTTTCGGCGTCACCGAAGCCGACCGCGTCCGCGATGCGTTCGACAGGTTCGGCAGTCGTCGCCTCGGGCCAGATCGGCGCGGAGCCGTTCCACCACACGCGCGGGTGTGGTGCCAGTCTGTGCCCGGAATGCGCGGCTGAACTGGCGCAGGCTCATGCCAACCGCCTCCGCCAAACGCTCGACGGTGAGCGCCTCGGCGATGTGATCACGAGCATGGCCAATGGCAGCGGCAATCCGGTCATTCTCTGGCGCCAGATCGACGGAAGCTGCGAATTGGGATTGTCCGCCATAGCGGCGATGGTAGACAACGAGGTGCTGTGCCACGCCTTTGGCGATGGCAAAACCATGGTCCTCCTCGATCAAAGCCAGCGCGAGATCGATCCCGGCCGTGATGCCAGCTGACGTCCATACGTTGCCGTCCCGACAGAAGATGCGATCTGCCTCAACCCGGATGGATGGGTACTCTCGCTGAAGGCGCGCTGCATATCGCCAGTGCGTCGTCGCTCGACGCCCGTCCAACAGTCCAGCCGCCGCGAGGGTAAACGCACCGGTGCAGACACTCGCAACGCGTCGGCATCGGCTTGATGCCTTCACAATACGGCTCAGCGTGCCAGCGGATACGAGCGGATCGATCCGTCCACCGGTGACGACGAGCGTATCGAGTACGGCATCATCAAGCGATGCAGCAGTAATCGCGACGCCAAGGCTGCTCGTCACGGCACCCTGATCAGCCGCGAGGATGTGGACCCGATAGGCGGGACTCTCG
>WNFA01002534.1_pt1 | contig 18252 bp, 20 predicted proteins | sample 5400481 | NCBI WGS metagenome assembly WNFA01 (sample SAMN13153340, study PRJNA577476) | soil metagenome | isolation source: 120 cm saprolite under Douglas fir tree site 2 hole 1 replicate 2 | place: USA:California | collected 2015-04-18
TTCTCTTGGGCGCAATCGTGGGATGGGTGCTGGCTGCAGACGTGAGGCCCACTGCGCGGGGCCAAACGCAGGCCATGTCGGCGGGCAGCAGTTAAGACTGGCGGGCGAGGCAGGACAGTCTTCGCCCGCCAGATGGGTAGAGAAACTAAAACGGCTTTCCTGGCGCGATCCGGTCGGTGATTGGCGAAACATCGTCATTTCACTCATAACCGAATGGTTCTGAGTGTAAACGCCTGTAGCTGTTGAAAAACTCGCTCGCAGAACTTCCGCCGAAAATGTGTCGCGTCAGGATGCCCTATAAACGATCTTCTCCGATCTCCGATACATTTCTGGTCACCCCTTTTGGGTCGGTTTTCAGACAAATCGAGTTTTTCAACAGCCACGCCTGATAGCGTCAATTGATAATCTCTGTGGAGACAAGTGGGACGTGGTTTAAGGTCCACCACGCCGCTACTGCAGTTTCGCACACTCGGCCTTGGCTTGTTTCAGGATCGGGACGTTGGGGTTGGCGTCTTTCTAGCGACAAAAGCTCAGATTGGCCTTCGTCACTGTGGCAGGCCCACTTTCCCCACCAACTCTGCAAAGCGTGGGTCGGAACGTATGGGGTCGAGTGAAAAATCGGTTTTCAGACCCAGCAAGTAAAGATCGCGCTCCTGATAAGCGGTGTCGAACCACCGGAAGGCCTGATCTTTTTCTCCCAACTCGGCATACATGCTCGCAATCCCGTATGCAGACGAGTACCCAGTCTTGCGTCGCACTTTTCGGTTTTCAATGCCTTTCCTGAGAGCGCCCTTCCAGCCCGCTGAACGAAATCCTTGTTCCAGAGCAGAAGCGAAATCAGATACGTCCCGGTCACCGGAAAGCTGGCCGAACGCCTTCAATTCTTCAATGACCTGCGGGTACATCCGTTTCCCCCAATACGCATCCTGCAAGCAAGCATGTGCTAGGGCGAACGTCGGGTTCTCATTTGCCACCTTCTTGCACGCGACAATGGCCTCGTTGTACTGTCGTGCAAAGATGTGCACGTATCCGGTCACCATGCTGATGACCGGTGCCAGCGGATCAAGCTGGTAAGCACGATTGACTTCAGCAAGGGCTTCCTGCTCCCTACCGCCAATCAGTGCAATATTGTATGCGTACCACCAGTGCCCCGTGGCATCGTTGGGGTCGAGTTCGAAAGCTTTCTTGTACTCAGCCTCTCCTCCGGCAAAATCCCAGTCGTACTCCATCTCGTTGATGCCCAGAACAGCATGGGGACGAGCCAAGGTAGCGTCCAACTCCAGCGCCTTGCGGGCGGCGGCATTCGACTTCGGAAAGTTTTCGCTGGGACGACTACCACTAATGTTAGCCAATGCGCTGTAGGCATCGGCCAGACCCGAATACGCCAAAGCGTAGCCGGGGTCTTTGGCGATGCCTTGATTGAAATAGGAGATTGCGGTGGCAATGTCCGAAGGAGTTTGTTTGTTCCAGTAGTAACGACCTCTAAGACACAAGTCATAGGCCTCCGGATTTTGCGTGCCTTGCTTGGTGACTTGCTGCTTTTCTGAAGTGCTGAGCTTGGAACGCAACTTTTCCGCGATGTCGCCTGCAATCTGCTGTTGCAACGAGATGATGTCCGCGCTCTGGCCGCTGTAGTGCTGCCCCCAGATTTCGGTGTTGTCCCGAACATCGATAAGCTCGGTGCTCACCTCCACAGTGTCCCCTCGCGGCACCACTCGGCCGCTCACCAGCGCCGACACGCCCAAATCATTGCCGACCTTTTGCACATCCACAGCCTTGCCTTTGTAGTAGAAGACGGAGTTGCGAGACTTCACCTTTAGCTGGGGTACGTGTGCGAGGTTGTCGATCAATGATTCGGTGATCCCGTCGCTGAGATACTCGGAATTGGCATCTCCACCCCCGTTCGTGAAGGGCAGCACGGCAAGAGAATCGATCTTCCCTGTTCTGCCAGATCGCAGATACCAAGTACCAACTCCCCCCAGCCCGATGACGGCGATACAGGCAGCTAGGACACCCCAGAGCTTGCCACGTTTGAGCGTCTTGTCAGGTGATGCTTGCGTGGCAACTATTCGGGTGGACTCGGTATCGCGCTTAAGCCGTTGCAGGTCGGTGCGAATATCGGAAGCGTGCTGATAACGCAAGTTGCGATCTTTCTCCAAACATTTGTTGATGATTTCTTCGAGCTTAGGGGGAACATCGGGATTGAGGCGAGCTGGTAGAACAGGGTCTCGGTTCAGGATGCCGTCGAAAATCACGCCTGAACTCTCTCCCCGGAATGGCAATTTGCCTGTCGCCATTTCATAGAGCACCGCACCGAATGAGAACAAATCTGTACGTGCGTCCACTTCCTTCACCCGCACTTGCTCCGGCGACATGTAAGAAATTGTGCCCAGAGCCGTTCCCGGACTGGTCAGATTTTCGGCACTTGCCTCAATAGTTGGTTCCAACGTTCCCAGCGTCCCAATCACCGTGCCCCCGACCGGAGCGACTTTCGCCAATCCAAAATCGAGAACCTTGGCATGACCACGTTTAGTCACAAAAATATTCGCAGGTTTGACATCCCGGTGAATGATGCCTGCGCCATGTGCGGCATCGAGAGCATCGGCAACCTCGATGGCAATCGGAAGAGCTGTTTCCATTTCCATCGGACGCCCGCCAATCCGGTGGTTCAGCGTCATGCCGTCCAGATACTCCATAGCGATGAAGGAGCGGTCGCCGTGCTTGCCAATTTGGTAGATCGTGCAAATATTTGGATGATTCAGGGCAGACGCAGCGCGAGCTTCACGTCGAAAACGCTCCAGCGCCTGTGAGTCGTTGGCTAGCTGTTCGGGCAGGAACTTCAGGGCGACGAAACGCCCAAGCTCGGTGTCCTCGGCTTTGTATACCACACCCATTCCACCGCCTCCCAGCTTCTCGATGATGTGGTAATGCGAGATGGTCTGACCCACGAGTTGGGAGGAGGGGGTAGCCATTGAGGGAAATGGTAGGTCGGACGGCAGAGGAGGTCAAATTGCAGTGTTCAGGCGCATTGCGGAGGGCGGCATGTCATTCTCGCCACTATCTCACCCCATTCTCGCGGAGACGGAATGGTCCTTCACCTTGGCGACAAGACGAGCGCCAGTACAACCAGGGCGGCCAACAGCATGCTCGCTATCGGCGAAAACGTCGCCTGCAATGGGTGCGCCTGGAAATGGCGGCAACTGATTCGGCTGTGATCGTCATACCAGATCAGCCGGACAGACCTTTTCTCCCCATTCCGGACGGCGACGCCACCTTGAGCGTTGATCCATGACTGCCAGAGGAGAAAACCATGGAGCGCTTGTTGCCCTTGGAGGGAGAACCTACCGGAGAGTACAAGTAGCGGACTGCGGCCCTCTCCGCAGCTGCCAGGATCCGAAGGGAGGTGACCGACACTCATGGTAACCCCAGCCCATTCGGAATGGAGCGATCATTCGAATCTTGTCAAGACGATCTCAGGAATCGTTGCGACACCGCGTTTCGCAAATCAAACGGCCTCTGCATTTGTGCAGCATGACGCAACCTACTTCTTTAACGACAAGAGGCTGCCAGACGACCCCGACTATAATTACAGGAACCGATGAAAACACCAGTAAAGAGATCTGTGCCAACGAACGAGCGACGCCACTGGGCGCGACTCTCTCTGGCCATACCGGTCTTCGTACGTGGCATTAATGGACAAGGCAGAGAATTCCTGGAATTCAGCACCTTGCTCAACGAGAGTGCCGGCGGAGTGCTGCTCGCAATGCGCAAACCTTTGCGGCTCTGGTCACGGGTATCGCTAGAAATACCTTCTTCACAGATTCTAAAGAGTGAGAAGTTGCGACGAGCGGTGCGAATGCTGCGGGCGCGCGTGATTCGCATCACGCATGTGGAGGGCTGGAATCTATGTGGGTTGCAATTTGCCCGTCCGCTTATCTAGAGTCAGCCAAAACGCGAACGGGCATCTTTTTCGACTGCCTTATTTGAAGTTTCGGACCGACTACCGTGGGTTGCGGAGTGTCTTTTGGTGGGTCAAATCACCAAATGCTGAATGGTTTTCAGTACACGTTGCTTCCTAACGATGCCCGCTCTGCACCAGACGGATGAGCAACAGAGCTACCTTGATTTGGATTCGAGATCCGGTGAAACTTCGGGGTACGATTTCCTCAATCCCGACGGGATCGGTACCTAGGTCGTGTGTTCGATTTGTCGGCTACTCGAAAACTACGCCGAGACCATTGCTTTGGGCACGAGCTTTGTGACGCATCGGCGAGAATCGAGTCGCGGGTTTGCCTTAGACCAGTGGCCCGGAAACGGCAGCACCTTCAGGTGCACATCATCAATCCACACTCGTCCCCTTCCCTGCACCACCAGGTTCAGCCGAATCAGATCCGGCTTTTGTCCCGCCTCGAGGAAAAAAGGAGTCACGGCCGTCATCCAGCTCATGGTGCCCGTAACTGGACGATCCAACCCACGTGAGAAGAACTCTCCTTTGCCGGGAATCCGAACCCACATCTCCAAAAAGGCCTTTCCGTCGAGGCTTTGTGTTTGCAAACTGGCCTGGTACAGCAAGGTCGCGTTTTCGATGCTGACCTCTGTCACCTCAAATAGTGGCACAGTCATCGCCTGGTTCGCGTCCACTCGCAACGAACCTTTTCCATCAGTCGATACCTTCGGGTCGAAGCTGACTCCGCTGGTCGCGCGTACACCTTCGAGGCTGTCCAGAGGAAAGTGTTTCAACTCCACCGGCGACGGCGCTTGCCCTGAATTAGTGCAGGCGCTCATCGCAAGCACAACAACCAAGACCAGAAATGTCTTCATGGTCGCTCCTCGCCGGCTCGATACTCTCCCGGTGGTCGCTTTACGCTGCGTAGTCGACGACCATATTCTCTGCGGCAACCCTAGTCACGAAAGAGTTCCTTTCGAGACGACTGGGAGTTCTGACGCGATTTCCGAAGTCAACCGGGAAGAAGGTCGTGGCGGGGTGAGAAACGTGGCCCGGCCTGCCACCGTTCGTCTTCGGCCGAACCCAAGACAGAGGAAACGGTAAAAACCTGTGCCGCCCCCACCCCGAGACTAGGGAAAAGCTTAGACCCGGACACGGCCCGGATTCAAGAGCCCTCAGATTCGAACCTCGGAAATTGCGCCGAAATCTTTCCCTTTCGGGCGCAAGAAAAGGTGAAGCCATTCTGAGTTGAAGGAATCAAGTTCAGTTGCTCATCCCCAAACCTCCAACGTGTTGCACTCTCGACCGCATCCTCCTTGCGAAAGCCAATGACCACACGAGGGGCGACCGCATAGACGGGACCGAGATCAGGATCGAGCTTCCAAGGTTTGTACTTCTTGTGGTACGGACCAGTCAGTTTCTTCAGCTGCGCGGCGTCCCGGATCTGCAATGAGCGGTCTGAAATCCGATCCCGATGCGCAATATAGGCAACGGATAAGAAGCTCGGTATCTTGCGTCGACATGGCGGGTGACGGGAGCCGCGCCTCGAAGCATTCGCCAGGGAGCTCCATGGTTCTTATCCGAGCGTGCGCAATACCCCTGTAACTCAGGTCGCTCGCGGGCTGGTCTTTCCAACCGAACCTAGAACCATGTGAGGACAGGGCCATGGACTTCAATGAGGGGAGGCGCCGGAGGCATACGGAATCTTCTGAAACTGCCTGCCGTCCAGCCCAGCTAGGTTTTTGGCACCCGCGATGTCTGTGCTGATTCCACCGTGCGGAGTCACAACAGTAAGTCGGTACACCGTTGCTCCGATTTCCTTTTCATGCACACCGTTGACACAAAAATGAAGCCACCCTTCCACCGGTACTCCTCTTTGTTCTACTCGGTGCGCAAGCTTCGTTAGCCTGGTTACGGTGTAGTGAAATGTCGTTCCTATTCCAACTGGCCTTTTCTCGGTGACCAGTCCCCAGTCCTGAATATCGTCCGCATAATCCGCGCGTAGGGAATTGCCATGCAAAACACAGTTTAGTTCGTATGCCAGGACTTCAATCGGCCGTGTTTCGCGGAGCGTCAGTTTCACCCGCAGAAAAATGTCGCAATCGGTGGGAACGTCGAGAGCGTGGCGAGCGAGCGTGGCGGATGCTCGTTGAACGTGAATCTCCAATATTTCCAATTCGACGGCCGGCGGCGAGACTTGTAGCGCGGCCAACTTGGAGGTGGCAAAGGCAAACTCCCTGCTTAATCCGTTGATGAATCTCTGCCTCTCGCGATCCAGTTCCAAAGGTGTGGCAACCAGCCTCCAAATCAGGAACAATGCAAACAATCCACCGTAGGTGAGGAGAGTCGCATGCGCCACTGCACGCCATTTTTGGTAGCTCAGAGCTGCACTAATCCCGCCGACAATCAGGCCAGGCGCGAGGGAACACACCAAGGCTACAAGGACGTTGTCCCTTGCCCATTTGAGTTCTTCTCCCGCCCAGAACGTGACAAGATATCGGATCCAATAGGGACGAGACTCCGGGGATTTTGCGCTTTCCATTGCCCGCACCTCCTCCCCTGGCCAGGTCGATACGTTGGCTTGACCGGGAGCAGGCAACACCGCAGGCACTTACAGCTGCTTAATGATGTAGATGCAGGGCGGGGCAGCTTTTGTTCCTAACTCGAAGCGTCCTGGAACTTGTGCGGCATTAGCTTGCGGGGCAAGACAGGCCGAACAATCAGTGTTTTCAGGCTCTTAGGCGCTTGGCCTTCAGTGCAGAGTTGGTTGGCTTTTCGACCCAATCTAACGTTGCAACTGTTGGATGACGAGCTCGGATGACGGCGGTGACGGTGGAGATGCACCATACGGGCTGTGAGCGGGAGTGCGGGCGGAGATTGTTGCGGTTCTGAAGCATTTGTTCCGGATCGGCCTGGTGATTGGCGGGTTCTGATTGTCGGCTCCGAGGCGAGTGACCTAGCGTTTTTCTATTTCTTCCTATCAGATTTTTGCGTTTGGCAAGGATGCTCCGACTCTGCAACACTTTTCCTTAACGTTCCCTGTCAGGGTATCGGCAGCATGGATGCACCTTCGGCAATGATGGCTAACTCCAAAGTCTTCATCGTGGCTCGCAACCAGCACATTGTGCCCAAACAGAGGCGCGTCGAGCGCTTGCCGTCCGGGTATTCCATCCGCGAGTTCCAGAACACCTCCCGAGGCAGATACTGGCATGTGGTCACGGCTCTGGAAGTGAAGCCGACGAACGAGTGCCCACGCTGACCTACGCCAGCGCGGCGACCCGCGAATTACTCACCTGCAGGCATTCTCGAATTTCCTGGATCGGCGAGGTAACAATCGGAGTTCGATACTTCGGGTGATAAAATTCGAGATGCATGCCACGGCCGACGAAGCGCAACTTCAGCATGGAGCCGCCCCAGGTCGAACCTGCAATGTCTACTCGGACCGGTCGCGGGCAGTATTCGGGGTGGCCGCAGATCAGCGCTTGGCTGCCACCCAGGACTACTGCGGTGTAGGAATGGTGTTTGGTCTCGATCTGCAGCACAGTGGATGGTGACAGGTCTTCTAGGAACACGCCTCCCTCGACTTCAGACTGCACAATGTGGCGGTTTACCTCATCGCTGAAGTTGGAGTGGGGGATGAACAATGCCGATCGTCGATCCAAACTGTGTGCTCTCTCGATAGAGTGTGTTTTTTGCGCCGCTGGTGGCATAATCAGCGGGATGCATGCGGAAGCAGTTAAACTCGGTGCTCGTCCTTCCAAGTTCGGGCTGATGAGTGATGCCCACCGTGCCATGAACTGTGAAGAATGCGATGCTCGCTATTGCCTGCACTATGATAGCGACGCGGAGGGATCGGTTACGCATTGGAGCCTGGTGGCCAAGGAAATCATCATGGCTCACCATCCGCATCACACAGATATCGTCGTCCTGGACCGGTTAGACAAGTTTTAGGCGGATGAAAGCGTCCCTTCGGTTCATGTCGAGGGATTCAGGTTGCCCCGTTTGAACAACAGGATGCTCCGACAGGAGTGCGCTTCTACAGAGGCGATAGTTCATCCTCCTTCTCCTCCCTTTTCCCCGTAGCAAGTCTCCTCTCGAGGAACTCCCGCGCCAGGTCCTTGCCACCTAGGCCGAACGCAATCGCCAAGCCGAGCATCACCGCTCCAAACGCGGTCCCAAAAGCAATCAGCATCGTCTCTTCTGCAACTCCCAAGACCTCGAACACCATCGACAACGCAAAGATGCTGATGATGATCCGGATCGAAATACTCAACAGTCGCGAAGACCGAAAGTTGGCATTGACCGCTGCCAGCAGTACTGCACGGGAGAAGAAGCTCGCCGCCAACAATCCGAAAAAGAGAATGACTAGGGACACAAACAGCCGAGGCAGGAAGAGAAAGAATCGCGAGATGTACTCCTGCAAACCCACGATCCCGAGTACGCTCACGCCCAGGAGAATGAAGCCAATCCAGGCCACCCAGAAGACAAACCGGCTCAAGAGTTCCGTAGAGGACGGTAATGCCGCCTGTTTCAGCAGCTGGGTTGCGCCTGAGTTTTCAGAGAGCTTGGAAAGTCTTGTCAGGCGCAGGATACTGCGCACCAGCAGCTTCAAGAGATAGGCAATCACCCATCCTACGAAAGCAATGATTAACATCACGATTAGACGGGGCAGGTAGTGCGCAAAGCCTCTCGCCAGTTCCTGCGAGGCCTGCGTCAGTTCGGTGATGATGATTTCCCGCATTGGCGTCTCACTTTCTATCAGCCCAGACTTCGAGAAGGTAAGGCTTCAGACGTTCGAACTCGCCGCAAAGAGATTCCACACTTCTCTCGATGTCCTCCCCGGAACCCTCTCGATTCTCAACCAAAAAGGTCAACGCTCGTCCACGGTACAGAGGAACCAGGGCCTGAACAATATGGTCACGACTGATGACGGATCGGTGATATGAAGCCGCGAACTCAAACACGGTTTTGGCCCACACGTCCCCTGGGTAATGGAAATCGCTGACGTCCAGGGTCGCGATTCTTTGCAGTTCGGAAAGTGTCGAGGCAGAAAGGATCGACCGGAAAATAGGTTCCAGTTCGGCGACGCCGGTGGCAAACATCTCCCAGAGCTGCTTGCGGTTTACCCGGACAGGCTCCAGCATCACTTCCGATAGAGCGCCGATAGTGGGCACAGATTGAGAGCCCGTGATCGCACTCCAAAGGGGAAAATTGCTATCCAGAGACGAGAACAGCGCGCCGACTGTCTGGCGCATCGCTGCAAGTAAATCGCGAGCACTTCGATCCGGCTGCGCTTTCGTTCCCAGGAAAGCCTGACACACCCGGTATTTTCCGGTCATGGCGGTAACGGTGAGGCAGATTTCTGCGCCGATTCTGCCCCAGTCGTGATTCCAGATCTCTTTGTCCAGGAAGTCTGTCGCGAGACGGCCGGAGATAGCGAATTCCGACGCGTAGGGCTCACGAATTCTGTGACCGTAGATTGCGCGCGTCATGGGGTAAAGCAGATTTCGCATGAGGGCGCCTTCGAACTTCTGCCTGCGATAGATGGGTGAAACCATATCGAAGTTGTCATTGTAGACAGGACGCACAAGACGCTGGAGCCAGTCGGGTTCTATGGTTGTCGAGTCGGGTGAAACCAGCACACAAGCCTTGGCGCGCAGCAAATCGGCGGCGGCCAGGATCGTCCGCAGCGCAGTTCCAGGCTCTGGACTGCGCGCATACTGAGTGCTGATGGAGTGCAAAGTGCGCAACGCATAGACTTTGGACACGTTCCACACGTCATCGATCGAGGCGCCGGTTACCCGTTCCGGAGTGCCGTCTTGCGATCCACCATCGGCATTAATGATTACGACTCGTTCGCGGGGAAAGCACTCGAGAATGCCGGCCTGAACGGCCCGGATGACGGGATCAATGGTCTTGGCATTGTTATGGGTCGGCAGGCCCACCAGGATGTCTACCTCGCCTACGTTGATGAGCTGGCGAAGAAAATCATCTGTCAAAAGGGTCTCTTCCGCCAATTCAACCTCCGAGCGATGCTTTAGAGCTATGGGTCGTGCACGCCAAACGAGACCGCTAGGATCCCGTCAGATCCGTCGCAGCCGGAACCAGTAAAACTGGTAAGGGCCCATGGTTAAAAGGTAAGGCAGATCACCGACGCGAGGAAAGATATTCTTGCCAAACATCTCGATCAGAATATTTCCTTTGTAGCGTCGCAGATCCAGCTCGACCGCTTGCGCTGCGCTGGAGAGATTGTTCACGATCAAAAACGTCTCCCTGCCCAATTGCCGGACATAGGCCAGTACTCGGTGATTCGCCGGGTGCAGAAACTCGATTGAGCCCGAGCCGAACACTGGACTTGAACGGCGAATTTGAATAATGTGCTTCATCCAGGAGAGCAGCGAATGCTCGGTCCGCTTTTGGGATAATACATTCACCGCCTGGTAGCCATAAACGGGGTTGAGAATCGGCGGTGAATAAAGCCTTTCTGGATCAGCTATAGAAAAGCCTCCATTCCAGCCTCCGCTCCACTGCATCGGAGTTCGTACTCCATTGCGATCTCCGAGGTAGATGTTGTCCCCCATGCCGATCTCATCCCCGTAATAAATGATAGGAGTGCCGGGCAGCGACATCAGCATGCCATTCATCAGTTCGATTCGCCGCCGGTCATTGTCAAGCAGCGGAGCGAGGCGTCGCCGGATGCCGAGATTCAACCGCATCGTCTTGTCACGAGCATAGATGTCATACATGTAATCGCGTTCGATATCGGTAACCATTTCCAGCGTCAATTCGTCATGGTTGCGCAGGAAGAGGCACCACTGACAGGAGGCGGGGATCTCTGGCGTCTGTTGCATGATTTCTGTAATCGGCTTGCGGTCTTCCAGCCGTAGACCCATGAACATTCGCGGCATCAAAGGAAAGTGAAAGGCCATGTGGAATTCATCCCCGTTGCCAAAGTAGGGACGAAGATCGGCCGGCCACTGGTTGGCTTCCGCCAGCAGCATCGCGCCCGGGAATTGATCATCGACTTTCTTGCGCAGTTCCCGGACCACCTGGTGTGTCTCCGGCAGGTTCTCGCAAGACGTCCCTTCCCGCTCAATCAGGTAAGGGACAGCATCCAGCCGAAACCCATCGACTCCGAGCTCCAGCCAGAACTTCATGACATTCCACACCTCTTCGCGTACTGCGGGATTGTCGTAATTCAGGTCCGGCTGATGACTGAAGAAGCGATGCCAGTAATAGGACTTGGAAATTGGATCCCACGCCCAGTTCGACATCTCGGTGTCGATGAAGATAATCCGGGTTCCACGATAGCCCGTATCGGTATCGGACCACACATACCAATCACGTTTTGGATTGTCCTTAGAACTCCGGGATTCCAAAAACCAGGGGTGTTGATCGGAAGTGTGGTTCGCCACCAGCTCGACAATCACCCGGATGCCACGGTCATGAGCGCTCGAAAGGAACGTCTTGAAATCGTCCAAAGTTCCGTAGTTCGGATGAATCGATCTGTAATCGGAAATGTCGTAACCATCGTCCCGCAAAGGGGAGGAAAAAAATGGCATCAGCCAGATTGCATTCACGCCCAGTTCTTGCACGTAATCCAGCTTTTGAGCGAGGCCCTGAAAATCACCGATGCCATCGCCATTACTGTCACTGAAAGTGCGCACGTGGATCTGATAGATGATCGCGTCTTTATACCAACCGGCTTCGCGCTTCAATGGAACCGTGCTCCCTCCGAACAATGGCCGGCTCGCCTGGTGCCGGCGTCAATAGAATAGCAATGCCTGCGGCGATCCGCCTCGTACGAGCAAGCACCACTTTTCGGAGCAGGCTTCAAGCGCAAGTCAGAACGTCTATGCGGCGCGATAAGGGGATCCATTCCTTGCCTGAACCCCGTTGGCTGCGTATCGTAACCTGAATGAAACTCCGGCGATCCAGCGGAATTCTGCTTCACATTACCTCTTTGCCGGGCCGTTTTGGCGTGGGCGACCTGGGCCCATGTGCATATGAATTCGCCGACTTTCTTGCGTCCGCGGGGCAGAAGTTGTGGCAAGTTCTTCCGCTGAATCCGACCGGCTATGCAGACTCTCCTTATCAGTGCTTTTCAGCCTTCGCCGGAAACCATCTGCTGCTCAGCTTTGAACGCCTGCGCGAGACGGGCATCCTCGAGGCTTGGGATTTGACGAGCATGCTGTTTCCAGAAGACTCCGTTGACTACGGCTCTGTCATCGATTTCAAGCTTGGAGTTCTGCGACGCGCAGCGCAAGTTTTTTTTGCCGATGCCGCGCGCGCCGATCGGGTCGCTTTCGAACGCTTCTGTGAAAACTCTGCCTCATGGCTCGACGATTACGCGCTCTTCATGGCCTCCAAAGATGTTCACCCGGACAACACGTGGGCTACGTGGGACTCGGCGATTCGCCGCCGTGAGCCTCTGGCAATCCAGGAGTGGTCGGCGAAACTCGCGCCCCGGATCCAGGCCCACAAGTACTGGCAGTTTGAGTTCTTTCGTCAGTGGGAACAACTCAAGGCCTACTGCCAGGAGCGCGACATCCGCGTCATGGGGGACATCCCGATCTATGTCGCGCACGATAGCTCCGACGTCTGGGCTCATCCTGACCTGTTTCAGCTCAACGACCACGGTCTTCCGACTGCAGTCTCGGGAGTGCCACCCGACTACTTCAGTGCCACGGGCCAGCTGTGGGGGAATCCCATCTATCGATGGGACGCACTCGCCGCTAACGGATATGCGTGGTGGATCGAGCGTCTCCGGGCGTCTCTGAACTGGTTCGACATGGTCCGCCTCGATCACTTCCGCGGATTCGAGGCCTACTGGGAAATACCCGCCGGTGAGACAACTGCCACCAACGGCCGCTGGATCAAAGGACCGGGAGCGGAGTTGCTCTCTGCTCTACAGAATGCCTTTGGAGAACTCCCGATTGTGGCGGAAAATTTGGGCGTGATTACTCCGCCGGTGGAAAGACTTCGCCAGCAATTCGGACTACCCGGCATGAGCCTGTTGCAGTTTGCATTTGGCAATGATCCCCAGGGCCCGTCATTTCGTCCGCATAACTACAGCCGCGATCTCGTTGCCTACACCGGTGGACACGACAACGACACCACCGTAGGCTGGTGGTCGAGTTCCGGCGCTGCCGACAGCACCCGTACTCCGGAAGATGTCCGAAAAGAACGCGAGTTCGCACGCGCCTATCTCGATTTGAGGGACGACTCCGAGATTCACTGGGTCATGATCCGAGCTGTGCTCTCTTCCGTTGCCGACGTAGCTGTTGTCCCGTTGCAAGATGTCCTGGGTCTGGGCAGCGAGGCGCGGATGAATCTCCCCGGAACAACCAGCGGCAACTGGAAGTGGCGCTATCGGCGTGGCGTTCTCACTGATGCCTTGGCCGCAAAACTTCGATCCCTGACCACAATCTACAATCGTTAAGCGGCTCTATGGAAAAACCATCACGTAATCTCTGGCGTATATATAAGACTGGATTGTTCCAAAACCCCGAACTGATCCGCTCAATTGGTGATAATCGCCATTACACCCAGAACCCCAGCCAAGGGCAAGCCGGCAGCCCGTAGTTGGTGTAAACGCCTGTGGCTGTTGAAAAACTCGATTTGTCTGAAAACCGACCCAAAAGGAGTGACCAGAAATGTATCGGAGATCGGAGAAGATCGTTTATAGGGCATCCTGACGCGACACATTTTCGGCGGAAGTTCTGCGAGCGAGTTTTTCAACAGCTACGCCTGTTTACAACAGCGACCTGCCGCCGTGAGTAGCCAGGGTGAGAGGTCTCCGTTCTACTGCAGACTATTGGCGACACTGGAAAATGCATTGTTCGCATTTCCACCGATCAATCGAACCGTGCCAATGACCAAGACAAGAATTACAGCCAGCATCTCCGGGAATCCAGTACACGCTGGTTGACTCCATTGCTACCGAGCAAATCCCGCACTGCTGTAGCCAATCCGCAAGCGCATTCAGATCGCGAGTAAAGGTAGGGAAACTACGAACAGGTTGGGGATCACGATCAGCGCTGACTGCGACAAACAACTCGCTCGCGCCGACATCGATGCCGGCGGCATCCGGGTGCAAGATGGGCAATTCCTCACACCGTTTCTTTGACCTCTTTGCCATGGCTCCTCCGAGTTGCCGGTCGGATGCCCAAGGCGCGAATCAAAGGCAAACTCCCAATCGAGATCGTCGTCAGAGCTGACGAGCGTCATCACACGTCTGTACGCAAACTCGGACCCACGCTATCGTCGGGCTTCTGAAGCGGCCAGGATTTTCAAGTTCCGATCGCGAGAGAAGATGAAGGCGTGCGAAAAGATGAAGGATCGGACCCAATACTGCAAGGACGATGGAAAATACACCAATGTCTTCATAGCTCCAATAAGGCTTCTCCTCTTCCAAACCGCTCTTCATCAACTTGAAGACAGACGCGCACGGCTCAAAGCGCATAAAGCTGCCGGAACTCCGGAACTACCTGGAAGGGGGTTGCAGGAGCCTCGAGGGTTTCTCCCAACTGATCGATGAGCGCAGGAGAAAGGTTGCCCAAGAACTTTGCGCCCTCGCGGATGTGGACGATTCGGTCGGGCTCGAACCCCATGAGCCGCGCACAGACGGAGTCAGCAGCAACCGGATCGTCCGCAAGCACGATCTTTCCCAGAGGACGAGCGGTGCCGTTGAGTGGGCCGTTCCCTTCCATTGCCACAATGCCGTCGGCGATAACGAAGTGGACCGGGATGGTCGCGGACACATCAAGAATGCTTTCCTGAATGCCCTTCCAGTGGAGAATGTTCTTTGGCCATCCGTACCTCGAGCCGGGTACGACGCCGAGCATGTTTTTCATACTCAGCGTAACGCCAGCCCAGTGATGAGCTTTGATTTTTGGCATGGAGACCAGAAAGTCGGCCTTCAATACTGTGCGAGGAAGCCAAAGGCTCTTCATTCCCATGTAGCTCGCGCGCAACTGCGTGCGAACCAGTTCGTCGCGATTGAGATCGACAAAACGGAGCGCCTCATCGCGAAGAGACTCTCGATAACCGCTCTGTGATAGCACCAACTCGGTGTCGCGCTGATGTCCTGGCCCCTCCGCGACTATCACGCATTTAGCGCCCATACGTCTAAACGATTCGGCTGCAGCGAGCACCAACATTGGGTGAGTGTTGATTGCATTGCCAGGAATGTAGTCGACCAAATTTGGCTTAAGGACCACTGTCTTGCCCTGGACGTTGATTCGAAAGAGCCGGAGACCCGAGGCGAGGATCTGATCGATCCGCTGAGAATACTGCTCGACGTGGAGAATCGCGACTCGTGACCGTTTCGCTCGCCGGACCGAGTGATATTTGGGCAGGAAGAAGGGGACGGACACAGAAGCGCCGGCGGCCAGCGCGGCAGTCCCAACAAGAAAGGTCCGGCGATTAAGGATCATAGATTCGCCCCAAGAGCGGCCAAGGCGCGGCGACAGTCAGCAGCCAGACAGACAAGCGCCAGAGTGCAGGTGTCGTCATTGCCTGACAGATCAGGAAGAGCCACAAGCGAAGTGATCAACGACTCTACCGCTCGACCATGAGCGGCAAGCGCGAGAATTGCCCAGGAGAGACTCCACGGAGCAGTTAGCGTTGGAGTTGCGTGTTCCAACCACTCCACGCTGGCTTGTACAACCGGATGTTGCGTTCGATTGCCCAATGCTAGAAGCGCAATGGCCGTGTCGTCAGGGTGAGGAACGAGTGCAGATACGTAGACGACGCTGTTGCCAGCATTCCATCCTCCACCTGCACACGCACGGTCTATCAGCATTTCGATGCCGCGATCCACGCGAATGAGGATTTCCTCCAGGCTGCCGCAGGAGCAAGGCAGTTGGCTTAAGGCAAGAATCGCAAACGCCGTGGGCACGACCCAGCTAACCGTGTGCGGAATCCACGGCCAACCGAACTTGTCCGGGTCGAAACGGACATGGCGATCCGCCGTCCGAAATTTCCATCTCCAGAACCAATTGGATTCCTTGCCCTCGCATTTCGTCAGCCAATGAATGGCAGACAGCCTAGCTGGCATGGCCGTTACAAAATCGCGAAGAGCGATCACAGCTAGTGACGTCACCCAAGCACCATCCTGGTCGTCTCCGAAAAAAGCAGGCCAGCTTCCATTGGGATTCTGCACACGAAGGAGGAAGTCTTGAGCACGTCTCTGGTCGTCAGAGTCTTGGGATCCGATCGCGAGCGCTGCGAGGCACGTAGATTCAAGAGACGCCTGAGCAGACGAGCGCAGGGCTGCCCACCCTCCGGACGGGAGCTGTCTTCGCCTCAGCTCGGCCAATACGTTGCTCAGAACGACCAGATGGTCCTTCACCGCAGCACTTTTAATGTGAAATCCTTCCCCTGTCAAAAAGTGATATTGATGGGAGGCCGATGTTAGTCGAAAGGCAAGTAATCGCACTGCCACCTATGGGCAGAAACCTGTAATCAGTCAAAGTGCGATTAGTAAAGTATTGCCGGCCGATTTGGCATAGAAAACGGAACGCGATTTTCGGGGGACTGCCAAGTTGGCGCAAAACTTTCTACGCCAGTCACAATCCGATCGGTGAAAGAAAAATGGTTCCGATAGCGCAAGGATCCCTGCCTTGTAAGACGCAAAAGCTCACGATGACTCAGGCGTGGTCGCGCACACCCAACGGATGCCGACAGTCAGTGAAGTTGTGATCGGTAGTAAGAAAGTGTTGTCTTCTGCACGGACAGCGAGAATGAAATTGGTGAAAAACGATACGGGGACCCGCGCGAATGGCATGTGGACTCTTAACCATCTCTAGTCAGGAATGGGAGCGAGCTCTTCTTGCCCGACGCTCTACGGTCTTTCCACCATTGCGGCCTGAGTCTTCGCTTCGCCCCAAACACACTGCGGCCTCGAACGCCGCAGCACAGGTCACGAATGCGAACAAATCAGTTCCGGTGTAGTGTTCACGCCAAGAGGGCAACCGACGTGTTCTCGTCCCCAACTGACCTCGCGACGAAGCTGCGTGCCGTACGATACATCATCGACCCCGTAACGCTTTCGGTTGTGTATCTCGCCGCTCGTATGCAGAAGCCACTCCTCATTGAGGGACCACCTGGATGCGGCAAGACGGAACTCGCGTATGCGGTGGCGGTCGCTGCGAACGTAAATGTGGAGCGGCTCCAGTGCTACGTGGGAATCACCGAAGACAAGGCAATTGGAAAATTCGATGAGGCGCTGCAGAAGCTGTTCCTTGAGACGCAGAGTGAACATCTTGAACAAGACTGGGTCGAGGTCCGACGGCGACTACATACTCTCGATTTCTTTGCGGAAGGGCCGCTGCTTCGTGCCCTGCGGTACCCAGATCGCCCTTGCGTGCTTCTCATCGATGAGCTCGACAAAGTGGACCAGGAGTTTGAGGCTTTGCTCCTCGAAATCCTTAGTGCCTGGCAGGTCACAGTACCGAAACTCGGGACGATAGCTGCAACGACGGTACCGTTCGTTGTGCTTAGCTCTAACGAAGAACGACGCCTTGGCGATCCTCTGCGACGCCGATGCTTCTACTTACGCTTCGAATACCCCACGGTCGAGCGGGAAACCGAGATCCTGAGTGTCCGCAGTGGAAGCGACAGTCCGCGACTGCGGGGTCAACTCGCCGGGCTGGCACACGCGCTGCGAGGCTGGAACATGGAAAAGCCTCCATCGATCGCGGAAATGCTGGACTTGGCGCGAGCTCTCGAAATCTTGGGCACGGAAGAAATCTCCCAGGAGCAGAGGGACTTGCTGCTTCCGTTGTTGGCAAAGACGGAGGCGGATCGCAAACGGTTGCTGTTGCGTTCTGGCTTTGAGGGACTGGTCGCTGATTCCAAGCAATATCGAGATGAGCTAATGTCACGGGTCGGGCCGGGCAAAGTGGGGCCGGGCAGAGTGGCGATTCCAGTTGCGGAGGCGGTGGCTTGAGACACGCGGGACTGAGTTGCCTTCTCCTGGCCCTGTTGCAGGTGGCAGTCGCACAGACGGCGACTGGAACTAGAGACGTGCGCGGCCTTTCTACACGCTGGACCGAGCATTACGCAAGGGTATATCGAGTTCCCGTGGATCTCGTGGATGCAATTATCGACGAAGAGTCAGGCTGGAATCCGTATGCGGTCTCCAAGAAGGGCGCCGTGGGACTGATGCAGCTTATGCCACAGGCAGCCATGCGTTTTGGCGTTCGAAATCGTTTTCGGCTGGACGAAAACATCCGTGGCGGCGTGGCTTACCTGGCTTGGCTGAACCATGAGTTCCACGGGGACCTCAGATTGGTTACAGC
>WNFA01006086.1_pt1 | contig 18251 bp, 15 predicted proteins | sample 5400481 | NCBI WGS metagenome assembly WNFA01 (sample SAMN13153340, study PRJNA577476) | soil metagenome | isolation source: 120 cm saprolite under Douglas fir tree site 2 hole 1 replicate 2 | place: USA:California | collected 2015-04-18
GAGTCATCCGGTCACCAAACCTCGTCATCCTGAGCGAAATATTTCCGTTCGCTTGCGAACGGAAAGATGGAGTCGAAGGACCCTATAGCGCCGGGTTCGGTCCCTGGGAGAATTTTGGCGTCCTTACGATGGCTAGGTGCGAAAAGACTTTCCCGATCGGCTGGCCATTGTGCGGCTATAGGGGTCCCTCGACTGCGCGGCTGCCTCGCGAACCGAAGCAGCTACTCCGCTCAGGATGACACTTACTTGCGGGGCGGTTCGAAAGCTTCCGCCTGGAGCTTGCCGTTCTGCTTCAGCAGGATTTCCACTTTGCCCTCCGCCTCTTCCAGTTCCTTGCGGCAGGCGGCGGAGAGCTGCATGCCTTCCTCAAACAGAGTCAGGGATTTCTCTAGCGGAACCTCGCTCTTTTCCAGTTCCTGCACGATCTTTTCCAGACGCTCGAGGCACTCTTCAAATTTGGCCACCGGACTTACTCCTACAGGTATTCTAATATCACGTGGTCGCGCGTGGGGAAGTTCCCAGCGCCTCCAGCACATCCGCCGCGGAAGTATATCGTCCCGAGGGTGCGCTGATCTGGGCCCCCTGCACCATGTCGCGAACTGCGATCAGCATTTCACGGGCGATGGCGATGCCTTCTTCGCGAGCGGCTTCCGGAGTTTTGGCTTTGGCCATGCGCTCCAGGATGGCGTCCGGTACCGAGACCCGCAGTTCGTTCTTCATGAACTCGGCATTGCGAACGCTGACCAGCGGCCAGATGCCCGCAACCACCGGTATTTTGCAGTGTTCGATCCGGCGCAGGAAGGTTTCCAGCAGTTTGAGATCGAACACCGGCTGAGTTACCGCGCATTCCGCTCCCGCTTCAACTTTGTACTCGAAGCGCTTGATCTCCTCGTCGATATTGGGGACGCCCGGGTTCGCGCCCACGGCGATCACGAATGACGTGCCCACGCCGAGCGGGTTGCCGCCGATATCGAGCCCGCGGTTCAGGTTGTGCACGATGTTCACCAGGCCGATCGCATCTACGTCAAAGACCGCGGTGGCATCGGGATAGTTCCCCATTTTCGGGGGATCGCCGGTGATGCAAATCAGGTTGTGCAGGCCCAGCGCTGAGGCGCCCAGCAAGTCCGACTGGATGCACAGCACATTGCGATCCCGGCAGGTGTAATGCAAAATCGCTTCAATGCCAACTTCCTGCTGCACCAGCAGGGAGAGTGCCTGGTTACTCATCCGCGCCGAGGCCCGCGGACTGTCGGGAATATTGATCGCGTCCACGCCCACGGATTTCAGAAAACGCGCGCCTTCAATTTCCTTGCGGATATCCGTTCCCTTGGGCGGAACGATTTCTACCATGGTCAGGAATTCTCCGGAGGCGATCTTGGCGCCGACTTTGGACCGTTTCTGGAGCGGTACGGCGGGAGCCGCCGCCACTACGGCCTCACCTTTCGCCTGGGATGGCGCGGCCTTGGCGCGGGCCTCGCCCACACGCAAAGCGGATTTCATGACCTTAATGTGTTCAGGAGTGGTTCCGCAGCATCCGCCCACCAGGCGCACCCCGGCGGCGACAAATTTGCGGGCATAACTGGCCATGTACTCCGGCGAGCATAAGTAGATATTGCGGCCCTCGACCGAGCGCGGCATGCCGGCGTTGGGTTGGGTCGCCAGGGGCAGGGAAGTGAGCGCACGCACGCGCTCGATCACGTCCAGCATCGCCACCGGGCCTACGCTGCAGTTACAGCCGATGACGTCGGCGCCCCAGCTTTCAATCCGCGGCGTAAAGCTCTCCGGAGTCGATCCGTCGAGACAGTTTCCATCCTCGTCAATGGTGACCTGGGCCACCACCGGAATCTTCGGATTCACGTCCCGGGCAGCCAGAATCGCCTGGTGAAGCTCCTCGACATAGCCGAAAGTTTCCAGCATCAGCAGGTCGACCCCGCCTTCAACCAGGGCCGCGATCTGCTCGCGGAAGGCAGCGCGAGCTTCCTCGAATGAAGTCTTGCCCAGCGGTTCAATGCGTACGCCCATCGGGCCTACCGAACCAGCCACCCATACGTCGAAACTCTTGGCCGCTTCCCGGGCCAGACGCGCTCCCGCCAGGTTGATTTCGCGGACCCGGTTTTCCATGCTGTGCCGGGCCAGGCGGAAGGAATTTCCGCCAAAAGTATTGGTTTCAATAATTTCCGCACCCGCCTGCATATATTCATGATGCAGGTCGCGGATCAGGTCGGGCTGAGACACGTTCAGCTCGTCGTAACAGCGATTGATGAAGATTCCCTTGGCATACAGCAGAGTCCCCATGGCGCCGTCGCACAGTACCGGGGACTGCTTAAGGCGGGCTAGTAAGTCGGTAGCCATATTATTGAGAATACAAGATGAAGGCCAGTTTTGCATTATCGGCGCGCGGGCCAACAGACGGGAGTAAACAGCCGTCTTGCCGGCGGCGCTCTGTTATAATCCCGTTTCTTGCATCTAACTCTCCATTCCTCATGTTCCTGGGAGCTCCTGGGTTGAAGAGAGCCACGCTCGCCATTTTGGTTCTGACGGCAGTCACCGCCGTTCTGGTCTCTTGCGGAAGTAACTATAATCCCACCGGCACTGGCTCGAACACGATCGCGAACCCGGCCACCATCAGGGTACCGGTTTTCGTTTCCAACCCGCTGTTTCCTAACGGAACCTCCAACGCGCCGGTGGTGAATGTTGTGGACGGGCAAACGGATCTTATTTCCCCGAACGTAATTTCCCTGGGATCGACCGCCCCGACGCCCGGCCTGATGGTGCTGTTTCCCAACAAAGCCTTTACCGCGGTTTTCAGCTCCTCGAACAACTCCATCGCAGTGATCAACAATGCGAGCCAGAGCCTGAGTCAGAATTCGGGGGGAACCACAATTTCCATCACCTTGCCCGATTCTACCGAGAGTATTGTGGTCGGGCCGGACAACGCCTCGGGATTTGCCGCCTTGCCCAATTCGCCGATTCCCGGGCAGCTTCCCGGGCAGCCCCCGGGGCTGGTGGAAGCGCTGGACTTGTCGAATGGCGCAATCTCGGCGGGAATTCCGGTGGCCGGCGCCCGTTTCGTCGCGCTGAGCCACAACGGCAATCGCCTGCTGGCGCTGGGCAACCGCGCCGATACCATCACCGTGATCGCTCCCAGTTCGTTGGGCACCAGCGCCGATCCCCGCACGGACGTGCAGAGTCCTCTCTTCGATCATCCGGTCTGGGCAACTTTCAGCAACGACGATTCCACCGCCTACATTCTGAACTGCGGCCCGGAATGCGGGGGCACGACCGCCAGCGTCACCCTGCTCGACGTAAACAGCAACCTGCCCGGTCCCCGCATTCCGGTAGACGCTGCCACCGTCGGATTACTTTCCGGGAACACGCTCTACGTTGCGGGCACAAAGCCCGGTGCGAACACCTGCACCAGCTCCGCGACGCCAACTTTGGCCACCACCTGCGGAGAGGTCTCGGCGGTTGATCTGGTCTCAATGACGGTCAAGTCCACCGCCATAATTACGGACGGCAATCACAACCGCATGGAGTTGGCATCGAATAACCAGCTCTTCATCGGCGCCCGCACCTGCACCAACATCAACGTCGCCGGCAGTGGCAGCGGCGAGGTTCGCGGCTGCCTGTCCATCTTCGACACCGGGAAAGCGACCGTCGTAGTCCCACCCAGCACTGGGGACGTCACCGGAGTTCAACCCATCAGCCGGCGGAACGCGGTGTACGTGGTCCAGAACGGCGTGCTTGACATCTACGACACCAGCACCGACAAGCTGCAAACCACACAGGTGGACATCATTGGGCAAGCGGTGGATGTGAAGCAGGTGAATTGAGGAAAGCAGTCGTCAGTCTTCAGTCCTCGGTCGTCAGCCACTCAATCCTACGAACTTGCTTCTCTTTGCGCCGTCTCTGCGTCCTTTGCGGTTAAAGGCTTTGACCGCAAAGATCACCAAGGAAACGCAAAGTTCGCAAAGAAATTCCGACTTGCTGACGACTGATGACCGACGACTGACGACTTACTTCGGTTCCATCAGCAACTCATGCTGCCGCGCGGCCGCGACTGCCTTTGAAGAGAACGGCAGCTTGAAGGTGTAGCCCTCATACCAGGCCTTCCACTGATCCATGTAGTAGGGGCTGAGAAAGTTTCCCGCCTCGCCGGTCACCAGGTTGAGCGTCGATTGATCCAGGTCGGAGAGGTCCACAGTCAGGCGCTCCGAGGGGCCGTGGCTGCGCGAAACTGCCTTCACGGTATAGCCACTGCCGGCCTGAGGCTGAACGCCGGGGCTGGTCCAGCGTTCGAGCACAGGAATCTTGCCCAGAATCGGGTGCCGGATTTCGACTGGATGAAACGGTCCCCAGTGCCACGAAGCCAGGTCCGGAGGTGCCTCCGGCGAGCTGACCGCAGCTTCCACCGCTGCGGACAGCAGGTCATCGAAGCTGGCATACGATTCTGGCAACCAGGGTCTGGGCTGACGTTGCAGCACGTTTTCCAACCACACCGACTGCATCCCCCAAGCATAGCTTCGCCAGTTGAGCGCCGCCGAAACCGCATGGGGATCGCTGGGCGCGGCACCCAGCTTGGGCTCCAGCAGCAGACGAGCCAACTCGACGCGGGAGCGATAAGCGATCGTGGGTGCGGCCGAATCCGCGATCATTCGACCATCCCATCCCCGCATCAATTCGGCGGCCTGCCGGGCCCGCGGAGAAGCATTCTTGGCATGGTCGACGCCATACACGAAGCGTTCCGCAAAGAAATGCTCACCGTCGGAATAAATGTCAGTCTGCAACGCAAGCATGTCGGCTGCGGAGAACTTCTTACCTGACTCGAGCACGCGAAAGATTCGCGCCGTCCGCCAGGGAGCCTCCCATCCGGCGCTGATCGAGTACGTGTAGTGCTCGGGTGTGATGCGGCCATTCGCGCTGGCGATGATGCCTGCTGGCGGATTGTAAACACTGGGCAGCTTGTCGAATGGAACGTAGCCGGTCCACTCATGGGCGTTGTCGCTGCCATTTTCCGGCAGGCTGCCATCGCCCGAGGCGCGGATAGGGACCTTGCCCGTAGCCTGGTAGCCGATGTTGCCATCCACGTCGGCGAAGACCACATTCTGGCCGGGAGCGTCGAAAGCGGAAAATGCGCGCCGGAACTGGTCCCAGTTTTGGGCCGAATCCACGTCGAAAAATGGAGCGTGAGTGCCATCGTAGAGCGTCCAGCGCAACGCCAGCTTGCGGGTTTCACCCGGAATCAGTTCGGTGATGATAGGTCCATGACGAGTGAGCGTCACATCCAGCACTACGTCGGACTTGCCCTTCACGTGAATCACTTCACGCCGGTGTTCCGCTGGTTTCCATCCTTCGGGGGTGAGGTATTGACCGTCCGGGTTGAAGCTTTCGACGTACAGGTCTTCCACCGTGGGACCAACGTTGGTGAAGCCCCACGCGATGCGCTGGTTGTGTCCCACGAGCACATAGGGCACGCCGGGCAGCGTAATTCCGGCAACATCAAAATTGCCACTATGAAGATGGGCCTCGTACCACAGGTTGGGCATCTGGTGCCCCAGATGCATATCATTCGAGAGCAGCGGCTTGCCTGTAACCGTGTGGGCTCCGGAAACTACCCAGTTATTGGAGCCGACCACCATGCGCGCGTCGGCGTCTGACTCCGAACTGCGGGCCGCCAGATTGTGGAGCGGCACCGTACTTCGCACCACCGAACTGCCTACCGGAGATCGGCCGTGCCGCTCTTCATCGCCGGTATCTTTGTCATCCATGCTGGGACGGGCCACGGTGGGAGGCCGATCGCGCCAGGATGAGTTTACGTACAGCTCGGCCGTCAGTTCCGGACCCAGTTTGGCCAATATCTTTTCGCGTTCCAGTGCGTGCCGATAGGGATAATGATTCAGATCTTTCACCATCTGGGCGGCGATGAGAGTGGAGTCTTCCGGCGTCCACGGACGCGGAGAGTAGCGCAGGATACGAAACTCGATTGGCAAGCGGTCCCGGTGAGATTCGATGTAGGCGTTGACGCCCCGCGCATAGGCCTCAAAGCGAGCGTGGTCGGCCGACGATGCAACCGCGAGCGTCTTCTCCGCCGCCACCCTGAGACCCAGGGTTCTCTGCTCGCGATCATGCGCGAGAAAATCGCTCCCCAGAATTTCAGAAATCTCACCGGCGGCGAAGCGCCGCATGATGTCCATCTGCCATAACCGGTCCTGCGCGGTTACGTATCCCTGCGCAAAAAGAAGATCGTCGAGGCTGGTGGCTTCGATATTCGGTACGCCGTGCCCGTCCCGGGTCACGGTCACTCGGGCAGAGAGGCCGGGGAGCCTCACAGTGCCGTCCAGTTGCGGCAGGGCGGAGCGCGCAATGGAGTAGAACCAGGCCAGCACTCCCAGAAAGGCGAAGAGGATGACGATCAGTAAGAACGCGAGTACCCGCCAAAAGCTGAGACGCCTGCGGGGAGTTGAGATCGGAGTACTGACGGTCGCCATGGGGAAATTCGATTCTATGGCGTAGGCGACGGGGAAGACAAATTGAAGTGGGCCACCAAGAACGCGTAGGGGCGGGTGCCCACACCCGCCCGGCGGAGCGTAGCTCCGCAGTCCAACGCGCGCGCCCAAGCTCCGTTGAGCTGCGCTCGACCGGACAGCCGAGGGCGGCTCTCCCCACCTTGCTCTGGGTGGTAACTCTGTTGCGAAAACCCTGCGGATCGTATTGATAGGGAAGGCCCTGCCGGGTTAGCTCTCCAACCCCTGCTGGTCCGGTCCAAGACGAAGAAGCGGGCTGTTCGGGGCCCGAATCCGAGGCTGGGGCGATTCCTGGAGCAGCCTCGTGCTTGCGATTCTGTTTGCCTTGGAACCCTGATTCTGCTAACTTTCGCGGTTCAGGAAAGACCGGACGGCTGATGTCCGGGCGGCAAGTTGCACAAAGACAGGTGCAAGGGAGAACTCAATGGCTTTTTGTAGCGGTTGTGGTACGCAGATAGCGGATGGCACCACTATGTGTGCCGCCTGCAGCAGTCGCACCGCGGCACCCCCGGCTGCGGTCGCCCAGGGCACGACCGGCGGAATGACGGACAATGTCGTCGGCATGTTGGCCTACATCACCATCGTCCCGGCGATTATTTTTCTGGTTATGGAGCCCTACAACAAAAGCCGGTTCGTGCGGTTCCATGCCTTCCAGAACATTTTCTTCTGCGTCGCGCTAATTGCGATCTGGATCGGCCTGACCATCATCGGCTTCGTTCCAGGCCTGATCTTTGTGACTTTCCCGCTGCATATGCTGGTGTGGCTGGGATCGTTCATCCTCTGGATCATTCTGCTGATCAAGGCCAACCAGGGGCAGATGTTCAAGCTGCCGATTATTGGCGACCTGGCGGAAAAACAGGCCAACGCCATGTAGGTTTGGAGCCGGCGGTCTGTACTTTCGCCGGACTTGCGCACATTGCCGGCCTCTGCCCCCCGTATGGCGGAGACCGGTTTCACTTTCCCTCGCTTGACATATCTTCTTCGGGATGGCATTCCTATTAGCTTTTGGTTCGCATCCGTGCTCCGGCACTTCAGGCGCGGGACGCAGGGCCTTTAAGGGAAACGCTTGAAAGTCCGGGTCTTCTATCACGACAAATGCTTTGACGGAGCCTGCTCGGCGGCGCTGTTCTCCCGCTTTTACCGGGAGCGCATACGGAACGACGTCAGCTTCGTGTTCTCCGGCCTGTTGCACCGGGCCGGCTCGTTGTTTGATGAAAGACAGTTCGATGGCGACGAAAACGCCATCGTGGACTTCAAGTACTCCAGTTCACCCAAGATCACCTGGTGGTTTGATCATCACCAAAGCGCGTTCCTCACTCCCGCCGACGCGGCTCACTTCGAGCAGGACCAAAGCAATCGCAAGTTCTATGATCCCGATTTCAAGTCCTGCACCAGCTTTATCGCGACCATCGCCGAACAGCGCTTTGGCTTCGATCCGGCTCCCGTAGCCGACCTGGTGCACTGGACTGACATTGTCGATGGCGCTATGTATCCGGATGCCAAGACTGCAGTGGAAATGAAGGCCCCCGCCATGAAGCTGACCATGGTGATCGAGTCAGCACAGGACTACAGCTTTATCCCGCGGCTGATCCCCCTGCTGGTTACCAGGCCGCTGGGAGAAATTCTGGAAGAGCCCTTTGTCGCCCCGCTCCTGGTCCCCTTGCTGGAACGCCATCAGCGTTCGATCGCGGTGTTGAAGGAGCGCATCGAGTCCAAAGACGGTACCCTGTTCTTCGATATCACCGATCACCGATCATGACCTCGAGGGTTACAACAAGTTCGTACCCTACTATCTGCATCCGGAATCGATCTACAGCGTAGGTCTCAGCAAGAGCAGCTTTCGGGTGAAAGTTTCGGTAGGATCGAATCCCTGGGCGCCCTCGGAGCCGACCGTCAATCTGGCCAAGGTTTGCGAGCGCTACGGCGGCGGCGGCCACGCCCGGGTGGGCGCAATCTCCTTCGGCGTGACCGAGGAAGAGGCTGCGCGCAAAGCCGCTCGCGAGATTGCGGAGGAACTGCGCGCCAGCGTGCGGCGAGCTGTGTCATCCTGAGCGCAGGGGCCCGCTTCGCTTGCGAAGCGGGCTTCGGAGTCGAAGCACCCCTACCCAGTTTGTGAAGGCCAGTCAGGATGAGATTTTCTCCGGCACTTTTATGAGTGAGTGTTCTTGGGGAAAGCGCGTCGTGATAGAAGGGGTCCTTCGACTACACCAGTCCATTCGCAAGCGAATGGACTGGCTTCGGTCAGGATGACAAAGAAAAAACATGAGCGCTCTTCCATCCTCGGAGGCCGTCGTCCTGCGTACCGAGCATCTGGGCCGAACCATCCATGACAAAATTCTGGTGCAGGACGCAAACTTTGAGGTGCGCCACGGAGAAGTACTCGCCATCACGGGACCCAGCGGCTCGGGCAAGACTTCACTGTTGCGGTTGCTGAACCGGCTGGACGAGCCGACCACGGGGAGCGTGTTCGTCGACGGCATCGACTATCGCACTATCGAGGCGCGAGAACTGCGCCGAAAACTCGGCATGGTGACGCAGCGTCCCTATCTGTTTCCTGGCACCGTGGCGGAAAATCTCCGTTTTGGACCCGCGCAGCGGGGCCAGACGTTGCCGCCGGAAGCCATCGAAGAATTGTTGGCCCAGGTCGGCCTTAAGGGATACGCTGGGCGCGACGTGGCCAATCTTTCCGGAGGCGAAGCGCAGCGCGTTTCCGTGGCTCGCACCCTGGCCAACTCGCCACTGGTCCTTCTCCTCGACGAACCTACATCGGCGTTGGACGACGCGGCCAAGCTGGAAGTTGAGTCTACGATCCAAAAAGTCGTACGCGATCAGGGCCTGACCTGCGTGATGGTTACGCACGATCTGGCTCAGGCTTCACGATTGGCGGGGCGGGCGCTGCTGCTCGAGGGCGGACGCATCGTGCGGGCGGGGCCGGTCGAGGAGGTGTTGCATGCTTAGACTGTTCTTCCACACCCAACTACAATTGGGTTTTGCACAGGCTTTGGTGGCCGCGTTGGCGGCATTTTTCGTGGTGCTGCTGGCTCGGCGCCGCGGCATCCACCTGGAAGGCGAGACCTTGATCGCGATGGCACGCGGACTGGTGCAGATCATCGCGGTGGGCTCGATTCTCGTAGTGCTGCTGCGTGCGCCCCGGTGGACCAGCGGGCTTCTACTGGCCGGAATGATAGTCGCAGCGGGCGCAACTTCGGCCCGCCGGGCCAAGGGAATTCCCGACGCGTTTCGGGTTTCCGCCTGGGCCATCGCCTTCGGCGCGGGCTCAGTGATCGCGTTAATGACCGCTTTGGGCGTGATCGACACTGCCATCACTTCACTGGTCCCGGTGGGCAGCATGATGATTGCCAATGCCATGAACACCAACGGCTTGGCACTGAACCGCTTTCGAGCGGATGTGATCGCTCACGTGGGGGAAATCGAGACCGCGCTGGCGTTGGGGGCCGAGGCTCGCAACAGCGTCTCACCTTACGTGCAGGCGTCGTTTGAAGCCAGCCTCATTCCGGCCATCGACTCGCTGCGCTCTCTGGGTATCGTATGGATTCCCGGACTGATGGCGGGCATGCTGCTCTCCGGCGCGCGCCCGGTGTATGCCTCCATCTATCAGTTCGTGGTGCTGGCCATGATTTTCGCGGCGTCGGGCTTGACCTCGCTGAGCAGCACCATGCTCATCCGGGGCAGGGTATTTTCAACGGCAGAGCAATTGCTCCTGCAACCGGGAAGGTAATCGCGGTGCTCAAAATGGGCGAAGTGGCGCCATTGAACGCAGAGCAGAGCAGAGCGGCGGCCCGGCGACGTGCAGCGGGGCTTCGGACCGTGGCGTCCCTGGAATTGGCCAAGGGCATGGTCGTTCTTTTACTGGGCTTTGGCGCAGTCTCGCTGGTCCACAAGGATGCCTGGGACGTGGCGGAAACCTTGCTCCATTTCCTGCATGTGAACCCCGATCACCGTTACGCCCAGGTTTTCCTGAATCTGGCAGACAATCTTACCGACGCGAAATTATGGGCCATGGCAGGCGGGGCGTTGGCCTACTCTGTCGTCCGCCTCGTCGAAGCCTACGGGCTATGGCGGGAACGGACGTGGGCGGAATGGTTTGCCCTGGTCTCGGGAGCGCTGTACGTGCCTTTCGAAGCCTATGAACTGGTGCGGCATCCGACCCTGGTTCATCTCACCGTGTTGCTGGTCAATCTTGGCATTGTGCTGTTCATGCTTTATCTGAGACTGTCGGCACAAATGGAAATTACGGATCCGGCAGAGCACTCCGGTTAGACCGATTCCCGATTTGGATTTCTAGTGTTGAGGCCGGACATGAAGAAGTTCGCTCGTAAAGCGGTTTCAGGTGTGGCAAGTCAGTTGTCAGTTACCAGCCATCAGTTTTCAGTTGCATCCCCTGGCGCTGCGATGATCGGCGCCGCTTTGATTGCGGTAGTCTTCTGCGCGCCTTTGCGCGCGGAGCAAATTTCCCTTCAGGCCATCGTTACTCCTTCCACTACCATTTCCAAAGAAGGCCACCCGGTCACTTTTGCCCTTCACGGTTTCATCGAATTCAAATCGTTGGCCGAAATGTTTGGCTACATCGAATCTCAGACGCAGCGCTGGCCAACCGGCCTCGATCCGGCGGGGCGGCAACGGCTGGCGAACGAGTTGCTGCGCCGCGGCATCGAGAGTCGAGTGGTCTCGATGACCGATGAACGCCCGCTCGAGACCCTGGTGACGCACACCGGCCAGGAACTTCGGCAAGCACTGGCACGGGTACAGGAGCCAGTCCCGCCCGGGTACGCCGAGGCTTTTCTGGAAGTGCAGGAGAAGTGGAAGCATTCCCTGAACTGCTGGAGCGCGGCGCCTTCGATACCTGCGCGCGTGCTCTCCAACTGGTACCCAATCACGGAAGGTATCCAGCTTTACGGCGCTACCTACGATTCGACTGAGCATTTCTGGCAAGCGGTAAAGTATCATCCTGACACTACGATCGATGAACTGACGCGGTTGCTCGACACCTTCCAGCAGAAAGACTGGGGCCCCTGGCTGGCTCGTCTGGATGATGATCCCAGGCTGTACCTGCCCAACGCTTACGCAGTGGAGTTTCTGCGCCACAACCTGGCGCCGGAGCGCCTGCGCTGGTTTCGTGGCGAACTGAAAGGTCACGGTCTGCGCCCGAGCGATCGCGCCCGGCTGACCCAACAGCGCGGCGACACCGCCTTCCGCTTCAGCGCGTTTGAAGAAAAAATTCTCTGGGGGGATCTGGCCGATCTGTTCCACCTGGTCTACATTTTCTCTCCCTCCGACGATCCCATTCGGAAGCAGCTGGCCGAACATCACTTCGACGCGATTTACCTGGGCGAACGCAGGATGGGTTTCATCAGCGGGGAATTCCGCTCGCTCATGCTGGAAATCTGGCGAGTGAAATATCTGCAGATGACGCGCTTTCGCGAGGTGATCAGCTCCATCCCGCTGGAAATCCGGCTGTCGCACTTCCTCAACGACGGCGACTCGCCCGACATTCCCATTCCCGTCTACGTTGAATATTTAAACCAGATTCGAGAGCTCGCGCGCGCGGCCCACTGAGGCTGCTTCGGAATGCGAAGGGCCGGATTCCGCTCGTACCAGGCGGGATTTCGGCTCCATGCCTATAGCTGCGCGGACACTTGCGGAACAAAAGGCCCCGCGTCGTCCCAGTGAAACAGCGGCGCGGGGCCTCTTCAGGGGGGGAAGGCACAACATTGTTTCAGGACGATGGAAGGGGCCGCTTAAAAAAATCCTTTCCGTCGCTTTTCCGACGAAACCGTTTCTAACTCCGAACTCGGAAATCATGCGTCGCGGTCCGGCGAGGGAGTTGGACGCAAGCGAGTATGGACGAACGATGCGAATTGCTATATCTCAACTTCCTGACCGCGTTCACTTCCGATAGTGACGCGAATCAGGCGATGAACAACTCGGATCCAAGTGCCAGTCGCCGCTCCGGCCATCACAAGTTGCGACCACACTGATGGTTGTCAACTGCGGCACAAGAAGTTGGTCGTAAGTGATTGCGCTGTGGTTCGGAGTGGAGACGGGCCGATACCCGTTCCCCACTCCGCATATCTGAACCTCAGCAATTCCCTCCCGTGATTAAGACTCAAGTCGGATCAGTCTCCCTGTTCCCAGCCGCGACGCGAACCGCTGCCGCATGACGGCCGTTGAGGAAACCGTGTTCGGCGATGTGGCAGGGATCGTGCAGGGAATTGGGCTGGCGCGAATCAGGCGGGTTAGAGGTGGCTAAGAACTGGCGCAAAGCTAATTGTATTTTGCTGACCGATTGACTTAGTACGCACCGAGACTGGGCTTGCATGTCGAACCGGCGCGTAACTGGGCAGAGCGACTCTTCAACTCGGTAATCCAGCGGCCTATTTTGAAACCCGGTTTGCTGCCGGAATTGGTTCTCTCTCCGGCACCCGGCAGGTGGTTAGCGCATTTCAAGGTCGCGGTGGATGGACCGACGGTCGATTTTTCCAGATGTTCAACCCAGCATGAAAAGGAAAGGATACGCATCATGAGGAGTTTAGTTGAAAAGACACTTGCCACGCTGGCATTAGCGTCCGTACTTGGATCGCTCGCGCAGGCACAAGCGACACGCACATGGGTTTCGGGCGTGGGCGACGATGTCAACCCGTGCAGCCGGACGGCGCCCTGCAAAACCTTTGCCGGCGCGATTTCAAAAACCGCGGCAGGGGGAGAGATTTCCGCGCTCGATCCCGGCGGATTCGGCGGCTTCACCATCACCAAATCCATCACCATCAATGGGGATGGCAACCTGACCAGCATTCTGGTCTCCGGGACCAACGGCATCACCATCAATGCCGGCGCCAGCGACGTGATCATTCTGCGTTCGCTCTCGTTCAACGGCATTGGGGGGTTGGGCCTGAATGGTGTCCGCCTTAATACCGGCGCTATGCTGATAGTAGAAAACTGCGCCATCTACGGCTTCGTCCAGGCCGGGATCGATCTCGAACCCGCAGCCAGCACAAGCCTGGCGATGAAAAATGTGAGCATTACCGGAGGCGCTACGGGGGTGCGGGTCAATGGTTCATCGGGCACGGTGAATGCTTCCTTGAGCAATGTCAGCATCAGAGGGAGCGTTAACGGCATTGACGCACTATTTGGAACCACCGACGTGCGCGACTCAACCATCTCCCAGAACTCTGGCACCGGAGTACTGGCGGAAGCCGGCTCGGTGACTGTAGTGAACACCGCCCTCACCGGGAACAATGTTGGGGCACAGGCCCAGACTGGCGCCACTGTTCGGCTGTCCAACGTCGACGTCTTCGACAACAGCACCGGCTTCGGCTGCGGCGGCGGCATCCTGGCCTCGGCGGGGAACAACCACAAAGCCGGAAATGTCGGAGGGGGCGCAGCCTGCATCCCGAACGCGGCGATCACTGTGCAGTGAGCGGGTGGGGATCGCGGGGCCGCGATTCGACTGCGGAGCTGCGCTGCGCTGGGCGGACGAGGGCGACCGCCCCTACGTTTTCATAGCGACGAAATAGGTTGCGTAGGCCCGCACGCCTCGTCCGAGTGGGCGAGCGCAGCTCGCGGGAACTGGGATCATGGTCGTGACCCTTACCCGGAATCCGTTATGGCTCATACCCGAGTTCTTGCAACGTTTCCCCGGCGTAATGAAGGAATTCGGCGCGCTCCCCCGGACTCATTGCTTTCTTCCAACCGGAGACTCGTTCGAGCTGCGGGGGTTGGGTGGTGAGCCGTTGCTGCAACAGCCGTTGCTCGCGCGTCAGCAGCGGGCGGCCATCGATTCGGCAGCGTGATCTATGTTCTTTCAATCGTTCCCTCGCCCGTTCCCAATACCGCAGCATCGCGGGATCAAAATCCAGCTCAAGAAAGGTGCAAAGCGGGGCGAGAACTGAGGCTGGATCGCGAACCAATTGTTCGTAACGTATTTCCAGGTACGCGCGGCAATGTCGTCCGGACTGGCGCGCATCCTGGATGAGCCGGCGCCAGTAGAGTGCGAGTGTCTTCATGTCCTGTCCCGGAGCAAACGGCATCGGCCGCAGCGACAAGGCTACGTCCCGCCCGTCCCGAATGATGTGGACAAAGTGCGCTTCCGGCAGGAGCTTCTCGATGGCGGCTACATGTTCGCAGTACAGCGGGGTCTTGTCACCGTAGCGGGGTTTGTTTTGTTTTCTGGCATAGAGGCGGTAGAAGGCCCGAAAGCCTTCGCTTAAGTCGAATGGGTCGATCTTCCGCAACTCCGCGCGAAACTCCCGCGCATCCAGCCCAAAATCCTGCCACGGCCCGCTCTTGAAGGGAAGCCGGGTCACCGTCCGGAACAGCGCTTCGCGTGCCGCAAGAACTCTTGGCCAGGGTAAGGGACGGGCCAGAAAGCCGGTTTCTGGTGGGATAGCCAGAGCCGGATGAGCGTCCAGCATGAAACGCAGCAGGGTGGTGCCGGATCGGGGTACGCCGATGATTACGGGCATCGGTACGCGCTCTTCCGCCGTTGCCAGGCGACTCTGTTCGCGAGAACGCGACTCTCGAAATGGATTCATGCCCCGCCTGTCACCAGTCTTCTATCACCAATTTACGGAGTGCGACCGGCACGGCGGACACAATTCAGCCGCGCCAAAGACGTGAGTCTCCCTTTTTGGGAACGTCATGGTTCACCAAGCGGTTACTGAGGTATCGGACAACCTTGACCGCATACCAGCCGAAACATAACCTCGCCAAAGAACAAAGACTGGGCGTGTCCCGTGCAAATTTCATTTCTCTATGGACCTGATCGCATAAGCCAATTTCGATATGCGGCGCTGGTGGTCGCTCACCCCGGGCACGAGTTGAAAGTGTTCGGATGGTTGAATGTGAGCGCTCCCCGGGTCTACCTCATCACCGACGGCTCGGGCGGCGGCACTCCGCGATTGTCTTCGACCGCGAAACTACTGAACCAGGCCGGAGCCGTTCCGGATGAATGCTTCGGTGCGATTTCCGACGCGGAAATTTATTGTGCAATTGTGGAGAAACGACTCCCGGTATTTCTGGGGATCGTGGACGCGCTGGCGGCCTCCTTTGCGAGGAACGACATCGATTTTGTGGCCGGCGATGCCATCGAAGGTTTCAACCCCACGCACGACATCTGCCGCGCGCTGGTGAACGCAGCGGTCGCGATCGCACAGCGCGCAACCGGCAGGATCATTGCGAATTACGAATTTTGCTTAACCGAGTGGGAACAGCACTGCCAGGAGATCCACGATCAGCGCTGTTTGCATCTGCGCCTGGAAGACAGGTTGCTCCGCAGGAAATTGCGCAGTGCGGCGGAATATACGGAACTGAAGGCAGAAATTGAGCAGGCGATCGCGCTCCGGGGAGAAGAATATTTCCGGGTGGAGTGCCTGAGGAAGGTCACTTGTCCTTTCCCCGGGTTGGAGCCTGTGCCCAAACCCTACTACGAGCTTTTCGGGGAAGCACGCGTGGCCCAGGGAAAGTACGAATCGGTGATCCGGTACGCACAGCACATGCTACCCATCCTCAAAGCAGTGCGAGCGCACGCGCTTGAGATCACGACCGTCTCGGATATGCTCCTGGCTTCGAGCGGGGCTGTCGGCTCTCCCTTACTTCTGTAGAATCCTGATCTGCTCCCGTTCCATTACCCGCTTGAACCAGCGCCCCAGGACGGGCCAGCGCAGAACTTTTTCGATGCGTTCTTTTTCCCACGCGATTCTCGCGTCGTATCCCCACTTCACCAGGTATTCCGCCACGGCCGCCAACTCTAGGGCATGATGGTTCTGGTCGGGCCGCTGGTCTTGCACCTGGCGATCCGGCACCCGGCGATCCAGCACTTCGCGATAGAGCTCAGTCCACTCGGTCATCGCATCGCTCAGAGACGCTGCCTGGCGCACCTGTTCTGAGACTAACTGGGCATCGTGCGCATCGTACTTTTGGATCTCAGTCGCGATGAGTTGCGGGTCCAGAGGACGCAGCAGGGTTCCGGCGCCGAAGTTGAGCTTTCGAAGTTCGGCGAACTTGTCGGCACTGACCATGGGCCCGAGACCGGCAAAATCGCAAAGCACCACTGCCGACCCGATAGCCATGGCTTCAAGCGCGCAGCGTGCTTTGGCGAAGACCAGGTCGTACCTGGGCAAAATCTGCTCTGGATTCGAGGTGGCGGCGTTCGATCCTTTGCCAATCACATCGAGCTCAATCCCCATGGCCTGGCAGGCCTGGGTGACAGCAGTGGCGTGAGTCCATTTTGAAGCGTAGTTACTGAAGATGGCGGCGCGTACCGGCTTAGTGGGCAAGGGTGAACGCGGCCGGAACCGGGACAGATCCACTGCGTTGAGGATGACGCTGATGCTCTCCGGCGGAATCCAGGTATTTTGTTCAAGCCGCTTCCGGCAACGGTAGTCCACCGCAACATAGCGCAACACGCGCGGAAAAATGAGCGGCTCATCGTGCCACGCGGTTGCGTCGTGGCAGACAAAAATCGCGGGAGTATCGCTGAAGCGCAGCAGGGCAGTCAAGGTTTGGGCATGATGGTGTCCGTGAATGATGTCGGGAACCGGCTCGATCTGCCGGATATCGCTGAACACGGGCACGCCCAAAGTCCGGACCTGCCCGGCGAGAGGCCCAAGCACCGGAGCGTAAATCGCCGGTTCATGGCCCAGCTTCTTTAACTCCAATGCCAGGTCTCTGACGACAATTTCCGTGCCCGAACCACGAACCAGCACTCGATTTGTGATGAGAACTTTCAACCGGCAGTTTTGGGTGTAGCTGGAAAAGCTTCGTCCGAACCCCAGAGCCATCTATCTGCGATTCTACGCCACGAGTGAAAAAACTTTGGTAGCGGTGACGTCCTTTCGACTTGGCTCAGGGCAGGCCCGGCGGCAGTCCGCGGGCGTCCCGGCCACCGAGGGAAGGCAAGATTCGTGGAGCCAGTCCGGAAGACCAGGCTACAGGATGCCGACGCTACATAGGGGGCTCGGTGCTACGATAAGATCAAGCCGCGTCCTGTAGCCCCGATGGATACGGGGTCCTTTCGAGGTCAAACGGAAATCCTGCTTACTAAGTCGCGAGTGCGGGCTGAGCACAGTGTTACACTCCAGCCGTTATCTCTGGAGGCAAGACATGAAGGCCTCACTGTTTTATCGAATCGCCGCTGTTCTTCTGCTGTTTTTTGCTGTCGGACATACACTTGGTTTTCGCCAGTCCGATCCCAATTGGGGAGTTGATAGCCTGCTTGGCTCAATGCGGTCAATTCACTTTGACGTGCAGGGGTTCAGCCGGACATATTGGGACCTTTTTGTTGCGGCTGGACTCTCTGTCGGCGTGTTTTATTTTTTCGCGGCGATATTAGCCTGGCAATTAGGTGGCCTTCCGGCAGAGACTTTAGCGCTCATGCGCGGCACTGCGTGGGCGTTCGCTGTTTGCTTTGCCGCCATCACGGTTGTGAGCTGGAGATACCTCTTCATCCTCCCTATCGTTTTCTCAGTTGTGATTACGGTGTGTTTGATTGCGGCAGCATGGCTTTCAGTGCTGCCAATCTGAAGCCGTTGGTTCGCGTGTGTTCCGGCTTACCTGCTGAACCCCACCGCACTCAGCTTTCCGGCGGTTCCGGCGCCACCACTGGCGGATGGTCGCCAATCCAATGGATTCTCGTAATTGGCGAAATAGTGCGCCGTGAAAGGCGCTGGACTTCAGCGGGTGCAACTCCCGCCCGGGAACTGGTTCGCT
>WNFA01001642.1_pt1 | contig 18238 bp, 12 predicted proteins | sample 5400481 | NCBI WGS metagenome assembly WNFA01 (sample SAMN13153340, study PRJNA577476) | soil metagenome | isolation source: 120 cm saprolite under Douglas fir tree site 2 hole 1 replicate 2 | place: USA:California | collected 2015-04-18
AGCATCTGGGCGATGCGGTTGCCGGTGGCGACTTCGAGGTCGGCGATGGGGACGAAGTGGCGTCCAGCCATGGCCATGACGGCTTCGAGTTCGGGGTGCGGCAGCGAGCCTCCGAGGACGGTCATGGTGCCTTCGGCGTTGATGACGGTGGGCACGCCGAGTTCTTCGTAGGGGTTGCCGGTTTGTCCGAAGCCGGTGATGGTGGTGGCGGGCTTCTGCGGGCTGGCGGCGAATGCGCCTTTGAATGGCAGGGCGATGGCGCTGGCGACGGCTCCCAGACTTCCCAAGAAACTGCGGCGATTCCAGTTGGTGCTGATTCGCATAGTTGTGTACCCCAGCGGCTGAAGCCGCATCATTTTCGTGCTTCGTGCGGCGCGGCTTGAAGCCGCGCCCTTTCAAGACTCAGCTTTACGCGGCTGCGGCTTGCGCCGTGGGCCGCATTCCTGCGCCGCTACGCGGCTATCCTCACGGCAGCGCGAAACTGAAAATGTCGCTGCCGGCTGCGATGGCTACGTACTGCTTGCCGGCGACGGCGTAACTCATGGGCGAGGCTGTTATGCCTTGTCCAACATTGAAATGCCAGAGCGGCTTGCCAGTTTTGGCGTCGACTGCTTCGAACGACTCGGTGCTGTCGCCGAAGAAGACCAGGCCTCCGGCCGTCGTCATGGTGCCGGCTGCGGAGTGTCCGCGGCCGAGTTGCGGATACTTCCATGCAATCGCACCTGTGTCGAGGTTGTAGGCAATGAGAATCTTCTGGGAGTTTTCTCCGGGTATGCGCTTCACGCCGGTTGAATAGTATGTCTCGCCTTCCTTGAATACTTGCGGTTCAGGGTTGGAGAAGTATGTTTCGCACTCCTCCAGAGCCATGAAGTAAGTCATGTGCGTTGCCTCGTTATACGAAGGCGCGAACCAGTTGGTTGCGCCGGAGTAGCCGGGACAGACGCGGGTTCCTTCGGGAGTGGGCTTCACTTCAGTGCGGATCGGACGGCCTTGCGCATCGATGCCCTTCGCCCAATTCAGCTTTTCGACGAATGGGACGGCGGAAAGAAACTTCCCGTTGGTGCGATCGAGCACGTAGACGTAGCCGTTGCGATTGGCTTGCACCACGAGTTTTCGGGGCGCGCCTTTGTAGACGGCATCGATGAGGATCGGCGTCTCCTCTGCGTCGTAGTCGAAGAGATCGTGTGGCGTGAACTGGAAGAACCATTTCAGCTTGCCGGTGTCGGGATCGAGGGCGAGCACGCAATCGGTGTAGAGGTCGTCGCCGGGGCGGACGCTGCCTTCAAAGTCGGGGGCGGGGTTGCTGGTGGTCCAAAAAATCAGGTTCAGTTGCGGATCGTAAGTGCCAGGCATCCAGGTGGTGCCGCCGCCGCGCAGATAGAGCTGGCCGGGCCAGCTGTCGGAACCGAATTCGCCGGGGGCGGGGATGGTCCAGAAACGCCACGCGAGTTTGCCGGTATTGGCATCGTAGGCGGCGACGAAGCCGCGGACGCCGTCGTCTCCGCCTGAAGTGCCGACGAGAACTTTGTCTTTGACGATCAGGGGAACGCTGGTCGCGCCGTAGTTTTTGTTCCAGCTGGCGTAGGCAACGTCCCAGATCAGATTGCCGGAGCGCGCGTCGAGACAGAGCAGGTGCGCGTTGTCGGTCTCCATGAAGACGCGATTGTGCCAGACAGCCACGCCGCGATTGATGTGACTGGAAGCGTCGTCAATCAGGCCTTCGCTGATCGACCAGGGATGGTGCCAGACCATGCGGCCGGTGCGGGCGTCGAGGGCGAACGCATCATTCGAGGCCGTAACGAACATTAATCCGTTGACGACCACAGGCGTGACTTCGAGGCGGCTAGTGTTACGGGCGTGAAAGACCCAGGCAGCGCGCAGGCGGCTGACGTTATTGGTATTGATTTCGGAAAGCTTGCTGTACCTGCGTCCGGAATAATCGCCGTTGTAGGAAATCCAGTTGGCGGAGGGCAGTCCTACGAGCAAGTCCTCATTGTGCACATCGAACAGCGTGGAGATGCCGGCCGGCTGGTCGTTGGCTGCGGCCAACAGACTCCCAGAGGTCACGACGACGATCAGGTGGACGACTACGAAGACGATCACAAGCGTGCCGCGACCGCATCGTTTAGACGGCCGGTTTCGCAAGGGCTGCCGCCTCCGCAGTTGAGGTTCTCGATAGCGGACTTCCGTAGGGCAACTTCGTGGTTTGATATCCCAGCTCGCGGGAGATGCGCAATCCGGCTTGTTGAATCAACGGCGCAAGCTGGCGCAAGCGGCTGACGGGCATCCGCACCATGGGCGCGGTGATGCTGAGGCTGGCATGGATGCCGCCGGTGTGATCCCAGATGGGGGCGGCGATGCAGCGGATGTGCAATTCGTGCTCTTCGAGATCGCAGGCGTAGCCGTTTTTCTGGACGCGATAGAGTTCGGTGCGCAGCTCCTGCATGTTGCCGACGGTGTTGGGCGTCAGCCGCTTTATTTCCAGTTGGCCGAGCAACTTTTCGCGTTCCTCTTGTGGAGTGAAGGCGAGCATCACCTTTCCGACAGCGGTGCAATACAAGGGGACGGACGCGCCTATGCGCGAGTGGATGCGGAGTTGCTCGGGAGAGTCGAGCTTCTCCACGTAGACAGCGAACAGGCCGTGGCGGACCGTGAGGTGAATGGTCTCCCGCGTCTGCTGGTTCAGTTCCTGGAGGTAGGGCAAGCTGAGGCGGCGGATGTCGAGCTGTCCGACAGCGGCCTGGCCAACTTCAAAGCACGCGACGCCGAGGTAATACACGCCCTCGCCGCTGCAATTCAGATAGCCGGCGGTTTCCAGATTTACCAGGAAGCGGTGCACGGTGCTGAAAGGCAGGCCCGATAGTTTAGTGACCTGCTTGGCGGTGAGTCCGCGCTCGGACTGCGCGAACAGCTGCAGCAGCCGCAGTCCGCGCTGCAGGGAGGTAATGTTGTAGCTGCGTTTTCCGTGAAGCATAGAAACTCAGAAGGGTCGGGGTCTCTTATTGAAAAATGAAAGCGTGAATTATCTGATGAAAACGATATTTTGGCAAGAACATTGTCATCACAGGCGGCCGAACTGCTTGACCGCTTCCACGATCGACTTGAGTTTCTCGATTACAGGGTACATCGAGTGTTCTTTGAAATCCATTTGCTGGGCAAGGGTGAGAACTTCCCGTGCTTTGGCCTTGGGGACTACGGCCACGCCATCACTGTCGGCGACGACGATGTCTCCGGGATTTACGGTGACTCCATCGCATAGCATCGCGATCTGTGAGCCTGCGAAGCGGTAGTGATGCACGGAAGTTGAGGGGACAATGCCGGTGGCGAATACGGGGAAGCCAATCTTGCGCAGGTAAGCAACGTCACGAACGCCGCCGTCAATCACGGCGCCGGAATAACCGCGCGCTGCCATGGCGGTGCCCATGAGTCCGCCCATGCCGGCGATGTCGGCTCCATCCTCAACCGACATCACATAGACGGAATCAGGCGAGCCCTGGTCAATGGCGGCGAGCATTCCACTGAGCGCAGTGGGATCGGTGTTGCCTTCGTCTTTCTTCAGTTGCACGGTGCGGGCAAAGCCTGCGAATTTCGCGGTGAAGATGGGTTGCATGTGATGGCTCATGTACATGCGCTTGCCGGTGAGTTGCTCGAGCGCGTCGGAGACGGAGGCCACTTCCACGCGGCGGAATTCTTCGATGAGGGCGTGGCCGGTTGCGGGCTCTTCTGCGGTCGGCGACGATTGCGCCCGGAGGAGCCAACCTGTAGCTCCAATGGCGCACAGCGCGGAAAGAAGAATAATAGGCCTGATTCGCTTGCTGCGTAGTGCCATGCGAAGGTGAGATTTGTCCATTCCGTCCTCCATGTTGCGAATGTGTACGCGGGACTCTAGCATTGTTTTCGCTCACGGGGAAGCCGAACGAGGCGTCGCGGTCGCGAATCGTGGGAAGGAGTTTTAGTTACTGCACTTGGGAAGTCACGGGTTTTTCCAGGATCTTCCGAAGAACTGGCTTGCCGTTTCTTGTTCGAACTAAAGAACGATAGCCGCGGCGACCAGCGGGCGCGAGAAAATTATTGACAGTGCGGCGGGCTTGGGATAAACCCTCGGTTCACCGCTCGGAGGGGTTTCCACGAATGCTGATGCATTTCCATACACTGAGAACGACGGGACTGAGAGCGACCGGACTGAGAACGACCAGGCATGAAACAGTTGCAGAGTAGGACCAAAAAACGAGTTTCATTCCTGATGCTCGTGGCGGCAACTGTGTGCGCGGGGAGCGTTGCGGCGCGGCCGTGGCAGGCTCCTTCTCGCAGTGGGGCGGGCGCAACTTCCGATGCGGTGGGCCAGGGAATGTTCGCTTCGTCGTGCGCGGGATGCCACGGGTTAGATGGGCGCGGAGGGGAGCGAGCTCCGGGAGTTGTGGCCAACGCGCGCGTGCAGCGCATGTCGGACTCCGAGATTTCCGGAATCATCTCCAACGGAATCCCGGATACGGGGATGCCGGCGTTCCATGCTTTGAGCCCGGAGCAGGTGCGCGCGATTGTCCAATACTTGCGTTCGCTGCAGGGGCAAGAAAAAGCTGAGCCGCTTCCCGGCGATCCGGTGCGAGGAAAGGCGGTCTTCTTCGGCAAGGGCGAGTGCTCGTCGTGCCACATGATGCGGGGAGAAGGCGGCTTTCTCGGGCCGGATCTATCGACCTATGGCAGCGCGCGTCCGGCGAATAGTATTTCTGATGCGATCGTCAACCCGGCCAGAGTTCCTGATCCTGCGTTCCGGATGGCGGTTGCGACAACGCGTAATGGTGAGCGGATCAGCGGAATTGTTCGTAATGAGGACAATTTTTCGGTGCAGCTGCAAACCGCGGACGGAGCGTTTCATTTTCTATCGCGATCCGACTTGAGAAAACTTGACTATCAGAGTAAGCCGGCGATGCCCACGAACTATGGAGACAAACTGGGTCGGAAGGAGTTGGACGACCTGGTGAGTTACATCATTAGCGTGGGGCGGAAGGCGAAGCCGGATGCGGCGTCGGCGGGTGAGGATCTTCACGAGGAAGACTTTCAATAGGCTGGCCGCGATTGTCTCAACCAGACTGTTGCGAATGGAGAATGGCCGGCTTTCTAGACAGACGCGTGGGCGAGGGCAGGATGCCCTCGCGACAGCCGGCAGGATGCCGGCGCTACGAGATGCTAACGAAACGAGAATGGAACCGAACTTGATGAGATTTAGATTTTGGCTCTTCATCAGCTTTGTCGCAGTGCTGTGTATGGCGGGCTCGTCTCGCGCTCAGACGAAGTCGCGCGTCTTCGAGTTGGAGGGAATCTCTCCGCAGTTCTGGGAGGTTGTCGATCACGATGCGAAGCTGGAGACGGTCGCTGCTGGATTCGGCTTCACGGAAGGTCCGATGTGGGATCCGGCGGGATTTCTGTATGTGAGCGATGAGGAGATCAACAAGATTTTCAAGGTCTGGCCGGATGGTCGAAAAGAGGACGTGATTGCTTTGGGCGATCCGGATGGGAATACGTTTGACCGGCAACATCGATTGATTGATTGTGCGAGCGTGTTGCGGGCGATTATCGAAGTCACGCCAGACGGGAAGTACAAGATTCTTGCCGATCACTACGAAGGGAAGAAGTTCAACAGTCCGAACGATGTGATCTTCGGGCCCGATGGAGCTTTGTACTTTACGGATCCGACGCTCGATCTTGTGGCTGGGGAAAAACAGGAGATTCCGTTTCAGGGAGTTTACCGACTGGATGACAAGGGCTCGGTGCGCCTGCTCACCAAGGACTTGAGTCAGCCGAACGGGCTGGCATTTTCGCCGGACGGGAAACGCTTCTACGTCGACGACAGCGAGAAGCGGAACATTCGCGTGTACGATGTCGCGGGCGATGGATCGTTGGAGAATGGACACATCTTTGGCGAAGAGCCGGGGGCCAAGGGGGACGGAGTGCCGGATGGAATCAAGGTCGATAAGCACGGAAATTTGTATGTGACCGGGCCCAAGGGAATCTGGGTGTGGGATTCGGGAGGACATCATCTGGGGACGATTGCGTTGCCGGAGCAGCCGGCGAATCTTGCGTGGGGAGATGAGGATTACCGAACCTTGTACATCACGGCGACCAAGTCGGTGTACCGGCTGCGGATGAAGGTGCGGGGGTATGTGCCGTACTTGGAACATTGAGGGCTCGAGGAAGATTCTGTCACGTCGCGGTGCAGTTCCACACGAAGCTGCCTACGGGACTCATTCCACGGTCCCATCGCCCCTACGGAGCTGAGGTATCGCCGCAGTGTGGCCGCGTGGAATTGGTCAGGCGAAGCGGTAGTACCAGACTCTTGCGGCGCCGATGAGGTTCGTATCTTCGCCTAGCGAGGCGAGCATCAATTCGGTTTTTTCGGCGGGGACGAAGCGGCATCCTTCCGAGATTGTCTTTCGAATCCCGGGAAGCAGCAGCTCTGCGCTTTTCATCACGCTGCCGCTCAACACAATCGCATCGGGAGTAAAGAGGTTGATCAGGTTGGCGAGGCCGAGACCGAGATAGCGGGCCTCGCGGTCGACGGCTTGCCGGGCCAGCTTGTCGCCTTGCGCAGCGAGTTCGCAAATGCGCTTGCCGCTGATACGTCCGCGATCGGGATAGTCTCCGGGAAGCTTGCTTTCAAACCATGCGACCATAGCAGGACCGGCAGCCAACGACTCCCAGCAGCCGTGAAATCCGCACGTACACGGAGGACCGGAAGCATCGACTACGTGGTGGCCGATTTCGGGATGCGCGCCGTCGACTCCGCGATAGAGTTTTCCGTCGAGAACAATTCCACCTCCGATGCCGGTGCCGATGGTCACATAGATCAGCCGCGTCTTGCTCTGTCCTACGCCCCAGCCGGCCTCGGCCAGGGCAGCGGCGTCGCCGTCGTTCTCGAGGGCAACTCTGACGTTGAACATACGGCTCAAGTCTGCCACGGGACTCTTGTGACGCCATCCGGGAAGAAAATCGACGTCGCCGAATTCTCCGGTGAAGGGATTGACCGGGCCGGTGGACCCGATTCCGATACCGGAGATTTTGACCCCAGCCTGTTGCGCAGTCTGCCGCAGCATGGCCGCGATTGAATTCAGGCCGTTGGCGTAGTCGGCAGTGTTCGTGGGAGACTCAGTTTTGCATAGGACCTGACCGTGCTCGTCGACCATGCCGACGGCAATTTTTGTTCCACCGATGTCGACGGCTGCGATGGTCATTTCTCTCCTGTGTCAGGTGTCCGCGAAATGTCCACAGAATTTATCATCTTCCGGCATTTCGCTGGAAGCAGGCAGGGTTGTCCCGATGCTTCACACGCGTGTTTTGGCAGCAAGAAAAAGGCACGGCCGAAGCCGTGCCTCTTCTTGTTCTCCGTGACTCTGTAGTGATAACCCGCTACGGCGGACGAATGCGTCCGCCGCTACGTGAGCATTGCTAGTCTCTTACTCCATCCATGAACGCCCGGAGCTTACGCGAGCGCGACGGATGACGCAGCTTCCGCAGAGCTTTGGCTTCGATCTGGCGGATGCGTTCGCGGGTTACGGCGAACGACTGCCCGACCTCTTCCAGAGTGTGCTCGCTGCCGTCTTCGAGGCCGAAGCGCATCTTGATGACTTTTTCTTCGCGCGGAGTCAGCGTGCGCAGGACCTGTCCTGTCTGGTCCTTCAGGTTCACGTTGATCACGGCCTCCGCGGGTGAGACAACGGCGCGGTCTTCGATGAAGTCGCCGAGATGCGAATCTTCCTCTTCACCGATTGGGGTTTCGAGGGAGATTGGCTCCTGCGCGATCTTCAGGACTTTCCGGACTTTTGCAACCGGAATGTCCATGCGCTTGGCGATTTCTTCCGACGTCGGCTCGCGTCCCAGTTCCTGCACCAGCTGCCGCGAAGTGCGGATCAACTTGTTGATCGTCTCGATCATGTGCACGGGGATGCGAATCGTACGCGCCTGGTCGGCAATCGCACGAGTGATGGCCTGCCGAATCCACCACGTGGCGTACGTGGAGAACTTGTAGCCACGGCGGTATTCGAACTTGTCGACGGCCTTCATCAGTCCGATGTTGCCTTCCTGAATCAGGTCGAGGAACTGCAGTCCGCGGTTGGTGTATTTCTTGGCGATGGAAACTACCAGGCGGAGGTTGGCCTCGATCAGTTCGCGCTTGGCCTGCTCCGCGTCCATGTCGCCCTGGATGATCTCGCGCTGCGTGCGCTTGAGCTCCTGAAACGACACCCCGGCTTCGGCTTCCAGCTTTTCCACTTCGCCGCGAATGGCGCGGGACTGGCGGCGATATTCTTTCTTCTGCTCTTCGCTGCGAGTGGCTTCGGCCTTGCGCTCCAGGTTCTGCGCCTGGCGGTCGAGCGAGCGCATGCCGTCGACAGTCTTGTTGAGGCGGTCGATCAGGCGCTTGCGCTCGGCGTTGGTGAAGCCGAGCTTTCGCACCGCGATCGAGACGCGAATGATTCCACGCGCCAGGTTCTTGCGGGCGCGGCGATGGTCCTTGGGACGTTTCTTCTGCGAAACGGCAACGTACTTTTCTTCGAGGACAGCGACCTTTTTGTACAGCTTGGCCATGTCATCGATTTTTCCGGTGAAGTCGTTGAGGCGGTTCTGCAGGATCTCGTCGGTGATCTCTTCTTCGTCGAAGGTGACCACTTCCTTGATCGAGCGAACGCCTTTTTTGAGGTCTTCGCCCATGGCCAGCAGTTCGCGAATCACGATGGGTGACCGCGACAGAGCCTTGAGCACACGAATTTGCCCGCGCTCGATGCGCTTGGCGATTTCAACTTCGCCTTCGCGCGTGAGCAGGGGTACGGTTCCCATCTCGCGCAGGTACATGCGGACGGGGTCGTTGGTCTTTTCCAGAGCTCCGGGGGTGAGGTCGAGTTCGACGTCCTCGGAGCCTTCTTCTGCATCCTCGAATTTTTTATCGAGCGTAGCCGAGGGGAGCTTAGGCCCCTCGAGCACGTCGATGCCTTGAGTGCCGATCGTGGTCAGCAGATCATCCAGGTCTTCGGGACTGTGCACATCGTGCGGGATCAAATCATTGACTTGATCGTAGGTGAGATATCCCTTTTCTTTGCCTGTATCGATCAGCTTTTTAATGTCATCGTACTTATCGTCAAGAGCCAAAAGTTGTCCTCAAACTTCTCAATTTCGCTCGTTGCGGAGCGTGTGGTAGAGTCACAGTGGTGGGATTCTAGGGTTTTGCAGGATTGTGCGCGAGGCACAAACCTATAGAGACTAGCACATAAGTGCTGTCTCGTCTATCAGTTGCCTGCCGTGTCTCTCCCAATCCCGCCGCTATCTTCAACTTCCTTAAATACTTAGATGGTTTAGACGCCATTTTTGTTTCACGCGTTTGGAGCCATTTCACACCGCGATTGCCGAGCCGCCTTCCGCCAAGCTGGGATCCCGCAGGGCTCGACTAAGGCGTTCCACCTCGCGCAACAGCAAGTTCCGCCGCTCGGGATCTGTACCCTGGTTCGACCGAAGCTGCCGCTGCACTTGCTCCAGACTCCGCTTGAGATGAATCTTTCGCAGCGCGCGGACGGCGCGGTCCAGCAGTTCGGGGGTGAGGTCTTCGTCCTCCTTTAACAGGATAGTGGCCAGTAAGCGCCGCTCACTCTCGGATCGCGGCACTTCCAATACATCGGCAACATCGGGGCTGGCGTTGAGCAGAGCTTCGGCCAGGGACTCAGTGGCCAGCCCGCGATGCAATCCTTCGCTCTGAAGCGCGAACTGGGCTTGCCGGGCGGGGTCAAATTCTTCCTCTGCGCCATCGCGGGCGGAAAGATGCTCTTGGTTGGGCTGCATCTGGCGGGCAGACGCCAGGGCGCGGATGAGAATGCGTTCGGCGTCGGTGACCTGGGCCTCGGCTGGAGCTTTGAGGGCGGCGGCGGACCGGCTGCCGGCGGCGTGTCTCAACTCCTGACGAAGGACGGCGGAGTCGATGCCCATCTTTTGCGCGATCTCGTGGGCTAGTTCGTCGCGTACGATGCGGCTGGGGACGCGCTGGATGTGCGGGAGAAGGTAGTTCACAGCCCTGACTTTGCCCTCCGCGCTGCGGACTGGAAACTGGGAGCGAGCGCGCTCGATCAGGTAGTCAAAGTACTTTTGCGAGTGCTTCAGTGCGTCTCCGTAGGCGTCTTTGCCTTTGCGCCGGATGTAGAGATCGGGATCGAAGCCCTGCTCGAGGGTCAGCACCTTGATCTGAAACTCTTCTTCGACCAGCAGGCCGAGGGTGCGTTCCGTGGCCTTGGCTCCGGCGGTATCGGGATCAAAGTTCACGACTACGTTCTTGCTGAAACGCCCGAGCAGCTTGGCCTGCAGCTCGGTGAAGGCGGTGCCGGAACTGGCAATCACGTTTTGGAAACCAGCGGCATAGACGGAGATGCAATCCATCTGGCCTTCGACCACGATGGCATATTCCTTCCGAATCCATTCCTTGGCCTTGTCGAGATTGAAGAGAACTCGCCCCTTGGAATAGATCGCGGTTTCCGGCGAGTTCAAATACTTCGGACCCGCTTTGTCGTCGGTGGCAAGGGTGCGGCCGGTGAACGCGATTACCTTGCCGGCTTCGCTGGCTATGGGGAACATCACGCGGTTGCGGAACTTTGAGTACATCGCTTGAGAAGAGGCGTCAGACCTCGGACCTCGGGCAAAATCCCCGCCCTGTCCGTCCAAAGAGCGGACGGACAAGGACGGGGCACCCTCTTGTGAATGTTCAGTGCTTTCAGTGTTGTCATTCCGAGCGGAGCGAGGAATCTGGATTTGCTGAGGGCGGAGGGCTGACGGCTGACGGCTGTCTTCCTGCTTCCAGGAAAACAAACCGCTTTCGCGCAGCACTTCTTCGTTGAATTCGGCTTTCAGGCGGTCGCGCAGCAGAAATCCGGAGTCCGGCGCGTAGCCGATGCGAAAGCGCGCGATGGTTTCGTCATCCAATCCGCGGCCAAGCAAATACTCCCGCGCTCGCGCTCCTTCGGGACGCTTCAGGCATTCCTGAAAGAACGCTACGGCCCGCTCGTGAACATCCAGCAACTGGGTGCGCAACCTCGCTTCCTGGGCCTCGGCGGGACTCGAATAGCTCGCTTTGGGCAGCGCGATACCGACTTTTTGCGCCACCAACCGGACTGCCTCAGGGAACGTGATGTTCTCGACCTTTTGCACGAAACTGAACACGTCGCCGGAAACTCCGCAGCCGAAGCAGTGATAAAACTGCCGCGTGGCATGTGCCGAAAACGACGCCGTCTTCTCGCCGTGGAACGGGCATAGTCCGGAATAGTTTTGCGCGCCCGCCTTCTTCAGCTTGATGTAGTCGCCGATGATGCGGACGATGTCCGCCTGCTGCTTGACGGTGTACGCGAAATCGCCGGGGTTAGCCATGAATGGGACGGAGTGGTCCGCAGGAATTGTGAGCCAGAAAGCCGCTGAAGGGAATATAGCAGTCGCCGTTGCCTGCGGAAAAACTGTGGAATTTGGAGTTAATCCGTTGACAGCGTTGGAAAAGCGGACCTCGGACCTCTGACTTTGGACCCGGACCCCTGGGTTCAGATCGCCGAAGTCCGAGGTCTGAGGTCTGCGCTCTGGTCTCAACCATTCGCGCAACCTGCCGATAGGACGCTCGGGGAGGTTCTTATTCCTGAGCTCAGCACTGCCGATCATTACGTGGCCTCGGTGATCGATAAGCATCGCGTCGACAGTGGGCCGGAGTCTGTGGCGCACGCAGCGGCGCTGGAAGTCATGCCTCTCGTGAAAGAGTGGGGGGCCAACTACCTGCGCGGGATGACTCCATCGGGGGCGTATGCCAAGGGGACGGCGATTTCCTTGTGCACGGACATCGACCTTCTGATCGCGCTGAAGCCTATCCCGGGAATGGAAATGCGCAATGTCTTTTGGAACCTGTTCGAGTTTCTGACTGGCCGAAATCTTCGGCCTGAGGCGCATTCGGTCGCAATGCGGGTTCGGCACAAAGGCGTGAAGATAGATCTGGTCCCGGCTTGCCTGATGGATGGTAATCCCCGCGAACATACGCTGCACAATGATTCTGCTGCCGGGATTCGTACCGACGTGGGGCAGCATGTCCACCTGGTCTCGAGTTCGGGACGGGCGCAGGAGATTTGTGCGCTGAAGATATGGCGCGAGCGCAATTCGCTGGACTTTCCCTCGCTTTACCTGGAACTTACGGTGCTGGAAGCTCTGACCGGGCAGCGCTTCGGTCAGCTGGCCGACAATGTACTGACCATTCTCCGCTACATCGCGGGGCGCTTCCGGAAGGAGACGGTCCGCGACCCGGCGAACGAAGACAACGTGATCTCCGACAGCCTGACCGCGAGCGAGAAGGGAATGCTCGGCAAAGCGGCGGGCAAGGCGCTGTTTGATGAGGACTGGAAACGGATTCTGTGGTGAGCGGTAGTTTCCGTTCCCCCTTTACCCAGCGCTAAAGCTCTGGGCTATTATCACGACGCCCCTCCGGGGCTGACTCCTTCATGACTCTTCTTAGATTCTTAGCTCCACTACTGTTGCACCGGCGCCGCCTTCGTTTTGGGGTGGCTCAGTGACTGACTCCACGTGCGGGTGCTGCTGCAGAGCCTGGCGCAGCGCTTTGCGCAGGATGCCCATGCCGCTGCCGTGTACCACGCGCACGCGCGGCAAGCCCGCTAAAAATGCGCGATCCACGAACCTCTCTACTTCGCGGGTGGCGTCGTCCACGGTGCGACCGATGACGTTGATCTCGCTGGGGACGCTCGCGCTTTCATTCCCGAGCGAAACGGAAATCCCTCGGGCTCGCGCCGCCTTCACCGGAGAGTCGGCGGCCCTGGCCAGTACCTCGGCTACGTCGTCGCGGGCGATCTTCATCTTCATGGAACCGACTTCCACTTCGAAATGATGGTCATCGATTTTGCGCGTGACCCGTGCTGGCCGCCCGGTGGACTTCAGCTTCACGCTGTCGCCTTCCGAGACGTGCTTCACCAGCAGGGGCTGAGCATCGGGATCGTCACGGTCAGCTCCGCTCGCGTGCGCGACCACGGTCGAATCAAACTGGTCGCGGAATTCGCGCCGAAGTTTGGCGATGCGCCGCTCGGCATCCTTGGAAAGCTTCTGCGCGGCGGCACGCTCCTGGACGGCATTCACCGCTTCGCGGGCGTGGTACTCGAAGTCGCGGAGGACGCTTTCCAGCTTTTTCTCCATTTCGCGGATTTTGTTTTGCTGCTCTTTCCTGCCTTCGCCGGCGAGATGCGCTTTCTCGCGTTCCAGTTCGTGCTCGCGGGACTTCAGGCGCAGGCGGCCGGCTTCGGCCTCGCGCAGTTCAGCGTGAAGCCTGTCCAGAAATTGCCCGACATCCCGCGCCTGAGAACCTAGGCGTGACCGCGCGCTCTCGATGATTGTCGGGTTCAGCCCCAGCCGTTGCGCGATATTGATTCCGGCGGAGGCTCCGGGGACGCCGACCTTCAATTCGTAGGTGGGCTGCAGAGTTCTCTCATCGAAGCCGACGGCTGCGTTTACCACCCCCTGCGTGTTTGCGGCGTAAACCTTCAACGATGTGTGGTGCGTTGAGATGACGCTCATGCAGCCGATATTGCAAAAGTATCCGGCGATCGCGACGGCGAGGGCCGCGCCTTCTTCGGGATCAGTGGCAGAGCCCAGTTCGTCGAGCAGGACCAGCGAACAGTTGGTTGCGGTTCGCGAGATGAAATCGATATTCGTGACGTGGGCTGAGAAGGTAGAAAGATTCTGTTCGATCGACTGGTAGTCGCCAATGTCGGCGAGGATCGCGTCGAATATGGGAAGCTCGGCGCGATCGGCGGGGACGGGGATTCCGGATTGCGCCATCAGGGAGAGGAGACCTAGCGTCTTCAGTGTGACGGTTTTGCCGCCGGTGTTGGGACCGGTGATTACTAGCTGGCGGCGGCCGGCTTCGAGTTCCACAATGACTGGGACTATGGTTACACATTTTAGTTTGAGATTGCGTTCCAACAATGGATGGCGGGCGTTGTGCAGTAGCAGGCGAGCTTTGCTCGCCATGGACAGCCGAGGGCGGCTGTCCCCATATGGTTCTTGTGGTTCTTGGTGGTCTGCTGCTGCGCTTAGCACTACGGGCATGCAGGTGTAATCTTCGGCGAAGCGGGCTTTGGCGAACTGCAGTTCTAGTTCGGCCAGGACATCGATTGCGGCGGCGATTGCTTCGGCTTGGGTGCCGATGCGTTGGGTCATCTCGAGCAGGATGCGGTGAACTTCGGCCTGCTCGTCATCCAACAGGCGCACCAGTTCGTTGTTCTGCTCGATGGTTTCGAGGGGCTCGACGAATACCGTCTGGCCACTCGAACTGGCGCCGTGGACTACGCCCTGCACGCGGCGTTTCTGCTCTATCTTGATGGGGATGACAAAGCGCTCGCCGCGGATCGTGATCAGTTCATCCTGTACGGCGTCGCCTTCGGCGAGGCGGCGGAGATATCCACGCAACGATTCTTGTATTGCCCGTCTCTGTTTTTCGATTTCGCGGCGAATGCGGGCCAGTTCGGGCGAGGCGCGGTCTTCCAGCGTTCCATCGGGCTGGATCTTGTTGCGGAAAAATCGCAGGAACTCGGTGAAATCGACGATTCGGTCGGATAGAGCGCTTACTCCTCTCCATTCCGATTTCATGCTGGCGGGCGGATGCAAGGCGATCTCACGCCATTCCGCGGCGCGGTCGACTACCAGGACGACGTCGCGGATCTCGGTGGTTTCGAGAGTGGCGCCGGCAATGCGTGATTTGTCGACATGCTTGCCGAGTTCAATCAGGCCGGAGAACTCGAAGCGACCGCCGACTCGCCGGAATTCACGAATCTCGCTCGCCAGTTCCTGCTGGCCTTCGATCCAGGCACGGTCGGTGGAAGGTGCGAGTTCCGCAATGCGGGCCTGTCCCAGCGGAGACGAGGCGTATCCGCGCAGGAGTTCGCGGAGAGCTTCGAACTCGAGGACGCGTGTTGAGGTGTGACGGAGAGGCTGGGGGGCCATCTCAGGTATGTTACAAGAGCTGAGGAATTGAGATGGATGTTGGTCGCGAGGTGGGGTGGGGGTCTAAGGAGGTCGCCTCAGCGGCTAAAGCCACATTTCATTGGGCGGCGGGTACGGCGCGGCTAGAAGCCGCGCCCTTTCAAAGCAGGAGCGAAGTCATTAGGCCCAGCAGAAGCGAAATCATCACGCAAAACAGAATCGAAGTCGCTCAGGCCTTGGCTGCGCCTGCGGCTTGTGCCACGGATTCGCCGGCCGCGGGAAAGCGCAGAACGAATAGCGCGCCGCCTGCGGGCTTGTTCTGGCAGGTAATCTGGCCGCCGTGCTCCTGAATGACACCATAGACTGCGCTCAGACCGAGGCCTGTTCCCTGGCCGATCGGCTTGGTGGTATAGAAGGGATCAAAAACCCGCTGCGGTTCGAGCAGGCCTGGTCCTGTGTCGGAGAACTGCAGTACTGCTTCTTTGCCCAGGCGCTGCGCGGTGATTTGCAGCGTGCCTCCGCCGACTTCTGCCAGGGCGTCCATGGCGTTCTGCACGATCTCGACGATGACCTGGAACAACTGGTTGGCATTCCCGACGACGCGGGGAAATTCCGGTTCGACAAAGATTTCGACTCGAATTCGGCCGCCGGGATGCTGCGATTCCTGCATCTGGGCGCCCCGATGTAACAACACGCCCAAGTCCACTGGAACTTTATCTCCCGGCGCCTGCCGCGAGAAGCTCAGCAGGTCGGAGATCAGATCGCGGGTGCGGCGCGCCTGGTTCACGATTTTCCGAACCAGCGCATCCTGTTCGGACGTCAGGCGCTCGCCGGACCACAACTGCTCGGAATTCTCCATGATCGCGGCCAGGGGCTGGTTGATCTCATGGGCCGCTCCTGCGACCAATTGCCCGAGCGAAGCCAACTTCTCCTTCTGCACCAAGTGGCTCTGGAGCCGCTGCTGGTTCTCGAATCCGGCACGCGACTCGCCCAGAAGGTGCATTAAGGCCTGGTCCTGAATGTATTGCCGCAAAAAGGCAAATGCACCCAGCACCAGCATCGCGGCCAGGACTGTGAACAGACGAAACATACGGGAAGGCACCGGCGACGTATCTTCGAGGAATGCCCACAATCCCAAGACTGGCAACGACAGGATGGCCAGCATCGCCATTTGCGGAAGGATGGTTTTCCATCTTTGATCGGTCCTCGGTGCGTCAGCCTTCAAGTCCCACTCCCGTGCGGCCAGAGTCGTGGCCAGCATCCATGCGACGGCCCCGGTCAGCGGTACGTCATACAGGCTGCCGGTGTAATAAGTGCCTTTGAAGACAGCCTTGTCGAGAACCTGCGATCCTGCCGTATATACGGAACCGGCGGCAAGAAAGTTGAGGTACAGGCGCTTCCAGGCCCCAGTGCTCGTCCATCCGGCGTAGGCCAGCACCAGCAGCAGCAATAAGTTCTCGAATTCATACAGCAGATCGTAATACCCGTTGTAGGCGGGCACATTCAGGATGACGTACTGGTGAGGAAAGACGATGAAGGCATACAGGAATAACCACCAGACCAGCAGCATAAGAAAGTGCAGAGTGCTCAGATGAAAACGCGATTCGGTCCGCACCTGGTCTGGCCTCCAGGCAACGGCGGCGATCATGGGCACAACGTGAAAGAACAGAATGATGTCGACGAAGTAGGGATCCGGGAGTTCCCGGCGAAGTACGACCTCGTTGTAGGCCCATCCCCACTGGTTGACGACCCAGAGGGAAAAGGCGAAGGCCATCAATCCCCAGAAACTCCGCTCCATCCCAGGTCGGGAGATCGCATTCGCCAGCATCACGCCGGACGCGACCAGCATGATGAGCACGCCAAAAAAATCCCCAAACGCGGTCAGGCCAAAACTCTTGTGCGCCGTCAGAGACACGACGGAGTAGGCCAGAGTGATGGCGGCCGCTGAGATAAACCAACGGTAGCGTCGGAACAGACTCATCCGTCTCTCATCTTATGAGAGTTAACTAAGGATTCGAGTGTCGACTGGGAGGCGATGAGTTACTTTAGTCACCCGCTAGCGCAGGAGCTAACTTACTTTCTCGGGCTGTCGGGACAAGGGCATCGGCATTGAGGAGGCCATCTTGGTGCCGAAATACTTTGCCCGGGCAAGAAGCAGCTTTTCGACTTCGCGCTCTTGCAGAGGTTGTTGCCTTCCGAGCAGATGCGTGACCAGGGCGATCTGGGCAAAATGCTCGACGGTTTCCATCTTCATGTAGGCGTGTTCGAGAGTATCGGCATAGGCGACCACACCATGGTTGGACATGAGAATCGCGTCATAGTTCGGAACAAAGGGCTCCAGAGTCTTGGCCAGTTCGGAGGTCCCCGGCGTGCCATATCGAGCCAGGGGTATGCATCCGAGGCCGATGACGACCTCGCAAACCAGCGGCTCGGTTAGCGGAATTCCTGCGGCCGCGAACCCTGTGGCCGTGGGCGGGTGGGCGTGAACAATCGCCTGGATGTCGGGCCGCAAGCGGTAGATCAGCAGATGCATGCCGATCTCGCTGGTCACGTTTCTGCGGCCGGCGAGGCGCTCGCCCTCCTCATTCACGATGACCAAGTCAGCGGGGCGCATGGCTCCCTTGCTCAGGCAGGTGGGGGTGACCAGGATTTCGCCGTTCTTCAGGCGGACGGAGAGGTTGCCATCCATTGCCGCCACGAATCCGCGTCCGTGCAACATGCGCCCGTAGCGGACAATTTCATCCCTATGTTTGCGTTCAGTAGACATGAGTACCTTTGGGGGAGTGGCGACGGTCCGCAATATGGCAACCGCATAGTACCAGCACCTTCAACGATTGAACAACGCAAAAGAGGATGAAAGTGGAGAAAAAAAACGGTGGCGAATGGTATGCCGGGGCGCAGTTTTTTCAGGGTTTATAGTCCCTATAATCGGAAGGCGTGCTGGTTTCCGAATTCCACTACGATCTTCCCCCGGAACTGATTGCCCAGGAGACGCTTCCCGACCGGGCGGCGTCCCGAATGCTGCATCTGGAGCGCTCCACGGGACGCTGGTCCGACCGCCCGTTCCGCGACTTTCCTGAGTTGCTCCGGGCCGAGGACTTGGTGGTCTTCAACGACACGCGAGTCTTTCCGGCTCGCCTCTACGGCCACCGCGCCGGACTTAAGTCCCACCCGGTCAGCCAGCATAATCCCACGGCTCGCGAGTTCTTGCGGGGGCGCGTGGAGGTGCTGCTGACACGGCAATGTTCGGAAGGTC
>WNFA01001643.1_pt1 | contig 18237 bp, 19 predicted proteins | sample 5400481 | NCBI WGS metagenome assembly WNFA01 (sample SAMN13153340, study PRJNA577476) | soil metagenome | isolation source: 120 cm saprolite under Douglas fir tree site 2 hole 1 replicate 2 | place: USA:California | collected 2015-04-18
GCCAGCCAGCCGCGTTCGAGGACGGCGACGTTGGTGATTCCGTGGTTGCGGGCCAGGTAGTAGGCGGTCGAGAGGCCATGCCCACCCCCGCCCACGATCACCACGTCGTACGAGCGTTTGGGGTCCGGATTGCGCCAGAGGTGATCCGGGTGCTCAGAACCGCTCATGCCAGTTTCTCGTAGCTTGCAATGGTAGAGAATCGTGGGAGCGTCTGAACTTGACAGGCTCAGCCGTCGTCCGGAGACTTGGCCCGATGTCCACCAAGCTACGAAAGCGGGCGGTCAGCTCCAAGGCGAGAGCTGCTGGGAAACAGCGGCCGGCCCGAACCGAGATCGCTCGTCGCGCCTACGAGATCTTCGTCGGGCGAGGCGGCAACGACGGGCATGATCTTCAGGACTGGCTGCAGGCGGAGACCGAGCTCACCGGTAGACGGAACTAGGGCGGTCCCACCGCCGTGCTGACCGAGGCCGACGCGGTTGTGATCGGCGCCGGCGCCCTCGGTCTGAGCGCCGGGTATCACCTGGCCAAACTGGGACGCCGGGTAGCGATCATCGACCAGTTCGCGCCTGGTTCACAGACCTCACCCCGGGCGGCCGGGCTCTTCAAGCTCATCCAGGGCGATCTGGCGCGCACGCGACTGGCGCAGCTCAGCATCAAGACGGTGACCCACTTCGAGGCTGAGGCGGGCGTGCCGCTGCCCGTCACCCGCTCCGGCAGCCTGATGGTGGCGCGGACGCCGGAGCACGCAGACCTGATCTACACGGAGGCCCAGCGGTCGGGCGCCTGGGGCGTGGCCCTGGAGATGGTCGATGCGCCGGAAGCGCGGCGGCTGGCGCCCTTCCTCGAGCCCGACGGGATTCGCGCCGCCTGCCACACGCCGGCGGACCTCTACATCGAGGAGCCGTCCAGCCTGTTGCACGCCTACCTGCAGGCCGCCAAAGTCCGCGGCGCGACCATGGTGCCGCACACGCGGGTCACGGGGATTCGATTGCAGAACGGCGCCGTGTCCAGTGTCGTCACCGCGCAGGGCGAGATCGGGACGCCGGTGGTGATCGATGCCGCCGGGGCCTGGGCGCGACGGGTCGGTGAGCTGGCCACGGCCACCGTGCCGGTGATGCCGGTCCGCCATCAGTTGCTCATCACCGAGCCGATCGAGGGGGTCGAAGCCGAGCAGGCGATCGTGCGCCTGATCGACACCGCGGTGTACGTTCGGCCGGCGCGCCGCGGCCTGATGCTGGGAGGCTTCGAGGCCGATCCCCTCCCGTTTGACGTCGCTCGCCAGCGGGAGGACTTCTCGATGGACGCCGTACCGCTGGACTCGTCCGTGCTCCGCCGGCTGGGCGCTACGGTGGAAGGGAACATCCCCGCACTCCGGGGCGCGCCGGTGCAGGAGCACCGCGGGGGGCTCTTCACCATGACCCCCGACGGCCAGCTGATCGTCGGGCCCCACCCGGACATTCGCGGGTTCTGGATTGCCACCGGCTGCAACGGGAGCGGCTTCTCGCTGTCGCCCGGCGTCGGCCAGGTGCTTGCCGAATGGGTCGTCGAGGGAAAGCCGTCGATCGACCTGGCGTCGTGCGCCCCGGCCCGTTTTCGATCTCAATCGTTCGACGACCAGCAGCTCCGCGCTGCGGGCGTGTGGCAGTACGCCCACTACTACGAGCCGGCGGCGGGGCGACTGACCAACCCGTAAGGTTTTCCGTGGCCGCCGGCCTTGTATGAAGGGAAACCAGCTGGGCCAACCGGTCAGAGTTGGCCATGGTTCTGGGCCGACGCCTGCCCAAAGGTCTGGGCTCAATCTCAGTCGGTTGCCGCTAGAGGTCGCGGTTCGCGTCTGCCATGAGCGGACGGTAAGATGTGGCCGAATCGGTCGCTTTCCCGGCTTAGCCCGAATCCACCGAAACGAACTTGCGTCTTGGGCGCGGATGCGAGCGATCCGTGCGTTGGCTCCTGCGCGCGCTCAGCTACGCACCAACGGGTACGCGCCTTCGCGTGCTCGTCGCCGCCTTCGCCTCATCTCGCCCCGCATCCCAATCTGCTTCGTCCGCTCGGTGCATCCGGGCTAAAGGATGTGGAGACGCGAGGCTGCCGCCACGGCCTCCGCCCGGTTGCGGGCGTTCAGGCGGGCCAGTAGCCCTTCGACGTGGGTCTTGACCGTGCTCTCGCCAAGGTGGAGCCGGGCTGCGATCATCACGTTCGAGTAGCCCTCCGCGACCAGCCTGAGCACCTCCCGCTCCCGTTCCGACAGGCGGATCTCCCGGCCCCCGTTCGGCTGCGAGGCCGGGATCGGGGTGGGCGCGCCGCGCTCGCCGGAGCCTGTCCCGGCCAGCAGGATCCGATCCACCCCAGTGAGCATGGCGGCCCCGAAGACAAAGATCAAGCTCCACAGCAGCCAGTCGACGTCGGGGAAAGGACCGTGCGTCACTGCGGCCCGGAAACCCTGCACCACACCGAATCCGGCTCCGAAGAGGGCGACGGCCTGAACCGCGCCCTGCACGCCTTCGAGGGCAATGGCCTCCACCAGCATGAAGGTGTAGATGGCATAGACGGTGCTGGTGGCCACGCCGGTGAAGACCGCCAGAAAGGCGAAATACGTCAGCTCGTCCAGGAGCGTCACCAGTCGTGCGACCCGCAGTACGGCGGCGTCATCGGGCTGCCGGACGGCGTGCATCGCCCAGCCGTTGTAGGTGCCGATCCCGAGGATGATCAGGACCAGCGCGACCGGGTAACGGGGCGGCGTCAGTATGCCCAGGACGCCCACCCAGACCAGGCCGATCCAGCGCAGGATGACCATCGTGCCCACCAGCCGTCGGACCTGCTGGTTTTGCAGGCGCGCGGCGTTCACCGTGAGCCAGATCGGCAATGCTGGCATACCGCGCATCTCGAACCCCCCTTCCAGGCTGGGACCGCCGGCAGATAAGGCACAATTCTAACCCGGGTCCGCTGGTCGGGCGACTTAGCCCGAATCCACCGAGCCGAACTTGCATCTTGGGCGCGGGGCGAGCTGAGCCCAGAGTCCGCCGGAACAGACTCGCATCTTGGGCGCGGATGCGGCCGATCCGGGCGTCGTCTCCTGCGCGCGCTCGGTCACGCATCGACGGATGCGCTCCCTCACGTGCTCGTCGTCTCCTTCGGCTCGGCACGCCCCGCATCCCAATCTGTTTCGTCCGTCCGACGGACCCGGGCTCCGGTGCGTCGTCTCCTGCGCGCGCTCGGTTACGCACCAAGGGGTGCGCGCCCTCGCGTGCTCGTCGTCTCCCAAAGCCCGAATCTACCGCCTCGAGCTGGCATCTCGGGCGCGTATGCGGCCTGAGCCCGAGGCCGCCCGAACCAACTCGCATCTTGGCGCGGAGGCGGCCTGAGCCGGAGGCCGCCGGAACGAACTCGCATCTTGGGCGCGGAGGCGGCCTGAGCCCGAGGCCGCCGGAACGAACTCGCATCTTGGGCGCGGATGCGGCCGATCCGGGCGTCGTCTCCTGCGCGCACTCGGTCACGCATCGGCGGATGCGCTCCCTCGCGTGCTCGTCGCCTCCTGCGGCTCGGCACGCCCCGCATCCCAATCTGCGGTGCCCGACCGGTAGATCCGGGCTTGCGCACAGCTCGCCGCGCATCGCAATCTGCGCGTCCGGTCGGTGGATCCGGGCTTAGATTGGGACGCGGGCCGAGTAGGTCGGGAGGCGGCGATAACCCCAGGAGGGAGCGCATCCGCTGGACGCGTGACCGAACACGCGCGGGAGCCACCGTCCGGCTCGGCCGGCCGCGAGGCAGAGATGGCCGAGGGGCACGCAGGCATTGGTGGATCCGGCTGGGGGTGATGCCCGCGGCCGATCCGGGCTTTGGCCGACTACTGCGCCTGCAGGGCGGGGACGAGAAGCCCGGCGAGGGGACTGCCGAGCCCGGTGACGAAGTCATAACCCGGTCCCGCGGTGCAAAGAGTCCCGCAGGGGCCGTTCGCTCCGGCGGTGATGTCCCGATATGCGGAGGCGAGCGCCGCGCGGTAGAACGGCGAGTCGGTCAGGACCGCGGACGAGAGGGGGCTGCGTCGTCCCGCATCGGCGAGGGCGACCAGCGCCGACCACTGAGGCGCACCGAGACTGGTCCCGCCCACCGGCACCCACCCCGCCGCGCCGGTGGAGTCGAAGACGGCCACGCCGGTCACCGGGTTGGCGTCGTACGACACATCGGGCACGCCCCGCCGGCCGCTGGTGGGCGGGATGGGGTACGCCGACTGGTACCCCGGTTCGGCCTCGACCGCGCTGATCCCGCCGCTGCTCCCGATCCATGCTGTCTCCGGCGCCAGCAGGTTGCCCGTCGCATCGAGTGGAAGGGTGGTCCCACCGACCCCGAGAACTCTAGGGGACGCTGCCGGATACATGACGCCCGCGCCCGCGTCCCCGGACGAAGCGACGAACACGACCCCGGGGACCGCGAAGTGCGGATCGTCCCGCGTCTCGCCCGTGAATTCCGCGGTTCCCCAACTCATCGACACGACCCGGGCACCGCCGGCGACGGCCGTATCGACGCCGCGGAGCATGCTGCTGAGCGTGGTGTGCGGCGACTCGACAAGCAGGATGTCGGCGCCGGGGGCGATAGCGTGCGCCCACTCCACGTCGAGCGAGATCTCGAGTGCCCACACGGGATCGACGCGAGGATTGCCGTAGGCGACCAGTTTCTCGAAACAGGGATGCGGCCCCGCGGCAACGGTGCACGTTGGCGATCCGGGCAAGCCGCTGAGGGCTCGCAGCCCGAACTGGCCGATGAACGTCTGCAGGTCCGAGGCGACGGTGGGGTCGTCTGAGGCATCGACGATCCCGATGACCTGCCCGCTGCCGTCGGCGGCCAGCTGGTCGAACCCATAGGCGTGACGAATCTGCGCCGGGCTGTAGCCAACCGGACCCTTGGTGGCCGCCTGCGCGACGTGGATGGGCGCATGCACGATGGGATCGATCTCTGCGGCGGCCTGGGCTGGCAGCCCGAGGGAAAACGGGAGCAGGGCAACCACCGCGACCATCACCGGCCATCGTTGGACCATGAGGCGAGGCTAGTTCGCCCGGGCCGCGCCATCAATCGAGCAAATGACCTACAACCCGCTTACGAGATGTCGATGGTGCGTTCGATCGTGCCGATCCCTTGGTCGGTGACGACCAGCCGGTACACGCCGGCCGCCGACCGGGCCCAGACGGTGTCGACCAACCCCGACGCATCATCCACCTGGCTGGTCAGCGCCTGGGCCTGGGTCCCGTCCGGAGCCCACAGCTGCAGGCTGAAAGCCGGATGGCCTTTCACCGCGTCCGGGATCACCCTCGAGAGCGCGCCCGGACCGCCTCCCTGCACCTGCAGCCGCACCTCCAGGGCGGTGGCAGTCGCCGTGACTTTCGTGAAGGTAACCGTCATCGTGCCGAGGCGGCCGGGCGCGGGAGGCGTGAGAGCCCTCGACTCGTCCAGGGCGATGGTGGCGCGAAGCTGCCAGTCGCCCCGCAGCCCGTCGCGGGTCGCCCCGAACGCCGTCAGCGTCGCGGCCTGCAGAGTCAACCGCGCCCCGAGTGACGCGGCCGGCCCACTGATTGGCTCGAATTCGAGGATCTCCTGGCCCGTCTGCTCATCCGCGGCGCCTCCCTTCAGCTCCAGGCGATGCCCGAACTGATCGGTCAGGGTGACCCCGGTCGCATTCGAGAGGAGCACACTTCGGTCGGCCGGCTGGACGCGAAGCAGCACGATGGTCCGGATGGCATCGGCGTAGCCACCGATGAGCTCGACGCGGTAGCCGGACGACACCGCGGCGCCGCTGAACGTCGTGACTCGGCCGGCCAGGCCGGCGAGTCCGACCGACCGCAGGAGGGGTCCGGTGGCGTCCCCCAGCACCGGCGCGTCGGCCAGCGCCTGGCCGAAACGTGGGGCGAAGTAGGAGGCCCCGCCGAAGGCGAGCGCGACCAGCGCGACGGCGGCCGACAGTCGGGACACCAGTCGGACCCCTCCGACGCGGGCGGCGGGGCGCCGGGCCGCCATCACCCGCGGCACCAGCTCGGATGGAAGCGGGATCTCGAGCGTGGCCAGCCGCCTGGCCAGCGGGGAGCGCAGATCGTCGTTCATTGGTTCTCCTCCTGCAGGTGATCGCGCAGCCGGTCGAGCGCTCGGCGAACCGCCACCCTGGCTGCGTTGGGACTCAGTCCGATGGCGGCGCCGATGCTCGCGTGGTCCAGGTCGGCACCAAATCGAAGGGCGATCACGGTCCGTTCACGCGGCCGCAGCCGCCGGACGGCGGCGAGCACCTCGCTGTCGCTGAGATGGGCCAGCGCCCGCGCCTCGACGTCGTCGGTCGAATCTTCTGGCTCACTCCGCTGGGCTGCGAGCCGCTGCCACAGCGCGAAGCGGCGGTTCGCCGCCCTGCCGGCGTCCCTGGCGGTATTGGTCACGATTCGAAATAGCCAGCTCTCGATCGTGCCGCGTCGCGTGTCGAATTGGCCGAGTTTCCGGACGCTACGCTCCAGCGCTTCCTGGGCGATGTCCTCGGCCTCGATGTCGTTCCGGGCGACCATCGCGGCAAACCGATAGACCCGCTCCGCGTAGCGAGAGCAGAGCGTCTCCGCGGTTAGCGGCTCGTGCGTATTCAGGTTCAGCGGGATGACGCCGAAATGCGAATCAGACCGAAAAAGACCTGTCGCCACACTCTGAATACGTTTGACACGGCCAGAATCGTACACGGCTCTGCCTATTCATAAAAGAAGATGCCGGCGGCGTTGGCCGTCCTGCCGAGCACGACGTAACCGAGGTAGATCGACTCCGGATCGAGAACGTTGCCGCCACTCTGTGTCGTAGGGAACATCCAGATACCCTCCGCGCTGCTGAACGGCCGGATGGCTTGCTGGCGCGCGGCGGGCGACGCTCCCACGATCGCGATCCCGAGGCTGGTGGACCGCACGTCGGGGGAGGGCGATCCTGGCGTGAACCGGTACACGGCGCCGAGGGCGAGCTGGCGCGCACCGGTGACGGCCCGATCCTTGAGGGTGCTGTCCCTGCCAGCCTCGGCGCCCACCTGGAGCGCGTAGACATCCTGCATGTTGCGGACGTCGAGGTGGAGCAGGGTTTGACGGACCGACGACCAGACCTCATCCGGCGGCGTGACGCCGGCCGCCTCCCCCATCCGTAGGAACCAGGACTCCCGCGAGAGTTGGCCGGGATTGGCTGCGGCCGTCATCGACTCCCGGAGCCAGGCGGCGATCGACGACGGGATGGGGACACCGAGCTCTCGGGCTAGAGCCAGGACGAAGAAGGCCGCCCGCAGCTGCGGGGCCGAGGCCGTAGTAGAGGTCGCTGAAGAGTCGGAAGGCAGCTGGCCGAGCCAGGTAAGTGTCAGGGGGCGCAGCGCGCCATCGTGCTCGTGATGCCCGAGCGCGTGGGTAACGACGGTTGCGTCGAACGTGGTCTGTGGATCGACCGGGCCAGCGTTCGCCTGCCAGCCAAGCGGGCCGGCCGTCCGGCGGATGGTGGTCAGCAGTCGGTCGTCAGCCGGCATGCCGAGGAGGGCAGCATCGTAGGTGAGTTGGGGGTCCGCCATCGGTTTCGCCGCGGAGGCCGAAACAAAGCCGTCTGGAGTCGTGAGCGCCAGAGACGCCGGCGGCGGCCCGGCAGGGAGCTCAATCCCGTTGGCGAGCGAAATCTGCTGGGCGTTGATCAGCAGAGCGGCGGCCAGCGGGCCACTTACGCCGGCAGCGCCCGCTCTGGCTGTCAAGGCCGTCAGGATCGGACGCAGCGACCGGGGGAACGGAGCGCGCGAGGAGTCCGGCAGCAGGAGGTCGGCGAGCTGCCACACCGGCAGGATGGTCTCCAGGACCTGCAGGTCATCGAGGCGAGACGCCCGTGCTGGGTCGCTCACAAGCGGCAGCTGCGCCGTGACCGAGTCGGCGATCTCCGACGGTACGGATACCCCGGCCATCTGCATGAGTTCGACGGCGGTTTGGGTCGCCGGCCAGGACGCGGACTGTTGTGGTCCGTACCGGTAGCGATCGCCGGCGCGCAGCGTCGGCAGGAACCGCGCGACCGGGGCCGTCGGGACGGCCTCGTTCAGCGCCACAAGCGCCTGGCCGGCCAGCCAGGCCCGCTGGAGCGGCGGGAGAGCGTCTGCTGGATTGTCCGGTTGATCGAGAATAGTGCGCAGCCAGGTTGCCGTCTCAGCCTGCGAAAGCTGCGGAACGGCAGTGTGGTATCTGGCGATCAATCGGAGTGTCCACGATGTCAGGTACAGCGAGGGAGCGGCCACCAGGTTGGTGGTGCTCCGGTAGCCACCGCCGCCCTCGCCGGTGTCCGCCCACAGTCGCTCGAGTTGCATGAGGGTCAGGGCATCGGCGGCCCCGGGCTCGGGGCTGGCCGGCGCCGGGACCGCGGTGGCCGCCGGAGCGCAGGACGCGCCCGCCAGGAGCGCGGCGAGCGCGATCGCCGCGGACCTGACGAGCAGCCGAGTCGATACGGTCGGCATCTACGAATTAGCGACCGTGGTCACGAAATAGCCGCCGAATTGCGACGTAGCCCAGGCGCTTTCCGATGGGCAGCAGACGACCCAGTTGCTGGAGAACTGGATCCCATTGAAGGAGTGGGTGATCAGCCAGACGTTGTTCACGGCTGAGCTCCAGCTGGCGCTGCTGCCGGACCCGGCGATGCCAATGCCGGGGGGCATAGAGATGTTGACCGATACGGCGATGCCGCCAACCGACCAGTTATCAGTCAGATACATGGTGGTGGCGTTCCAGGGGCAGCACCCCAGCCAGGCGGCCTGGGACTGGCCAGGGCCGAAGGTCATGGTGGCGACCCACCAGCCGGACTGTGCGTTCACCGTGGTCGAGAACCAGGCGGTGGTGTTGTCGCACAAGCCACCCGGCGGGCAGGTCCGGTTGCTGTTGTAGGCGGAGAGGGTTCCTGCCGCCGTAACCGTGTGCTTCGAGCCGGTTCTGCCCGTCAGGCCGGATACGTTCGTTGAACTCGTCACGCTCTGCGGGCCCAGTTGGACGTTCAGGGCCTGCAGGTCCCTGCTGGCGCTATAGGACTGCTTGGAGACGCCCGGCAGCGGAACCAGGACCGCAAACGACCGGTCCGGGGACAGGTACACGACGGTCGAGTTTCCTGCAGAGTGGGGGTTGGCGGCAGACGCCGTCACGGCAGGGACTGCCGCAAGAGCGACCAGAGAAGCCAGGACGGCGAGCCCCGCACGCAGGTGCGTGTGCAATCGCGTTCCGTACATGATGTCGAAACCTCCTTGAGATGTGGTTCGGACCCGACTGAGTTTCTCTATCGGTTGCGGAGGCGCACGAGCGGTGTGCGGATGGTGGGGCATCGGTGGCCGGGATCGTAGGTCCCCCGGTCGATGGCTTCAATCCGCTGGATGGCTGGCAGGCGGATGACCTACACGTCGCGCGGTTCATCCGTGGCGGCGGTGCGCAGCCAGGCGGCCACGGCCTCCGCCCGGGTGTGAAACCCGTTGGCCAGGTACAGCCGCTGGAGATGGGCGGCGACCGTGCGTCGTGATACCTGCAGCCTGAAGGCGATGTCCTTGTCCGTCTTCCCGGACGCGATCAGGTCGAGGATCTCGAGCTGGCGCGGGGTGAAGTGGGTGCTCATGGTCATTCGTTTGAACCTCAGCCGTCAGGCTGCAGGCTACCCGCAGGGGACTGAGACGTCCACCCACCGAACGGAGGAAAAACTGCTGCGAACGGAGGAAAAACTGTTACGGCCGGCGCCGATCGGCGGAGGAGAACGGAGGAGACGAACGGGCCGAGCCCTGGAGGAGGCCCTGCCGAGGCGCGGCGGCCACGGCTTCTGCGCGGTTCTTGACGGACAGCCGCGCGAGCGGGTTCTCGACGTACGGGTTGACCGTCGTCTCTCTGAGGTGCAGGCGCTCCGCGATCATCGCGTTCGAGTAGCCTGCCCCGATAAAAGGAGCCCCTCCTGAAGGGCGGGAACTAAGCCGTGCCGGCTGGCCGGTAGATCAGGATGGCGACGCCGTCGCCGACTGTCTTCGCCGACTCCAGTCGGAGGCGTTTCTTCCCGCTCGTCTCGCCGAAGAGGCGCTTGCCGCTGCCGAGGATCACCGGGAAGACCATTAGGCGCAACTCGTCGACAAGGTCGTGCTCGATCAGCGTCTGGGCGAGCTGCCGGCTGCCGTTTACCACGATGTCGCCGCCCCGCGCCTGCCTCAGGGTCGAGACCTCCCCCACGACGTCACCCCGAAGCACGGTCGTGTTTCTCCACTGAGGGTTCTTGAGGGTCGAAGAGACTACGTACTTGGGCATGTTGTTGAACTTGTCGGCAAATTCGCCGGTCCGCGTCGGCCAGGCCCTGGCAAAGCCCTCGTACGTCACCCGCCCCAGCAGCAAGGCCTCGGCCTCGCGTGCCTCATCCATCTTGAACTTGTCCCCGTCCTCCCCGCGGCTGATCTCGAAGGTCCAACCCGCGTACTTGAAGGCTTCGTCGCCGCCAGGGGCCTGCATGACGCCGTCGAGCGAGACGAACTCGGTGATGACGATCCTTGCCATCTTGATCCTCCCTATATCGCCATTCGCCTGCCAGATTGTTTGGGTGTTTTGAGAGTTGCTTGTCACATTTTCGCCCTGGGCGGTGCATATACTCCAGAAAGGCATGAAGCGCCCCCTGCTCGCGATCCTGGCCATCGGCATGCTGTCGGCCTGCGCCGGCATATCGGCGCCCGGGTCAGCGAAGTCCGAGACGCCGCAGCAAGGCCTGGCCACCACCGGCCAGCGGATGAGCCAGGTCCAGTCGGTGAAATTCGACCTGGCGGGCACCGTGACGCTGACCCTGCCCGAACAGCTCGTGGACCAGTTGCATGCCAAGGGCGGCTCCCAGGCCGACCTCTTGAGCAGCTCCACGACGGTCAATCTGAAGATCACGGGCGCCGCGCAGCGCCCGGACCAACTCCAGGCGATGGTCATCGCGAAGATCGGTGGGGTGACCATCACGACCGAGGTCGTCGCCGTCGGCGGCACCCTTTACTACAAAGATCCGATGACTTCCAAATGGGAGGTCCTCAAGCGCGGCGACGTCGGCGCCCAGGGCAACGGCAAGGTCAAACTCTCATACCAGACCATCCTGGACACGGCGCAGTCGGTTACCGAAGTCGGTGACGCGACCACCCTCAACGGCGCCAGCGTCGAGCATTACCGGGTGGTGCCGGACCTGTCCAAGCTGTTCGCCCAGTTGTCAGCCGACCACCAACTCAAGAATCGCCAAGCGACGGCGATCATCCAGGAAGTGCTGAAGAGCGTGATCCTGAGCGTGGACGTCTTCACCGGGGTGGACGACCATTTGATTCACCGGCTGAGCTATGACGCCGATGTCACCGTGGACCTGAACCAGGTGGCGGCGGCATTCCCCCACGACATTCAGCAGAGCCTGACCCTAGCTCCCGGCTCGGTGGCCCACCTGGCGGCCCATGCCGTGATCGATCTGCACGACTTCAACGCCAAACTCAAGATCCAGGCTCCCACCGTCGGCGCCTGACGGCTACACCCTCCCTGAAGGACGGGAAATTGTCGCTCTTGCCCCTCCGGGCTGTTGCCTATTACGCAACAGTTCTTGCTTCGGGAACGTCGCGAACGTAGAATCAGCCGCGGAGGAAGGGGATGATCCCTGCCTCGTGTTGCCCAGCGCAATTGAGGGAGGTGGATTCGATGAGTCGGGGAAGGCTGGTCGTAGTCGCCCTCGCAGCCCTGTCGTTGATGGCCGTGTCATGCGGTGGTACCTCGGGCACCACACAGCAGGAGTTCAAGCTCGGCATTGGCGGTCCCTACACCGGGCCCGTGGCCAAGACCGGCGCCGAGTTCCAGCACGCGGCAACGATGGCGCTGGAAAAAGTCAACTACAAGATCGGCAACTACAAGATCACGCCGGTCTGGGTTGACGAAGCCTCTGACCCTGCGAAGGCGTCGTCGGCTTTGGAAGACGCCATCGTCGGCAAGAACATCCAGATGGGCTGCCTCAACTGGCACAGTTCCGACGCGGTCGCCATGATGCCAGTCGCCAACCGTCATAAGGTCCCGTACTTCTTCGGGATGGGCGCGACGGGCATCGTCAATGACAACTTCAACAAAGACAAGCCGAACGTCTATTGGATGGCCAAGGGCTGGCCTACGCCCCAAAAGCTGGCGACTCCCTACGGCGATGCCATCCAGGCGTTCATCGATGGCGGCAGCTACACCCCCAAGCACGGCAAGACGGTGGCGATCTGGGGTGAGGACACCGACTGGGGCCACAGCCTGACGGGCGCCATCAAGGACAAGTTCACGTCGCTTGGCTGGACCGTGGTCGACTCCCAATTCTTCAAGATCGACGCCACCGATCACCACACGATCCTCAACAAGTTCAAGAGTGAGCAGCCCTCAATCATCGCCGGCACCAGCACCGCACCGGAGACGATGAGCGCGTTCATCAAGCAGGCCAAGGAAGTCGGGCTGGACAGCGTGCTGATCGCGGACGGGTTGGGCTACGTCGGCGACTTCTACAAACTGGTCGGCGGGGCCTCGGATGGCGTGCTGGACATGCAACCGCTATTCGCGTCCGCCGCCGCGCAGCAGTTTGTGAGCAGCTACAAGAGCCGGTTCAACTCGGAGCCGAGCCCGAGCGCCGCTGGTCTGGCCTATGACTGGACCGGGTTCTGTCTCAAGATTCTGAAGCGGACGCTGGACAAGTACGGCTCGCTCACCAGCGACAACATCTATAAGGTGGGCCGCGACGAGCTCTGGACCGGCCAGCTGACCTACACGGACGGGATCATCATGAACGAGTACAAGTTCTCGGCGGACAGCATCCCGGACCCGGTCATCGGCAAGGGCGAGTACATCTTCCCCGTGATCCAGTACAAGGGCGGCAATGGCCAGATCGTGTTCCCGCCGGACGTCAAGCAGACTAACTTCACGGCGCCGGCCTAGACCAACTTGCTAGTGTGCAGGGGCGGCTTCGACAGCCGCCCCTGACCTGTCTCTGGAGACTCTGAGGATGGCCCTCCTTGAAACGCACGGCCTGACCAAACGCTTCGGCGGCCTCGTAGCGGTGAACCGTGTCTCCCTGGGCGTCAACCAGGGGGAGATCCTGGGCCTGGTGGGGCCGAACGGCGCCGGCAAGACCGTCTTCTTGAACTGCATCGCCGGAATGCTGCGGCCGGACGACGGTCGGGTCAGTTTTCAGGGCGCCGACACCACCGGTGCGACCGCCGAGCGGATGTGCCACCTGGGACTGGCGCGCACGTTCCAGATGCCGCAACCGTTCCCGCGGATGACGGCCCTGGATACGGTCCTGGTCGCGGCCCAATTCGGTCCGCCGGGCAACGGCATGGCGCCGCGGGAGCTGGCGCGGCGATGCCTGGTCCAGGTCGCCTTCCCGCATCCGGAGACTACGCCGGTGAGCGGCCTGAATACGGTCGAGCTCAAGCGGCTCGATCTGGCGCGCGCCCTGGCTTCGCGGCCCAAGCTGCTGCTGCTCGACGAACTGGCGGCCGGCCTGATGACCGGCCAGCTGTCACCGCTGATGGACATCATCCGTCGGGTACGAGACAGCGGCGTCACCATCATAATGGTCGAGCACGTGATGCCGACCATCATGGGCCTCTGCGACCGCCTGGCCGTGCTGCGCCAGGGCGAGAAGATCGCGGACGGGCCGACGCGGGAGGTCGCCCGCGATCCGGTGGTCATCGAGGCCTACCTGGGCGAGAGACACAAGCGGGATGCTGCGAGTCACTGAGCTCGACGCCGGGTACGGGTTCCTGCGGGTCGTCCATGGCATCAGCCTGCAGGTCAACCAGGGCGAGCTGGTGGCCCTGCTCGGTCCCAACGGCGCGGGCAAATCGACGACCCTCAAATGTATTGCGGGCCTGGTGCGGCCGTGGAAGGGGGACATCACGTTCCAAGGGCGTTCGATCGGCGGGATGCGCGGCGATCGGGTGAACGGGCTCGGCATTGGGCTGGTCTCCGAGTCCCTCAACCTGTTCACCGGCATGACCGTGTACGAGAACCTGTTGATGGGCGCCTACTCGGTGCCAGAGGCGGAGAAGCGGCGGCGCAGCCTGGACTTCGTCTTCGGCCTCTTCCCGCGACTGGCCGAGCGCCGGCCCCAGCTGGCCGGCACCCTCAGCGGTGGGGAGCGAAAGATGCTCGCCATCGGCCGTGCCTTGATGGGTGGACCGAGCCTGCTGCTGGTGGATGAGCCGTCCCTCGGCCTCGCCCCCAAGCTCACCCAGCAGGTCTTTGATGCGCTCCGAAAGCTGAGCGACGATGGCCTGACCATCCTGCTGGTCGAGCAGAATGTGACCGCCACCCTCGAGATGGTCGATCGGGCCTACGTCCTGGAGCAGGGCGAGATCGTCCTCGAGGGGTCCGCCCAGAAGCTGTCCGAAAGCGAGCACGTGAAGGACGTCTACTTGGGGGTCATGGCGTGAGCCTGGCCGTCCAGAGACTCAGCCGTGAATTTCGATCACCGGTGACCACCGGCTTGATCGTCGGGGTGCTGGCGCTCGCGATTTTCGGGGTGGTCCGCGGCGGGACCTTCATCGTGGTGGACAGCCTGGTCACCGGCGCGATCTGGGCGCTGGTCGCCGCCGGCCTGGCCCTCACCTTTGGCGTCATGGGTGTTCCGAACTTCGCCCAGGGGGAGTTCTTCATGGTGGGCACGCTGTCCGGCTATCTGGTGTACACGGCGTTGAGCGGCGTGCAGGGTCGCCCCTACGTCCCGTTCGTCACCATCCTGATGGCGCTGGTCGTCGGCTTCGTGCTGGGGGCTCTCGTGGACCTGGCGGTGTTCTCCCAGATGCGCCGCCGCATTCGGGAAGGCTGGGTGATGAACACCTTCGTGGTCACGGTCGGCATCTCCGTGGTCATGATCAACGCCCACCAGCTCATCTGGGGCACGGATTACAAGGGCATCGTCGCATACTTCAACGGGCCGCCGATCCATGTCCTGGGGGTCTCGATCGCGCTCGATCGGGTGTTCGCCATCAGCGTTGCGGCGGTTGCTATCGCCGGCCTGTGGTGGCTGCTGTCCTACTCCCGGATCGGCCGCGCCATCCGGGCGGTGTCGCAGGACGAACCGGGCGCGCTGATGGTGGGGATCAACGTGGGCCGGATGCGCACACTGACCTTCGCCATCAGCAGTGGCCTGGCGGCGCTGGCCGGCGCCACCCTCCTCTTCCAGTTCCCATCGTTCCCGTTCGTCGGGGTCAAGCCGCTGTACGTCGCCTGGACGGTTGTCATCCTGGCCGGGTTGGGTAACGTGGGCGGCGCGGTGGTAGCCGGCTTCATCATTGCCCTCCTGGAGGCCAACACCGGGTTCTTCATCGGGTCGGCCTGGGAGGACGTGGTGCCCTTCGCCCTGATCGTGCTCATCCTGGCCGTTCGGCCAACCGGGTTGTTTGGCCGGGCCGTCCGGTCAATCTGGGAACAGTGACGGAATTCCTGTGGCGCCGGCGCGGACTGGGCATCGCCCTGCTGGCGCTCGCCATCCTGCCGCTGATCCCGCCCTTCGATGCGGAGAACTTCCGTCGGTGGCTCGTGATCAGCGCCCTGCTGGCGGGGTGGGCGATCGCCTTCGACTTCACCGCCGGGTACATCAACGTCGTCAACTTCGGCTTCGCCGCCTTTGCCGGTGCCGGCGGATATGCGTCCGCCCTGGTCACCATCCACTACGGCCTGCCGATCTGGCTGAGCATGTTCGCGGGGGTGATCCTGGCTGGGATCCTCGGCTTCCTGACGGGCGTCCTGACCCTGCGCTTCCGCGGAATCTACGCGGCGGTGGCGGCCTGGTTCCTGGGTCTGGCGCTGCTTGGGATCACCCGCAACGTGTCGCCCATCACCCGCGGCCCCCTCGGACTCACGGTGCCCACGTTCTTCACGACGGATTCGAACCTGCCCTACTACTACATCGTGATCGGCATGATGCTGGTGACCTACCTGGTGCTGAAGGGGGTCACCGAGTCGCGCGCCGGGCTGGCCTTCCGGGCGATTGGGCAGAACATGGAAGCCGCTCGCGCCTCGGGGGTCAACCCGACCCGCTACCGAATCCTCAACTTCACTCTCTCCTGCATGTTCGCCGGCTGGCTGGGGGCCTTCTACGCGCACTACTACGCCATCCTGACGCCGGATGTGATGGCCACTTCCCAGACGGTCCAGGTGCTGGTGGCCGCCTACCTGGGCGGCCGCGGGAGCCTGTGGGGCCCGGCGGTCGCCGCGTTCCCCCTGGTGTTTTCAACCGAGTGGCTGCGCTCCAACCTCGACCAGTTTCCGGGCCTTGACCTGGTGGTCTACGGGCTGGTGCTGATCCTGGTGATGGTCTACTACCCCGGTGGGTTCGCGGAGCTGGTCCATGCGATTCGAGACCGGCGGTTGCGCCCGCGCGGACTCCGAATGCGAACGGCCGCCGCGCCCCAGCCGGGTGAGGCAGGCGCCGTGCTCTCCGACGTTCCTGATTGACCGTGTTCGGCGGACCCGCGACACCCTCCCCTACCCCTCCCTCGAGGCAGGCGAACGTGCTAACGCCGGTTCGGTATCTGGCTCTGGGGGATTCGTACACGATCGGAACCGGTGCCACGGCCCCGGAGCGGAACTTTCCGAGCCTCCTGGCCGGGCGCCTTCACGGGGCGAGCGGCCGGCCGGTCGCCGTCCAGAATCCGGCGGTGAATGGGTTCACCACCCGGGACCTCATCGGGACTGAGCTCCCCCAGGTCCAGCAGGCGCCCCACCTGGTCAGCATCCTGATCGGGGCCAATGACGTGGTCCAGGGCTACGACGACGCCGCCTACCGGGGGGCGCTCCAGACCATCTACGATTTCGTGGCCCGTTTTCGGCTGCCCGCCGGCCGCGTGGTGACCGCGGCCATCCCGGACTTCTCCGTGGTTCCCACCGCGGGTGAGTACGGGACCCCGGCTGCTCTTCGAGCGCAGATCGATGCCTTCAACCAGATCGCGGCGGGAGAGTCCCAGGGTTACGGCTTTCATTTCGTCGACATCAGCGACGTGAGCCGGTCGGGCATCGGCCGACCCGACTGGATCGCCGACGACGGGCTGCACCCGACAGACGCCCAGTACGCGGCCTGGGCCGACGTCATCTGGAGAGCGGTGGAGGCGGACTGGACGCGGGTCGCGAAGCCTAAAGCGCCAGTCCACTAGAATCCCGGTACGGATTTCGGTCAGGAGGGAGGGGTCCCATGCCCGTGTCGGCGACGAATTCCAAAGTCGTCTACGACGCCATCAAAGCCGCCGGCGTCCGGCTGGTGAGCGCCCTCCCTGAAACCTGGCTCGTCCACCTGGTGCGGCTGGCGGACGAAGACCCTGACATGATCCTGGTGCGCCTGGCCAAAGAAGAGGAGGGCGTCGGGATCTCGACCGGAGCCCATTTCGCCGGCCTGCGAACGGCCCTGCTGATGCAGAACCACGGCTTCCTGCAGTCGATCAACGGGATCGCGTCGCTCGCCCTCCTCTACAAGATTCCCCTGCTGTTGCTGATCACCGACCGGGGCACCATGGGCGAACGCGACCCCTGGCAGACCGAGGGCGGCAAATACACCCGGAAGGTGCTGGACGCCCTCAACCTCGTTCGCGACGAACTCAACCGGCCCGATGAGGTGCGCGGCAAGGTGGCGAAGGCCATGACGCTGGCGCAGAGCTCGCTCTCGCCGGTCGCGCTGCTGCTTGGCCGTGACCTGATGTGGGAGGAGCCCACGGCATGAAACGGATCGACTGTCTCCGGGCCATCTACCCCGAGCTCGAGGATTGCGCCGTGGTGACCATCATGGGGGCGGTAGCGGCCGAGCTGTACTCCCTCGGACATCGGCCCAACTTCTTCTACCTCGAGCACGCCATGGGACTCGCCTCCTCGGTCGGTCTGGGGATTGCCCTGTCGCAGCCCGAACGCAAAGTCGTCGTGATCGACGGCGACGGGTCCGTCCTCATGAACCTGGGCGGCCTGACCACCCTGGCCCGCTACGCGCCCCGCAACCTGGTGCACCTGGTCTTCGACAACGAAGTGCTCCTCTCGGTTGGCGGCGGTGCGCCGGGTGGCTTCAAGTGGTTCACGACGGCGACTTCGACGGGGTCGGACCTGGCCGCCATCGCCCGCGGAGCCGGCATCCGCCGAGCCCAGCTGGTCCGCGAGCTCGACGACTTCACTGAGGCAGCGTTGGACGGTCTCAAGGGCGACGAGCTGACCTGCGTGGTCGCCAAGGTCGATGCCGAGATGCCGGCTAGCTTTC
>WNFA01001644.1_pt1 | contig 18230 bp, 12 predicted proteins | sample 5400481 | NCBI WGS metagenome assembly WNFA01 (sample SAMN13153340, study PRJNA577476) | soil metagenome | isolation source: 120 cm saprolite under Douglas fir tree site 2 hole 1 replicate 2 | place: USA:California | collected 2015-04-18
CAGGAGATCCAGCGGCCGACGCTCGTCATGTCGCCGAACAAGACGCTGGCGGCTCAACTCTGCAGCGAGTTCCGCGCGTTCTTTCCCAGCAATGCTGTCGAGTACTTCGTCAGCTACTACGACTACTACCAGCCGGAAGCCTACATCCCCCGGAGCGATACCTATATCGAGAAAGACTCGTCTCGCAACGACGAGATCGACCGCCTGCGGCAGTCGGCCACCCGGGCCCTGCTGACCCGCCGCGACGTCATCGTCGTGGCCAGCGTGTCGTGCATCTACGGCGTCGGCTCACCCGAGGACTACCTCGGCGAGTCCGTCGAGATCCACGCCGGCGAGGGGTTCCGTCGCGATATTTTTCTGCGGAAGTTAACGAACCTGCAGTACCAGCGCAACGACGTCGATTTTGGCCGGTCGCGCTTTCGGGTGCGCGGCGACACCGTCGACGTGCAGCCGTCCTATGACCAGATCGCCACGCGGGTCCAGTTCAACGGCGACGAGGTGGAACGGATCGTCCAGCTCGACCCGCTGACCGGCGAGGTCATTGGCGACGTCGAGTCCTTCCAGGTTTTCCCGGCCACCCACTATGTGACGCCGCGGCAGAAGCTCCTCCGGGCGCTCGACGGCATCAGTGAAGAACTCGAAGAACGTGTCGCCTGGTTCGAGAGCCAGGGCAAGCTGCTGGAAGCGCAGCGGTTGCGCCAGCGGACGATGTTTGACATGGAGATGATGCGGGAGACCGGCAGCTGCGCCGGGATCGAGAACTACTCGCGGCACCTCACCGGCCGCCGTCCGGGCCAGGAGCCGTACACGCTGATGGACTTCCTACCCCAAGACACCCTCATCGTCGTTGACGAGTCGCACGTCGGGGTTCCTCAGATCGGCGGCATGTACGGGGGCGACCGCTCGCGGAAGATTCCCCTGGTCGACTACGGCTTCCGCCTGCCCTCGGCGCTCGACAACCGGCCGCTGACGTTTGCGGAATGGGAACGCAAGGTAAAACAAGTGGTCTACGTCTCCGCCACTCCAGGGCCGTACGAGGAACAGCGCTCCCAGCAGACGATCGAGGTCATCATCCGGCCGACGGGCCTGGTCGACCCGACGGTCGAGGTGCGCCCGACCAAGGGCCAGATCGACGACCTGATCGGGGAGATCCATAAGCGGGTGGACAAGAAGCAACGAACGCTGATCACCGTGCTGACGAAAAAGATGGCGGAAGACATGACCGACTACTTGCGTGAGATGGGCATCAAGGTGAACTACCTGCACTCGGACGTCGATACGCTGGAGCGCGTCGAGATTCTGCGCGACCTGCGGCTCGGCGTCTTCGACGTGATCGTCGGGATCAACCTCCTCCGAGAAGGACTCGACCTACCGGAGGTCGCCCTGATCGCGATCCTCGACGCCGACAAGGAGAGCTATATGCGCGACGCGCGCTCGCTGATCCAGACCACCGGACGGGCGGCGCGCAACGTGGAAGGCCACGTCATCATGTACGCGGACTCGGTCAGTGGCTCGATGCGACGGGCGATCGACGAGACCGACCGCCGTCGCAATATCCAGATCGCGTACAACGAGGAGCACGGCATCACACCGGCCAGCATCGTGAAGGCCGTCTACAACCTCGAGAAGCAGCAAGCGAAAGCCATCGAAGAGACGATCGCCACGCTCGCGTCCGGGTTGCCGCCGGACGAGATCGAGCGCCTGATCAAGGATCTCGAGCGGCAGATGAAGAAAGCGGCCCGCGACCTGCAGTTCGAGCGCGCGGCGGAACTGCGCGACCGCCTCGTTGCCCTGCGTCGCGATGCGATGGAGTATCGCGACTCTCTGCCGCCGGCGGCCGCCGCGGAGTCGGGCATGTGGCGCAAGCCAAAGACCAGCCGGATGAGGGCTCGCGTCCATGGCTGAGAAGAAGCCCGCCACCGCGAGCAAGGCCGGGCAGCACACCGAGATCGTCATCAAGGGTGCGCGTGAGCACAACCTGAAAGACATCGACCTGACCATCCCCCGTGACAAGCTCGTCGTCTTCACCGGGCTGTCGGGTTCGGGGAAGTCGTCGCTCGCCTTCGACACGATCTATGCCGAAGGGCAGCGGCGGTACGTCGAGTCGCTGTCGTCCTATGCGCGCCAGTTCCTCGGCCAGATGGACAAGCCGGACGTCGACCAGATCGATGGGCTGTCACCGGCGATCTCCATCGACCAGAAGGGGACCAGCCACAATCCGCGGTCGACGGTCGGGACGGTGACCGAGATTTACGACTACATGCGCCTGATGTGGGCGCGCATCGGCCATCCACACTGTCCGATCAGCGGACACGAGATCACGCGTCAGACCACGGAGCAGATTGCCGACAGGGTGATGGAGCTCCCGCCGGGGAGCCGGGTCATGATCCTGGCGCCGGTGGTTCGCGACCGCAAGGGCGAGCACCAGGACGTTCTGTCCGAGGCCAGGAAGGCCGGCTTCGTCCGGGCGCGCGTCGACGGCAATCTCTACGAGTTGACCGAGCGCGTCTCGCTGGACAAGAACAAGAAGCATAGCGTCGAGATCGTCGTCGACCGGCTCGTCATCGATCGCGAGGGTATCAGCCGCCTGCGCGAGTCGGTCGAGACCGCGGCGAAGATGGCCGGTGGACTGGTGCTGGTGGTGCGGGCGGACGCCAAAGGCCCACGCAGCGGCGCGTCCGGAAGAGTGCAGCGAGAGCGTGCGACTCCTGTCGCCGCGACCGGCACGTTGGAGGACACCGGCGCCGCTGCATTTGAAGAGCTGCTCTTCAGCCAGAATTTTGCCTGTCCCTACGACGGCTTCTCGATGGAGGAGCTGGCCCCGCGAAACTTCTCGTTCAACAATCCGCATGGCGCCTGCCCCGCGTGCACCGGGCTGGGCAGCAAGCTCGAGATCGATCCCGACCTCGTCATCCCGGACAAGAACCGGCCGCTCGCCGATGGCGCGATCCGCACCCTGGGGCGCTCCTCGTACTTCTACAACGATCTCGTCGAGGCCGTCGCCCATCGCTACAAGATCCCGATGGACAAGCCGTTCGGGAAGCTGACACTCAAAGAGCGCCAGATCATCCTCTACGGCAACAACGGCGACCCCTTGCGCGTGAAGTACTTCAACAGCGAGGGGCAGCGCCGCTGGTACGAAACGTCCTACGAAGGCATCGTCCCGAATCTCGAGCGGCGCCATCGGGAAACCGAGTCCGAGTTCATCCGCGCGGAGATCGAGCGGCTGATGACGCCACGGCCGTGCCCGGTCTGCAAAGGGAAGCGGCTCAAGCCCGAATACCTGGCGGTGACCGTGGCCGATCGCTCGATCATGGACGTCTGCGACCTATCGATCACCGGCGCGCAGGACTGGTTTGCAAAGCTTCAGCTGACGGAGCGGGAGCTGCTGATCGCCCGCGCCATCTTGAAAGAGATCCGCGAGCGGCTCCAGTTCCTGGTCGACGTTGGTCTCGATTACCTCAGCCTGGCCCGCGCGGCTGATTCGCTGTCGGGTGGGGAGGCGCAGCGAATCCGGCTGGCCACGCAGATCGGCTCCAAGCTCATGGGCGTGCTCTACATCCTCGATGAGCCGTCGATCGGGCTGCACCAGCGCGACAACCGCAAGCTGATCAACACGCTGCTAGCGCTGCGTGACATCGGCAACACGGTGGTCGTGATCGAGCACGACGAGGAGACGATGCGGACTGCCGATTTCATCGTCGACATCGGACCCGGCGCTGGCGAGCACGGCGGGAAAATCGTCGCTACCGGCAGCTTCGACGACATCTTGAAATCGCCGGAGTCGATCACCGGGGCCTTCCTGCGCGGCGAGCGATCGATCCCCCTTCCCACGCGGCGGCGCAAGGGCAATGGACAGATGATCGTCGTTCGCGGTGCGACCGAGAACAACCTGAAGAACATCGACGTCTACTTCCCCTTGGGCAAATTGATCTGCGTTTCGGGCGTCAGCGGGTCCGGCAAGAGCACGCTGGTGAGTGACATCCTCTATCGGCGGATGGCGCAGCACTTCTACCGGGCGAAGGACCGGCCGGGCGCGGCGCGCGAGGTCTCCGGGTTGAACTTCATCGACAAGGTCATCAACGTCGACCAGTCCCCGATCGGCCGCACGCCGCGGTCCAACCCGGCGACGTACACGGGCGTCTTCACCTACATCCGGGAGCTGTTCGCCGAGATGCCGGAGGCGCGCGTCCGCGGCTACAAGCCCGGCCGTTTCAGTTTCAACGTGAAGGGCGGCCGCTGTGAGAACTGTGAGGGGGACGGCATCATCAAGATCGAGATGCACTTCCTGCCGGATGTCTACGTCCCCTGCGAGGTTTGCAAGGGCAAGCGCTACAACAAGGAGGCCCTCGAGGTCGCCTACCGCGGCAAGACGATCGCCGACGTGCTCGACATGAGCGTCGAGGAGGCGACCGAGTTCTTCGACCGGATCCCACGAATCCGGCGCAAGCTGCAGACCCTCTGTGAAGTCGGTCTCGGCTACATCCGGCTGGGCCAGCCGGCGACGCAGCTGTCCGGCGGGGAGGCCCAGCGCGTCAAGCTGACCGAGGAATTGAGCCGGCGTGATACCGGCAAGACGTTCTACATCCTCGACGAGCCGACCACCGGCCTCCACTTCGCCGACATCGAGCGGCTGCTCAATGTCCTGCATCGCCTCGTCGATGCTGGCAACACCGTGGTCGTCATCGAGCACAACCTCGACGTCCTGAAAACCGCCGATCACATCATCGACCTGGGGCCGGAAGGCGGCGACAAGGGGGGCGAAGTGGTCGCGGCCGGCACCCCCGAGGAGATCGTCCGGAATCCCCGTTCGTATACCGGTCAGTACCTCAAGCGTGTGCTCGACCAGGAGCTCGCGATAGCCTAAGCACGTGGCCACCGCGACCAAGAAAGCGGCTCCACTGACGGAGCGGCCCGACTATCTCCGCGAACGGCTGAAGGCGCTGCCCGACACCCCGGGCGTCTACCTGATGCGCGACGTCCAGGCGCGGGTCATCTACGTGGGCAAGGCGCTGAGCCTGCGCAACCGCGTGCCGAACTACTTCCAGGCCTCGAGCGTGTTACCCGAGCACATCGCCGCGATGGTCGCGCGCGTCTACGAGTTCGAGGTCATCACGACCGCCACCGAGAAAGAGGCGCTTGTCCTCGAGCAGACGATGATCAAGCGGCATCGTCCGCGCTTCAACATCCGGCTGCGCGACGATAAGAATTATCTATATATAAAACTGCCTCTGAACGAGGATTTCCCGCGCATCACCTTGGTCCGCCGCCCGGCCAGCGATGGCGCGCGCTACTGGGGACCCTACACGCATGCGATCGCGCTGCGCACCACGCTGAAAACGGTCCGCCGAGTCATCCCGTACCGAAGTTGCAAGGACTCCGAGTTCGCCCTCGGGCGTCCCTGCTTCTACTATCACCTGAATCTTTGCTCGGCGCCCTGCGCGGGGTTCATCAACCGCGAGGATTACCACGAGCAGCTGAACCAGGTCGCGAACTTCCTCGATGGCCGCTCCGACCACGTTGCGAAGCGGCTGAAGCAGCAGATGCAAGAGGCGGCCGACAAGCTGGAGTACGAGGCAGCGGCCCGCTACCGGGACCGGCTTGATGCGATGGAACGGATGGCGGAGCGACAAAAGGTGCTGGCGATGGGCCGCTACGACCAGGATCTTTTTGGCCTGGCGCGAGCCGACGGCCAGGGATCGGTGCGCGTCTTCAGCGTGCGCGAGGGCCGGCTTTCCGGCTCGGAGAACTTCGACCTGGTCGGCCTCGATCGGGACCAGTCGAATGCCGACATCCTCAACGCCTTTGTCAGTCAGTACTACGCGAACGCCACCCACATCCCAAAAGAGGTCTTCGTTCCCGAGGCCCTGCCCGACCGCGAGCTGATCGAGCAATGGCTGACCGAACGCCGTGGCAGCATCGTGACGGTCCGGGTGCCGCAGCGAGGCAAGCAGCGTGAGCTGCTCGAGCAGGCGGCCGCCAACGCCGCCGAGACGATGCGCCAGATGCGGATCAAGCTCGACTACGACGCTGAGCGGACGGCCTCGCTGCTGAACGATCTCCAGGCGCGGCTGCAACTGCCAACGCTGCCGGTGCGGATCGAGTGCTACGACATCTCGAACATCCAGGGCAAGTACCCGGTCGGCTCGATGGTCGTCTTCGAAGAGGGCCGGCCCAAGCCGGCGCATTATCGGCATTTCCGCATCAAGACGGTGCAGGGAGCCAACGATTTCGCCATGCTGCAGGAGGTCTTGCAGCGCCGTTTCAGCCGGCACGCTCGCTCCGAAGAAGGCACCCCTGAGGAGCCCAGCTTCAGCCGCCTGCCGGACCTGGTGCTGATCGACGGCGGCAAAGGCCAGCTGTCGGCGGCCCGGGAGGTGATGGAGGCGATGGGGCTGGCCTCGGTCACGACCTTCGGCCTGGCCAAGGAGCAGGAGGAACTGTTCAGGCCGGGCGACAGCGAACCCATCCGGCTGCCGCTGGACTCCGAGGCGCTCTTCCTGGTTCAGCGCGTCCGGGATGAGGCGCACCGCTTCGCCATCACCTTCCATCGGGTCGTCCGGAAGAAAGACGCCTTCGCCTCGGTCCTCGACGGGATCAGCGGGCTCGGACCGGTCCGCCGGCGGGCGCTAGTCCGCCAGTTCGGCAGTATCGACAAGATCCGCAACGCCACCCTGGAGGAGTTGATGGCGGTCAAGGGGATCACCCGGCCGGTCGCCGTCGCGATCAAGGAAATGCTCTGAGATAATCGGGACCGTGGACCGCCCGGTGCGTCGGTGCTCGTTTTGCGGCAAGAAGCAAGGGGAAGTCCGCCTCGTGGCCGGCCCGTCGGAGGTCTACATCTGCCACCTCTGCGTCGCGCTCTGTACCGAGATCCTCGCCCAGGAGGCACCCGAGGGCGGAACCGGTCCGCCGGACCCGCCTGGCGAGGCCTCAGGACGGGGTCCGCTGGTTCGGACCGAGGTCATTTCCTCCTAGTCTGGGCCGAGGCGCCAGCCCCGGGGGTACCTACCGTTATAGGGGCGTGCCGGACTCCCCGAACCTGTCCAGCGCGCTCGGCGACGCCGTTTCCGAGGGGCGGCAGTTCCTCGCGCGCATCGAATCGATGGCCGAGGCACTCGGGTCCGAGCTCGCCCGCCATGAGGAGGCGGCCCGTCAGTGGTCCGCCGAACGGCAGGCCATCAAGGACGAAGAGGACCGGCTCCGCGCGACGCTCCGGACCGTCAACGAAACGACCGCCGCCGAGCGCAAGCGCCTGGCACAATTCGAGCGCGAGCTGGACGCCGCGCGGCAGGAGCGCCAGCAGGCCACCGCGGATCGTGACGCGGCGGCGGCCGACCGCGACCGGGTGCGGCAAGCGGCTGAGGCGTCCGAGGCGGAGGCGGCCCGCCTGCGTGATCAGCTCGAGATGGTCACCCGCGATCGAGACGCGCTGCAGACGGATCAGATCCAGTGGGGCCTCGATCGTGAGCGCTTGCTCGCCGAGTCCATCCAGCACAAGGATCATGCCGCGGGGCTCGAAAGGGACCTGACCGGCGAGCGCGAGCAGCACCTGGCGCTGCAGGGTCGCCACGCCGAGCTCGCCGAGCAATCGAACAAGCTGGCATCGGACTGGGTGTCGCGCCGGCAGGCCCTCACCGCCGAGATCCAGGCCCAGAACGAAGAGATGCAGCAGGTCCGGAAAGCCCTGGACGAGGCCAGGGCGCAGGAGCGGCCCGGGGTCGGGACCGGCCCGGCGACGACGCCGAGCGCCAGCCTGAACCCCGAACAGAGCCATCTGATCAACTCGCGGCTCAACTCGTTGATCGGGTTTTCCAGCGTGCTGCTCGACGAGCACACGCACGCGCTGACCGCCGAAGAGCGCCGCGAGTATCTCAAGTACCTGCACGACAGCGCGGTCACGCTCGGCGAGGCGGTGCGGTCGCTGACCGGCAGCCGCCCGGCGAGTTCCGACGCCCCACCGGTGGTCGACCGCGAGGGGCGCCCGCCGGACATCCTGGTGGCCGACAACGACCTGGTCTCGCGTCAGCGAATCGAGCCCTTCCTCAAGCGCGCCGGCTACGAAGTCGTCTATGTCGACAACGGTCCCCGCGCCCTGGAGAAGGCCTCGCACCTGCAGCCGCTGGCGATGCTGATCGACGCCCACCTGCCGCTCAGCGGCGCGCCGGCGCTGATCAAGGAGCTGCGCAAGGATCCGCGCACCCGTGACATCCCGCTGGTGGTCATGATGCCCCCCGACGGCCCGCCGGTCACGATCGCGGACGTCGAGGTTCTGGCCAAGCCGATCGACCGGCAACAGCTCGTCCAGCTGATGGTGAGATTCGACTTAATGGCCGACACCAAGCGGGCGAAGAAAATGCCGGCGAACGTCCTGGTCATCGATGACGACCTGCAGGCGATCAGCCTGGTCAAGGCCGTGCTCAAGCCCTTCAACGTGCGCGTGAGTGCCGTCGACAACGCCCGAACCGGCATCGAGCAGGCGCTGCGCAACAAGCCGGACCTGGTCATCCTCGACCTGGTCATGCCGGGAGTCGACGGCTTCGAGGTCATCGCGGCGCTGCGTCGTGACAAAGACATCGGGCGGATTCCGATCCTCGTCCACACGGCGAAGATGCTGACCGCCGAGGACCGGCAGAAACTGGAGGGGAAGGTCGAGTCGATCGTCGAAAAGGCCGAGTTCCAGCCCGAGCGGTTTCTCGAGCTGTTGCTGAAGCGCGGCGAACGCCGCAAGCGCGCGGCTTAGCTCGCGACTTCTCCCGCGGCCGAGGGCGCCTCTGCCGGCTCGGTCTCTGGTGGGCGCGCGAGGCGCTCCTTGCGGAGCAGATAGGCGATCACCGGCAGGGTCAGGGCGATGACGACCAGCGACGTCACCTGGGCCTGCTTCAGGCCGCCCAGGATCACGATGTTGTCGCGGACGAAGAAGATAAAGAACTGGCTGACGGAGTAGAGCACGACATAGATCATGGCCAGCATCCCGTCCGGATGAACCCGCGTGCGGAGGTTCCACAGCAGCAGGAAGAGGGCCAGGCTGATGAGCAGTTCGTAGAGGCTGGCCGGCTGGACGGGCGTGTTGAGCGGCCCGAAGGTGTTGGGGTTCGTGTACTCGAAGCCCCAGCCGTTGATCTTGTACCCCACGATGTCCCCATTAATGATGTTGCCGACGCGGCCGATCGCCTGGCCGATCGTCATACCGAGCGCACCGACGTCGAGCAGGCTCCAGAACGGGATCTTCCAGCGCCAGGACGAGATGGCGACTGCCAGCGCCCCGCCGAACATGGCGCCGAAGAACGCCATGCCGCCCTGCCAGACCGCGATGATCTCGGCCGGGTGATGCAGGTAGAAGGACGGGTTGTTCTGGACGACGTAATAGAGGCGGCCGCCGGCGATGCCCAGCACGGCCGCTAGCAGAGCGACGTTCATCAGTTGGTCTCTGTTGATGCCCCGGCGGGTGGCGTCGCGGAGCGCCACTTGGATCCCGACGTAGAGGCCGATCGCGATCATGATCCCGTACCAGTGGATCTTGAGCCCGCCGATCGTCACGAGGACCGGATCGATCCCGATCTTGATGAGCACCGACCCAGTTTACGAGGTTAGGGTTGCGGGATTCCCGCATGTCAGTCTTGTCAGGGTTGCGGGATTCCCGCATGTAATGAGGTTAGGGTTGCGGGATTCCCGCATGTAATGTGTGGCAGTGACGGTCAAGGCGTCCTTCACCGACGAGGTCAAGGCAGAGCTCGCCAACGTGGAACCCGCTCGGCCCTGTTGCCAGGAGGCGGAGCTGACGGCGATGGTCGAGGCGCTGGCGGGCGCCGGCGACGGCGCCCAGCTCACCCTGCGCATCCCGCGCAACGCGGTGGCGAGAAAGGTGGTCCACCTGGCCAAAGTCGCCGGCGGCCGGGTGGAGACGGTACGCAAGGGCGCCACGGAAAAACGGCCCAGCTACCGGCTACGGCTCACGCTGCCGGCGGGACGCGGCTCTTCGGACGGCTGCTGCGCCCGCGCGATCCTCCGAGGCGCCTTCCTGGCGCGCGGCGTGCTCGGTAATCCGGCCGACGCCTACCACCTGGAGATCGCTGTGCCCGTGGCCGCCGCCACCCTGGTGACCAACGGGGCGGCCCGCGCGGGAATCGCGCTGAAGCGCACCACGCGCCGTGGCCGGACGGTCTATTACTTGAAAGGGGCGGAGCCGATCTCGCGGATGCTCGGGTTGATGGGGGCGAACCGCGCGGTGATGCGTTTCGAGAACGACCGCATCCTGCGCGACATGCGCAGCCAGGCCAACCGCCGCGCCAACAGCGAGACCGCGAACATGGACAAGCGGCTGCGTGCCGCCTTGCAGCAGCGCGAGGCGATCCGCCGGCTCAAGGCACGGGATAACCGGCTGCAGTCGCTGCCTCCCGCGCTGCGCGAGGTGGCCGAGCTCCGCCTGGCGCACCCGCGCGCCGGCCTACGCGAGCTCGCTGAGCTCGCCCAGGTCAGCAAGTCGGCGGTCGCCAACCGCCTGCGACGGTTGGTGGTGCAAGCGAATCGAAATGGTCTAATAGATTAGGCGCGGGTTCGTCCGCAACCCTGACGAAGGAAATCCCCCAGGACCGAGGAGAGGCGTCATGCCGGTGAAGGTTGGCATCAATGGATTTGGCCGCATTGGGCGCAACGTCTTCCGCGCCGCCCGTGGCCGAAGTGATTTGCAGATCGTGGCCGTCAATGACATTACGGATCCGGCAACGCTTGCGCATCTCCTGAAGTACGACTCGATCCTTGGCAACTACGCCGGTGACGTCAGCGCGGATGGAGACGCGCTCAAGGTGGACGGCGCCCGCGTCAAGGTTTTCGCGGAGAGGGACCCCGGCAATCTCCCCTGGAAAGACCTCGGGATCGACATCGTCATCGAATCGACGGGCCTCTTCACCGACGCCACCAAGGCGAAGGTCCACATCGACAAGGGTGGCGCCAGGAAGGTGATCATCTCGGCGCCGGCCAAGAACGAGGACATCACGATCGTGCTCGGCGTCAACGGCGAGCGATACGATCCGCGGCAGCATCACGTCGTCAGCAATGCCTCCTGCACGACGAATTGCCTCGCCCCGGTGGCGAAAGTCCTCCACGACAGTTTCGGAATCGAAGCCGGGCTGATGACGACCGTCCACTCGTACACGGGCGACCAGCGGTTGCTCGACGCGCCCCACAGCGACCTGCGGCGGGCGCGCGCCGCGGCCCTGTCGGTGATCCCAACCACCACCGGCGCGGCCAAGGCGATGGCGCTTGTCATGCCGGAGCTGAAGGGCAAGTTCCACGGCATCTCGCTGCGAGTCCCCACGCCGAACGTCTCGCTTGTCGACCTCACGGTCATGACCCGTGACGCCGTTTCGGCGGAGACGATCAACGAGGCATTGCGCGAGGCGGCCGCCAGCGATCTCAAGGGAATCCTCGCGGTCACCGAGGAGGAGCTGGTATCCAGCGACTTCAAGGGCAACTCCTACTCATCGATCGTCGATGCGCCGCTCACGATGGTGGTCGGTGATCGCCACGGCAAGGTCTTTGCCTGGTACGACAACGAGTGGGGATATTCCTGCCGCGTGGTCGACCTCACCGTGTTCATGGGTGACCGGCTGAACTGACTACCGACGTCACGCTGGGCGGCGCGCTGCAAAAAGCCACGATTCGCGACGTCGACGTCGCCGGCAAGCGCGTGCTGGTTCGCGTCGATTTCAACGTCCCGCTCGAGGGCGGCCGGATCGTCGACGATACCCGGATCCGAGAGGCGATCCCGACCATCCAGAACCTGGTCGAACGGAGTGCGCGCGTGATCTTGATGACGCACCTCGGCCGGCCGGACGGCCAGGTCGATGCGGCCTATCGGACCACGCCGCTGGCGCAACGCCTCAGCGAGCTGATGGGCCGCCCCGTGCGCCATCTGGACGACTGCGTCGGTCCATCGGTCGAGGCCGCGGTGCAGGCGATGCGCGACGGCGAGATGGTGATGCTCGAGAACGTCCGCTTCCATCCGGGAGAGACGAAAAACGATCCGGACTTCGCCAGGCAGCTGGCCGCACTCGGCGAGCTGTACGTCAACGACGCCTTCGGCACCGCGCACCGGGCCCATGCCTCGACGGTGGGAATCGCACAGTACCTGCCGGCGGTGGCCGGACTCCTGATGGAGCGCGAGATCAAGACGTTGGGTCGGATCATGACCGACCCGCCCCATCCGCTGGTTGCCATTATCGGCGGCGCGAAGATTTCGACCAAGATCGGTGTGCTCCGCAGCCTGCTGCGACGCGTGGACCGCCTCTGCATCGGTGGCGCCATGGCCTGCACCTTTTTGAAAGCGAAAGGCTTCGGGATGGGCCGCTCGCTCGTGGAGGATGACCAGCTGGACGTGGCACGGTCGCTGCTGGCCTCGGGCGGCACGCTCGTCCTGCCGCTCGACCTCGTCGTCGCCCCAGAGGCCAAGCCAGGCGTCAGCGTGAAAACCGTGGCGATCGACGCGGTCCCCGCGGACATGAAGGTCCTCGACGTCGGACCGATGACGGTCGAGCGCTTCCTCCAGACCTGCGACGGCGCGGCGGCAGTCGTCTGGAACGGTCCGCTCGGCGTCTATGAGGTGCCGCCCTTCGATCACGGCACCGATGCCCTCGCCCAGGGGCTGGCCGGCAGCGACGCGCAAACGATCATCGGCGGCGGCGACCTGGTGGCCGCCCTGCAGAAGCAGCACCTGGCGGAGCGGATGTCGTTCGTCTCGACCGGGGGCGGCGCCACCCTCGAATTCCTCGAAGGAAAGATCCTGCCGGGGATCGCGGTGCTGCGGGATGCGTAGGCCGCTCATCGCCGGAAACTGGAAAATGCACTTCACCGTCCCCGAAGGGCTGGAGTACGCGCTGCGTCTCCGGCATGCTCTCGAGCCATTCGCGAACCGCGAAGACGTCGTGGTCTTGCCGCCATCGCTGATGCTGTGGGAGATCGCGAACGTGCTTCGCGGTTGCCCAATCGAGGTCGGCGCGCAGAATGCCTCGTGGGAAGACCAGGGACCCTTCACCGGTGAGATTTCGCCGAAGATGCTGGCGGGGTGGTGCCACTACCTGCTGATCGGACATTCTGAGCGGCGCCAGCTCTTCAATGAGACCGACGAACAGCTCAACCGAAAACTGCAGGCGGCGTTCCGCCACAACCTGAAGGTCATCCTCGCGATCGGAGAGACGCTCGAGGAGCACGAGCTGGGGCGGACCCAGGAGGTCATTACGCGCCAGCTGGACGCCGCGCTCTATGGCATCAACGTGCGGACCGCTACAGACCTGACGATCGCCTACGAGCCGGTCTGGGCAATTGGCACGGGGAAGGCCGCCACACCCGAATACGCCAACGAGACCATGGGCTCGATCCGCGGCCTGCTGGTGGGGAGGTTCTCACAGCTCGCGACCGAGATGCGCATCCTCTATGGGGGCAGCGTGACACCGGCGAATGCGGGGACCCTGATGGAACAGCCGGAGATCGACGGCGCCCTGGTCGGCGGCGCCAGCCTCAAGGAGGCCGACTTCACCGCGATCGTGCGCGCCGCCGCGGAGGTGGTGCCGTCGGCTTGAACGGAGCGCCGGGACGCCTCCTCGTGCTCGTGATCATCGATGGCTGGGGATACCGCACCGATCCGTTCGGGAATGCGATTGCCGCGGCGCGCAAGCCCAATTGGGATGCGCTCTGGACGCGTTGGCCGCATACGATCCTCGCGGCGGCCGGCGAACCCGTCGGGCTGCCGGAGGGTCAGCAGGGCAACTCGGAGGTTGGCCACCTGAACATCGGCGCCGGCCGCATCGTGTACCAGGACTTGACCCGGATCAACCGCGCACTCAAGGACGGCAGCTTCTTCACCAATCCGGTGCTGACCGCCGCCATGCGGTCGGCCGCCGCCGGCCCGGCGTTGCACCTGATGGGACTCGTCTCTCCCGGCGGCGTTCACAGCTCATCACAACACCTCTACGCGCTGATCGAGATGGCGCATTCAATGGGAGTGCCCCGCGTGTTCGTCCACGCCTTCACCGACGGTCGCGACGAGCCGCCGACCAGCGCCGCCGGCTACGTCTCGGACCTGGTCGAACGCATCCGCGCGATCGGCACCGGCAGGATTGTCTCGGTCAGCGGCCGGTACTACGCGATGGACCGCGACAAACGCTGGGACCGGACCGAGCGCGCCTATCGCACGGTGGCGGAGGCGACCGGGCCGACCGCGTCCGACCCGGTGGCCTTGATCAGGCAGGGCTACGACGAAGGCATCACCGACGAATTCATCGTGCCGACGCGCATCGTGACGCCCGGCCAGGAGCCGCCACCCCCGATCGCCGATGGCGACAGCGTGATCTTCTTCAACTTCCGCCCCGACCGCGCACGCCAGCTCAGCCACGCCATCCTCGATGACCGCTGGGATCATTTCGAGCGCAACCGCCGGCCGAGGCTCGCGCACTTCGTGACGTTTACCGAGTATGAGGCACTCCTCCCCGCGGAGGTGGCCTTCCCCGACGAGCCACTCCGCCAGGTCATGGCCGAGGTCGTGTCGGAGGCGGGCTGGCGGCAATTCCACACCGCCGAGACCGAGAAGTACGCCCACGTGACTTACTTTCTGAACGGCGGACGCGAGGTGCCGTTTCCGGGCGAGGATCGGCTCCTCGTCCCTTCGCCCCGGGTAGCGACCTACGACCTGCAGCCCGAGATGAGTGCCGGTCCCGTCACCGACGAACTGCTGGACCGTCTCGCCAAAGGCGGCTATCGCTTCCTGGTCGTCAACTTTGCCAACCCGGACATGGTCGGCCATACCGGGGTCTTTCCGGCGACGGTGCGGGCGGTTGAGGTCGTCGATGCCATGCTCGGCCGGATCGCGGGCCCCGTGCTGGGCGGCGGCGGCATCCTGGCGATCACGGCGGATCACGGCAACGCCGAGCTAAAGGTCGATCGCGCGACCGGGGCGCCCCTGACCGCCCATACGACGAGTCCCGTGCCATTGATCCTCGCCGGTGCGGATGGGATCAAGGCGCTTCGCGAGGGGGGGAAGCTGGGCGATATCGCGCCGACGCTGTTGCCCCTGGTGGGGCTCGAGGTGCCCCGCGAAATGTCCGGCGACGACCTCAGGGCGCCGACGCTGCCCAGTCCTGCTCGAGCCGACTGAGGAAGGTTTGCGCCAGCCTGGGCTCGCGCACCAGGAGGTCGAGTTCGTGGTTGCGGGTGAATCCGGAGCGCGACCAATTGCAGCTCCCGAAGAGCACGGCCCCGGCATCGAAGATCCCGAGCTTCGCATGCAGCAGTTCATCCCCCGTCTGCCGGTAGAAGCGAACCGCCGCCCCCGCCGGCTGCAAGAGCCCGAAAGCGGCGGCATTCTGCGGCTGCGTCGGGTCCAGCAGGACGCGGAGGCGGACACCGCGACGCGCCGCCCCCACCAGCGCCTCCAGGACCAGGCGATCGCTGAGAACGAACATTTCGACGTCGATCGACTCGCGGGCCGCGGCGATCGCCGCGAGCGCGGCCGCCCGGATGCTCTCGCCTGGATGGGTCGTCAACACCTGGACGATGCGGTCGGCGGCGGGCGATGGAATGACCGCCGGCTCGCCCGCCAGCGCGAGATCTTGCTTGAAGACGCGCTCGAGGTTGTCCACCACGGGACCGATCGCCAGCACGTCGAAGTCGTGGTTCTTCGGCGAGTGGGTCCCCCAGTTGATGCCGCCGACGATGGCGCGCGTACCGTCGACGATCAACAGCTTCACGTGGTCGATCGTCATGCGTTCCAGGGGAAACGCGACGACGTTGATGCCGCCCTGCTCCAGCTGGGCCCAGATGGTGCGGCTGCTACGCTCCGAGGGATCCTTGATCGCGGTGACCGTCACGCCACGGTCGCGAGCATCGAGCAGCAACGCGGCGAGATCCATTCGCTGGAACTCGTAGAGCTCGAGGTCGACGGAGTGTCGCGCATGGCCCAACGCATCGACGATCGCGGTAAAGGCGGCGGCGCCGTCGGGCAGGGGGACCAGCTGGTCGGCCCCACTGACGATCGGCGCCGCAACGACTGGTGGGAGGGCAAGGACGGCGCCCGTGGTGGGTGCGGTACGGCCCGGCGCACAGGAGGCGGCCAGCAGCGCCAGGAGGAGGAGGGGCAACCGGAGGCAGCGGGACGGGCCGTACACGCCCGGTATGCTACTACATATTTGTGTATATGTCAATGCCAACCACGAGGCGGAGCCGGCACGGAATTGGCGTTATAATTCAGCGGCTTCGGCCTCAATGAAAGCTTTTCTCGGGATCGTCGAACTCGTCCTGGCCCTCCTGGTCATGCTCGGCGTGCTGCTCCAGACGCCCAAGGCGAGCGGGCTCGGCGGCACCATCGGTGGCGGCGGAGATTCGGGCGGTGGCTACCGCACGAAGCGCGGACTGGAAAAGAACCTGTTCTATGCCACGATCGGACTGGTCGTCCTGTTCGTGGCGGTCTCCGTCGTCTACATCCGAGTCGGTTGATCCGGCGCGGACTGCTCGCCCTCGGGGTGGGCGTGCCGCTGATCGTGCTGCTGACGGTCCTCGTGCTCGTCTTTCGTGGCGTCATCCTGTCGCCGGAAGCGCCTCGACCCGGCGGCACCTACGTCGAGGGCGTGGTCGGTCAGCTCGGCTCGTTGAACCCGCTCTTCGGTGAGGCGACGGCCGGCCCCAATGACCTCGATGCGCTGCTCTTCGAGCCGCTCGTCCGAGTCTTGCCCACCGGCACGGTCCAGGGACGGCTGGCCTCACGCTGGGAGGTCAGCCCGGACGGGCGCAGCTACGCCTTCACCTTGCGACCGAATGCGCGATGGTCGGATGGCACGCCCGTCACCGCGGACGACGTCGTCTTCACCGTCCGTACCGTCCAGGATCCGCAATTCCCTGGCGCGCTCCTCAACCAGAGCTGGAAGGACATCATCGCCACAGCGGTCGACACGACCCACGTCCGCTTTGCGCTTCCCGGCCACAATGCGGGATTCCTGGCGAACCTCGAGCTGCTCGACATCGTGCCCGCGCACCTGCTTGCCGGCAAAACGATGGTCGAGCTCGCGTCGGCGTCTCCCAACCTGAACCCGGTCGGCAGCGGGCCTTTTCGGATGGTGGCGCACCTGGGGGACCGGATCCAGCTGGAGCGCAATCCGTATGCCTGGCGCCGGCCCTGGCTGGACTCCTATATGATCCGCAGCTTTCCTTCCCAGGCGGCCGCGTTGGACGCGCTCGACCGGGGCCAGATCGACGGTCTCGCGAATCTCACGCCGTCGGGCGCGGCTCAGCAGCGCGCCAACACGCAGGTCCAGGTGCTGACCACCTCGACCTATCAATATGCGGAGCTGCTCTTCAACCTGAAGACCGACGAGCCCTATTTCCAGGACGTCAGGGTTCGGCAGGCGGTCGCGAAGGCGATCGACCGGACGGCGATCATCCGGGATGTCCTGGGCGGGCAGGCGGTGCCCGACGACTCACCGATTCCCCGTTCGATCACCTGGGCATATGACAGCGCGGCCCAGCAGCCACCCTATGATCTGACGGCCGCCGCCAAGCTGCTCGACGACGCGGGCTGGACCATGGTCAACGGCATTCGAACCAAGGGCACCACCTCGCTCAGTTTCGGCCTGACGGTATCGAGCGACGTCCCGCCGTACGAGCGCGTGGCCGAGATGGTGGCGAGCCAGCTGTCGCAGGTCGGCATCGTCGCTGAGGTGCGACCCGTCACGACGGCCTCGTTGATTCACGATTACCTCAACCCGCGCACCTTCGACATGACACTCACCGCCTTCGACAATGGGCCCGATCCCGATGTCTACTCCTTCTGGCACTCGTCGCAAGCGCACCCCGGCGGCTTCAACTTTGCCGGCATGAAGAAGAACGTCTTCATCGACGGCGACCTGGAGGATGGCCGTAACACGCTCGACCTGACGGCCCGGGCCAAGGCGTATGCGACGTTCCAGGAGGATTTTGCCAAGGAGATTCCGGCGATCTTTCTGTACAGTCCGCGGTACGTGATGGCCGTGAACCGCCGCATCCACGGGGTCCGGCTCGATTCGGCCATCGAGTCCGAGGAGCGTTATGCCTACGTTAGCGACTGGTACCGCGAGGTGGGCCGATAAGCGCGCCCGGTGTGGAAGGCGGAAAGAATGCGGCTGAAAGGACTTGAACCTTCAAGGGCTTGCGCCCACCAGGCCCTGAACCTGGCGTGTTTACCGATTTCACCACAGCCGCGTCGAACT
>WNFA01007366.1_pt1 | contig 18225 bp, 19 predicted proteins | sample 5400481 | NCBI WGS metagenome assembly WNFA01 (sample SAMN13153340, study PRJNA577476) | soil metagenome | isolation source: 120 cm saprolite under Douglas fir tree site 2 hole 1 replicate 2 | place: USA:California | collected 2015-04-18
GGACGCGGAGCGAGAAGTTTTCTTTCGTGGGCGGCGGAATCCGGCGCGGATTCCACGGGAAGAGTTTTTTCCCAGTTGCTCCAGTCGCGATTCTCGATGCGCAGAGCGACAGGAGCGCCGATTGTTTTGCCATGGCGCACGCCGGCGAAAATCTCTGCGCGGTCTTTTTCGATCTTTTGCCTGCCGCCGCGGCCATAGCCAAGCTGGCGGCGGCGCAGTTCATTGTTGATGAAGTTCAGATCAACGGGAAGGGAAGCGGGCAGGCCGGAGACAAACGCGAGGAGCGCCTGTCCGTGTGATTCACCGGCGGTGTAGAAACGCAGCATTCCGGATTAAACGCTCACGCGAGCAATGAAATACATCGGTCAGAGCAAACAGTCTAGCCGCCGCATCGCGCTTCGTCCAGCGGACATCGACGCCGCCAAGGCTGAGATTCGAGGGATTCGAGGCGGTTGGCCCAGGGGTGTTCGTCGTAGAAGCGGCGTGACGCAAGCAAAGAGAACGCTTACTTGACGTTACTGGCACGCACGGTTAGGCTTCCGACGCGGGGTTTTTTGTGCCGCAAGGCTTCACCGAGCCGGCTGACGGAACAAGGACTCGTGGCAGACACTCCTCTCCAGGTCGCAAGTCGCGAAAGTAAATCCAAAGAAAGCATTTCCGTCGCCGACGTGCTGGTCGAGGCATTCAAACGCGCAGTCGCAGCAGTGCAGGGCTACGCGGAGCTTTCCTATCGCGCGCTGACAAACATAGCCACGAGCCCGCACTATTTCCAAGACACCCTGGATCAGGTGGACGACATCGGGGTCGGGTCGCTGCCAATCATCCTGCTGTCGGGATTTTTCATTGGCGCGGTGATGGTGCTGCAGACTGGATCGCAGTTTACGCGCTTCGGTCAGACCTCGCTGACCGGAGACGTGGTGGCGATTGCGCTGGTGCGGGAACTGGGCCCTACCTTTACAGGTTTGCTGGTTGCCGGGAGATGCGCTTCCGGGATCGCATCGGAGCTGGGGTCGATGCTGGTGACGGAGCAGGTGGACGCGATGCGCGCGATGGGGACGGACCCGAGCCGGAAGCTGGTCACGCCACGCGTGCTGGCAACGCTCATCACCGTGCCGTTGCTGACGGCGATGGCCGATTTCATCGGGCTGCTGGGGGGTTGCGTGGCGTCAGTGTTTTCCTTGCGGCTGGATGCAGTGACGTTCTGGAGGCGGGCGATCGATGCGCTGGATTTCGCGGATTTGATGCAGGGGTTTTCGAAATCGCTGGTGTACGGGTTCATCCTGGCGACCGTGGGATGCTACAAAGGGCTCACGGTACGAGGAGGCACGCAGGGAGTCGGGCGAGCCACAACGCAGTCGGTGGTCGTTTCGTCGGTGATGATCATCGTCGCCGATCTGTTTCTCACCAAGCTTGCGCTCTATCTGTCCAACAAAATTTTCTGACGTTTCATCGGCCCCGCTCCAGGTATTCGCCAATCTCGCCAGCAGAGCGGCACATTTGCCGCTATAATCGTGGGCAGTTCCGATGAAGAGTGCAGCTGCGCCCGAGAACGGCTCCGCCCCGGTCATCAGTTTCCACAATGTGCACATTGGCTTTGAAGAGGGAGAGATTCTGCGAGGCCTATCCTTTCTGGCATCGCCGCGCGAAACGGTGGTGCTGCTGGGCGAAACGGGTACCGGAAAGACGCTCACGCTCAAACTCGCGGCCGGTCTGTTGCAACCTACGGGGGGATCGATTGTGATCCTGGAGAAAGAAATTTCCGGGATGGGCGAGCCAGAGCTCCTGAAATTCCGCCGCCAGGTGGGATTCGTGTTCCAGGAAGGCGCGCTGTTTGATTCGATGACGGTTGCGGACAATGTGGCGTATCGGCTGCGTGAGGACGGGGTGGACGAGGAGGAGATCGAGCCGCGGGTGCGCGAAGTGTTGCGGTTCGTCGAACTCGAACATGCGCTCGAGCAGCTTCCCTCGGAACTTTCCGGTGGCATGCGGCGGCGCGTGTCGATTGCCCGGGCGGTTGTAAACCGGCCCCCCATCGTGTTGTACGACTCACCGACGGCGGGACTCGATCCGGTGACGTCGCAGACCATTATCACGCTGATTCTGCGGCTGCGAGACGCATACGGGGTGACCGCGCTGCTGGCCACGCAGCGCCCGCAGGACGGTTTTGCGCTGGCAAATTTTCATTTCGATCCGGAAAGCAAGCGGGTAGTGCGCGGAGAGGCTGAGAGCAATTCGGGGGGCGCGGCCGGCGTTGCGGCAACGCGGTTCATTGTCTTGCGGGAGGGGCGGGTTTATTTTGAAGGAGCACCGGAAGAAATCGCGAATTCGGCGGACCCTTATCTCAAACGGTTTCTGGTGTGAAACTGCGATAGTCTGAAGGCCGGACGGCAAGGAGGGAAGCAGCAATGGCGCTTCGCAAACAGGTGACGTGGTCAGAATTGCGCGTTGGGTTGTTCGTGCTGGTGGGATTGTTCGTGCTCGCGGCGGGGATCTTCTATGTGACAAGCGGGAACCCGCTGGGCGCGAAATACCGGATAAAGACGTATCTGCCGGAAGTTTCCGGGCTTGCGAACGGCGCGCCGGTGCGCCTGGATGGGGTGGAAATTGGAAACGTGGAGGCTATCAGGCTCGTGCCGCGGACAAAGGGAAAAGTACCGGAGAAGAACAAGAATATCGAAGTCGACATGCGCGTCGACAAGCGCTACCAGGGGGATGTTCTGACTGATTCTGCGGCGAGCCTGGTGACGGAAGGATTGCTGGGCAATCGCTACGTGAACGTGACGCGCGGGTTCACGGGCGTGCCGATCGCAGACAACGGCGAAATCCCCGGGGCAGAAGAAAAGGCGATGAAAGAAGTCGTGGAACGCAGCGCGGAACTGCTCGGCAATCTCCAGGCGCTATCGCAGGACGTACGCGATCTTATCGTAGGCGTGAAGCAAGGACAGGGCTCGCTGGGCAAATTGCTGACGGACGAGCAAGCTTACTACCACCTGAACAGCATTCTGGCAAAGGGCGACGCTCTGGTGAGCAATGTGCAGGCTGGGCAGGGCTCGATTGGAAAGCTGGTTGTTTCCGACGAGATGTACAACAAAGTGGACAAGGGGCTGGACAACGTGAACTTGATCCTGGCGGACGTGCGGGCACAAAAGGGAACGTTTGGAAAGCTGATGTACGACCCTACTCTTTATGATGAGGCGAAGAAAGCGATCACGAATGGGAACGCCATGTTCGAGGATGTGCGCGCGGGGAAGGGAACGCTTGGCAAACTGGCGACGGACGACGCGCTCTACACGAAATTGCGGGAGACCAGCGCCAATCTGGCGACGGCATCGGCAAAGCTGAACGAAAATACGACAACTGTCGGAAAACTGTTCTCCGATCCGAAGCTGTATGACAATCTGAGCGGCCTGACGGGTGACATGCGGCTGCTGATCGGGGATTTCCGGCAGAACCCGAAGAGATTCCTGCACATCAAACTCACGATATTCTGATGCCGGACGTTGCTTTGCGAGGCAGGCCGGGGTGTGCTGTAATGCCACTGTAACAATGCAGGCTTATGCTTGGATGACCCATCGATACCTCTAAGAGCTTCATGGAAAATCAGGACATCGCGCAAAAACAGCCGCGCTCCGACGCGGCCAAATCCACACTGCCGCAGCCAGGGCGGCCGGTGCCGAGCCGCGCCTACCCCGGGGCGCTGATAGTCGTGGAAGGCACGGACGGTTCGGGAAAAAGTACGCAGCTATACCTGCTGAAACGCTGGCTGGAAATTGGCGGGTACCGGCTGCATTTTACGGAGTGGAACTCTTCGCCGCTGGTGAAATCGGCGACGCGGCGCGGGAAACAGCGCCGTCTACTGACGCCCACGACGTTTTCGCTTTTGCACGCGGCGGACTTTGCCGACCGGTGCGAGCGGCAAATCATGCCATTGTTGCAAGGCGACTATCTGGTTCTCGCAGACCGCTACATTTACACCGCGTTTGCTCGTGACGCGGCGCGGGGATGCCCTGCACGCTGGCTGAGGAACCTCTACCGGTTCGCACCGGTGCCGGACATCACGTTTTATTTTCGCGCGCCGCTCGACGTCGCCGTGCATCGCATCTTGAGCGGGCGGCCCAAGCTGAAATTTTATGAAGCGGGAATGGATTTGAGCCTTTCCTACGATCGGTCAGAGAGTTTTCGCCTGTTCCAGGCGCGGATTCTCGAGGAATACGACAAGATGGTGGACTCGGACAACTTCGTGGTGCTCGACGGGACGCTGCCGGTGAACAAACTTCAAAAGCAGATGCGCGACATCGCAGCTTCCAAGATCGACTTGAAGCGGTTCGCGCCCCACGTCGAGGATGCGGGGTGAGCATGCCGGACCCGGAAAAAGAAAAAGAGAAGGAGAAGGAGAAGGAAAAACCGAGCGCGGCATCCACTCCCGCAGCGGCGGACGCGGCCCAGGCCCCCGCCGTTCCCGGCAGCGTGGCTTCCGGTAAGGCGGCGGCACCGGGCGAGGATGGTGCGGCGCAGTTTTTCTATGGCGAAGCCCTTGTGGGTTTTGATCCCAGCGAAATCACGGGAACGCTGATCGTCATTGAAGGGATGGATGGGTCGGGGCGTTCGACTCAAATAGCGCTGCTCCAAGAATGGCTGGAATCTGAAGGATTCGCGGTGCAAACGAGCGGACTGCGGCGTTCGAATCTTGTGGGGCGGGACATCGATGAACTTCTGGCGAAAAACGCCGTCACGCGGCTGACGCTTGCGCTGATGTACGCGACGGATTTTTTCGATCAGGTCGAGCACCGCATTCTTCCCGCGCTGCGGTCCGGAACGGTGGTGCTCGCGGACCGATTTATTTTCACGTTGATCGCCCGCGGCGTGGTGCGAGGCATCAACCGGGATTACCTGAGCGGGCTCTACGCGATGGCGCTCCGCCCGCACCTGACTTTCTGGCTCAACGTGCACCCCGAGACGGCGTTCGCTCGCGAATTCAAAAAGGCGCAGGCCATCAGCTACTGGGAAGCAGGTCGCGACATGTCGCTCTCGCATGATTTGTACTGGTCGTTTATCCGCTACCAGACGATGATCAAGCGCGAATTCGAAGTGATGGCCAAGCGGCACAGCTTCATCGAACTGGATGGCGAGGCCAACGTTCCCACGGTCAACAAACAACTGCGCCAGCGGATCGGCGAGCAACTCGGTATTCGAACCACAAAATACGCGCCCTCCGCTGCTCTCACTCACCTCTGGCGGTAAATCACAAAATGTCCGAGCCCGTTCACATCGCCGCCATCGACGCGGGCTCAAATGCGCTGCGGCTGTCGGTGGCGCGCGCCTATTCCGCGCTGGACATCGAACCGCTGCACAACGAGCGGTATTCGCTGCGTCTCGGTGAAGGGGTTTTCCTGCGGCACCGGTTCAGCGAAGGAATCTTCAAGAAGAGCGTAAAGGCGTTCCGTCATTTCCGGGAAGTGATGAACGAGTTCGGAGTGACGCGCTACCGGGCAGTGGCGACGAGCGCGTCACGCGAAGCGCGCAACCGCAAAGCCTTCGCGCGGCAGATCAAACGGAAATCGGGCATTGAGCTTGAGGTGATCAGCGCGGCGGAGGAGTCGCGCCTCGGACGCGTGGCCGTTCTTGCGGCCACGGGGCCGGAAACGCAGCCGCGTTGCATCGCGGATCTGGGCGGGGGCAGCCTGGAAATCAGCATTCTGCGTGAACATGCCGTGGAGCAGAGCGCGCAGTTACCGGTAGGAACGGTCCGGCTGATGACCACGCTTAAAATCCCGGGAGTAATTCGTCCGGTGCAAGCAGAGCAGGTGCGGCGGTACGTGCGCGCGCTGCTGGAATCACGCCTGCCGACCCGGCCAAATCTGGGCGAGCAGATCGCTGTGGCCCTGGGGGGCAATGCAGAAACTCTGGCGAACGTCGCGCCGGGCCCGCGGCATCACGGTTTGCCGACGCTGGAGCTTTCTTTGTTGCGGGAGCGGTTACCCGACATTTTGCGGCGGGACGTACGAGAGCGGATGAAAAGTTACGCCGTGCGCCGGGACCGTGCAGACGTGATGGGGATTGCGGCGATCACGTTTTTGACGCTCGGGCGCTATTTGAACATACACAATTTCTCGATTCCCGGCGTCGGCTTGCGGGAAGGGGTGTTACAGGAGATTGCGCGCGAGGCTTTTTCGCGGACCGAGCCGCACCGGTACGACGCCGCGGCGCACCAATTGCTCGCGGGGACAAGGAGCTACGCGCGGCGATTGGAGAAGGACCAGACGCATGCGGAGCAGGTGCGGGAGTTGAGCACGCTGCTCTTCGACCAGCTCCAGCCGGTGCATCATCTTCCGGCCCAGTCGCGCGTGTTGCTCGAATCCGGCGCGCTGCTTCATGACGTGGGGCACATGGTAAGCCATCGGGGGCACCACAAACACGGCGAATACCTGGCGCTAAACGGGGACATCCCGGGGCTGGAAGGGCGCGACCGCGCCGTGGTCGCGGCGCTGGTGCGGTATCACAACCGGAAGTCTGTGCCTGCCGGCCACCACACCGCGTATTCCGCGCTCAGCAACAGCGACAAGCGGATCACGCGCAGGCTGGCGGCTATCCTGAGAATTGCAGAGGCCCTGGATCACTCGCACCGGCAGCGGGTCACGCAGATTCGGGCGTCGTTTCAGCGCGGGGCGGTCGGGCTGCAAGTACTGGCGCGGGGCGATGCCGCGGAAGACCTGCGCGACGCGAGCCGCAGCGCGGAGTTGTTTGAAAAAGAATTTCACGTGCGGCTATATTTCCGGCAGCCGGGCCTGTAAGACACGCGATGCCAGGTTTCAGCGAATAACCTGGTGATTTCAGTGAAACGTTTTCAAGGAGAGAGGCGCACATGCAGATTTATGTCGTTCGTCACGGCATCGCCATCGACCGCGAAGATCCGAAGTGCCCGCCGGATCCGGAGCGCTATCTGACGGAGGAAGGAATCGAGAAGACGACGCTGGTCGCCAAGGGGATGGCGGCGCTGGGCTTCACCGGCGAATTGTTTCTTTCCAGCCCCTACGTGCGGGCCATGCAAACGGCGGAGATCTTCGCTGCCGCCTTCGATTATCCAAAGCAGAAAATCCGGCAGACGGACCTGCTGCTTCCAGGAGGGGAGCCGTCGGCGCTGTTTCGCGAACTGGCGAAGGACAAACGATCCGCGGCGATCTTGTTATTTGGGCATGCTCCGAACGTGGACGAGGTCATCGCCGCGGCGCTGGCCGTGAAACACCGCATCACCTCGATGAAAAAGGCAGGCGTGGCGCTTCTGGAGTTGAAACGGATTTCGCCGCCCAGTGCGGAATTGATCTGGCTGGCGACGCCAAAAGTCCTGCGCAAGGCCGGGAAATAATTTAGTTAACTGTAACCATCCCTCCCCCCTATGTTTTTTGTAAGAATGTGATTATGCGGCGGTTAAAGCCGTTTGTTTGGATACTCTTTTGCTAGTGTTGATTCTAAAGAGCTTACGGAAACACTTAAATCCTCAAAGAAGGACCGGCCAGCGGACCTACGAGCAAGGAGTTGGGAGTACAGACGAGTATTTGGCTTAAGGGCGGAATCAGAAGATGAATTAACCCGAAAAAATACTACCGCAAACGAAAGTTTTTCAACAGGCAAAAAATAGCGGCGGATCAGTTTCCGACTTGCCCGTCATTCGCCCATAAACTTCTGCGAGGTATAGCCGCGGGCCAATCATTGCACTGCCCCCCGAGCTGCGGTAGATTATTGTGCAATGCCCCCGGGGAGGAATCCCATGCAAAAACTTCCGCTCACCCGACGCGACATCCTGATGAAGTGTGCCGCCTTGGGCTTTCTTTCTGTAGCCTCACCATTTTCGTTGGCCGAAGCTCTCGACGCCTGGGAACGAAATGCGCAAAACAAAGCTCTTCCGCCGACGCCGTGGTGCGGAATCGGCCCGTTTTACAAGCGTCGCGCACCGCACACGGCAAGGCTCCGCGCACCCGGCGACCCCGGGTTGCCACTGGTGGTCTCCGGGCAAGTTGTCGGCACCGATGCCACGGCCATAGCCGATGCCACCATCGAAGTCTGGCAGACCGACCACCTCGGCCACTATGATGTCGACGGCTATCGCTACCGCGCCATTCTCGCTGCCAATTCTTCCGGAGACTATTCCTTCGATTCGGTCATGCCTGGGCACTATCCCGGTCGCATTTGCCAGCACGTCCACTACCTTGTCTCGGCGCCCGGTTATAAGACCCTCATCACGCAACTGTACTTCGCCACGGATCCCGTCTTTGAAGGAGACCCGGACAAAAATTACACTCGGGACTACGTCATCACCAGTCGCGAGCTGGTCCGGTCGGTCTCTCTCACTGGCGATCCGAAGGATATGCACGCTGCTGTCAGCTTCCCGCTTGTGTTGGACCGGTTGTAAAATGTGCATGCTTGTCGTAACAGTGCTGTTGGTATTGAGCCTCGCCGACGCACAGACCCCTCCGCCAATCGTGGAGATCTCTACTCTCTCCACAACGTCAGAAGTTGATGATCTATTGATGGCAAGAAACGGCAAGTCTGTCGCAGCATTCTGCGAAGACCAGCAGATCAGGCAATGGAGTTTGCCGCAAGGGCAGCTCCTTCGCACCATAGATACGCACGGGCGCAATGCTGCCCTTGTTCTCGTCTCTGACGACGGGCGCCTCCTTGCCGCCGACCGCGACGGCACCGTCATGGCTTGGGATGGCACCGATGCGAACGCCGCTTTTCAGACCAAGCTTCCACGCTACCGGGCAGCCGCGTTCTTTCGGACTTCCCCGAATACGGCTGTATTCTCGCATTCCGTCAAGTATTTGGCTCTCTCCGCGGTGACGGACGCCATGCAAGTCCTTGAGTGGCCCAGTGGCCGTTCCCTCTACACTTTGAAGTCTCCGCCGGGGGGCACCACCGCCGTCGCATTCTCGCGCGATGATTCCCGCATTGCGGTCGCCGGCACGGACGGCATCCTCCGCATTTATGACTCTTCGTCGGGAAAGCTCGTCGCCCAAAACGAAGATCTCCTTGGCGAATCGTTTGCCATCGACTTCAGTGCGGATGGCCGCCAAGTGGTGGCCGGCGGAGCGGACAAGGCAGCGATCTTTGTCGACGCCGCCACCGGCAAACTCATCCGCCGCATCGGACCGCTCGCGGATGTCGTGGCTTACTTGGCCATTTCACCTGACGGCAAGCATCTGTCCGCCAAATTGCTCCGCGAGGAAAGCTCTCGTCGTCACTTCCACTCCAACGGCCCTCCACGTATGGCGCGTCTACTAACTCCCTGTTTGACCAAAGATGTTCCTCTCTTTTTTCTCTGTGGTCCTGAAGGTGCCACGGCATGAAAAATCGCTTGGACCCAGATTCGAAATTAGCCATCGCATCTTCGCGAGGTCAAATGACGCCGCGGCCGGATTCTAACCGTATGCGGCCACAAGCCTTCCTAGACCCAACAAGCAACAACTCGAATCTCAAGAAATGCTCACATACGGCAAATCGCCGATGGCAGAACAAGTGCCCACGCGGCCAAGTCCTTCCATGATAAGGCGGGTTACCGGACACTGAGAACCAGATGCCCGGGAAGCGCGTTAATCGTCCAAGTGAACCCAACACCCCGGGGACTTATGAGGAGTGAACTGGAGAGCCCGCACGAAACAGTTTCGGGCCGGCCAGTTTAGGTATTCTACGAGCTACCCGCTGCGCGATTGGCGGCAATCAGCATCTTCCTGGCGAGCGAGGCCAGAACGGTTCACAGAAAAAGACGCCGACGTGTACAATGCGCCTGCTAGAGAGTCCAGGGAAATGCTTGTCCGATACGAACTAGAAACGAGGTCGCGATGAAATCTCTGCAGAGGGCCCGTTTTTCTTTTTTGCTCATCTTTGTTTGCGGTTCTGCGCTTGCGCAGTCGTCGGGTCCAGATGCGCGCCAAATCAGCGATCCAAAAACAATCACCTCGACGTCCAATCCGAATGCGCGCCCCATTCCGATTGATGATCTCTATTTCACGCGCAGCGTTTCCAGCGCGTCCTGGTCTCCCGACGGCAAAGAGATTGCGTTCACCACCGACATCTCCGGCCGATCCAACTTGTGGAAGGTAAACGCAGAAGGGGGATGGCCGATACAGCTGGCACAGTCAGACGAAAGGCAGTACGGCGAAACCTGGTCTCCCGACGGTAAGTGGATCGTCTTTCAACAGGATACTGGCGGAAACGAGTTGTGGGATGTCTTCGCCATCCCGGGCGACGGCGGAGAAGTCATCAATCTCACCAACACTCCCGAGATTCGCGAAGAGAGCCCGCGATGGTCGCCCGACGAGAAGACCATCGCCCTGAATACCAAGCCAAAGGAAGCCACGGTGTACGACATTACCCTGATGGACTGGGCCACGCGGAAGATGACGCCGATCACCCACGAGAGCACTCCGAACCATCTGTGGCAATCGGTAGCCTGGAGTCCCGAGGGAAAAACATTGTACGCCAACCGTCTGGAAGTGAGCTTTACGGACGCCGACATTTACGCGATTGACGTCGCGAGTGGAAGAGCCACGAATTTGACCGCGCATCAAGGGCAGGTACTCAACATAGCATCTTCGCTGTCCAAGGATGGGAAGACGCTTTTGCTTACTTCTAACCAGAAGGGTGGTTACCAAAACGTCGCTCTTCTGGATATCGCGGGGAAAAAGCTTGCGTGGGTCACGGACACCAAGTGGGAGGCCAGTTCAGGTGACTTCTCTCCCGACGGAAAGTGGCTTACTTATACGATCAACGCGGACGGGCGCGTAGACGCGTACATGGCAGACGCAGGCACGATGCGATCAGAGAAAATCCCCGTTGCCGGAGGCGTGAACGGTTTTGCCGCCTACCCGAGCTCTTTTTCGCCCTCGGGAAACCGGTTGCTGTTGTCGCACGAGAGCTCCGTGGAGCCGGGGGATTTTTGGGTATACGACCTGTCGTCACGGAAGACAAAACAGCTTACGTACTCCGCCATCGCGAGTTTGAACTCCGCGCCACGATCACCATCTCAGGTCATAAGCTACAAATCATTCGATGGAAAAACGATCAGCGCGCTTCTGTGGATTCCCTTCAACCTGAAACGCGACGGCTCGAACCCCGCGCTGGTCCTGCCGCACGGCGGGCCAACGGGGCAGTCCGGAGATTACTGGAGTCCGCGTGTGGCCGCCTTCGTGTCCCGGGGATACGTCTGCATCGAGCCCAACGTGCGTGGTTCGACGGGGTATGGCATGGAGTTTCAAAAGGCCAACTACAAGGACCTAGGTGGCGGAGATTTACAGGATGAGGTTTACGCGGCTAAGTTCCTGGAAGCTACCGGTTATGTGAATCGGAAGAAAATCGGGATCACGGGCGGTTCCTACGGCGGATTCATGACGCTCATGGCGATCGGCAAGACTCCGGAAGTCTGGGGGGCAGCCGTTGAACTCTACGGCATCATTGACTGGATGACCATGCTGCAACACTCCGATCCAATGCTGCAGCAATATGAGCAGAGCCTGCTAGGTGATCCAGTGAAAGACCGCGCGGCTTATGATGCGACTTCCCCGATCACTTACATACACAATGTCAAGGCTCCGCTCCTCGTCTTGCAGGGGGACAATGATCCACGCGTCCCCAAAGAGGAGGCAGAGCAAGTTGTCGCGGTGCTGAAGAAAGATGGGAAGACCGTGGATGCGCACTACTACGCGAACGAAGGCCACGGATTCGAAAAACGTGAGAACCAGATCGACTCGATCCGGCGCACTGTGGCATGGTTCGACAAATATCTCAAAGGGAACAACTGATTCGCACGGATGGGGAAACGATTGTCACTAGCGCAAGAATGGCTCAGAAAAGCCCACTACCGATGGGCGGTGTTCGTTGACTTAGCTTCCGGCGTTCCCTAGAATTAGACGTTTGAACAGAGACGCCAAGGAGCGATAGATGGCCCAAGGACAGGCTACCAAAGTTAAGAAGAAGAAAAAGTCAGTTTTGAAGCGCGCGGCACAGTCTGGTCAACGCGCCGAAGTGAACCGGGCGAACCGGACGCAGGTGCGCACCATGATGCGGCGCTTGCGGACCGCTATTAGCGCGAAGGACGCCACGGCGGCGGGAAATCTGCTCTACCCGACGATGTCGGCGATCGACCGCGCCATCACCAAGGGAGTGCTGCACGAAAATACCGCAAACCGCTACAAGTCACGGCTGACGCTGGCGTTTAACGGACTGAAGGCGGCGAGGTAGCACAGTTCTTAGTTGTAAGTTATAAGTTTTTAGTCAGACGGCGGGCTTTGGCCCGCCCTTTCCTTTTTGCGGCGTCTCCTTGGAGGAGACCCTTCGGCCTGCCTATCCCGTTGCCGTCCGTGATTGACTCACAGTCAGTTCAGTGACCAGAAATTCGAGGATGGCGCGGGCGTCTTCGCCGCCGCGCTTGAGGCGGTCATCGGCTTTCTGGAGGGCGCGGAGGCCATCGAGCAAGCGAGCTTTGGGGATTTTGCGGGCGCTGTGGAGGGCCAGCTCGGCTTGCTCGGGGCGCATGCCGAGGGCGCGGGCCGCCTGCCAGCCATTTACAACGCCCTTGAGTTCGCTGGCTTCGAGGAGCTTGCGATACATCCAGGCCATCGCGCCAAGCATGGGAAGAGGTTCTTCGCCATCGCGCAACAAGCGATCCAGGAATTCGAGAGCTTTTGCAGGCTGCCGCTCTGCCAAGAGATTCGCCAGCTCCCAGACGGTGGTTGTCTTCTCCGAGATGACCATGATGGTGACGTCCTGCCGGCGGATGAGTCTTCGCTCGCCGGCATAGGTGGATAGCTTTTCGATTTCCGTTTTCAAGCGCATCAGGTCGGCGGCGACAAACTCCGCCAAGTCTTCTGCGGCGCTGGGCTCGAATTCCACGGCCTGCTCTTTGGCGATCGTTTTCGCCAGAGCCACAGCGGCTGATTGCCTTTCCTCCTCTCTTTCGCCGAGGCCCACTTCGACGACGAGCGCTTTGTCCATCAGGAGCTTGGCGAGCTTCATTCGCTGATCAAGCCCAGCGGCTTCCAGAACGAGCACTGTGAAGGGCGCCGGATCGCCGAAATAGGCTTCGAGCTGCGCCAGCGCGGAGTCGCGATTCTTTTCGCCGAGCTTTTCGATGGCCTCGACTTCCTCGAGAAAGACGACTTGCTTGGGGGAAAGCATGGGCAGCGATTGCGCCTGATCGAGAGCGGCCTGGGTCTCGCCGCGATCGGCGGAGTAGCGCGACACGGCCCAGGGCCGCGCCGCTTCCGGGACGAAGGCCTCGATCAACTGCGCGCGGCAGGTGTCTCGGAGATACGGTTCTGCACCGAGGAGCAGAATGGCGGGAATGGCCTTGCCTTTTTCCAGCCGCGCCAGCAACTCTTCAGGGGAAACTTGCGCCATGGGAAATTCTCCGTCAATAATTCTCCGTCAGTAGTTTTCTATTACGGCGGCCACGAGCCGCGATGCAAAATCCCGAGCCAAGCGGTCCAGAGCAGGATCCTGTTCCTCGAAGAAGCTCTTCACATCCGTTGAGATTTCATACTGGTTGCGAAAAAGAAAGTTGTCCGCGCGGAAGAGGACCTTGTGAGTCGAGGTCTCGGTCAGGGTGACTTCACACTTCACGGTGACGAGCATGGTCGTGGCGCGGCCGGAGGCGGTGTCGAAGAGCAGTGGGACAGCCTCCAGACTCAGCACTTTTCCACGAAGCACGGCGTCGGCACCGTTAGGATTCGAAACGATGCGGTAGGAGGTCTTGGCGAGGAATTCGTGCACAGTGGCGCCGGTAAGCTTCTGCTCGATGCGGTAGCTGGTGGTCTTGTTTTCCAGGGCGGGCACGGCGATTACATGGATGCTCTGCGGCAGCGAGCCGCTTCGCCCGGCGACGTGGTAACCGCAGCCGGCGAAGAGCCACGCCGCTAGCAGCAATGGACGCCAGAGCCTCTTTGCGATCACGAAAGCATCTCCGCCAGCTTCACGGCGTTGGCCGCCGGCAAACGAATATTATCCGCTGCGCCCCAGAACCACCAAGTTCCAGGTTTCGAGGGATCGGCTTCCGGCTTGGCCAATTGGATCACTTGCTCCCCGGCAGCGCTGACATTGCTTGGCCCGCCGGCAGCGTCTGCGAGGACGGCAAAACCAGCGCTCTCGCAAGCGGCAATGATTTCCTGAGGCATCATAGCGGGCGCCAGCTCCGCGCAAGCGGCAAACGCAGTGCCATAAAAAACCGGCGTGTGAACCAGTTGTAGCGCAGGCATGCTCGCTTTTCCTGAGAGACAAGCGCTCGTCTCTCTCCGCAAGCGCTCGCGAATTCCAGCGAGCTTTTGAAGGCTGGCGGGACCGAAGCGGTCCAAGAGATTGAAGGCCACTTGAGAGTCAAAAACAGGTTGGCCTAAGCCTTGAAATGAAAGCAGTTGGCCTGTCTGGCTCTCCAGCTCTTCGACTCCTCGGCGGCCCGCCTCGGAGACTGGCTGGAAGCAGATGACCATGAGGCGCACCAATTCTAACTTTGACAGCGCGAGAGTCAGTGAAGACGACGCCATGGCGGCGGCCGAGGGAATCGCATAGAGCTTTGCATCCTTGCCGAATTTATTCCCTCGCAGCCAGTCGAGCTTCGGGAACCACGTCATCGTGCCGGGAACTTCCACCGCCGCCCCGGACAAGTCGATGATTTTCGCGCCGGCGGCTTGCGCGGCGGATAGATTCGCGCGCGTGAATTGGGCCGAACCGGTGAAGAAGACCGTTCGGGCGCGGTTAAAGCTGCCTTCTTCCACGGGTTGGATGATGGCCGGTTCGCCTCCCGCCTCGGTCAACGTGCCGGCGACGATCGCCTCATCAACGAGACGGAAATCCGCCGCCGCGAAGCGGCTCTCTTCGAGCAGGGATTTGAGCTCCGCGCCGAGAAGCGAAGAAGCGCCAGCAATGACGATTCGGTGGGAGTCCCGGGCCAGCGTGGGCATGGTCACGCGGTTCGCGAGACGAGGCGGTGCCGGAGCAAGCGCACCACGTGCAGGGCAACACCCGCGGCGGCGTAGGAGCACGCGAGAAGTACCAATGCGTATTCGGAATACTTCCAGAGGACGGCCACGAGCAGGCAGAGCAACACAATAGTCAGCGAGGGCTGCTTGCGGGTCCACGGGATGTCTTTGAAGCTGTAGAAGCGGATCGTGCTGGTCATCAGCGCGCCAAGCGCGGCGGCCAGCACAAACCAGGCCACCGCCCAGCGCCAGTCATGGAGCGGCACCTTGAAGCCATGCACAATGGCTGCGATCACGCCTGCGGCCGCGGGCGTGGGCATGCCGACGAAGAATTTCGAACTGCCGGGAGCCATGCCCTGAACGTTGAAGCGAGCCAGCCGCCAGGCGCAGCAGATGAGAAACGCGAAGCAAAGAATCCAGCCCAATTGGCCGATTTGTTCCACGAGCTGGGCGTTTTGAACCCAAAGGCTACGGAAACCCCAGGTGTAAGCGAGGAACGCAGGGGCGATGCCGAAACTCACAACGTCGGCGAGAGAGTCGAATTGCACGCCAAACTCCGTGTTGGTGCCGGTCATGCGGGCGACGCGGCCGTCGAGGGAATCAAAGAGGATGGCGAAGCCGATGGCTTTGGCGGCATGATCGAAGTCTTCCCAGGAGCCGGCGAGGGACGCGACCACAGCGTAGTAGCCGCAAAAAAGATTTGCGCCCGTGAACAAACTGGGCAGGAGAAAAATCCCGCGTCTCAGCCTGGGATTGCGGAGGCGCTTGCCCGCGAAGGGAATTTCGTGCTGTTCAATATCCGGCATGGCTAGGACTGCTTTCCGGCTACGGACAGAGTTGCGTCCGATTCCGAAGCACGCGACCCCTGCGAATGCGAAGCAACGGGCTTTGCAGGCCAGCGCGCCAGAATGCTGGATCCGCCTTTGACGTGGTCACCCAACTTCACCAGCATCTCGGCATTTTGCGGGAGCCAGACGTCGACACGCGAGCCGAAACGCACCAAGCCGATTCTCTCACCGCGCGTCACCCGGTCGCCGGGTTTTTTCCAGCTCACCGCGCGCCGGGCGATCCAACCCGCGATCTGCTTGAAAACCATCTCGCCGGCTTCGGTGGAAAGAGTGAAGACATTCTGCTCATTCTCAAGCGAAGCCCGCTCGCGCATGGCGGCCAAAAACTTGCCGGGCTGGTAATGCAACGCGGTGATCGTGCCCGAGGCAGGAGCGCGGTTCACGTGCACGTTCCAGATTGCCAGAAAAATACTGATGCGCTTGCCCGGGCGCCCGGCGCAGTGCTCATCGGTTACCACCACGACTCGCCCGTCCGCAGGCGCTACGACGGCTCCGGCGTCGGGAGGGATCGCTCTTTCGGGATCGCGAAAGAAGGAGAAGACAAAAAGAGCGAGGCCGACAAGCGCGATGGCGAGAATCGTCCAATGGAGGAAAAACGCGATGGCGCCCAGGAGTAGGGGCGGAAAACCGAAGTAATAGCCTTCTTTGACCATGCCGCTAAAGAATATACCGCATTATCGCCGCGGGCGGCTCTAAACCCGCGAGCAAGCACGGTCATTCTACGGCAGAATCTTCTGTTCGGCGGGCGCTATTGTGTGTAATGTGCCCGCGCCCGTTGGATACGCGCGGCAATCCGCTCCATCTCATCCTTGCAGTGGAGCTTCATTTTCTTGAGCTTGATTTCTTCCAGGAGGTCTTCCGAACTTAGGTAGGGAGTTTTGGAGATTCGTTGCAGTTCTTCTTCGTATCTCGAGTGCTGCTCTGCCAGACGCCGATAGTCAGCGTCTGAATCGAGGAGTATGTCCCGAGGGTTCCGCTGCAATGCTGCCATGCGTTCCTCCTCATGACTACGCGGGGTGGATTGTGAATACTACATGAACGAAAGATAGCACTCTGGCGGGCGGCGTCAAGAGGCAACCTGTGGGAATTTAGTCCTAGTGCCGTTCCAACTCTTTAGGCCGAATTAAGGATCGAGACCTCGCCGGAAAGCGTGGAGCCACTCGTTCCAAGAGGATTCGCTCCAATAGGTTGGAACAGCACTAGCCTGTGAGCGCCCTTTCCAGGACAAGGGCGTCTTCGGGAGGGTCCTGATAGTAGGCCGTTCGGCGTCCGATTGTGGCGAAGCCGAGAGCTTCGTAGAACGCGATCGCGACGGCGTTCGATTCCCGGACCTCCAGGAATACGCGACGGGTACCATTTGAAGCGATGGCTTCAAGGAATGCTTCGAGCAGCGCCGTGGCGACTCCTTTGCCCCGCTGATCCGGCGTGACGGCCAAGTTCAATACTTCGGCTTCGCCGGCGGCCTGCCTGCCGACGAGGAAGCCGGTAACCCCGCCGCGCGCTTCACTCACGAGCGCGCGTTCTCCGGCGTTCGTTCCCAGCGCTGCAAGACCTTGCGTGGACCAATTCGCGGCGTGACGGGATTGCTGGAGGATCTGCGCGATTGCGTCCGTATCTTCGTGGCGAAAAGAGCGAATGACCAGTGTGCTGCGAATAGCTTTGCTTTCAGCGGGCATGACCTGCGCCCGCCTTCCAGAAAACTTCCGCATCAGAGCGGCGCACATAGTCTGCCTCTAAACCCAGCGCGTCCGTTACTTTGCCGTCGAGCACGCGCCGATACCCGAGTTGTCCTATTAGCGGCGCGAGCACGGTCGAAGACATTTGCACGCGTTCGCCCGATTTCTCTCGTTCCGGCCAACGCGCCTGCGAAGTTAACCGCTCCGGGTCCATCGAAATCCACGCTACCCGCTGGCCCTGCGCTAGCCCAGCTACGCGTTCCAGAAAAGCGTCCGGTGCAAGAACGGTGTCCTCGCCAATCCTCTCAAAGTCCTGGCCTACGCGGCGGTACAAAGCTCCAAACACCTGGGAACGATGCGCGTCGACAAAAGCCGCGACGTAGGGCTCGTTCCCCTGCGCCTGGACCGCCAGCGCTTCCAGCCGCGAGACAGCCGCAATAGGCTTTGCGTAGACCTCGCTCCAGGCTTTGACGCTCGTTAGCCCCACGCGCAGCCCAGTGAATGAGCCGGGGCCAGAGGCGACTGCGAAGGCGTCAAGATTCGCAACGTTTAACCCAGCTGAGCGCAGAACACCCGACACGGCCGGAAGCAACCACGAAGAATAGTCTTGGGAAGTTTCATGCGCGACGACCCCGAGAAGGGCCGAATCGCGCAGAATTGCTACACTCCCGCGGGCGTCACACGTGTCTAGAGCGAGTAGAAGCACAGTTGAATTGTACCGCACGGCAGTGGCAG
>WNFA01010776.1_pt1 | contig 18223 bp, 11 predicted proteins | sample 5400481 | NCBI WGS metagenome assembly WNFA01 (sample SAMN13153340, study PRJNA577476) | soil metagenome | isolation source: 120 cm saprolite under Douglas fir tree site 2 hole 1 replicate 2 | place: USA:California | collected 2015-04-18
TCTTTCTTTTCGCGCTGTTTGTGATGGCTTGCGGGCAGAGCTTCCTCGAAGTCGCCGCGAATCCTTACGTGACCATCCTTGGCCCTGCGGCAAGCGCCGAGCGCCGGCTGAATTTTGCGCAGTCATTCAACGCTGTAGGAGCAGTCCTTTCGCCGATTCTCGGACGAGCGTTCATTCTGACGGGCGTCGAGTATGCGCCGGCGCAGATTGCGGCAGTGAGTGCGGCGCAACTGGGGGCGTACCGCGCCGCCGAAGCCAGCACGGTGAAGGGCCCTTACTTGATGATCGCTGCCATTTTCGTGGTTGTCGCGGTGCTGATTCACCTGGCGCACTTGCCCGACGTACAGGAAACGGCCGTGGGAGCGGCCGGGACGGAAAAGAGCGCGGAGAGCGTGCTGTCTAACGCACATCTAGTGAAAGGCGTCATCGCGCAATTTTTTTATGTGGGTGCTCAGGTTGGAGTAGCGAGCTTCGTGATTCGCTACGCGCAGTTCTCGGTTCCGGGAACAACGGCGAAAGTGGCAGCGCTGTACTTGTTGCTGCATCAGGTGGGATTCATGGCCGGGCGTTTCATCGGCTCGGCGCTGATGAAAAAGATTGCGGCGCCGCGCTTGCTGTCTCTTTTTGCCGGAGCATCTCTCGTTTGTGCCACAGTGGCTTTGCTGGCTACCGGAGTAATACCGGTGTGGGCGGTTGTGATCATCGGTTTCTTTCACTCCATCATGTTCCCTACGATCTTCGCGCTGAGTATCAAGAATCTGGGTGCGCTCACGAAGCGCGGTTCATCGCTGCTGGTTATGGCGATTGTGGGCGGCGCATTTTTTCCTGCGATCATGGGGCGCATTTCCGATGCGGCGAGTATTCAGAGAGCGTTCCTCGTGCCGCTACTGTGCTACGTGTTTATCCTTTATTTTGGGCTGTCGGGATACAAGCCCGCCGCCATACCGGGCCTGGAGAGGACTTCATTGGGAAATGAAAGCGCGCCTCTATGAGCAGACGCTACTGTTTGACGCTCGATTTGAAGGACGATGCAAAGCTGATTGCCGAATATAAGCGGTATCACAAGAAAATTTGGCCGGAGATCACGAAAAGCATCAAGGAAGCAGGAATCGAGGACCTGGAAATTTATCTCCGTGGGACACGAATGTTCATGATCATGGAAGTGAGCGAGAATTTTTCGTTTGAGAAAAAAGCCGAGGCGGACCGCAAGAATCAAAAAGTGCAGGAGTGGGAAAAGCTGATGTGGAAGTTTCAGAAGGCATTGCCAGATGCGCGGCCGGGGGAGAAGTGGCTGCCGCTGGAAAGGATTTTCAAGCTGGAAGGCTGAGTTCCATAGTCCGCGCCGGTTGGCAGTCGCCAGAACGGAGGATGCCGCCTGCTTATCCAGGAAATCGCGAAATCCCTCAGTGAACCGATCCGATAAAAACTCCGAAAGAGGGAACGGTGAAATGAGCCAGGACTGCCGACTCACGGGCAATTTTCGGAGCAGAAATTAGCGGCCTCGCAGTAGTTTCCCTGACTCCGTGAACATCGAGAGCGAAGCTGACCGTCCTTGGTTCAACGCTCATGTTAAGCACAACAAGAATCGAGTCACCTTTCCCGGGAGTCTTGCGCAGAAAACTGAGGACATCCGGGTTGCCTTGATCCAGGGGCAGATATTTTCCATCTCGCAATGCAGGCTCGCTCCGGCGCAAGGCGAGCAGCCGTTTGTAGAAGGACAGAATGGAGTTGGGATCTTGCGATTCCACCTTGACATTGTATTCGGCCGAACTGGGCGGCACGGGCAGCCAAGGGCGCTCCGCCGTACTGAACCCCGCGTCCTTCGAAGTGTCCCATTGCATGGGCGTGCGTTCACCGTCGCGGCCCTTCTCCTGCGGCCAGCCGAGTTGCCCGATGGGATCCTGCACGTCTTCCTTGCGAACGGGATCAGTGGTCCGCATGCCGATCTCTTCGCCGTAGTACATGAGTGGAGTCGCGCGAGTGGTGAGAAGGAGCGCCGCCATGAGCTTGGCGATCTGATCGTTGTGGACGCCGTCCCCGTAGCGATCCCACTGGCGCGGCTGATCATGATTGCTGAAAAAATAGTGGGGCTGCCCGCCGGCCGGGTTCCGGTCGATTTCATCCAGCAGCCTGCGGAAATCCGGCGCGGAGAGTTTGTTGACGTCGGCAATCTGAAAATCCATCGGCAGCTGGATTTCATCGTTCTTGCTGCCATACATTTTCGTGAGTTCAGCGATATTCGGCTCGTCGGCTTCACTGATCAGGACTGCATCCCCTGGATACTCGTTCACCACGCTTCTCATTTCGCGGAGCACCTGATGAACTTCCGGCAAATTGTCCGTGTATTTGTGCGCGATATTTGGATCGCCATAAGCATTTTTCCCGGGCAGGATCGGGTCATCATGCAGATTCGGGTCTTCAAACAAGCGCGACACGGCGTCGATTCGAAACCCTGCCACGCCACGGCTGAGCCAGAAGCGCATGGCGTCGTACATGGCGTTCCGGACTTGGGGATTGCGCCAGTTCAGATCGGGCTGTTCCGTGTAGAAGTGATGGTAGTAATACTGGTTGGTGATTGGGTCGAATTTCCACGCGGAATGGCCAAACCACGATTGCCAGTTGTTGGGAGGCTGGTCCGGCTCCTTCCCGTCTCGCCAGATGTACCAGTTGCGCTTCGGGTTTGTACGCGAAGAACGCGATTCCGCAAACCAGGCATGCTGGTCCGACGTGTGATTTGGAACAAAATCCATGATCACGCGGATATTTCGTTTTTTCCCTTCACTCACTAGCCGGTCGAAATCCGCCAGCGTGCCGTAAAGAGGATCGATGGCTGTGTAGTCGGAGACGTCGTAACCGAAATCCACCAAGGGTGACGGGTACATGGGGCTAATCCAGATGGCATCGATGCCCAACTCGCGAAGGTAATCCAGCCGGGACGTAATCCCGTTGATGTCGCCGACGCCGTCGCCGTTCGAATCCTGGAAGCTGCGCGGATAAATCTCGTAAATGACCGCGTGCTTCCACCACGGGTCCAGCGCCTTCTCAGGAGCGTGCTCCGCTTTCGGACTTTTCGGCGGAGCTTGCTGTGTCCGGCCGGGAGCTGCCGCGACGCAAAGGCCGATCGTGACAACGAGAAAGATAAACTTTGCGCGGTTCAACACGGTTGATCTCCCTGATTCTGCTACGCCTCGATTGCGTTGCTCAAGGCTTTGCGTCTTGGTGAATCTGCAATTGCTCCGCCAACTTAAGTTCGCGCTCCGCCTCTTCCGTCCGGCCTATTTCGCGATAGGCCTGTCCGAGCAGATGGTGAGGCATGGGGTTATTGGGATCCATGGCGATGGCGCGCTGTAAGGCGCGCACGGCAAGGGCGGTCTCGCCTTTCTTCTCCAGGACCTTACCCATCAGAATGTACGGCCCCGTCGATGCAGCATCCAGCCAGATGGAGCGCTGCAGCAGCCTTTCCGCATCCTCGTACTTCTGCAATCGGCTATAAGCATCCGCCAGCTTGTAGTACACCGCCGCTTCCCCTGGATTCAGCTCCAGCTCCTTCTGAAACTGCTCGACTGCTTCCGGCAGGCGGGACTTATAGAGATACAGCTCTCCGAGCAGCGAATGTGCTAGCGGAAGCTTGGGATCCAGTTCCACCGCCTTCTTCGCGTATTCCTCCGCAACAGGCCCAAAATCCTGCCGCAGCAGCATCCGAGCCGTAAACAGATAGCTGGCCGCGGAATCGGGCGGCACATCGAACATCTTCGCGAAAGCTTTGCGCGCGCTTGGGTAGTCCTTTGTCTGCATGTAGCAGACGCCGAGAATGTAGGCGGCATCGACATTTGCGGTGGGGTACCACGTCTGAACCTTTTCGAGCGGCGCTATGGCCTCCCCAGGCCGCCCAGCAAGGTAATACGACAGCCCCATCAATTGCACCGCTTCGTTGTCGCCAGGATCTTCCTCCAGCGCCTTCTTGAAGCTGGCCACCGCCTTCAGATAGTCGCTCTTCTTGTAATAGGTAACTCCCAGCTCATGAGCAAGTCCTCTCAAGTTCGGGTCATTTGTTGCAAGTGCACCAAGTTTCGCGATTGCCTCATCGAATTTGCCCTGCTGTGAAAGGCGCCGCGCCTCGGCAAGCGCCGGATCTTGTGAACCGTCCGACTCTTGCTTCACTGCCTTGCCCGACTGGGGGGGCATTCTGTGCGAAACCGTATGCGCCGACACGACACCGCAGACGGGCAGAAAACCAGCCAATAGTCCCGCCGCTAAAATCTCGGTCGTATGGCGAACTTTGCGAATGTTGGAACCTCTAGTGCAACTGGCTCAAGCCCGATCATCAGTCCCAATACTTTTGCAACTTCAAGAATAAGCAAACTCTCCGTTACTGTTGAAGATTCTTCGGATCGCGGTTGATTTGTTCGAGATTCTCGCGTGCTAACTTGTGATTGGGATCGATCCGCAGGGCGCGCTGAAAATGCAGCTTGGCATCAGAGAGCTTGCCCGCTTCGGCCAGAGCGCTACCCAGGTTGGCCTCCGCGTTGGCGTCGTCCGGATGCAAGCGGATGGCGGCGCGATAGTGCTCAATTGCCTCGAGGAACTTATCCTGAGAAGCAAGAGCACTTGCCAAATTGTAGTGCGCGTCAAAATTGTCTGGCTGCGCCCGGAGCGCGTTATATAGATATGGTATGCCTTCGCCGATTCGCCCCGCGGCCAGGAGAGACGCGCCCAGGGCATTATTGGCGGTGGCATCTTGAGGGCGAAGACGGACTGCAAGTTCGAAGTTCTGGATCGCCTCGGCTTGCGAGCCGCGGGCTTGGAGCATGGCCGCGAGGTTATAGTGCGCTTCGAAGTCGGCAGGATTTTTTTCCAAGTTGTGCCGGGCAATGGTTTCCTGCAGCAACATGCGAGGATCGAAACCTGCATCGGAGGCAGCGTGTGGGAGGACCTGAAGCCACAGGTGAGCCATCTCATCGCTGGATCGATTTCCGGCGACGACGCGCCGTGGAGGGTCGTTTGGGTTGGCAGGATTTTCCCTGGAGTTGTCGTAAATATAGCGCATGGAGATGGTGGTTCCCTTCGGCAAAAACACGGGAACTGTGTAGTGATAGACAGCTTGCCAGTTCAAGTCCCATTGCGGAATGTGAATGAGTTTTTTTGCCGAGCCGTCCGGCAGAGAGGCAAGAGCTTGCAAATCCTTGCCGAGATAATGCGCGTGGGGATAAATCGCCAGCAGATCGACATCGACTGGAAGCGTAATTTCGTCCGTGACTAGGAAGCGTTTTTCGTCGGGAGCGATGTCCAGCTGCTTGTCGTTTTCCATTTGGAGCAGCAGAGGGAACAGGGTTGCGGGTTTGTCGGTGAAGTACAGGCCAAGACTCGGCTGGATCCTCTCCGGCTTGCCGGAAGGCTGTAAGTGCATGTTTAGAACCAGATCAGTGTCTTTGTCCAGGCGCAGTGACATGCCTTCGGGCTCGGGCCTAGGCACGGTGCCTGGTTTCCAGAAGAGGAAGTGGCTGTCCGGATCAAAGGTCTCTGATTCGATTTTGAGCTCCATGCCCGGGAAGCCCGCGTGCGGCTCTACCTCCAGGCGCCGCGCGGATTGATTGCGATCTACCAGAATGTTCGCGTGGTGAACAACACTTTTGTCGCCGGGCCGGATCTCGATGGCTCTCAGCCAGCGCGTGCGATCGACAGGCGTTCGAAAGATAAAATTCCAATACGTGTCCGTGCCACCCGCGGGAAGCGTGTACGGCTTTTCCGTTTCGATGATTTTATCGGGACGGCCAAGCTGCCAGCCTGGGACAAAATGTGGGGCAGCGGGTAGATCGCCAGGCGCGCCCTCGACCGCTCCCTGCTCGACCCATCTTCTAAAGAGTGAAATCTGCTCGTCGGACAGGTGGAGTTCGTCGGCAAATCTCAACTCCTGTTGCTCCGGCAACCAAGGAGGCATGAAGCGTTTCGAAACTACCGCGGCGATCTGGCGCGCGCGCGTTTTTGCGTCTCCGTAAGTAAGCAGCGGGAAAGGGCCAGCCTCGCCGGGCCGGTGGCACGGGGCACAGTACCGAAAAAGAATGGGAGCGATATCGCGGTTGAAAGTGGTCTGCTGTGCGGCAGGCAGGGGGAGCTGCGCAGCGGCACCGGCGCGTGAGGCATAGGCCGCCGCAGTGGCGGAGCCAAATCCCAGCAAGCATGCAACGATGGTTCGGCCTGAAGAGGTCATTCGGCGTCCGCGATAAAGCATCCGACGCCGGGCGTATTTGGTGGCGGTGTTTTTCCGCTGAGAGCGGCCTGGATGGCATCGTCGAGTTCGTGAGTGGTTGCGGCGGGGCGGGCGCGACCGAAATCCTGGTACAAATCATCGATTCGACCGTGATAGAGCAGGTGGTGATTGCCGTCGAAGACAGCCGCCTCCGGCGTGACCTGGACTTGAGCTTGAGTGACGAGTGCATGCTGCGGATCGCGTAGCGCCGGAAGCTTGTAGCCATAGTCGCGTTCATGTTGGCGAATTTTTTCCGCGGTAGATGTCGTGCTGGGATAGACGAGCCACAGGGCTACCTTGGCGCCATATTCCGAGCTGATTCGCTGGATCAGCGGCGCGTACCGGTTGGAGATCGGGCAGTCGGTGCGCACGAAGATGAGCACAACAGGCTTTCCCGAAGCTGCTAGAAAGGGATCTGCCGGGGTGCCGTCGAGATGCAGGGCCGTCTTTTGGCCGGCCGACGAAGGCCCTCGCTGCGCGTTCGAATCGCTGCAAATTGTCAGCAAACAAGCCAGGAAAAGAGTTATGGCGCGAACCGGCAAACGCGATAAGGTAATCGACGAGTGTCTCAGCCTTCTCATAAGTGCGAGGGGAAACTCAAAAGTATTATACGTTGGCGGTTCTATATTTGCTATTGGAGCCTATTGGCAAACGGCTTTATAGTATGTCAGCGCTTGAGACCTCCATGCTTGTTTACCCTCGCCATCGGAATACCTGGCAAAGCCAACTTTGTAGCGGGAAGCATAATGTCAGTTGTGGGCCTGACTGATGCGGTCCGGTAGACATCATCTACGAAGACTGCGTTTTGGAATCTTGCTTTTCGTATTTTTCCCGGCAGGAGTGCGGACCGTCGCACAGGAGGCTCTGCCACCTGCGCTCCAAGCAAAGATTGCCGCCGCCATTCATGAGTTGCAGTCCGGCGATCTTGATTCGGCTCAAAACTCCTTCTCTGATGCGCTCCGGCAGGGGATCAAACATCCGCTCATCTATCACAACCTGGGGGTCATCGCTCTGTTGCACAGCAATCACGCTGAAGCCGTCACGCGATTTCGTGAAGCGCTTGCTCTTCAACCGGATAATGCTTCCTCCCGCTTGCTGCTCGGTATGAGCTTGCTGGCTCTCAAAAAAAATGCCGAGGCTGCCCGTGAACTCAAGCGCGCCGTCTCTCTGTTGCCAGAAGAGCCCCAAGCCCATTTGCAGTTAGCGCGCGCCTACGAAGCCATGGAAAACTGGATTCCCGCGGTTCAAGAATTCCAAAAGCTCGTTCAGCTAGCTCCTCAGGAGCCAGAATACTCTTACCAACTGTGGCGCGCATGGACGAAACTCTCCGATTGGTCTTATCGTCAAATCATCGGGCTCAATCCCAATTCCCCGCGCGTGCGGCAGGCTCTGGCCCTTGAGTACGCCGCGCAAGAATCGATGAGGCGCTTTCGGAAATCGGTCTTGAATTGGAGCTCGTGCCGGAGAGCAAGGCGGCGGCAGAAACAAAAGCAAAAATCGAAACCGCAAAGGCTGCATTTTCCCCTTGAACGAAGCCTCCGTCCGATTTTGGATCCGCCGGCCGATTCTTCACGGCAATGGTTCTCTCCGGCGTGACTGGCATCGAAAATAATTGGGGCATCGAAGAATCATCATTGTTTTGGTAGGGGAGCCTCATCCGGTTTTGCTTCGGCTCCTTGCATCTCCGCGCGGCTGAGTTCGTCGAATTTCCGTAAGGCGGCCTTGGCTTCTTCGGGCCGGCCGAGTTTCGAGTACGCACGGCCAAGCAGGACATAGGCCTGCTTCATCCGTGGCTCCATCCGCAGAGAAGCCTTCAAATTTGGGATCGCTGCTGCGAACTGGCCATTCTGAAACAACGCTTTGCCGAGTGCAAACCAGCCTTCTGCGGAATCCGGAGCCAAGGCGACAGCCTTTTGAAGCCACTCGATCGCTCGGGGATACTCCTGCGTGTAGGTGTAGCAGACCCCCAAGTCATATGCGATCTCATAGTTCAAAGGATCAAATTGTTCCGCCTGCGTGAGGTAGCCAATCGCCCCTTCAAATTTCATCTGGGACCGCTTTAGGTCGGCCAATTCGGTTAACACTTCAACCGAGCGGGGATTGGCTTTCAGGGCCTTCTGGAGTTCTTCCTCCGCCTCACTCTTATTATCGGCAGTGAGTGCAGCCTCGCCCAAGAGCCGGTGGACGAGATCACTATCGGGCGCCAGAGTGAAAAGCCTCTGAGATTCCCGCTGGGAGAGCTCCCGTGCCGTGAGGGACATATAGTACAAGGCGTCAATGTTCTTGGGATCAGACGCCAGGGCCTTTTGCAAATCTTCAAAGGCTTGCGGAAACTCAGCTTGGGCAAATTCAACACGCGCCAGAATCACGCGGACTGGTGCGTCGTTGGGAAATCTCCGCAGGTGGGCCTTTGCCAGTTCAGATGCTTTTGTGTAATCTCCACGATAAAGCGCCTCAGTTGATTGATTCAGTGCTGATGCTTGCCCGAAGACGCTGGCGCAATCCATGGCCAAGAGCAAGAAGAGCGTGTTACAAAGTCTGACTGAAGACATTGAGTTTCCCAGGTGCGCCCACCGCCACCATTAGAGCATAAAAAACGGGGAGCCTCTCAGGAGGCTCCCCGTCGGGGTGGTAGGGTGTCCTTGTCCGTGTTAGAAACTCAGCTTCAGGCCGAACTGCAGTCGCCGCATCTGCGCGCCGGGAGTGAGGTCCGTGATGCTGCCGCCGGTGCCGCAATCCACGCATCGATCCGGGTTCGCGAGGTTGACGTGGTTGAAGACGTTAAAGGCCTCGAACTGAAACTGTGCCCTTGCCCTCTCGCCAAAGTTGACCGTCTTGAACACACCGGCGTTAGTGTTAAACAACTTCGGACCGCGGAACCTGCCTACACCCGCGTTTCCGAAGCCGTCGAGAGTAGCGGTCTGGCCCCACGGCCCGGCCGTCTTGCCGAGTGTATCCAGTTTGACGCCACTGGTCGTTTGATACCAATACCCGCCGGCCTTCGGATCGCCCGACCGGGTACCGTCCTTAACTGAACCTAATACGTCTGGCATGCAAGGACCCTGGTCAATGGAGGCCGAACAATCGCTGAGCCCAGGGGTCCACGGCAACCCGCTTGAGATGTTGGTGCTCGTGTTCAGTTCCCAGCCGCCCACGATGGCATTCGCCACGGAGCCGACATCCTTGGCCCACTTCTTACCCTTGCCGACTGGCAATTCGTAGACCTGGCTCAGGATGAACACATGGTTCCGGTAACTCTCATTAGGGCCGTAGTTAACTTTCGGGTCAATGTTGACGTAACGCGCGAAACCGACGCCACTGAACGATGTCTGAATGGCGTGCTGGAACGTGTAGCTCGACTGGAACTGCAGCCCGTTGGAGAAGCGCTTGTCCGCCTGAATTTGCAGCGCGTTGTATTTGCTGTTTAAGTCGGCGGCCTGCTTGCGGTCACCTCCGGTCCAACCGAAGTTGCCTCCATAGGGGGCCACACTGGGGAAGGGATATGCGGAAGACGTCCCATAGTACGGCGTCCTCTGTTTCGGTGTGGCACCATTGAACGTTGTGCAAGTCGCATTGGGGACGAGCAGTCCGCTGGGCAAGGTGTTGTCGTTGCAACCCTTGACGTAGCTCTTATTCGTCAGCCCATTCGCGTTGTAGTCTGCCCCATCACCGTGGGTGTGGGTGCCCTTGTTTCCCACATAGGACGCGGTCACGCTGATTGTAGGTGTCACCTGGCGTTGCACAGAGATATTCCAGGCATCCACGCTGGGGATCGTATTACTGAAATTCCGAATATCCCGGGAAACGCCGTCCGGTATCATCGGCCGGCCATTGGGACCAAGGCACTGCGTCTTCGTGCCCGTAGGGTCGGTGATTTTGTTGCAATTGCCTACTGTGAGCCCTGAGGCAGGGTCGAAAGCGATGGGCCCGCTGCTCAGGAAAAACGCGGTGTTTATGTCTTGGGCGCCCGCGCTGCCTCCGCTATATTCCTGGGCGGCCAGCACCGGCAGGTTTTGTGTAACGATGTGGCCGAACGTCGTCCCGAAGACGCCAATGTCGTAGCTTCGTCCGTAGCCCATCCGAACCACGGTCTTCGGATTCACCTGATAGGCAATCCCGAGCCGCGGAGAGATGTGCCTGTAGTAGGTGGACGTGTTGCCCTGCAAATTTACGCCATTCTGCCCTGCTACACGCATTTCGCCGGTTGCTGTGTCCACCCACCCGCCGAGCCCCTTGCCCGCGACCGATTCGGGTATGTACAGGTCCCACCGGACTCCAAGATTCAAGGTGAGTTTGCTGGTCGCGCGCCAGGTATCCTGTGCGTAGAAGAAGCGGCGCGGCTGCGTTTCGTACGCGTTCGTGGAGCTGCTCACAAACCGCTGAAAGTGAGTTACATCTCCGAGCAGGAAGGCGGCTAGGCCGGCTCCGTTGCTGCCGTCATTTCCTTGCGTGATGCCATTATCGAAATTGAGCTGTCCTGCGCGATGCCGGTCGCTGGGTATGCGCAAGTTGTAAGCGAAGCGAATGTCGGCGCCGAACTTGAAGCTGTGATTGCCCTTAATTTTGGTCCAGTTGTTCACGAATTGGTACTGATGTTCATTCTCCAGGAGAGGGCAATTGCACGCGTTCTGGTCCAAGTTGTAGCCGAAACGAAAATCGCTCGCGTTAGGCACGCTAATTTCAAAAGCCGGCATTCCGCTCCGCCGGCGACGCTGTCATTTCGCACGTTAGAGATGCCTGCGAAGCCACCGAGATCCGACGGCAGAGAGTTGCCACCTAGAAGGACCCCAAACAAACCGGGACCGGAACGTGTGAACTTCTGCAGACTGTAGCGGCCGAATACACTCAACTTTGCGCTCGCGCTATAGTCAGACCGCACGTCGAGACCATTGGAATCCAGCACGTTGGTGCCCGTAGCAGCGAAGTTGTCGTGAAGGATATTCGGATCTGGTGGTAGGCCTCCGGGCCCTGGGAACTGCTTGAGCAAGGCGAGGGCCTGTGCGGACTGACGGCAGGCAGGAATTACATTGCCAGGGAACTGCGTGCGATTTGCCAGGGTTTGCGCAATAGGTTGTCCTTTGGCATCCTTCACTACCGTGCAGTGTGCCGCATCAGAGGTTTGATACGGATCGAAAATATGAATATTTTGGGACGCCAGGTCGCTGAAATCTCCGGTTCGCTCCGCTAGCGTCGGTACACGTTCTGTGCCCGTCGAGCCGACGTGGCTGCGTTGGCCCTGATAGTCGCCAAAGAGGAAGAGCTTATTTTTGATGATTGGCCCGCCGAGCGTGCCGCCAAATTCGTTCCAGTTGCCGCCAGGAAAGCAATTCTCCATGCCTTGGCCTGCAGCTTTACATCCAGTCTCCACACCGGAAGATGGAGTTGCCTTGGGAGGGCCCTGCGTGAATGGGTTTCTGGCGAAATTCGAGTTCGAGCGCTGGAAATCAAACGCCGACCCGTGAAGTTCATTTGTGCCGGACTTGGTTTGTGATGTCACCACCGCGCCGATGGCTTTGCCAAATTCCGCGTCGTAATCTTGCTGGGTAATCTTGACTTCCTCAACAGCCTCGAGATTGGGGTTAATCACGATGATCCCCAGGATCGGGTCTTGGTTGTCCGTACCGTCCAATTCGAAGGCTGTGCCGCCGAAGTGCTGTCCCTGAGTCTGAATCTGCTGCGAACCTTGTGGATTCTCGCTAGCCGCGTGCTGGAAGCCAACCATGTAGGCGTTTCCAGGGGACAGGAGCTGGAGCGCGGTGAAGTTTCGATTATAGATCGGCAAGCTCTCTACTTGTTGAGAGGTGAAAGTCACTGAAACATCGGACCGGTCAGTCTTGAGCTGGGGGACGTCCGAGGTCACTTCTACCGTCTGAGTTACGGCGCCAACCTGAAGTTGCGCGTCCAAGTGTACGGACGAGTCCGCAGCCACCGGAGTGCTCGCCACGTCGTACGCCTTGAACCCAGGCGCTTCGATCTTCACGCGGTACGCGTCTGGGACTAAGTGCGTGACGCTATAGTTTCCACTTTCATTGGTCGTAACCTCGGTAACCGTACCTTTGGCCACCGAAGTCACCGTGACCTTCGCACCTGAGACAGCATTCCCTTGCGGGTCTGTCACCGTGCCAAAAATGCTCCCATAGATAGCTTGGCCCACAGACGTGCTGGCACACACGCCAAACACAAGGCAAAGAACCAGAATCCATCTTAGAATCGCTTGCTTTTTCATTCCACCCCTCCTGAGCACCCTCAACTGGTCGTATAGAAACGATCACGGTCCAAATATGGAATCCGTCACCTCAGTCAGCTGGGTTGAACAGTCTCCACCCCTCACGCCAGAGGTGCTTTCAAATCAAATATGGAATAGACGGCAACCGGTGAATCCAGCCTCTTCGTAGCGAACAGCCCCCAAACTCCTCGACCTTAAGTTCTCGCTGACCAAACCCGCCCGGTACCGCTTTCCTCAACGCTCTGACAAAACTCGAGGTGGAAAGCGGGTACCGAAACCACAGTCGGTTCGTATTTGTGATGGCTTGTATCAGTTTTTTGTGTAACACCGTAAGTGTCTGTGGGTCTGATACGGTTACACGAAATAACCTGTGCCCCTACAAAGAGATGCACTCGCGTTACTTTGGTGTTACAATCCCCGCTCGGTGGTTGCCGTGACTGAGAAAGCGCAGCACCTCGAACAAATCGAAAAACTGCTAGGCAGTCACTCCCTCCGCGGGTCGGAGTCTCTCTGCAAGCTTCTCCGTTATCTGGCCAATTATTCTTTGGAACATCCCAGTACTTCACCCAAGGAGTACCAAATTGCAACCGAAGTCTTTGGACGCCAGCAGGATTTTGACCCGCATGTGGATTCCATGGTGCGCGTTCAGGCCGGGCGCCTCCGTACTAAACTGGCGGAGTACTACGCCTCAGAGGGAGCAGAGGATACCATCCTGGTGGAAATCCCCAAGGGGACTTACGCCCTTACGTTCCACCAACGTCCCCCTGGCACGGGGCGCGACCACGGAGTAACTTCCCATGGCATTTCGGAGTCTGCTCCGGGTAAAGGCCAGCCTTCCCGTAGGTGGTTCGCTGTCCTAATCGTGCTGTCCGTTTTGCTCGCTGCGGCGGTAGCGGTCGCCACGGATCGATTCTTGACACGAAAAACCGCTGAAGCCAGGCTAACCAGCGAGAGCTCGGATGTGCCCGTGGCTTTTCACGTCTTCTGGAGAGGCTTTCTCACCGGGCCACAGGAGCCATGGGTCATTTTCAGCAACGCCGCCTTCGTCGGCCGGCCATACATTGGCATGCGCTACTACAATCGTGCCAAGGATTCCAATGCGGTGATTACGGATCACTATACCGGAGTTGGCGAAGTGCTGGCGGTGCACGCTCTCGATGGTGTTTTCGGAAGACTCCATCAGCAAATTCGCGTCAAACGCGGCAGCTTGTTTTCCCTCGATGACGCCAAGAACGACGATCTCATCTTCATTGGCTCGCCTTCCGAGAATTTGACCCTCTTGGAGTTGCCAAATATTCAGGAATTCGCCTTCAAACAGTTCACTTCTGGCCCGCGCACGGGCACCATGGAGATCGTGAATTTTCATCCAGAATCGGGCGAACCGAAGGACTTCCTTCCGTCTCCACCTGACCAGACTTTGACGGAAGACTATTCGGTCATAGCGCTAAAACGAGGATTGAATCCTGCTCATTCGGTCCTGATTCTTGCAGGCGCCACCACCATGGGTACGCAAGCTGCCGTGGAATACGTCTGCCAGCAGGATTCCCTGGAGCAATTGCTCTTGCGCTTGTCCGTTTCGAACTCCGGCGAGCTCAAACCGTTTGAAGCAGTCATCCGCGTGAAAGTCGCTAAGGGCGTCCCGGTCGGCTCGGAACTGGTCGCTCTCCGCAAAGGTCCATCCTAGAAATTATCTCGCATACCTTATCTTTTTTTGCGTCTCCCTGGCAGGGTTCGCTTTCGAATGTGCGCCACTTCTTTCTTCGGATTGTCTTAGTCTTTCGTGCCTGCTGGCGGTGTTAGCCGCGGATCCAAAGCAATTGCTTTTTCGAATTCGCTGCGTGCCTCGGCGGTCTTGCCCTGCTGGCGCAGTGCCAGCCCCAATTCAAAATGCGCCACTGCATAGTTAGGTTTGGAGTTGATCGCGGCGCGGAATTGCGAAATGGCGCCCTCCAGATCTCCCGCGTTGCGGAGGCGGCGCCCCGAATTTGTGGCAAAGAGCGCGGCCTGTTCGTTCGTCTTCTGCTTGGCGATTTCCGTTCCCGCTTTGCTCTCTGTTGCCGCTCCTTCTGCATCACCGAGCTGGCGCAGCACCGCCGCCAGCGTCGTATGTGCGCCGGCGAACTCCGGTTGCATTCGAATGGCTTCCCGCAAAGCACTTGCCGCTTCTGGCAATTCGCCCTTCTGCTTCAGCACCGTTCCCAGCGTGTAATATGCTTCCGCGTAATCCGGCTTGGCGTGGATCGCCGCGCGCAATTCCCCAGCCGCCCCCGCAAAATCTCCCTGCTGCCAAAGCGTTACTCCTAGCGTGTAGTGCGCGTCCGCTTGCTCGGGATCCAATTCTTCCGCTTTACGTAGTTCAGCTACGGCTTCCGGAAGTTTGTCCTTCAGTTTGAGTGCCAGCCCGAGGTTGTAGTGCAACGTTGCATCCTTCGGAGATAGCTTCAGCGCCGATTCGAATTGGGAGATAGCGGCGTCGAAGTTTGCCACCTGCAAATACGCGGCTCCAAGGTTCTCTATGTATCCGCTGTCCTCGGGCCGCAATCGGACCGTTGTTTCGAACTCGGCGATTGCCCCGTTGCCATCTCCGCTCTGCAACAAAGCGAGCCCCAGATTATTGTGTGCGTCCGGATTTTCCGGCTGCGATTTCACCGCCCGGCGAAGCGCGTTGATCGCTTGCTCTGTCTCGCCGTTGCGCTGGAGAAGTACGCCCAGGCTGTTTTGCGCGTCCGGGTAATTCGGATCCAACGCGACGCACGCCTGCAGTTCGTGGATCGCGGCGGCTGCTTCGCCCTTGCTCTTTAGAACTTGCGCAAGATAGTAATGCGCGCCCGGGTCCGCGGGATTCAGTTGTATCGCGTTTTGAAGGTGTTGCGCGGCCTTCTCGAGAGATTTTTCCCGGTAGCGCAAAACGCCGAGATGAAAATGCGCCGGTTCGAAATTGGGCTGCAGACGGAGCGCCTCGGAAAATTCGGCGGCTGCACTTAGGGTGTCGGACTTTTGCACCAGCACCGATCCGAGATCGTCGTGCAATTCCGCTCTTTGCGGTTCCAACTGGATTGCGCGCCGGAATTCGCCGATGGTGCCATCGAGATCACCGGAAAAAACTAGCGTGCGCGCGAGGATGTGATGAGTCTCGGAATCCTCCGGGGCCAGCCGCACCGCTTCCTGCGCCTCGCGGAGCGCGGCGGGCAAGTCTCCTTTCCGGACCAGGGCGCTGGAGAAATTCATGTGCGCCAGCGCAAAATCGGGATTCAATTTCACTGCGGACTGGAATTGCAGGATCGCGGAATCAACTTCCCCCTGCGCAAGCAGGACCCAGCCGAGAGAGTTGTGTCCCTCGGGACTCCTTGGCGCGAGCCTCAAAACTTTTTCGAAATCCGCGCGGGCGGAAACCAGATCGCCCTTCTGTAGCGCCGACATACCTTGCCGGTAAGTCGCCGTTACGCGCGATGCTGCGTCGGACTTCGCGGAATCCGCGGACTGTGCAGCGGAAATCGCCGCAGCAACGCCGGCGAAAAACAGCAGCGCAGTACAGAGTTGAAAAGACACCATCCGGCGATGAAAGAGAATCAATGTCACGAGAAAACTTCCTGTAAAACGTCCTCAAAAATACTAGCATGTTCGCAGGCCGCCACTTCGCTACAAGCTGTTCAGTTGCGATTCCAGCCGGGCAAACGCGCCTCGCGCCAGACCTTGCTATCATTAGAAATTGATGACGCTCCGCACTTCTTTTCTCCAGCTTCTCCGTTTCTCTGGGCTTTGCGCCTGGCTTTCCATGCAATCCGTCAATTCTCCGAGCGTCAGCGCGGGAAACTCCCAGAGCGCCAGCGGAAAGCCGATTGTGCATTTCACCGATGTGGCGCAGAAAGCGGGGCTCACCGCACCGGTGATTTTCGGCGGCGAAACCACAAAGAAATACATCATCGAAACGACGGGAACGGGCGTAGCCATCTTCGATTACGACAACGACGGCTGGCCCGATATTTTTGTCGTGAACGGCACCACGCTGGATTCTCTCGGTTCGAACAAAGCGCCGACCAGCCACCTCTATCACAACAATCATGACGGCACGTTCACCGATGTCACGACAAGAGCTGGGCTGACTCACGCGGGTTGGGGCCAGGGCGTATGCGTCGGTGATTACGACAACGATGGCTTCGAAGATTTGTACGTGACCTATTACGGAAAAAACGTTTTGTATCGCAACAACGGAAACGGGTCTTTCACCGACGTCAGCGAAAAAGCGCACGTCGCGGGCAGCGGGAAATCCTGGGGCACCGGCTGCGCCTTCGTGGATTACGATCGCGACGGCAAACTCGATTTGATGGTCGCGAATTACGTCGACTTCGACTCCGCCACCGCGTTTGCGCCGGGCGAGCGGCCTTCCTGCATGTGGAAGGGTGTACCTGTCATGTGCGGGCCGCGGGGCTTGCTGTGGGCGAAAAATACTCTCTATCACAATCTCGGCAACGGCACATTTGAAGACGTGACCACGCGCGCGCACATCGACCAGACCAACGGGCATTACGGGTTCAGCGTTTCCACGCTGGACTATGACGACGACGGGTGGCCGGACATTTACGTGGCCTGCGACAGCACCGCCAGCATCCTGTACCACAACAATCACGACGGGACGTTCACCGATGTTGCGGTAGTTGCGGGCGCGGCGTTTAATGAGGACGGGCGCGAGCAGGCCGGCATGGGCTCGACGGTCGGCGACTATGACGGCGACGGACGGCCGGATATTTTCAAAACAAACTTTTCAGACGATACCTCCACGCTTTACCGGAACAATGGCGACGGCACGTTTGACGACAAGACTTTTCCGGCGGGACTCGGATTGAACACGCAATATCTCGGCTGGGGCGTGACGTTTGTGGACGTGGACAATGATGGTTGGCCGGATTTGCTGCTGGTGAATGGACATGTTTATCCGGAAGTGGACAGCCAGCACCTGGGCAGCAATTTCAAGGAGCCGAAGATTCTGTATCGCAACAACGGCAACGGAACGTTCACCGATATTTCCGCAAATGCCGGGCCGGGGATCACGGCGGTGAGTTCCGCGCGCGGGCTGGCGGTGGGCGATTTGTGGAATGGCGGCCGTATGTCCGCGGTGATCAGCAACATGAACGCGCCGCCGATGCTGCTGGTGAACGACGTCCGCAACGGCAATCATTGGATTGCGTTTCGGGCGGTCGGAAGCAAGTCCAATCGCGACGGAATCGGAGCGAAGATCACGATGAGGGTTGGCGCGCGAACGTTCGTCGACGAAGTGCGCAGCGGCTCGAGCTACGTTTCCAATAATGATATGCGCGTTCACTTCGGCCTCGGGTCCGCCAGCAAGATCGAATGGGTGCAGGTGCGCTGGCCCAGCGGGTTGGTCGAGCGGTTTGAAAACTTGCCCGTTGATGCGATTCATACCCTCAAGGAAGGATCCGGCGCGCCGGTCAATCCTCCTCCTGTTCCTGCCAAGCCGTGATTCGATGGAGGGCGAACGTTGGGAGCGGTGGGTGGATGGAGGAAAAGCGGAGCGAGCTCCCGCACTCCAAAAGGGTTCCTGGTTAACCATAACAACTCCACCCCCCTATGTTTTTTGTAAGTGTTGCTGATAAAGGACTTAGTGTCGTTGTAAGTGGTTTAGAATCAACACTTGGGCTCTGTTGACATCCTGTGTGAGCGAGTCGATGCCTCAGGCGGTAAATGTTGTAGGCCAGGCCGAGGAGCAGGGCTTGGCGGACCTGCGTGGCCAG